>Ga0315912_10004699_pt1 | contig 12813 bp, 9 predicted proteins | sample VfabasoilMG_FD_204469 | JGI IMG/M metagenome (GOLD analysis project Ga0315912, IMG submission 204469) | Garden soil microbial communities collected in Santa Monica, California, United States - V. faba soil | ecosystem: Environmental > Terrestrial > Soil > Garden | place: USA: California... | reverse complement strand
CCAGCCGGCTGTCCGCGAGCGACGCAAGCTCGGCGTCGTGCGTCACGAGCACCAGCGTAGATGTTCGCGTGCGCCTGACGTTGAGCAGCAACTCCATGATGTGGCGCCCGGTCGTTGAGTCGAGATTCCCGGTCGGTTCGTCAGCCAGCACAATCGGCGGATCGTTCGCGAGCGCGCGAGCAATCGCGATTCGCTGCTGCTCTCCCCCCGACAGCTGCGACGGATAGTGATGCGCCCGATCGGAAAGGCCCACCTCTTCGACCAGTTGCCGTGCGCGGGCGTTGGCGTCTCGCCGCCCGGCAATCTCCATCGGGATCAGGACGTTCTCGAATGCCGTCAGCGACGGAACCAGGTGGAAGAACTGAAAGACGAAACCGATCTTCTCGCCGCGCAAGCGCGCGAGCCCGTCTTCGGTCAGCGTCGTGATATCCACGCCATCGATGACAATGTGTCCCGTCGAGGGCGCATCGAGCCCGGCGAGCAGACCGAGCAGCGTGGACTTGCCGCTACCCGATGGCCCGACGATGGCGACGAACTGCCCGGACTGAATGGTGTAGTCGAGCGGATGAAGGATCGTGAGGGGGTGATCGCCGCTCCGAACGGTCTTGGAGACGTTCCTGAGTTCGATCATCGTCCAGGGTTCTTTCCCCCGGCAGTCCGCCTCACGAGCAGCGGCTCGAGGGCCGACCAAATCGTCTTCTCGACGATGAGCGAGCCCTCCGCATTGGGATGAATGCCATCGGCAATGTTCAGGCTCGGGATGCCGGCCACGCCTTCAAGATAGAACGGCACGAACGCGACGTCGTGCTCGCGCGCCAGTTGGCCATAGACCTCGCGAAATTCAGAGGTGTAGGCCGCACCGAAGTTCGGTGGTGCTTCCATACCAGTCAGGATCACCTTGATGCCCTTCGCCTGCGCACGCGTGATGATCTCCGTGAGATTGCGCTTCAGTTCTTTCACCGGCAACCCGCGCAATCCGTCGTTCGCCCCAAGCTCGATGACGAGAATCTTGACGTCCCCTGCGAGCGACCAATCGAGCCGGCTGAGCCCGCCTGCAGACGTGTCGCCGGAGACACCTGCGTTGACAACTTCGTAGGAGTATCCCGCGTCCTGGAGGCGCTTCTGGATCAGCGCGGGCACTGATTCGTCCTGATCGAGCCCGTACCCGGCAGTAAGGCTGTCGCCGAGGAATACGATTCTTGGCGCGTTTGCGTTTGCCGGGCCGGTCGAGGACGCGCGTGCAACCGACGTGGAGGCACTCTCTTCGGGTGCGCTCGTACGTGCCACATCGGGCTGACCGCACGCCGCGCAGCAAACCAACAAACTTGGCACCAGGACGCGTAGGAACAACCTGTCCATGAGTCGCTAAACCATTATGTTATAAGTCGAAACTGATGCCGCCACTGACGCCGCCCTTTACGATTTCACCACGCTCTCTCGCCAAGCCTTTCGACGCTGCCTGCGCACGCTTGGATTCGGCTCAGTTCGCATCGGCGTTGTGGGCTCGTCGCCTCGACGTTTGGACCGCGGACCCCGCGATTCGACAACTGATCGCCAACCGGCTCGGCTGGCTCACCGTGCTCGACTTCGTCACACCGCTGGTGCCGCGGATCCATGCGTTCGCGGACTCGGTCACGCAGAGCGGCTTCACCGATGTCGTTCTGCTCGGAATGGGTGGCTCGAGCCTGGCGCCTGAGGTCCTGCGCCAGGTGCTCGGTCGTCCCGATCGGGTGCCGCGCTTCCGAGTCCTCGATTCAGTGGATCCAGACGCCGTGCGCTCGGCGATGACTCGCGCGAAAGACACGCTGTTTGTTCTCGCCAGCAAATCAGGCTCGACGATCGAGCCGAACGTGATGGCCGACGAAGCGAAGCGCCGAGTGATCGCTGAAGGGCACGCCGATTGGGCCAAACGTTTCATCGCCATCACCGATCCGGACACGGCGCTTCACAAGCGTGCGGTGTCGGAAGGGTTCCGCGACGTCTTCGTGAACCCATCGGACATCGGTGGTCGATACTCGGCGCTCTCGCTCTTCGGGATGGTGCCTGCGGCCCTCATGGGTCTCGATATCAACGCGCTGCTTTCGCACGCGCGCGCCATGGAGCACGCCTGTCGAGTCGAGCGCGCGAGTGAGAACCCCGGCCTCGCGCTCGGTGCGCTTATGGGTGCCGGCGCGCTATCGGGCCGCGACAAGCTGACACTCCGAGTGCCGCCGCAACTGCAATCGCTCGGTCTCTGGGTGGAACAACTCGTTGCCGAGAGTACGGGCAAACATGGCAAAGGAGTCGTGCCCATCACGGGCGAGCCTGCGGACCTCGCGCTCGGTGACGATCGCCTCGTCGTTGGGTTATCAGTCGGCGCACAGAAGGCACCGGGGCTCGAGCGTCTCGGCGAAGGCGACGTACCACACGCCTCGCTCGAGATGGTCGACCTCGTGTCGCTCGGCGCAGAGTTCCTGCGCTGGGAGGTCGCCACCGCGACCGCAGGCCTGCTCCTCGACATCAATCCATTCGACGAACCCAACGTGCAACAGGCGAAGGACGCGACTCGAGTGTTGCTCGATCAGTACCGGCAGCAGCACCAGCTTCCGTTTCCCGAAGCGCATGGCAGCGCGAACGGTGCCCGACTGACGCTGACCGAGCCCGCCGTCCAGGCGCTGGGCGGAAATTCTGCAGATGCGTTCCTGCGAGTGATCAAGTCCGGAGACTACGTGGCGCTTCTCGCCTACCTGCCGTCGGACGATGAGAAGTGGGAGAAGGCGTTGCAGGCATTTCGTCACGAGATTGCGACGCGATCGACCAAAGCCACTTCACTCGGCTACGGCCCTCGCTACCTCCATTCCACGGGCCAGCTACACAAAGGCGGCGCGGCAAACGGCGTGTTCATCATCGTCGCGGCGGACGCGACAGAAGATCTCGCGATCCCTGGAGCCCCGTATTCGTTTGGCGTGCTGGAAACGGCGCAGGCACTCGGCGATTTTCAATCGCTCGATCGCACGGGGCGACGAGGGCTACTGGTGCGACTGGCGAAACGAGACGTCGATCAGTTTCAGAAGGTCGCGAAACAGTTGGTGGACGCGCTGTAACAGTTTCGGAAAGAGCTATCGAGCCACGCGAGCGACAACCGCGGTCACGTTGTCCGTCGCTCCCCTGTTCATCGCCGATCGCACGATGTTCTGGGCAACATCTTCGACTGGCTTCTGACTACTCAACATCGACGCCAGCAACTCGTGCGGGATGGCGCCATGAACGCCGTCGCTGCACAACAGCAACGCGTCACCCGCGGTCAGCTCACACTCTGAAACCGTTGCCATGAGCTCGGGCCGAAGGCCGACGACCTTCGTCAACACGTGTCGCATCGGGTGCGTGCCAATGTCCTGCGGTTGCTCGCCCGCGCCATCGAGTGTCTCTGCCAGCCAGGAATCATCGCGCGTGAGCTGCGTCAGGCGTCCGCCGCGCCACAGGTACACGCGACTGTCACCCACGCTGGTATAGAACGCGCGCTCGTCGGCGATCACAACCGCCACGACGGTCGTCCCCATCCCGGAATGGGCCGGCTGCTCGGCCGCTGCTGTGAGGATTCGTTCGTTGGCGCTCAGGACCGCGTGGGTCAACAGATCCTCACGAGGGACATCGCCGCTACCCGCAAACACCTCTCGGATCACCTTGACGGCGAGCGCTGAGGCGACTTCGCCCGCGTTGTGACCACCCATTCCGTCGGCCACCACCAGGAGGCCGAGGTCGAGGTCAACGAGCCAAGCGTCTTCGTTTGAGGAGCGGCGGCCCTGATGGGTCACGCCATAGGCCGCCAACGGCATTGAACCCCAGATTATAAGCCTTCCTTTCGTGTGTATACTTCGTATACTCCCATCGTGCCCGTTGCACAGCTCTCATCCACCCTGGCCCGCGTGACCGCAGCCCTCGAACGAGGCCGCGGAAACGAGGTGCCGCCGCTGCTTCAAGGGATGCTCAGGACCGGCTCGCTCAGTCGCGACGACGAGCTGAGCGTTCGAGCCGCGCTGGCGGAAGCATGGCTGCTACAAGACGACCTGACTCAGGCATCGTCGGTGCTCGGCCGTCCGCCGGACACGCTTCGCGAGCAGATTTCAGATGCACGTCTCTCGACCTCGTGGAGACTTCACGGGCGCATCGCATTCGCACGCGGTGAGCAGTCGCGCGCGATCGCTCTGCATACGCGCGCGCTCAAGCACGCCGAGCTCGCACACGACACGCGCGGAATCGGTTTGGCCCACTACGAGCTCGCGCTCTGTTACAAGCAGGTCGGCGACTCCGGCATCGTCCGCGAGCATCTGACTGAAGCGGCCTCCGCGCTGCATGCAGTTGGCGACCGCCGCCATCTCGCCCTCGTTCACTCGTTGTCCGCCGTTCTACTCGCACAGGCCGGCCGTAGCGAAGAAGCGATCGCCGCGCTTCGTCAGGGCGAGCGTCTCGCGATGGCAATTCCCGCCGACGATGTGCTTGCGGGGATCGTGCACAACCAGGCGAACGTGGCGTTGATGCAGCATCGGCACGATCAGGCACTGGCACTCGCCGAGCGTAGCGTCGCTCTGCATCAGTCACTCGGATCGGGTCACGGCCTCGCCGTGGCGCTCGCGACACTTGGTCAGATCTTCGTTCAGCTTGGCGATCTCGAACGCGCCGAGCAGGTGCTCACCCGCACGCTCGAAGTCAGAAGCACGGTCCAGTTCCACGAAACGACGGGTGCGGTGTTCGACACACTCGCGCAGATTCATCTGATGCGCGGCTCATACGAGCGCGCCGAAGAGTATTTGCGTCTGGCGAGCGAAGCGTATGGTGCGTACGGCACGCAGACCATGCGCTGGTACGAGTGGTCGCTGAAAGTGCTCGGGGTCAAGCTGGCCACGAGGCGACAGGCATTTGACGAAGCGGTCAGCATGGCCGACGCGCTCGCGCAGGCACCGGGCGTCCCGCAGAGCGACCTGATTCAGGCCGACCTCGCTGCATGCGAAGCGCTGATTGGAACGGGACGTCTGCGAGACGCTGAGAAGCGCCTCGAAGCGTGCGAAGGCCGCCTCGACCCGCGCCGGGCGCCGGCAAATTGGGGCGAGTATCTTCGTATTCGCGGCTTGATCCGGGAGCAGTCGACGCGCCCGCAGACGGCGCACCACGACTTCGCTCAGAGTGCGAACATCTTTCAACTGCTCGGCGAGCGATACCAGGCTGCGCTGAGCAATCTCGCACTTGGACGATTGTCGGCAGCAGCCGGATCGCCATCCGCCGCGGAGCGATACCTGGAGCAAGCGGTTTCGGAATTCACGCTGCTCGGCGCGCAACGCGATCTCGACGAGGTCGGCGCCGTTCGCGAGCGCCTCACCACCGCACCCACAAAGACGTTTACCGCGTCGGTCTCAGACGCCGACGAGGGCATCGTCAGGCGACTGGTGGACGCGGCGATCTTCAAAGAACTGCTCGCACGCGAGACCGCCGCTGCCCTCCTCGAGATCACTGAGGGGTCCTCGGTCGTGGTGTTCACCGAGTCCGGCGGCGGTGACGTACGCGTGGTCGCGGCCGCGGGATGCGACAACAGCGCGGCGATGAGCCTGGCACATGCCGGACGACAGGGCCACTCGGAGCACGATGGCAAGCTGGTAGTTGTCGAAGCACTCGGCACCGATCAGGACGGGACGCGGCGCTGTGCGCTCGCGCTCGGCGCTCCGCTCGAGGACGCGGTCGCCGGGCGCCTGCGCATGTTCACCGCGATCTCGAGACAGGGGTTCGATCTGTGCGGTGCACGGGAACGCCCGAGCCTTGCTGTTGACCAGCACATGGAGCGGCCACTCGAGCCGCTGCTTCCCGGGTTCATCTGCGCCGGTCCGGCCATGAATCGCCTGGCCGACCAGATTCAGCGGCTCCAGGGTCACAACCTCACCGTACTGATTACGGGAGAGAGCGGTACGGGCAAGGACCTCGTCGCGCGTGCCATTCATGTCGGCTCGCCCCGAAGCGCCGCGATGTTCCTCCCCTACAACTGCACGACGACATCGCGCGAGCTGGCAGACAGCCAGCTATTCGGGCATCGTCGGGGCAGCTTCACGGGTGCTATCACCGATCAACAGGGACTGATTCGCTCCGCGGTTGGCGGTACCTTGTTTCTCGACGAAATCGGCGACCTGCCGCTCGACATCCAGCCGAAACTTCTGCGCTTCCTGGAGCAGGGCGAGATCATGCCTGTCGGCGAGACGCGTCCGCAGGCGGTGGATGTGAGAGTGCTTGCCGCAACCAACGCGGACCTCGAGCAACGAGTGTCCGAAGGCAAGTTTCGCGAAGATCTCTACTACCGGCTCAGCGTCATTCGCATCCACGTCCCGCCGTTACGGGAACGTCGCGAGGAGGTGCCTCACCTAAGCACCTTCTTCCTGCGCGACGCGTGCGAACGCCTGGGCAAACCGGATGTGCATCTCAGTTCGACCACCCTGGACCTCTTCGCCCGGTACTGGTGGCCTGGTAACGTGCGGCAGTTGAGGAATGAAATTCAGCGCGCGGTTGCCATGAGCGCTCCCGGCGGCAGCATTGAGCCAGAGCACCTCTCCGCCGACCTGTCTGCACCGGAACGGCCGCACGGCAATGGCGAGGCGGCGGCCTTCGTAGCTAGCGCGCCGATTGCTCCGGGCAACCTGGCGGCAATCGTCGAAACCGTCGAGCGCCAACTGATCGCAACGACTCTGGATCGGACGCGAGGCAACATCTCGGAGTCAGCACGAGTGCTTGGTCTGACCAGGCGAGGGCTGTATCTGAAGATGCGGCGCCTGGGTCTCGAAGGCGCTATTGCGGATATCTAGTAACCACGTATACAGGTGCCTTGATTACCAGGTATCCATTCAGATCCAGTTGCACATCATCGAATAATCACAACTTAAGCGTTTATTTACAATGACTTACTTGTGATTTCCACAGCATCAATGGACTCCGGAATTTCTCGGGCCTGCACATTGATAGTAAAGGGTCAGGCAGACTTCCAGGGAGCCCAACGTGATTCAACACATCGCAGCGCGACGCGTATCAGAAAACGGCCAGCCACGCATTGGCAACCGCAAGAAGGTCAGCGTCCCAGCCCGTCTCACATGGCGAGATGCAAGCGGCACCCTGCGATTTGTTTCCGTCGTGATGCGCGACGTCAGCGAGGTCGACGCGTTCGTCGAGTGCCAGGTGCCGGCCTCGATTCCGCTCTATCGGCTGGTTCACTTCCAGGTCGAGCGCCCTGTTCGTGACGGCGAGCTGCCGGCTGCCCTTCAGGAAGGCAAGGTCCTGTCGGCCATTTACCGCGTTGGCCCGCACAAGACATCAACCGGCACTCCGATGGGTTATGCGCTCCGCTTGCTGGTCGAGCCAAAGTCGAACACCGAGGCGGCAGCACCACACGCCGAGCGCAAGCTGGCCGTCGCCAACTAGGCCGCGGCGCCCTTCTTCCTCCAGTAGCGTGCGAGCCCGTTGAACAGGTGCTCGTACGCCGCAGCCACCACATAGGTCGCCACTTCGGACTCGGTCATCTGCGAACGAAGCTGGTCCCGAACCCTTTCAGCAAAGACGGCGCCTCGTTCCTCGTCGGTGCCCGGCCCATTCAGGAGCGCAAGCGCAATACCTGATGTTGTCATCAGGTTGTCGAGCAGCGACGCGAGATGCGGACGCACGCTCGTAATCGGACCAAAGTGCGTGAGCATCAGCGTTGCCGGTGACCACGCGAGGATGCGCTCCACGCTCTGTCCCCATGCGTCAACGTCGACGTCCGGCGGCGGCGTGGGCGGCAGCACGTAGCCACCATTCAGGCACACACCGGCAGTATCGCCGACCCACGCAACGCCACTCGACTCGTCGAAGTAGCTCACGTGATGCGACGCGTGGCCCGGGGTATAGGCGACGTCGAACGAACGGCCACCTGCCTCGATGCGCTCGCCTCCGATCAACGACACGAGATTGCCGGCTGGCACCGCCGCGACCTCTCCCCAGAGCTCGTTCATGCGGTCGCGGTAGACGCGCGTTGCGCTCTGGATCAACTTCGTGGGGTCCACCATGTGCTTCATGCCACGGTCGTGCACGAGCACCGTGATGTGCGGGTGCTCTCGCACGATTGTTCCCGTGGCGCCGGCATGATCGAGGTGGATGTGGGTCAGAAGGATGTGACGAACGTCGGGCCATCTGATGCCGCTCGCCTGTAACCCGAGCTCGAGCGTCTCCAGACAACTCGTGGGGCCTGGATCGACGATGGCGACACCACCATGCCCTTGCACGATTCCGGTGGCGATGACCTGCGGACGCCCACGGAACTGAAGATCGACCCACGAGAGCCCATGACTGAGTGTGTTCACAATGCCGAGCCTTGTTCTGGAAGCACGCGCGCACTGGCAATCCGCCAGCGACCATCGGCGAGCACAAGATTCATCGAGACAGTATAGGCAGCCGCAAGGTCCTGCCCGTCCGCGTCGCGCGTCGTCACCTGCACGGTCACCTTCGTCGTGCCGGACGAATCGCCCGAGATCGCGATCTCAGGATCGAAGAACTGCACGCGCATCATCGGGCTCGACGCGCGAACGCGAGTGGCAGTAGCGATGACCTCCTGACGCCCGCGCATGGGTGACGAGTTGCTTCCCATATCGATCGTGACATCGGTAGTCAGATGAGCCTGGAGCGATGCCACCGCCGTCAGAGCGCGCAAATCTGTTTCGGCGCTCTCATGACTCAACGCCGTGGCGATATCAGCGAGCAGTTGATTGACCTGGCGTTCTGGACTGTTCCACCAGCGATATCCCGCCACCACAGCCACGAGCGCGGCAACAACGATCGCGGCGCGCACGGGCGCCGAGGCGGGCATATACGTTGGGATTATACTGGTGGGTCCCGAACCTCGGCTGCGTCACGACGTGTTCGGATCGATCGCACAACATGCTCCAGGCTGATCCAGTCGACGTGCTGACGTCGGTTGCGCGTCTCGTCGCGGAGGCGCCAGGCCTTCGCGAAGTGGCTGCCGGTCTGGCCGGCACACTTCGGGGGGCCATTCCGTTCGAGCGGCTGCACGTATTGCGTCTCGATCGCGCCGACTCCTTCGTTCTCTACGTCGCAGGCGAGGGCGGCAACGTCGAGGTCACGAAACATCTCGTTGGCGATCCAGCCACCCAGATGGACGCCGTTGACGAGACCACACGCTCCCGCATCGTCTGCACGATTCGACAAGGCGCACGCGTACACGGCGCGCTCTGGCTGACCTCCTCGAAGGACGGTGCCTTCTGCACGGCCCACCAGAAACTGGTGGACAGCGTGGTCGATCTGCTCGGCCTCGCGTTCGAGCACGATGCAATCGTCGAGCGCGACAAGTTGCGTCGTGAGCGCATCGAGAGTCTGCGCGGCCTTCTCCAGACGATGGCCGGTGCGCTCGACATCAGGCACGTCTTCGACAAGGTGTCAGAGGTTGTTCGTGGCGGACTGCCGCACGACATCCTCGTCATCACCTCATGGGGCGCCGACGGCACGTCCTTCCGCGTCTACGCCATGGCGGGTGCAACCGCCGAGCCCGATCTATTCGAGGCACAGCCGCTGAGCGGTGACGACCTGGTGCAGCTCCAGCGCGATGCCTATGTGATTCACGACACCGACACAGAAATCTCGCCGACCAGCGTACGCGGCAAGATCTTCCGCCGCTTCGGCGTGCGCTCTGCGCTTCGCGTGCTCATGCCGCTCGGCAGCAAGGTCTTCGGATCGCTGTTCTTCCTGTCGCGGCAAACCGAGCGCTTCAGCGAAGACGACGTCGACTTCGCCCGCCGGGTGGCGGATCACCTGGCACTCGCCCTGTCGCACGAGCAACTGGCCGAGGCCGCACGGAAACAGGCCGAGTCTCGCGAGACAGCTGCTCGACTCGAAGCGCAGGTCGCCACACTGACACGCGAGCTCGAGTCTCGCAGCGGCCATCGCCGCGTCGTCGGGCAGTCGAAACAGTGGAAGGATGTCCTCGCACACGCCGCTCGCGTGGCGCACACCGAGACCACGGTGCTCCTGACCGGTGAGTCTGGAACCGGCAAAGAGGTTGTCGCCCGGTTCATCCACCATGCGTCGCGCCGGAGCCACGGACCGTTTGTCGCCATCAACTGTGCCGCGCTTCCCGATCAACTGCTCGAGTCAGAGCTGTTCGGCCACGAGCGCGGCGCATTCACAGGCGCCGTGTCAACGAAGCCTGGCCGTATCGAGCAGGCCAACAATGGCGTGCTCTTCCTCGACGAAGTTGGCGAGATGGCGCCGACTGTTCAGGCCAAGCTGCTTCGTGTGCTCGAGGAGCGCGAGTTCATGCGACTCGGAAGCACGCGCGTGCTGCACGCCGACATTCGAGTGATCGCCGCAACCAACCGCGACCTCCACGCCGCGATGCAACGCGGCGAGTTCCGCGAGGACCTCTACTATCGACTTGGTGTCTTCGAGATCTCGTTGCCGCCGCTGCGCGATCGTCTCGACGACGTGCTGGAGTTGGCCGATACATTCCTTGCGGAAATCGGCGAGACCGTTGGCCGGCCGGCCGCTGGCATCTCGCGCGACGCGAGAGATCATCTCCTCACCTACGAGTGGCCGGGTAACGTGCGTGAGCTGAGAAACGCAATCGAGCGGGCGGTGATCCTCGCCGATGGCGGCTTCATCAAGAGTGAGCACCTGCCGGTCACGCCGCGACGCGCCGCGCGTAGCGATGACGACAATCCCACAGCGAACTTGCCTGCTGGTGGAGTGAATCTCGAGGACATCGAGCGCTCGCTCGTGGTGAAGGCGCTCACACAAGCTCGCCACAACAAAACGCGCGCGGCCAAGCTCCTCGGCTTGACTCGCGCGCAGTTGTATTCGCGAATTGAAAAGTACGGTCTGACTGGAACCGAGTCCTGATTTTTACATCTTCACGCGCACGATGAGTGGCGCGGTCAACCGCGTATTCACGTCGGCGCCTGGTCCAAGGCGAACTTCTTCGCCTCGCGTTGCCAGCACCACGCCGGTTCCGGCACCGCCGCCGATGGCCGCACCCTTCGCGGCACCACCGCCACCACCAAGAATCGCGCCCACCGCTGCGCCGACGCCGGCGCCAACGCCGATCTTCGTCGCGTCCTTGCCTTTGGTCGCGCGAGCCTGATGCGAGATCTGCGCGGTCGCGATGTCATAGCGCTCGCTGTCGTAGCGAAGCGTGCTGAATCGATACGCGACGCGGGCCCGCCCTTTCACTCGTCCGGAACGGGCGACGTCCGTCACCGTTCCGACGAGCTCCGTGCCCGTCGGCAGCACCGACTTGCCGTCAATCGCGACGGCCTGTCTCAGTGACGCGCGAACCGTGTCTTCAACCCGGCTCGCATCCGATGACACTGCAGACTTCAGCTCGAGGCGCAGCGTGGTACCCGTTGGAATGGTGACCTCTCGATACTCGGGCAGATCGGACTTCTCGTCCGCCGCTGGTGTCGAAGTGCCTTCTTCACTCGTCGAGACCGCCGCGTTGTCCGTCGTCGAACCGCCGCACGCCGCGCACAATCCCGCCAGTGTCAGTGCACACAACCATTTGCTCACGGAAACCTCCTCTGGCAGGTCCACCCGGTCCGCGCACCGAATGAACGTCAAAAACGTCGTTCCAAGGCCGAAAATCCGACGCAAATCAACGTTTGCGCCTGGCCAGAGGCCTTCCATGCCAGATCGCTGCCAAGCGCGGCTCAGATCCAGTTGGGCTTCATCACACCGTCCGTCCCATTCGTCACACTTCTGCTACCTTGGAAGAATGGTCAGAGTTACACGGCTCGTTTTCTTTCTCGTTCTCATAGCGGTTCCGGCCAGCGCGCAAAGGCTTCCAGGCAACGTCGTCCCCGAGCACTACACACTGTGGTTTGCTCCCGACCTCGAAAAGGAAACCTTCCGCGGACGCGAATCGATCGATGTCGTCCTGACGGAGCCCTCGACAACGGTGACGCTGCACGCGGCCGAGATCAATTTCTCCGAGGTCACGATCACGTCAGGCGGCAAGACGCAAACAGCACGCGTGACGCTCGACGAATCGCGCGAGACCGCGACGTTCACCGTGCCGCAGTCGATCGCTGAGGGGAAGGCGACGATTCAGATCACCTATTCAGGGATCCTGAACGACAAGTTGCGCGGCTTCTACATCAGCAAAGCGAACGGGCGGAGTTACGCCGTCACGCAGTTGGAGGCCACCGACGCACGTCGCGCGTTTCCATCCTTCGACGAGCCCGCGTTCAAAGCGACCTTCGACATCTCGCTGATGATCGACGCCAAGGACACCGGGATCTCCAACGGCAAGCTCGTCTCGGACACAGCGGGGCCTGAACCCGGCAAGAAGACGCTCAAGTTCGAGCGAACGCCCAAGATGTCCACCTATCTTGCCGCGATGCTCGTTGGCGACTTCCAGTGCCGCGAGGGTGCCTCCGACGGCATTCCCATTCGCATCTGCTCGACACCAGACAAGCTTGGGTTGACGGCATTCGCGCTCGACGCGGCGAAGCAGCAGATCGCATTCTTCAACAAATACTTTGGAATCAAGTATCCGTTCGGCAAACTCGACATCATCGGCGTGCCCGACTTCTCCGCCGGTGCCATGGAGAATGCCGGAGCCATTACCTTCCGCGAGCGTCTGCTCTTGGTGGATCCCGTCAACTCCTCCGTCGCCGCGCGCAAGCGCGTGGCCGGCATCATCTCGCACGAGCTTGCCCACCAGTGGTTCGGCAACCTCGTCACGATGAAGTGGTGGGACGACATCTGGTTGAACGAGGGGTTTGCGACCTGGATGGCGAACAAGCCGGTTGCGGCATGGCGGCC
>Ga0315912_10004698_pt1 | contig 12817 bp, 6 predicted proteins | sample VfabasoilMG_FD_204469 | JGI IMG/M metagenome (GOLD analysis project Ga0315912, IMG submission 204469) | Garden soil microbial communities collected in Santa Monica, California, United States - V. faba soil | ecosystem: Environmental > Terrestrial > Soil > Garden | place: USA: California... | reverse complement strand
ACAGCTCAACCTGTTCTCCATGGAGGTAACGCGCGTTGCACTTGAAGTAGGTTCTGAGGGGAAACTCGGTGGCCAGGCGAAAGTAAAGGGAGTCGGCGGTGTATGGAAGGATCTTACCGACTCTGTCAACAACATGGCGGGCAACCTCACCAGCCAGGTGCGGAACATTGCGGAAGTGACTACTGCCATTGCACGCGGAAACCTATCGAAGAAGATCACAGTCGATGTGCGCGGGGAGATGCTCGAGCTGAAGAACACGATCAACACCCTCGTCGACCAGCTTAATTCGTTCGGATCGGAGGTAACGCGCGTGGCGCTTGAGGTGGGCACGGAGGGAAAACTCGGCGGCCAGGCGACAGTGAAAGGTGTGGGCGGTATCTGGAAAGACCTCACTGACTCGGTAAACCAGATGGCATCGAACCTGACCGGACAGGTGCGAAACATCGCCGGTGTAACCACCGCCGTGGCGAACGGAGACTTGTCGAAGAAGATCACCGTGGACGTTCGCGGTGAAATGCTTGAACTAAAGAACACCATCAACACGATGGTGGACCAGTTGAACTCCTTTGGCTCCGAAGTAACGCGGGTGGCACTCGAAGTCGGCACGGAAGGCCGGCTTGGCGGACAGGCAACCGTAAAAGATGTCGGCGGCATCTGGAAAGACCTTACCGATTCGGTGAACCAGATGGCGGGCAACCTTACCGCGCAGGTGCGGAATATCGCCACGGTAACGACGGCGGTTGCAACCGGTGACCTTTCCAAGAAAATAACCGTGGATGCCAAAGGCGAACTCCTGGAACTTAAGGACACCATCAACACGATGGTGGACCAGCTAAACTCATTCTCCTCCGAAGTAACGCGTGTGGCACGCGAGGTGGGATCGGAAGGACAGCTCGGTGGTCAGGCCAACGTGCCTGGTGTGGATGGCACATGGAAGGACCTTACCGATTCAGTAAACCAGATGGCGTCGAACCTCACCAACCAGGTGCGGAATATTGCAGATGTAACAACGGCGGTGGCGAAGGGGGACTTGTCGAAGAAGATCGCGGTTGACGTGAAGGGTGAAATGCTTGAGCTGAAAAACACCATCAACACAATGGTGGACCAGTTGAACTCATTTGGATCTGAAGTCACCCGTGTGGCACGCGAAGTGGGATCAGAAGGAAAGCTCGGCGGCCAGGCCGACGTGCCCGGTGTAGGTGGTACGTGGAAGGACCTGACAGATTCGGTAAACAAGATGGCTGACAACCTCACCAACCAGGTGCGGAACATAGCGGAAGTAACGACAGCCGTGGCGAAGGGCGACTTGTCGAAGAAGATTACGGTGGACGTGAAGGGTGAAATGCTCGAGCTGAAGGACACGATCAACACGATGGTGGACCAGCTCAATTCGTTTGCGTCGGAGGTAACCCGCGTGGCAAATGAAGTGGGTTCTGAAGGCAAGCTCGGCGGCCAGGCGACTGTGATCGGTGTCGGTGGCGTATGGAAAGGATTGACAGACTCGGTGAACCAGATGGCCGGCAACCTGACAGCCCAGATCCGTAACATTTCAAACGTCGCCATCGCAGTGGCAAACGGCGACTTGTCGCAGAAGATCACGGTAGACGTGCGCGGAGAAATCCTGCAGCTCAAGGACACGCTTAATACCATGGTGGATCAGCTTCGCGGCTTCGCGTCGGAAGTAACGCGCGTGGCGCGCGAGGTGGGTACGGACGGGAAGTTGGGAGGTCAGGCATTCGTCCCCGGCGTAGGCGGTACCTGGAAAGACCTGACCGACTCCGTAAACCAGATGGCGTCGAACCTAACCGACCAGGTGCGGAACATCGCCAACGTGACCACAGCCGTTGCAACCGGCGACTTGTCGAAGAAGATCACAGTGGACGTGCGCGGGGAAATGCTCGAGCTGAAGAATACCATCAACACGATGGTGGAGCAGCTGAACTCCTTCGCTTTCGAGGTAACGCGCGTGGCGCGCGAAGTGGGGACAGAAGGAAAATTGGGTGGACAGGCCGAGGTGCGCGGCGTGGCCGGCACCTGGAAGGACCTCACGGACTCTGTAAACCAGATGGCATCTAACCTCACAGGCCAGGTCCGTGGTATAGCGAAGGTTGTAACCTCGGTGGCCAAAGGAAATCTCCGTCAAAAGCTGACCATTAACGCCCTGGGTGAACTCGCACAGTTAACGGACACCATCAACGAAATGATCGACACGCTTGCTGTCTTTGCAGACCAGGTGACCACAGTGGCACGCGAAGTGGGCGTTGAAGGCCGTCTCGGAGGTCAGGCCAGCGTGCCCGGTGCATCAGGTACGTGGAAGGACCTCACTGAAAACGTGAACCAGCTCGCGGCCAACCTCACCACCCAGGTGCGGTCAATCTCTGAAGTGGCGTCGGCCGTAACCAAGGGTGACCTTACACGAACCATCAGTGTGGAAGCGAAGGGTGAGTTGGAGGCGCTAAAGGATACGATCAACCAGATGATCAACAATCTCCTGTACACGACCATGCGCAACCAGGAACAGGACTGGTTGAAATCAAACCTGGCAAAGTTTACGCAGATGCTCCAGGGGCAAAAGGACCTCACTACGGTGACGAACCGGATTCTGTCGGAACTCGCGCAGGTTGTCAGGGTTCATTATGGGGCAATTTACATTGTCCAGCCGGAGACACCCGGACAGAAGGCCAGGCTAAAGTTGTCGGCAGCATACGCTTACAACGACGCCAACACCGCTATGAGCGAGTTTGCCATCGGCGAAGGACTTGTGGGTCAATGTGCGTTTGAAAAAGAGCGTATACTTCTCACTAATGTACCGAGAGGCTATGTGAAAGTCAGCTCAGGGTTGGGAAAGGCCACACCTGCCAATCTTGTCATCATGCCCGTTCTCTTCGAAAACAACGTTAAGGCCGTTATTGAACTGGCGTCCCTGGAAGTATTCAGCGAAACTCACCTCGACTTCCTGGGGCAGTTGACGGAAAGTATCGGTATCGTGTTGAACACGATTGAGGCCAATACGCGGACGCAACAGTTGCTGGAACAATCGCAGTCCCTCGCAGGTGAACTCAAGACTCAGCAGGAAGAGTTGAGGCGCACCAACGACGAACTCCAGGACAAGGCGTTCCTTCTGGTGAAGCAGAAGGAAGAGGTGGAGGCCAAGAACAAGGAGGTCGAGGAAGCAAGGCGATCACTTGAGGAGAAGGCGGAGCAGCTTACGCTGACATCAAAATACAAGTCGGAGTTCCTCGCAAATATGTCGCATGAGTTGAGAACACCGCTGAACAGCCTTCTTATCCTTGCCCAACAGCTCTATGAAAATGCAGAGGGCAATCTGAACGAGAAACAGATCAGGTACGCGAAGACCATACACTCCTGCGGCGATGACCTGATACAGCTTATCAACGACATCCTCGACCTGTCGAAGATCGAGTCCGGGTTTATCTCGGCGAACATCGCGACGACCCGGATTGCAGAGATCGCGTCCTTCGTGGAAACTACTTTCAAGCCAATCTCGGAGGCCCGGAACCTGAAGTTCACCATCGACGTCGATCCAAACCTGCCTGTGTCGATAGAAACCGACATTCAGCGGTTAAACCAGATCCTTAAAAACCTCCTGTCTAACGCATTCAAGTTCACTGAAAAGGGAGAGGTTTCACTTAAACTATTTGTGGCACCCAAGGGTCGCTGGAAGCCTTTCAATACCAGCCTCGACAATGCAGAGCGGGTCATTGGCTTCTCGATTGCCGACACAGGGATCGGTATCCCCATGGAGAAGCAATCCATCATATTTGAAGCCTTTCAGCAGGCTGAGGGTTCAACCAGCCGGAAGTATGGAGGAACCGGACTCGGCCTTTCAATCAGCCGCGGTCTTGCCGAGCTGCTTGGTGGCTCAATCGAACTGGAGAGCCAGGCAGGAATGGGCAGCATGTTTACCCTGTTCATCCCCTCCACCGCGGCCGGAATCACAGATCCGAGGGAGCTCCCCCATTCGATCAGGGTGATCCAACAGTTCCAGTCCGATACAGAAAGTGATGGACTGCTGACAGACGAGCCACAGGTCCGCAACATGGACCTGATCAATGAGATGATTAACGACACCGGCGACGACAGAAGCACCATTGTGTCGAGCGACAAAGTGGTGCTCGTGGTGGAGGACGATCTGCGGTTCGGGAAGATTGTTATCGAGAAGGCGCACGAAAAGGGGCTCAAGGCAGTGGTGGCCACCAACTACCTGGAAGTATTTGATTTTATTAACCGCTTCTCTCCCATTTCGATCACACTTGACGTGAAACTACCCGAAACAAGCGGTTGGAAAGTGATCGAGCTCCTAAGGAGCGACCTGAATTACCGGCACATCCCTATCCACGTGATCTCAGGTGAAGAGAACAGGGCGCTTGCGCTCAAACGCGGTGCAAGGAGTTTCCTTCTGAAACCTCTGAACAACGACGCGCTCAATGACTTGTTTGATGACATTATCACCTACCATGAGAAGCAGGAGAAAAAGATCCTTGTCGTAGAGGACAACGAGGCTGACTCAAAGGCGATTGCCAAAATCCATGAAGAAACCAACCTGGGCGTGACAATCGCGACGACAGGACGAGAGGCCGTCAGACTCGTCAGGGAGGAACCGTTTGATTGCATCATCCTGGACTACAAGTTGCCCGACATCAGCGGAAGCGAGCTTATCCACGAGATCAGCAAAGCGAAGAAGCAAACCACGCCCGTTATTATCTACTCGGCGCGCGACTTCTCGAAGGCCGAACTGAACAGTGTGCGACAAAACTCCAACTCCGTAGTCACAAAAGGTGCCAATTCAGTGGAGCATCTGCTGGAAGAGACGATCTCCCATCTGCACATCGATCATAAGACGTTGTCGCCGGGAAAGCAAAGGATCATAGAGAATATCCGCCGCAACGAAGACATTCTCACCGGCAAGCAGATTCTTGTGGTCGACGATGATGTGCGAAACCTGTTTGCACTTACGACAGTGTTCGAAAGGTTCCATATTCATGTGATCACCGCCGAGAGCGGCCAGGAGGCTATCCAGATGCTCAATGAAAATCCAAAGATCGACATGGTACTGATGGATATCATGATGCCTGAAATGGATGGCTATGAAACAACCCAGAAAATACGGCGCGAACACAAGAACAGCACGCTGCCAATTGTCGCAGTGACAGCAAAGGCAATGAAGGGCGACCGCCAGAAGTGCATCGAGGCGGGCGCCTCTGATTACATCACAAAACCCGTAAAGATCGATCAACTGCTGTCTCTCATGAGGCTGTGGTTATGTAAATAGACCGTGTTCACCATGCAACCAAAGATCCTTCTCGTCGACGACCGGGAAGATAACCTGCTGTCAATAGAAACCATCCTGGAGCCGAATGGCTACCAGTTCGTTAAAGCCAGGTCGGGACGGGAGGCCCTCAAGATCCTGTTGAATGAATTCGATTTTGCCATGATCCTCATGGACGTCAAGATGCCAAACCTGAACGGGTTTGAAACCGCCACGCTTATCTATGAACGGGACAAACTGAAGCACATCCCCATCATTTTCATCACCGCCAATAACTACGGTGACGAAAACGTATTCAAGGGATACCAGTCCGGGGCCATCGACTACATTTTCAAGCCGATCAATCCCGACGTTCTTCGCGCAAAAGTGGCCGTGTTGGTAGAACTGTACAAGAAGAACAGGCTGTTGATGGAGCAGGAACAGAAACTGATCGCCACCAACAGGAACCTTGAACTTGAGATTGCGGAGAGGAAGGCCTCCGAGGAAAAAGTAAACCAGTTAAACAGGAAATTACTGATAAACATTTCCAATCTGGAATCAGCCAACAAAAATCTCGAGCGTTTTGCCTTCATGGCGTCGCACGACCTGCAGGAGCCGCTGAGAAAAATCAGGATGTTCAGCGACCGCCTGCTTTCGCGATACGGCGACGTCCTGAAAGACGATGTACAAATGCTGACAAGGATCCAACAGGCGGCAGAACGAACACAATCCCTCATCGCCGATATCCTCGACTTCTCAAAGACCTCCATTGAGCAGTCCGAATTCACAAACAGCGACCTCAACGTCCTGCTGAAGGACCTGCTCACCGATATGAACGACGAAATGAGTGACAGAAAGGCCACAGTAACGGTGGACAAGTTACCCTCTCTGTATGTGAGCAAGCGACTCATGCGGCCGCTCTTTCAAAACCTGATTGCAAATGCGCTCAAGTACAGCAAAAAGGATGTGCCGCCGGTCATCAAGATTTATTCGGACCTCAACAACGGCAGGAACGGCACTGACACAAGCAAGTACTGCCGCATCTTCGTAGAGGACAATGGCATCGGTTTCGATCAAAAATATGCCGAGGATATCTTCGGGATGTTCAGGCGACTGCACGGCAACAGTGAATTTGAAGGAACCGGGATCGGCCTGGCATTGTGCAAAAAGATCATGGAACAGCACAATGGATTTATTTCTGCCCGGAGCAAACCCAACGAAGGGTCGACATTCATCATTTCCCTGCCGGTGCGGCAGGGCGCCACGGGATAGCCGCTACCAGCGCGTCTTGAGAATTTTCGAAATCGAGTCGCAGAGATCGACAAACCTCGTGGGCTTCACCATGTGATGCACGGCCCCAAGCCGCCTGATCTCCCTCACGTCCAGATCGCCAAAGAAGGTGGAACACATGACTACCGGGATGCCCTCGGTGGCCGGGTCGCTCTTTAGATTCGAGAGCAGTTGCTTTCCGTTGAGGCGCGGCATATTCATATCCAGGAATATGATCTCCGGCTTGTCGCGTTCCATGCCGCTGATGTTGCCAATGGCGTGGTCGCTGTTGAATTCACTCAGGAACCTTACCGTGCCGTCGACTTCCTTAATGGCATCAGAGAAAATCTCCTGATCCTCCTTGTCATCGTCAATAAGCAATACGACCTTGTAAAGGCTCATAGGTATCGGGGCTGATGGAGTGACGACCTAAGGGCAGGCGGGAGTTGATATACTCAAGATACACTTTTTCCCAGCCCGGCATTCTCAATTGTCGGCCCTGAAGTCACCACGTAACAAAAAGCAAATATTGTCATTTGATCGGCGACCGTATTGCCCGAGCGATCTGTTTGGCGGCAAGCGTTCATTTTGGGCGGTGAATTGATTTAGTGTGGCGAATCTTCCCCGGGAAACTGGCACGATGCCTGGCTTCTTCGAGAATGTGGCAATCCGCGTTTATGCAAAAAACGCACGCCGACAATACAGCGCTAGCTCACCCTGGAGCCAGGGCTCACTTCGTCAATGGGCCGGATAAGCCGCAAGGTTCCATCCTTGTCTTCAGCCATGAGTATCATCCCGTTCGACTCGACACCCATCATTTTGCGGGGCGCAAGGTTCGCTATAAACGTGACTTGCTTGCCGATAAGATCCTCCGGTTTGTAATGCTTTGCTATGCCGCTCAGAATTGTTCGCTTCTCCAGGCCACTGTCTACCACAAGCTTGAGAAGCTTGTCCGACTTCGGCATCGCTTCAGCATGAACGACCTTTCCTATCCTGATGTCAAGCCTGGAAAAATCGTCGAACGCAATCTCCGGTTTTATGGGCGCAACGGGAATCTTCCCCTTCTCGGCGGCCAGGCGCTTTGCCTCGAGCTTTCCCAGCTGACGGGCGATCACATCATCTTCTATCTTTTCAAAAAGAAGGACGGGCGCGCCCAGCACGTGACCTGCAGCGACGAGGTCGGCTGATCCGGAATCGGCCCAACTTAATGTGGGGATATTCAGCATCTTCGACAACTTCAGGGCACTAAAAGGCAGAAACGGCGCTGCGAGGATTGACAGGTTTGCAGAAATCTGGATCGCCAGGTTCAGGATTGTACCCACCCTTTCCGGATCTGTCTTCGCAAGCTTCCATGGCTCAGTCTCCGCCAGGTACTTGTTTCCCGCCCGTGCAAAGTCAATCATGGCTGCAGTGGCCTCACGAAATCTGTACGATTCGATCGCGGTTGCCACCTTGCGTGGAAACTCCTTAATGGACGCGATCAGGGTCTCGTCATCCCGTGTAAGCTTGCCGCGTGGCGGCACTTTACCTCCGAAATTATTGGCGGTCAGCACAAGTGCCCGATTGACAAAATTTCCGAGGATGGCGACAAGCTCGCTGTTGTTCTTAGCCTGAAAATCCTTCCAGGTGAACTCGCTGTCCTTGGTTTCCGGCAAGTTGGTGAGCAAGGCATAACGAAGCACATCTTCCTTTCCGGGAAAGTCCTCGATATATTCATGCATTTCAATCGACCACCCGCGGCTCGTGGACATTTTATCGCCTTCGAGGTTCATGAATTCGTTCGCGGGCACATTGTCCGGAATGATGTATTCACCTGTGGCCTGGAGTATTACTGGAAAAATAATGCAGTGGAAGACGATGTTGTCTTTTCCGATAAAGTGTACGAGCCGGGTATCCTTCGACTGCCAGTACTTCTTCCAGTCGTCGGCAGTGGCGCCTTTAAACGGACGTTGCGGCGTTGCAAATTCCTCCTTACCTGACGTGATTTCATTGAAGAACGCGCGCGTCGCGCTGATATACCCGATCGGCGCGTCAAACCACACGTACAGCACTTTGCCTTCAGCGTCCGGCAAGGGAACCTTGATCCCCCAGTCGAGATCGCGGGTCATGGCGCGCGGCAACAACCCTGCCTCTATCCAGGACTTGCACTGGCCATAGACGTTCGTCTTCCAGTCGTTCGCATGGCCTTTCAATATCCATTCACGCAACCACCCTTCGTAGTTCTGCAGAGGGAGGTACCAGTGGCGTGTGGGGCGCAACACGGGAGGCTTACCCGACAAAGTCGAACGTGGATTGATGAGCTCGCGCGGACTCAGCGTCGACCCGCACTTCTCGCATTGATCACCATACGCGTCGGGATGGCCGCACTTTGGGCATGTGCCTATGATGTACCTGTCGGCCAGGAACACGCCGGCGGGCTCGTCGTAATATTGTTCCGAAGTCTCTTCGGTAAGGAGGCCCTTGTTGTACAGGGTAAGAAAGATCTCCTGCGAGGTCTGGTGGTGTATTGCGTCGCTTGTGCGATGATAGACGTCGAACGAAATCCCTAGTTTATAGAGGCAGTCCCTCATCTGAACATGATACTTGTCGATGATTGCCCGTGAAGTCGTATGTTCCTTCAGGGCTTGATTTGGAATTGCCGTACCGTGCTCATCGCTTCCACAAACAAATAGGACGTCCTCCTTCATCGATCGGAGATAGCGCACATATACATCTGCGGGAATATATGCGCCCGCAAGGTGCCCGATATGCTTTGGGCCGTTTGCATAGGGAAGTGCAGAAGTAACTGTATGTCGCTTGTAGTTCGGGAAGGCGGTCATGTCTTGTTCAGAGGAAGGCAAAGATAACCGGGGAGAGCGCAATTTAATAATGAGGCCAAAAGGCTATTCCACAAAGTTCTCAAGGCAACAAAGTTGCACAAAGGTTTTTTGTACGGTCAGCATTTCTTCCCGATTCGCTGCGCTCTTCAGGACAGGTCATGAAACTTTATGAAATAGCCTTTTTCGCTTCAGCAGAAAACATCCATCTTAGTTCCCATGATAAATGTAATTGTTACCGGAGCATCGGGTATGGTGGGTGAAGGAGTCCTGCTTGAATGCATTCGCCATCAGCAGGTTGAGCGCATTCTCGTTGTGGGGCGGCGGCCATGCGGCGTTGTGCACCAGAAAGTAAAGGAAGTACTGGTCCCGGATTTTTTTGATCTGAGCTCCATCGAGCCGGAGCTTAGGGGATTTGACGCATGCTTTTTTTGCCTCGGTGTATCGTCTGTCGGCATGAAGGAACCTGAATACACGAAGCTTACCTACGACCTGACCATGAACTTTGCGAGGGCCGTGTCTAAGCTCAACAGCAACATGACCTTTTGTTATATCTCGGGCGCCGGCACCGACACCAGCGAGAAGGGACGCAGCATGTGGGCAAGGGTCAAGGGAAAGACGGAAAACGACCTCATGAAGCTCCCCTTCAAGCAAGCACTGGCGTTCCGTCCGGGTATCATGCATCCTACCCCGGGCATGAAGAATACTCTCGCGCTGTACAAGTACTTCGCCTGGATCTGGTACCTGGGAAGACCGTTCTCTCCATCCGTCTTTCTTCGCTTATCGGAAGTGGGAACAGCAATGGTTAACGCAGCCCTCCACGGAAGTGAAAAGAAAGTTCTTGAAGCGAAGGACATTTACGCTTTGTCCAGGAAATGAGTCGTGGCCACATTCATATCGTGTTCATCCTCGCGGCAGCGTGCTCTGGATCAAAATCAGAAAAGGCAATAGATCAGCCGGACCTGATCACGTATTCAATCCAGCGCACCTGGCCGCACGACACGAAGGCATTTATTCAGGGCCTTGTCATTCATAAAGGTCAATTGCTGGAAAGTACGGGCGAATCCGATTCGTGGATCGGCGTGGTCGATGTAAAGACGGGAATAGCGGACAGGAAGGTGGAATTAGATGACAAATACTTTGGAGAGGGAATCACGGTTCTCAACAACAAGGTCTATCAGCTCACCTGGAAAAGCAACGAAGGATTCGTTTACAGCCTGCCGGGTTTCGAGAAAATAAGAACATTCACGTACGCCACCGAAGGTTGGGGAATCACACACAACAACGAGAACCTCATCATGAGCGACGGCACGGAGAAATTGTACTTTCTCGATACCGCAACGCTGGAGGTCACAAAAACACTAACGGTCACCTATCGCGGGGAGCCCCTCAAAGAGCTCAACGAACTTGAATATGCAGACGGGTTTATTTACGCGAACGTGTGGCGTACCGACATGATTGCGCGAATTGACCTCAAGACCGGTGTGGCCGTCGGCTTCCTCGACCTCAGTCAGTTGACAAGTCAGGCGAGAATGATCAATGCCCAGGCCGACGTGCTGAATGGAATTGCGTGGCATCCGGAAACGAAATCGCTGCTTGTAACCGGAAAGTACTGGCCCCTGATTTACATCCTGAAACTTGCCCCCTCGCCCGGGTAAAAGAAAGGCACCAGACTATGAAAAGACCAGTCGTAACGGCGATCGGCGTCGGCATCCTCCTCCTGCTGACTGTCAGGATGTTTTTTGTCCTGATTAACCGTGAGAAAAATAAAAAGCGCGAGTTCGTCTCCAAACTGCATTACGATGTTTCCGCGAGAATTGACTCGCTTGGGGTTTTCAATAAGGCTCCGGTAGGATTCATTTACATCACAATTACGCGCGGGGAAATCAAGACAGACGAAAAAAAGGTAAACAAGAGCTTTAAGAATAACTCACGATTCGGATTCCTCGTTCGCCGCAAGGATGGGCGTTTCGAAATTTTCAGCCGCGACATCAAGGACTATCAAGTCGGTGACAGCATCGTGGTTAACTCCGATGAGGATAAAGTCTACCACTTCCGCGCAGGCGAAAAACTGGCAGATACAGCAATCAGCGATATGCTGAGGTCGGCCATTTGATGCCGACGCCGTTCATAGTTTTTTCACTGAAATGCGACCCGGCTGAAGGCTGGTATGGATTAGGGATTATCTTTGTCAGGTCTATGGTAAGGGGATTACGCTATTGGCTGATTTCAGCCGGGCTTGTATTTTTATTTTCGGTTGCCGTTCCGGCCCAGGCACAAACCGCTTCTTACCAGGAGTACAAGCGCAAGCTCTCCGATGCTCCAACCGGGGAGAATTTTCTCGAAACATTCAGGTTGATGATGGCCGACATCCGCAAAGGTCTCGACATCCCCGACGACGAGATTGCCGAAATCGTGGCGATGGCCCGCAGCAAGCCCTACACGGAAGTGATCCTGCCCGAGGTGTACGGCTGGGCCGGATCAATGTTCGGCAATGGCAGAATGGAAGAGTCCATCGTCTACTTCCTGGAGAGCGCGGAGGGTTACCGGTTACTGAACAAGCGATTTGCCGAGGCGCTCAGCTACTTTGAAGTTGCCCTCGTCCAGCACAGGGCCGAAAACTTTGAAGAAGCGGAAGAATATTATCACAAGGCGTTGGAAACTGGCGCCGACTCGCTGGTGGCCCGAACGAGGATCAATTGCTATAACGGCCTTGCGCTGATCCATCGCAAGCAGGGAGAACTCGCTGCAGCAGAAAGCGATTTCAGAAAAGCGCTGGGAATAGCTGTCGACAGCCATGACCGGGTCTGGATCGCAATCCTGAATGGCAACATCGGGAGCCTGCACCTGCTCAGGGAGAACTATGACAGCAGCCTGTATTACTACAGGACGAACCTGGCCCTGATCAAGAATTCATCTGAAATTGAAAACGAGATCGAAACATACGGGCACCTTGCCGAGACGATGATCGGCATGAAAAAATCCAGAACGGCCATTGCCTACCTGGACAGCGCGATGCAGATCATCAAGGATAGAAAAGTAGTCTTCTCGGATTTCTTCAATCCCCTGATCTACCTGTCCGAATCATACGCAAAAGCCTATGCCGGACTGGGCGATTACGCCAGGGCATTCGACTATATGCAGCAGTTTCACCGGCTTGCCAAGGAAAGAGATGACCAGAGCAAAGGTCGGAGCCTCAAGCAGCTCCAGCTATCCTTCTCGTTCCGGCAAAAGCAAAAAGAAGTTGACCTGCTTAACGAGGTGAATGAAGCCAACCTGATGGTAATCCGCCAGCAGCGTTATGCTCAAATCGCGTTCCTTGCGATAATCGTACTGCTCAGTGTGATTGCCTTCATTGCGATCAGGGCGTACCGCCAGCGAAACAGTCACAACAGGAACTTGACAGCCAACAACGAAGAGCTGGCCAGGCTCAACAACGTGAAAGACAAGCTCTTCTCTGTCA
>Ga0315912_10004697_pt1 | contig 12818 bp, 14 predicted proteins | sample VfabasoilMG_FD_204469 | JGI IMG/M metagenome (GOLD analysis project Ga0315912, IMG submission 204469) | Garden soil microbial communities collected in Santa Monica, California, United States - V. faba soil | ecosystem: Environmental > Terrestrial > Soil > Garden | place: USA: California... | reverse complement strand
CTGGGCCGCGGCGGGAGGGACGCGCTCCGCGAGGTAGGCGTTCAGGAAGGTGTGCGTGGCCTCGAGCGGGCTCGAGCCGGGCGTGAACATCAGGCGCACGAGCACCTCTTCTCGAGCGGAGCGCCATTCCGAGGGCGGGCGCGAGCGGTCGGCGGAGAGTTGCACGCGGGGGAGCTGCCCCGATTGGCTCGTCGGTCGCCGCGACGGGAGCTGGGCGCGCGTGGGGTTACTTGCCATCCTCGATCACGACGTGAGCCGCGGCGAGCTGTGCGATGGCGGGGAAGCTCACCCGCTGCCAGGTGACGCTCGGATTGCGCACGAAGCGTAGCCGGTAGGTCGGACGCCCCGGCTGCGACACCCAGATCGCCCAGTCGATGAACAGGCGAATGGCCGACGAGTTCACGAAGCTGAGGCCCCGCACGTCCACGGCAAGCTCCGTGAGGCTCTCCGCGAGCGCCGCCTCGTGAACCTTGCGGAAAAACACGCCCAGGCTGCGATCCGGCTCCTTGGTCGTGATGGAGCCGAACAGAGCGATACCAACGGGTGCCACGCGCACCTCGACGTTGGCCACGTCCGGCGGCACGAGCAAGCTCGGGTTCAGCATAACGTCCCGGTTGCCGTGATCCGGATGCGACCGCCAGGCTCCTCTTCGAGCGACAGCTCGGCGCGCCCTTCGTGACGGATGCGCGCGAGACCGAGGCGCGACGACGCGTCGGGCTCGGTCGCCGCGCGCAAGAAGGCGGCGACGTACGCCTCCTCGGGCGTCTGTGAGGCGATGCTCGAGAGCTCCTCGCGCAGCGTCGAGAGGTGCCGTGGATCAGGCAGGCTCGAGACCGAGAACTCGATCTGCTCGCCGTGGTTCTGGATGCGAAGCTCGAGCTCCGCGTCGTCACCCTGCGTGGAGTACTTGACCGCGTTCTCGAGCGTCTCCTGAATCACCACGGACGCTCGCTCGGCGAGATCGCTCGTCTTGAACGTCGTCTGGCAGAAGAAGCGACAGAACTCGCGCACGCCGTCGATGTACGTCCACACCGGTCGGAAACGCATCAGCACCAGGGGCCGCTCGGGAGGGGTGGGCTCGCGCTGCTCGGCCATGGATCCAATGTGCATCAACGGCCGGGCCGGGCCGCCGGTTAATGAGGTGTGCGCACCCGGCTTCGCGCTCGCCAACCGCGTCGCGCCTAGCGACTAACTATTGGATATTGAAACATAAATGAACCCAGGTGGACGAGAAGAGCCGGTAGGTTTATTTTCTTTCGTATGATAAAAAACTCGAGAGGCACGGGCTCGCGGGAGCACCGCGTGCCGCGAGTCGCGCGGCTCGTCGCGCTCGGGGCGCTCGGGGCGCTCGGCTGCGGGCGAGCCCAGGCGGGGCCTGACGAGGAGATCTACCAAGGCACGGCCGAGCTCGACGAACGGCGCCTGTCCTTCGAGGTGAGTGGGCGCATCACGACGCTCAACGCGCGCGAGGGGGACGAAGTCCGCCAGGGAGCCGTGCTCGCGACGGTCGACGACGCTCTCGACGAACAGGCCCGCGCGGCTCGCGATCTCGAGGCCCGCGCTGCGCACGCCCAGGCGAGCGTGGTCGACAAGGGCGTGCGACCCGAAGAGATCGCCGTGACACGCGCCAAGATCCGAGCTGCCAAGGCGAGCGAGGACCTCTTGAAGAAGCAGCTCGCGCGCGAGCAGGATCTCGCCGCGCACGACGTGACCCCGCAGTCGCGAGTCGACGAGATCGAGTCGCAGTACCAGCGCAGCATCGCCGACCGCGAAGCGCTCGAGAGCCTGTTGAACGAGCAGGTCCGCGGCGCCCGCCCCGAGGAGCGCGCAGCGGCGCGGGCCAGGGCCGACGCCGCCCAGGCGAGCGTCACGCTCGACGACCTGCGCATCGAACGCCGGGAGCTGCGCGCCCCGGCGGACGGCGTCGTGCTCGATCGCCACGTCGAGCTCGGGGAAGTGGTGCAAATGGGGGCACCGGTGCTCACGCTGGCCGACCCGGGGCGGCTCTACGCCGTCGTCTTCGTGCCGCAAGCGAAGCTTCCGGGCATCGACGTGGGGGATCGCGCGTCGCTCCGCGCGGACGGGGTCGAAGGCACCCTCGCCGGACACGTCGAGCACATCGCGCGCCGAACGGAGTTCACGCCCCGCTACCTCTTCAGCGAGACCGAGCGCGCGAATTTCGTCGTCCGGGTGAAGGTACGCATCGACGACGCCGGGTCGCGCCTGCACGCCGGCGTCCCCGTGCGGGTCAGCATCGAGCGCAACACACCCGCGGCCGAGCGGGCGAGGAACGCTCCGCCCGACACCTCGAGCGCTCCGGTTGCGTCCCCGAGCGCGTCCGCGGCGGGGTCGTCGTCGTCGCTGTCGTCGAGCCGGGCGCCGTCGTCGCGCCCCGCGCCGAGCGCTTCCGGTAGGCGAGCGCCGGCCCGCCCGGCGTCGCGCCCGGTGGCGCCGTGAGCGAGCCGGTCATCGTCACGCGCGGGCTTTCCCGGCATTTCGGCGCGTTCGTCGCCGTGCGCGACGTGTCGCTCGAGGTGCAGAAGGGCGAGATTTTCGGCGTGCTCGGGCCGAACGGCGCCGGCAAGTCGACGACGATACGCATGCTGTGCGGCATCCTCGACCCGACGAGCGGGGAAGGGCGAGTGGTCGGCTTCGACATCCGGCGCGAAGCCGAGCGCGTGAAGGAGCGCATCGGCTACATGACCCAGCGCTTCAGTCTGTACGAAGACCTCACGGTCGAGGAAAATCTGAAATTCTACGCTGGCATCTACGGCGTGTCGTTTGGCCGCCGGAAGAAACGCGTGGGAGAGGTGCTCGAGCGCACGGGCCTCGTGGGCCGGCGCGGGCAGCTAGCGGGCACGCTCTCGGGGGGCTGGAAGCAGCGCGTCGCCCTCGCGAGCGCGACGATCCACGAGCCGCCCCTGCTCTTTCTGGACGAGCCGACGGCCGGCGTCGATCCGGTGAGCCGGCGCGAGTTCTGGGAGCAGATCCACCGCCTGGCGCACGAGGGCACGACCGTGTTGCTCACGACCCACTACATGGACGAAGCCGAGCGCTGCCACCGTCTGGCCTTTATTTTCCGCGGCTCCGTGCTCGACGTGGGGACTCCCGACGAGGTCGTCGCGCGGCGACGGCTGCGCGGTGCGGAGCTCGAGAGCGATCGCGCGCAGGAGTCGGCGGACCGACTGCGTGGCGACGCCGAGGTCGACGAGGTGGCGCACTACGGCAACGTCCTCCGCGTCGTCACACGCAACGACGCCGATCCGAGCGTCGTGATTGCGCGCGTGCTCACGGGCCCGCTCGCGCCCCGCAACGTGCGGCCGGCGCGCGTGGGCGTGGAGGACGCGTTCGTCTCGATGGTGCGAACGGAAGCGGACGCCGACGCGAGCCCGCACAGGGCGGCCTCGTGAGCTTCCGGCCGTTCGTGGTCGCCTGGAAGGAGCTGCTCCAGCTGCGGCGCGATCGCATGACGCTCGCGATGATGGTGGCGCTTCCGCTGCTCCAGCTGCTCCTGTTCGGCTACGCCATCAACACCGACGTGCGGCACATGCCGACGCTCGTGTACGACCAGGACCGCAGCGTGGCGTCGCGCGATTTCGCCGCCAGCCTGGCCGCTACGGGCTTTTACGACGTCGTGGGGCACGTCGGCGGCTACGCGGAGATCGAGCAGGCCCTGCGGCGCGGGCAGGCGCGCGTGGCGCTCGTCGTGCCGCCGCACTACGGCGAGAAGCTCGCCGCCGGCAAGCCCGCCCGCCTGCAGCTCATCGTCGACGGCTCCGATCCTCAAACGGTCGCCAGCGCCACGAACACGGCGACGGGCATGGCGCTCGCCCGCTCGAGCGAGCTCATGCTGCAGAGGCTTGCCGCGAGCGGCTCGGGCGTCGCCTTCCAACCGCTCGAGATCGAGCCTGCCACCTGGTACAACCCGGAGCTACGCACGGCCGTCTACGTCGTGCCGGGGCTCGTCGGCGTGATCCTCACCATGACGATGGTGATGCTCACGGCCATGGCGGTCGCGCGCGAGCGAGAGCGCGGCACCCTCGAGCAGCTCATCGTGTCACCCGTGCGGCCCGTCGAGCTCGTCGTGGGCAAGATCGCGCCGTACGTGATCATCGGCTACGTGCAGATGACGATCATCCTGCTGGCGGGGCGGCTGATCTTTCACGTGCCTTTCCTCGGGTCTTTGCCGCTGCTCTACGCCCTCGCGTTCGTGTTCATCGCGGCCAACCTGGCCGTGGGCCTGTTCTTCTCGACGGTGGCGCGCACCCAGCAGCAGGCGATGCAGATGTCGTTCTTCTTCCTCTTGCCCAACATTCTCCTGAGTGGCTTCATGTTTCCCTTCGAGGGCATCCCGCGACCGGCGCAGATCCCCGCTCTGGCGCTGCCGCTCACGCATTTCATGCGCATCGTGCGGGCGATTGCGCTCAAGGGCGGTGGCTTCGAGGACGTGTACGGGGAGCTCGTCTGGCTCGTCTGCATTCTCGGGATCCTGATCCTCGTGAGCTCGCTGCGCTTTCGAAAGAAGCTCCTCTGATGGCACGCCCCCGTACCGATATCGGCCCGCGCATCCTCGTCGCTGCCCGCCGTCGCTTCCTGAAGAACGGCGTCGGCGGCGCGACGCTGCGTGCGATCGCCCGCGACGCGGGCACGAGCATCGGGATGATCTACTACTACTTTCCGACGAAAGACGCCCTCTTCTTCGCCGTCGTCGAGCAGCAGTATGCGGCCGTGCTCGCCGACATGGAGCTCGCCCTTGCGCCGGAGTTGCCCGTGGAACAGCGCCTGGAACGCCTCTACGAGCGCATCGCCGCGCTGCACGACGAGGAGACGGAGGTGCTCAGGCTCGTGGCGATGGAGGGGCTGATGAGCTCGCCGCGCTTCGAGCGACTGGTCGAGCGCTTCCTCGGCGGGCACGTCCCACTGATCCTGCGCACGCTGATGGACGGCGTTCGCACGGGTGTGCTCGACGGGCGCCGGCACCCGATCGTGCTGTTGCTCGCCACGGCGAGCCTCGCCGGGCCGCCGCAGTTCATTCGGCGTGCCGTCGGCGAGCGGATGCCCGTCCCCGACGCCCCGAGTGGCAAGGCGCTCGCGCGTGAGCTCGTCGACGTCCTCTTGCACGGCACCGCCCCGGCGCGCTGAGGGCCCGCGGCCCGCGGGGCGACGCGCTTCGTGCTACCGTCCGGGGAGTGATCCTGTCGCGTCCGGGCTCCGCCGTGTTCGTGTCCGACGCCGCGCCGCCTGCCCTGGGACTCGCGCGCACGACGCACCTCGGCGTCGCCGCGCACGCCGACGACCTCGAAATCATGGCGATCCACGGGATTCTGGCCTGCTTCGAGCAGACCGAGCGCTGGTTCGCGGGGGTGATCGCGACGGACGGTGTGGGTAGCCCGCAGCAGGGTGCGGGCCTCGCTCCCGAGGAGCTCCGCGTCGTGCGCCGTCGTGAGCAGGAGCGGGCCGCCGTGCTCGGGCGCTACGGCGCGGTGGTCTTCCTCGACCACTCGAGCGCCGCGGTGAAGGACGCGACCGAGCGTGGCGTCGTCGACGATCTCGTGAGCGTGCTGCGCGCCACGCGTCCGAGCGTCGTCTACACCCACGCCCTGAGCGACGTGCACGACACGCACGTCGCCGTCACGCTGCGTTTGGTCGACGCGTGTCGCGCTCTCGCCCCGGAAGAGCGACCCGAGAAGATTCTCGGCTGCGAGGTGTGGCGGACGCTCGATTGGTTGACGGCTGGCGACAAGATCGAGCTTGCGGTCGACGAGCGGCCGGAGCTGCAGGCGGCGCTGCTCGAGGTGTTCGAGTCGCAGGTGAGGCACAAACGCTACGACCTGGCGGCGCTCGGCCGGCGCGCGGCGAATGCGGCGTTCGCGGAGAGCCACCACGCAGATCGGCACGAGGCGCTCGTCTACGCGATGGATCTGAGTCCCCTGGTCAGTGAAGTTGCCCAACCCGCCGAGCTGATGCAGAGCTTCATGCGCCGGCTCGAGGCCGACGTGGTCGGACGCATCCACCGACTATCGGGCTGACTTTCTGGCCGAGGGGACTCGGCCACAATCCTGAAACATGGCCGAATCCATGCCCCGGCACTGTGGGTGGTCGTGAAGCTCGACGACTACGAGCTCGATCCCAAAAGCTACGACGAGATGTTCGCGGCGGGCGGGCACATCCGGCCCGAATACCGCGCGCTCGCGCAGCGGTTGCTCGAGATGACGCCGCCCGAGGTCGAACAGCGCCAGCGCCAGGCTGACCTGCTCCTCCGCAACCAGGGCGTGACGTTCACCGTCTACTCGGACAACGCCGGGATCGAGAAGGTGTTTCCGTTCGACCCCATCCCCCGCCTCATCACGGCAGACGAGTGGGAGAAGGTCGAGCGCGGCCTGGTCCAGCGGGTGCAGGCGCTGAACCTGTTCCTGCGCGACGTGTACGGCGAGCAGAAGATCCTGAACGACGGCATCGTGGATGCCGGCCTCGTCTATGGGGCCAGCGGCTTCCGCCGCGAGATGATCGGTATGCTGCCGCCCCAGGGCGTGTACACGCACATCGTCGGCACGGACCTGATCCGCGACGAGCAGGGGCGTTTCGTGGTGCTGGAAGACAACGTGCGCAGCCCGAGCGGCGCCTCGTACGTGCTCGAGTGCCGCGAGGTCTTGAAGCGTGTCTTCCGCGTCCTCTTCGAGCAGTACGGCGTGCGCCCGCTCGACGACTACGCCGACTGGTTGCGCGAAACCCTGCTCCACGTGGCGCCGCGCGCGTCGGACGACCCGACGATCGTGCTCCTCAGCCCGGGCATGTACAACTCGGCCTACTTCGAGCACAGCTTCCTCGCGCGGCGCATGGGCGCGACGCTCGTCGAGGGGCGCGACCTCGTCGTGAAGGACGGCGCGGTGTGCATGCGCACGACGAACGGCCTGCGTCGCGTCGACGTCATCTACCGCCGCATCGACGACGATTACCTCGACCCGGTCGTGTTCCGTCCCGACTCGATCCTCGGATGCGCGGGGCTCTTCGCGGCGTATCGCAGCGGCGCGGTGGCGCTCGCCAACGCCCCCGGCACGGGCGTCGCCGACGACAAGGCGATCTACCCGTTCGTTCCCGACATGATCCGCTACTACCTCGACGAGGATCCGATCATCGATAACGTGAAAACGTACATCGCGACGCGGCCCGATGAGCGCAAGTACATCCTCGAAAATATCGGACAATTGTGCGTCAAGCAGACCGACGCCTCGGGCGGCTACGGCATGCTGATCGGCACGCAGAGCACGGCCGAGCAGCGCGACGAGTTCAGGAAGCGCATCGAGGCTCGTCCCCGCTCGTACATCGCGCAGCCCGTCATCAGCCTCGGGCGGCACCCGACGATCATCGACGGCAAGCTCGAGGGGCGCTGCGTCGATCTTCGGCCGTACATCCTGGCGGGGGACAAGATCCGCGTGATCCCGGGCGGGCTCACGCGCGTCGCGCTCCGGCGCGGCTCCCTGGTCGTGAACTCGAGCCAGGGCGGCGGCTACAAGGACACGTGGGTGCTCGCGGGCACGGGCGATCGCCCGAGCAGCAGCGACAAGCCCGTCGAGAACGGGGTGTGAGCGGCATGCTGAGTCGCGTTGCGGACGCCATGTTCTGGATGGGTCGCTACCTCGAGCGAGCCGAGCACGTCGCGCGCGTGCTCGAGGTGACGCGCGCCGTCCTGATCGACATCGGCGAGGTCGATCCGGAAACGGCGAAGAGCCAGTGGCAGGGCGCCCTGGCGGCGCTGTCCCTGCCGGACGCCTCCACCGACAAGCTCCTGTTCGACCAGAGCGAGTCCACGTCGCTCGTGTGCAACATCTCGCGCGCTCGCGAGAACGCGCGGCAGGTGCGCGAGGTCATCAGCAGCGACATGTGGGAGCATCTGAACCAGGCCTACTGGTCGATCCACGAGGCCCATGCCAAGGGCGTGCACGAGAGTCAGCTCTCTCAGGCGCTCGGCGGCGTGGTGAGCGCGAGCTACCAATGGGACGGCGTGGTCGATGGCACTCTGTCCCGCGACACCGGCTGGCTGTTTTTGAAGATCGGAAAGTTCGTCGAGCGTCTGGACGGGACCTGCCGGCTCATCAGCGGGCGCGCCGACGGGCCACCGCGCGGCGCCCCCTTGAGCAGCGAGAACGTGCATTGGCTCGCGCTGCTCCGTTGCCTGTGCTCGGCCGAGGCGTACAAGAAGACCCACCCGCAGCGCATCGACCGGAAGACGGTCCTGGATTTCTTGATCTTCGACGGCAGCTACCCGCGCAGCGTCCGCTATTCGGCGGACGCCGCCGCCGATTTTGCCAAGCGCTGCGCGGAGATCCATGGTGCACGCGGCAAAGGGGTCGAGCGCGCGTTCGGCAAGCTCGCCTCCCAGCTCGAGTACTCCGACGTGAGCAACGTCGAGGGGATCGGTACGTCGGAATTCTTGCAAGAGCTCCTCGTCGATCTCGGCGAAGGCAGCAGCCTCGTGCAGCGCTCGTACTTCTTGCAGTGAAGAGCGTCTCTACGGATTTTCCAATCGGAGGAAACCATGCTTCTCGGAATTCAGCATCGAACGGAGCTCACCTACGGCGACCGCGTGAGCGAGTCGGTCATGGAGCTTCGGGTGATGCCCCGCAGCGACAAGAACCAGACGCTGCGCGCCTTCAATCTCAAGGTCGGGCCGGAAGCTCCGGTCTTCTCGCACCGCGACTGGATGGACAACCAGGCGCACCACTTCACGATCGTGTCGTTTCACGACCGCGTGCTGATCGTGGCGGGCGCGACCGTCGAGATGCACCCGAAGCTGGTGGAGCTGGCGAAGGCGGAGGACCCGCTGCCGCTCGCCGACCTCAACCCGCGATTTCAGGATTTTCTTGGGTTTTTGGGGCCGGTTCAGCGCGATCCGCGGCTCGTGCAGTTCGCGGAGCAAGTCGGGCTCTTCCAGTGCACGCGTGCGGCGGAAGCCGTGCTGCTCGTGATGAGTCGCCTGCGCGAACGCATCGAGTACAAGAAAGGCGTCACGTCGAGCGCGACCACCGTCTCCGACGCGCTCGATGTCGGTCAGGGCGTTTGCCAGGATTTCTCGCACCTCGGCCTCGCGCTGCTGCGGATGATCGGCATCCCGGCGCGCTACGTGTCGGGCTACCTCTATCGTGACGCCCCGCGCGAGCTCGAGACGCACGCCTGGCTGGAGGCGTTCGTGCCGTCCGTGGGCTGGATCGGCCTCGATCCGACGCACGGTGAGCTCGCGGGTGAGACCCACGTCGCCGTCGCCGTCGGCCGCAGCTACGCCGACGTTCCCCCGAATCGTGGTGTCTACCGCGGCGAGGCGGAGGAAAAGATCGCCGTGAAGGTCACGATGGACCGGCTCGACGACAATCTCGCGTCGCTCCCCCCGATGTCGCCCGGCTCCTTCGACGTGCCGAGCTTCAAGGACGGCCCCGTGCGCGCCGAGCGACGCATGAACCTGCACCAGCTCGAGCAGCAGCAGCAACAGCAGCAACAGCAGCAATAGGTCGCGATCAGGGCGGGCAGCTGGTCTGCCAGTCACTGGTCAGGTGGCACGCCGCCGTGGGATCTCGGGCGCAGAGCCAATCTCCCTCGCAGTTCGATAGCCAGTTCGACTCCATGTAGATGCAGCAGTCGACCGACTCGAGGGCGGCAAGTGCTCGCACGTCGGTGAGCTTTCCGTTTTGGATGAGGGCCAGCATGTCGGTGCTGGTCAGCTGCTCGAGCCCGGCGAGGGTCGTGATTCCGTTCCCCTCGAGGTAGACCTCACCGGCGTGCTCGAGATGCTCGAAGGCCGTGAGCGTCTCGAGTCGCCAATTGCCGATGATGCGCAATCTGCCGTCCACGCGGGTGGTCCTGAACGGTGCGAGCTCCGTGAGCACGGGGTTCCAGTGGATGTTCACCTCACCGTCGATGCTGCCGACCCCGTCGAGCGCCGCGAAACGGACGAGCGCCGAATTTTCGCGGACGTCGATGCCGCCGCCGTCACCGGAAATGCACGAAAATACCCGGCCCACGGAGCGGGCAGGCACGAGCGGGTTGAGTCGCGCGCTCTGGCCGCTCCCGAGCCATGGCTCCATGCTCCCCACACGTGACGCTCGAAGCAATCAAGAACTTCGTACCGGTGGGGCCCGAGCTCGCCACGGCAGGGCAGCCGACCGAGGAACAGCTGGGCGCTGTGGCGGCTGCGGGATTCGAGGTCGTCGTGAATCTCGGGCTCTCCGATCCGCGCTACTGCTTGCCCGACGAGGCGGCATCCGTGCGGGCGCTCGGGCTCGACTACGAGCACGTTCCCGTCGACTTTCAGGCCCCGGCCGTCGAGGATTTTCGGTGTTTTCAGGCGCTGATGCAGGGCGCGCGCGGCAGGAAGACGTTCGTGCACTGCGCGGCGAACTACCGGGTGAGCTGCTTCGTCGCGCTCTACGGGGAAGCGGAGCTCGGCTGGTCGCGCGCCGAGGCCGATGCACACGTCGCGCGCGTGTGGACTCCGAACGAAACCTGGCTTGCGTTCCTGCGCGCCGTGCGCGATAGGATGCCGCCATGATCAACGGGGCTCACGCCATCATTTACAGCAAGAAGGCCGACGCCGATCGAGCCTTTCTCAAGGACGTCATCGGCTTGGACCACGTCGACGCAGGTGGCGGTTGGCTCATCTTCGGCTTGCCGCCGAGCGAGGTTGCGGTCCATCCCGGTCCGAAGGACGGCGTGCACGAGCTCTACCTCATGTGCGACGACGTGGAGGCGTTCCGCGCCATGCTCGAGGGAAAGAAGATCAAGGCGAGCGCCGTGAAGGACCAGGGCTGGGGTCTGCTCACGACGGTGACGCTCCCCGGCGGCGGGAAGCTCGGCGTTTACCAACCGCGGCACCCCCGGCCCGGCATGAAGTCCGCCTCGTCCGCCAAGAAGCCGGCGAAGAAGCCGACGCCCACCAAGAGTGCGGCCAAGGCGACGAAGGCGAAAGGCGCGGTTCCGCCCCAGGCGAAGGCGGCCCCCTCGAAGCCGAAGAAGGCCGCTCGCGCGCGGCGATGAGCCTGACGGGCGCGCTTTTTCGCCCGTTTGGCTACGAGCTCGAGCGCGCGAGCCTCGGCAAGCGTTGGTGAGGTAGGGGCGCGTCGAACCCGACGAGCTCGGGCGTGTACTTCTCGAGCCGTTCGGCCATCACGCGCGTGGCGTCGGCGCTCTGGTCGATGAGCACGAAGCCGCGGCCGTGGCGGGCTGCGGCCTCGCCCGTGGTGCCGCTGCCGGCGAAGTAGTCGAGCACCGTGGCGCCCGGCCGCGTGTGCACGCGCACGAGGCGCTCGAGGATGGCGAGGGGTTTCTGGGTCGCGTAGCCGGTGCGCTCGCGGCCGTTCGTCGGGACGATCGTCTGCCACCAGACGTCGGTCGGAGTCTTGCCGCGTTGCGCCTTCTCGGGCCCGACGAGGCCCGGTGCCATGTACGGAATGCGATCGATGGCGTCGTAGTCGAAGACGTACTTTTTTGGGTTCCGCGCGTACCAGAGGATGCTGTCGTGCTTTTTGGGCCAGCTGGTCTTCGGGCGACCCCCAAAATCGTACGCCCAGATGATCTCGTTCATGAACGAGGCTCGGCCGAAGAGAGCGTCGAGGGCGACCTTCACGTAGTGCACCTCACGCGAGTCGAGGTGCACGAACAGGCTTCCGTCGGCCGTCAGGCAGCGGAGGCTCGCTTCGATGCGCGGCAAGAGAAACCCGGCGTAGTCGTCGAAGCGATCGGCGTAGGAGCTTTCTCCGACCTGCTCGACGCGATACTTGCGTCCGCCGAAGCCTCGGCGCTTGCCTTCGGGATCGGCCTTCACGCGCAGGCGTTTGAGGCGTTGCGTGCGCCCGCTGTTGAACGGCGGGTCGATGTAGATGAGCTCGGCGAACGCGCTCGGCAGCGTTTCGAGGATCCGGGCGTTGTCGCCCTGGATGATTTGCTTCCTGAGCACCGGTCTAGGGTTGCCCCCGGTGGACACGCGACGCTAGACCCGCGCCACGTCGACCGACACGGTCAGCGTGTGCTTACCGCCCCCGAGGATCACGCCCTTGAGCGGGCTCGCGTCGCTGAAGTCGCGACCCCAGGCGAGCGTGACGTGCTCGTCGGAGGGGATCACGCCGTTGGTCGGGTCGAAGTCGACATAGCCGAAGTCGGGGCAATAGACGCTGATCCAGGCGTGTGAGGCGTCGGCGCCGGTGAGCCCCGGCTCGCCGTCGTCGCGGGGATTGTAGATGTACCCCGACACGTAGCGAGCCGCGAGCCCGAGTGAGCGCAGCATACCGAGCTCGACGTGCGCGAAATCCTGGCATACCCCGCGCTTGGCGCGGAGCACCTCGCGCACGGGCGTGGCCACCGTGGTCGAGCCGGGCTCGTACTGAAATTCGGCGTGAATACGGCGCGTGAGGTCGAGCACCGCCTCGAGCAGCGGGCGCCCGCGCGTGAACGACACCTGCGCGTATGCCGCCAGATCGGGGTCGATGCGAACGTGGGGCGACTCGAACACGAACTCGTAGGCGCCGAGAATCTCGGTCGAGCGCTCCTCGCGCAGGCGGTCACGAGCGAGCTCCCACGCGCCCGAGAGCGCGGGCGCGGGCGACTGAAAGGGCGAGATGTCGATCTCGCTCACTGCCGTCACGTCGAGGTGGGTGTGCGCCTCCTGCAGCGAGAACCAATGCACGCCGTTGCCGAAGTAGTCGACGCCGCGGTCGTGCGTCGCGACGGCCGGCTCGACCAGGAGCTGGCTGCGAAGCAGCCTTTGGTGCTGCGTCGTGCGCGGGGTGAGGCGCGCCTCGTTGTGGCAGATCGAGACCGCTTGCGCGTACTTG
>Ga0315912_10004696_pt1 | contig 12820 bp, 9 predicted proteins | sample VfabasoilMG_FD_204469 | JGI IMG/M metagenome (GOLD analysis project Ga0315912, IMG submission 204469) | Garden soil microbial communities collected in Santa Monica, California, United States - V. faba soil | ecosystem: Environmental > Terrestrial > Soil > Garden | place: USA: California... | reverse complement strand
GAGAAGGGATCCACGCTCGGCGCGCACATCCTCTCCGGCGCGGTACTCGAACCCGCGGCGCTCGACGCGCTGCTGCCCGAGTGGCGCAATGCGCCTCTGCCCATCTGCGTGCCGGTGGTGCACGACGAATTCCGGTGGTTCGGCCGGCGCAGTGCGCGCAAGGTGCCGTGGATCCCCAGGACGTTGCGCAACGAGGGCAATTTCATCCTCTCGCTCGGCGGGCTGGTGCAGTGGATGGGCGCACAGGCGGAAGCGCTCGAGATCCACGTGTTCGCCGGCTTCTCCGCCGCCCTGCCGCTGTTCGACGACGACGGCTCGGTCGCCGGCGTGCAGATCGGCGACATGGGCGTGCAGCACGACGGCTCCCGCGGTCCTAACTACACACCCGGTCCCGAGGTGCGTGCGAAGCTGACGGTCATCGCCGAAGGCTGCCGCGGCAGCCTCGCCAAGGTGCTCATCAAGCGCTACAAGCTCGACGAGAAGGCGGACCCGCAGGTCTACGCACTCGGCATGAAGGAGCTGTGGCAGCTGCCACCCGGCCGCGTGACGCCCGGCCTCGTGCAACACAGCGTCGGCTGGCCGCTGGATTCGAAGACCTACGGCGGCAGCTTCGTCTACCACCTCACCGACAACCGCGCCTACGTCGGTTTCGTCACCGGCCTGGACTATCGCGACCCGCGTTTCTTTCCGTTCGAGGCGTTCCAGCAGTTCAAGCATCACCCGGCGATGCACGAATTCCTCAAGGGCGGAGAAATCGTCTCGTCGGGCGCACGCTCGATCTCCGCCGGCGGCTACCAGTCCATGCCCAAGCTGGAAATGCCGGGCGCGGTGCTGGTCGGGGACTCGGCCGGCACGCTCAACGTACCCAAGATCAAGGGCATCCACCAGGCACTTCGATGCGGCATGGCCGCGGCCGACTACTTCGCCGAGAACAACACCAGCATCGGGTTCGACTCGGTGTGGCGCAAGACCGAAGCCGTGCGCGAATTACACGAGGTGCGCAACATCAAGCCCGGATTCAAGGGCGGTCTGCGTCTCGGGATGCTCAACGCCGGCATCGAGAGCCTGCTCGAAGGCCGGACGCCGTGGACGCTGCGGAACAAGTCGACTTTCCCGCTGGAGAAACTCGCGGAATACGAATCGCCCAATCGCCACTGGGTGAATCGCGACCTGCCGCCGCGTGACCGGCTGAGCTCGGTGTTCTATGCGACCACGGCGCACGACGAGGTGCAGCCGGCGCATCTCAAGGTGCGCGACCTGTCCGTCTGCGCGACGAAATGCGTGCAGGAATACGGCAATCCGTGCACGCGTTTCTGCCCTGCGCAGGTCTACGAGATGGTGGATGACGGTGCCGGCGGCCAGAAGCTGCAGATCAACGCGGCGAACTGCGTGCACTGCAAGGCCTGCGACATCAAGGACCCCTACCAGATCATAGACTGGACCACGCCGGAGGGCGGTTCCGGTCCAAACTACCAGCTGCTGTGAGCAAGACGAACGACGTTCTTGGTGCGCTGTATGCGCGCGAGATCGCCAAGCGCGGCTTCGCGTCGGATCCGGCGCAGCTCGCGGCGCTGGCGCCGCTCGAGCGCCTGCGTGCCGAGCTCACCACGGCGGCATCGGCACCGCTCGGCAAGCGGCTGCTGCGCGGGCTCACGCGCGACAACGGCGCTGCGCCGCGCGGCGTGTACCTGTGGGGCGGCGTCGGACGCGGCAAGACCTGGCTCATGGATCTCTTCTATTCGAGCCTGGCCATCGCGCAGAAACGCCGCACGCATTTTTATCGCTTCATGCAGGAAGTGCATGGCGACCTCAAGCGCCTCAAGGGCATGCAGTCGCCGCTCGAGGGCGTCGCCGACAAGATCGCGAAGAAATCGCAGGTGATCTGCTTCGACGAGCTGTTCGTGTCCGACATCGCCGACGCCATGATCCTCGCCGGGCTGTTCGGCGCGTTGCTGAAACGCGGCGTGGCCCTGGTATTCACCTCGAACGTGAAACCCAAGGACCTCTATCGCGGCGGCCTGCAGCGCGACCGGTTCCTGCCCACCATCGCGCTCATCGAGAAACACTGCGACGTGCTCGCCGTCGAGGGCGGCGTCGACTATCGCCTGCGCCAGCTCACGGCCGCATCCATCTACCTGCCGGTCGGCGCGGCGGACACGCAGAAGAAGCTCGAGGAACTGTTCGACGACCTGTCGGACGAGGACGTCGAGAGCGGTCACGACATCAGCGTCAACCATCGCAAGATCAAGGTGGTGCGCGAAAGCGAGAACGTGATCTGGTTCGAGTTCGCCGCGCTCTGCGAGGGACCGCGCAGCCCCGCCGACTACATCGCGATCGCCAGCGAGTACCAGAACGTGATCGTCGCCAACGTGCCCGTGCTGCACGACACCGCCGACAACGCCGCACGCCGCTTCATCTCGGTGATCGACGAGTTCTACGACCGCGGTGTCAACGTGATCCTTTCCGCCGCGGCCTCGCCGGCCGAGCTCTACAAGGGCGAGAAACTCAAGTTCGAGTTCCAGCGCACCTCGAGCCGGCTGGTGGAGATGCAGAGCGCCGAGTACCTGGCACGCGCGCACCGCGCGGCGTAACCGATCCCTCCGTTCGTCAACTCATCGACTGGCATCGTCGGATTCATCCACGAGCGAGCGCATGAGTTCGCGCGCGCGCCGGTGCCTGAGCAACGGCGCACCCTGCCCCGACCACAACGAGATGATGTCGGTCCGCCCCGCGGCGAGCGCCTGCCTGCGGAACTGCGCGGTGAGCCAGTTCTGCACGGGATACGGCGGCAGCCGGGACTCCTGGCCGCGCATCGCGTCGATGAAATCGTTGTGGATGCTGCGCGCCAGCCGGCCGCTGAATGCACGCGTCAGCGTGGTGCGCCGCGCGTCGGGGCTGAACAGTTTTTCCCGATGCAGCGGTGCGGCATTGGACTCCTCGCAGGCGAGGAAGGCCGTGCCGATCTGCGCGGCCGCGGCGCCGAGTTTCAATGCCGCGGCAATTCCGCGCCCGTCGGCGATTCCTCCGGCGGCGATCACCGGCACCTTCACCGCGTCGACCACCTGGGGAACCAGGGCCAGCGTTCCGGTCAGGCAATCTTCCGGCTCGCGCAGGAAGGACACGCGGTGACCGCCCGCCTCGAAACCGGTGGCGACGATCATGTCCACGCCCGCATCGGCGAGTAGTTTGGCCTCGTCCGCCGTGGTGGCTGCACCGAGTGTCGCGATGCCGGCGCGGCGACAGCGATCGAGCACGTCCGCCGATGGCACGCCGAACACGAAGCTGAACACGGGCGGCGCGAGCTCGAGCACTGTTTCGACCTGCTCCTCGTACCGCGGCGCGAAACGCGCCGGCCGCGCGGGCAGCGGCACACCGAGCTCGTCGAAGTACGGCTTCAGCAGCTGGCAGGCACTGAGCCACGCGGCGTCATCCAGGTCCGGATCATCGCTGTCGTGGAGCGGAATCCACAGGTTCAGCGCGAACGGTCGCCGCGTACGTGCGCGGATCTCGCCGGCAATACTGCGCATGCCCGCGGCGTCCAGGTGATGCACACCGAACGAGCCCAGCCCGCCGCATTCGCTGACCGCGACCACCAGGTCGACGGCCGACAACCCGCCGCCGAACGGGCCCTGCACGATGGGCGCTTCGAGCCCGAGGCGTCGCGTAACTTCTGTGTTCTTCGACATGGCGGGAAGGGTAAGCTCACGGACTCCGTTTGATAAGTACGCACCTTTTGGTAACCATGAAAGCCAACGTCTACAACCGCGACTGCCCCTCGCAGAACATCCTGGCACTGATCGGCAGCAAGTGGTCCATGCTCGTGCTCTGTTGCCTGCGCAGCGGCGCGTTGCGCACGCATGAGATCAAGCGGCGACTCACGGGCGTGTCCTCGAAGATGCTCACGCAGACTCTGCGCGAGCTCGAACGTCATGGCATCGTGAGCCGCGAGGATTTCGGCGAAGTCCCGCCGCGGGTGGAATACAGCCTCACGCCCCTGGGACGCTCGCTGGCCGCGCTCATCGTCAACATCGAGGACTGGGTCACGGCTAACTACAGCCGCATGACGGGAAGCGTGCGGCGTTACGATGCGGACGCGGCCTGATTCGGTTGCAGCCGGAAATACGTCAGCGAGCGCCACAGCCACTCGACGGGCCCCATGCTGAAGGAGCCCATCCACCAGCGCGCCAGCAGCACCTGTGCGATGAAGAACAGGATGCCGAGCGCCACGGCCGCCGCGATACCGATCTCGCCGAGCATTCCCAGCCCGAAGCCATAGAACAGCAGCACCCCGAACACGGTCTGGGTCAGGTACACCGTCAGTCCCATCTTTCCCACGGGCGCGAGACGCGGCAGCAGGCCTCTCGCCGGATTGCGCCAGTACAACAGCGCAACGACGGCGACGTAGAACGCGGACAGCGCGGCCTGTTGCACGGTTCGGGAAAATGAAAAGAACAGGTCCCCAACGGATGTGATCAGGAAGCCGGAAGGCCAGACGATGCCGATGACGGTGGTCACGGCCGCCACGGCGCCCGATGTCCACATCAGCTTGCGGAAGAAGCCGCTATTGGCATCGTTCTGGCGGAAGACTTCCGCCCGGCCGGCGCACAGCCCCAGCAGGAACAGCCCGAAGGTCATCCACAATCGTCCCGAGCGCACCTGGAATACGAACTTGCCTTCCAGGCCATCCGTGAGATTGAGACGGATGATTTCGCCGGACGGACCGTTCTTCTTGATGTCGTATTGCCTTTGCGCATCCTGCGCGGCCTGGGCCCGCAGCTGCGTTTCCACCTGCTGTTGTTCCACGGAGGGCGGTGGCTCGTTGAGTCCCCGCCAGCCAAGAACCAGGCCCGGGACGTTCAGGATCAGCGCCAGCGCGATGACCAACAACACCTTTGTATTCACGACGCGGAACGGAATCAGGAGCAGTCCCAGCACGACGTAAATGATGAGAATGTCGCCGGCATAGAACATGTTGTGCACCAGCGCGATGAGTCCGAGCACGATGAGTCGCCACGTGAAGCGGCCGGCGAATGCCGAGCCCTTCTTCGCCGCATTGTTCATCTGCAGCGCGAAGCTCAGCCCGAACAGGAATGAGAAGATCGTGAAGAACTTGCCGACGGCCAGCAGGAACACGACGTCCGCGACGACACCGTCGAGGTCCGTGAGATTCATGAACCCGGGTTTGGGCGGTCGCGCGGCGAGATAACCCTGCGCGCAATGCGTGATGATGATGCCGAACAGCGCCACGGCGCGGAGAACGTCGACCACGGCGATGCGTTCGCCCACCGGCGCGGTTACGCGTGTGTGTTGCATGGGCAAAGCCCCCCGGAGAGATACCTGCGCAGCCTAGGTGCGACGACCCTACGCTCAACTTACGCTTGCGGGGCGGTTACTGGGCCGTGAACCTTGCCCCGGTCTTCCTGCGTACTTCGTCCACGGTCGTTCCCGGCGCCAACTCCAGGAGTTTGAACGGCGAATGGCGATCCGGCCGCTCGAATACCGCGAGATCCGTGATCAGCATGTCGACACAATTCGCACCCGTCAGCGGCAGCTCGCAGCGCGGCTTGAACTTGGGCGAGCCGTCCTTCGAATTGTGTTCCATGACGACGACCACGCGGCGCACGCCCGCGACCAGGTCCATGGCGCCGCCCATGCCCTTGACCATCTTGCCGGGCACCATCCAGTTGGCGAGGTCGCCGTTTTCCGCGACCTCGAGCGCACCGAGCACGGAAAGATTGATGTGGCCGCCGCGGATCATTCCGAAACTGTCGGAAGACGAGAAATACGACGAGGTCGCCAGCTGCGTGATGGTCTGTTTGCCGGCGTTCACCAGGTCCGGATCTTCTTCGCCTTCATACGGGAACGGACCCATGCCCAGCATGCCGTTCTCCGATTGCAGCACGACGTTCATGCCGGCGGGAATGTAGTTAGCCACCAGTGTCGGGATGCCGATGCCGAGATTCACGTAGTAGCCGTCGCGCAATTCCTGCGCGGCGCGTTTCGCCAGATCCTCACGCGTCCACGGCATCAGCCTGTCCTCTTGCGGACGGTGCGCTGCTCGATGCGTTTTTCGTAGTTCGTGCCCCGGATGATCCGCTGCACGAAGATCCCGGGTGTGTGGATCTGGTCGGGGTCGAGCACCCCGGGTTGCACGAGCTCTTCGACTTCCGCCACGGTCACGCGCCCTGCCGTCGCCATCATCGGGTTGAAATTGCGTGCCGTCTTTCGATACACGAGGTTGCCCTCGGTATCACCCTTCCAGGCCTTGACGATGGCGAGATCGGCGGTGAGCCCGGTCTCGAGCACGAAGGTGTCACCGTCGACCACGCGCGTCTCCTTGCCCTCGGCGACGATGGTGCCGGCGCCGGTGCGCGTGTAGAAACCGTAGATGCCGGCGCCGCCCGCGCGCACGCGCTCGGCGAGCGTGCCCTGCGGATTGAACTCGAGCTCGAGTTCCTTCGCCAGGTACTGGCGTTCGAACTCCTTGTTCTCGCCCACGTAGGAAGAAACCATCTTGCGAATCTGGCGGCTCTCGAGCAGCAGCCCGAGTCCGAAGCCGTCGACTCCGGCGTTGTTGGAGATCACCGTGAGGTCGCGCGCACCCGAATCGCGCAACGCGAGGATGAGGTTCTCGGGAATGCCGCACAGGCCAAAGCCGCCGGACATCACCGTCATGCCGTCGCGCGTCAGGCCCTGCAGCGCAGACCTTGCGTCCGCATGGACTTTCTTGGTGTTCGAAGGATCAGGGGGCATCAATCTGTTTCGATGGATGCGCAGCCGCGAACGCCGGCATGCGGTTGCAGTTCTCCCAGATCAGCGCCAGGCGCGGATACTTCGTCGGGTCCACTCCGAATCGTTCGGCGGCGTACATCTGCGGAACCAGGCAGCAGTCCGCCATGCTCGGGACATCGCCGTGACAGAACTTTCCGGACAGGTGGTCGTGCTCGAGCAGTGCATTGAAGGCATCGAGACCGCGCGTGATCCACTCCCGCAGCCACGCCGACAACGTCGCGTCGGGGAGCTTGAGCGTTTCGCGCAGGTAACGCGTCGTGCTGGTGTTCTGCAGGGGCTGAATGTCGCTGGCGATGATCTGCGAGAGAGCACGCACCCGCGCCCGCCCTTCCGGATCCTTCGGCAGCAGCGCCGGCTGGTGAAACATTTCTTCCAGGTATTCGATGATGGCCAGCGACTGGCCAATCCTCTGGCCGTCATGCACCAGTGTCGGGACCCGTGCCTGCGGATTCACCGCGCGGTATTTGGGATCCCATTGCTCGCCGCCGCCCTTCATGAGATCGACGCCGTGGTACACGAACGGCAGCGATTTCAGGTGCAGCGCGATGCGCACGCGATACGACGCGGAACTGCGCCAGTAGCTGTACAACTCCAGGCTCAAATGACGCCCCTGCGAATCTGGTCGAGCTCGATGGACTCGAACAATGCCTTGAAATTCCCCTCGCCGAAACCCTGGTTGCCCTTGCGCTGGATGATCTCGAAGAAGATGGGCCCGATCACGTTGGTCGTGAAGATCTGCAGCAGCACACCCTCATCGGTGGCGCCGTTGCCGTCGATGAGGATGCGACGCTTGCGCAGCTCTTCGACCTTCTCGTTGTGGCCCGCCACCCGCGCGCCGATGCCCTCGTAGTAGGTCTCCGGCGTGTCCTGGAAGGCGACGTCACGGCCGCGCAGCACGTCCACCGTGCGGTAGATGTCGTCGGTCGACAGCGCGATGTGCTGGATGCCCTCGCCGCGGTATTCGCGCAGGTATTCCTCGATCTGCGACTTGTCGTCCTGCGACTCGTTGATGGGAATGCGGATCTTGCCGCAGGGGCTGGTGAGCGCGCGCGAGAACAGGCCGGTCTTCTTGCCTTCGATGTCGAAGTAGCGGATCTCGCGGAAATTGAACAGGCGCTCGTAGAACCCGCACCACTTGTCCATGTTGCCGCGGTGCACGTTGTGGGTGAGGTGGTCGATCAGCCCGAGCCCGGCCTTCTCCAGCGGCTTGACCTCGACGGGCTTGAAGTCGACGTCGTAGATCGAGCGATCGCCATATCGGTCGACGAAATAGATCAGCGAGCCGCCGATGCCCACGATGGCGGGAATGTTGAGCTCCATCGGACCGACCTGCGACCGGTGCGGCTCCGCGCCGAGCTGCACGGCGCGTTCGAAGGCCGCCGCGGCGTCCCGCACGCGAAATCCCATGGCACACACCGAGGGGCCATGGGCGTGCGCGAATTTCTGGCCAAACGAGTCCGCCTCGGCATTGATGATGAAATTGATGTCGCCCTGTGAATGCAGTGTGACGTTTTTGCTGCGATGGCGCGCCACGACGGGAAACCCGAGCCTTTCGAACAGGCTGCGCAGCAGCTGCGGGTCGGGCGCGGTGTATTCGACGAACTCGAAACCGTCGGTGCCCATTGGATTGCCGGACTGGGGGTTATGGGGCTTGGTCTCTGGCATCACTGGCCTCCGGGCCAATTTTGATTTAGTTTCAATTGTAACCAATGGCGCCGCACCCGAAACTCCATCTCGAGAAATTTCTGCCCTATCGGCTCACGGTACTGTCCAATACCGTGAGCTCGGCGATCTCGGCGGCCTATTTCATGAATTTCGGCCTGTCGATCCCCGAATGGCGCGTTATGGCAGTTCTTGCCGCCAACCCGGGGCTTTCGGCCGCGGACCTGACCGCCCGGACGGCCATGGACAAGGTGGCGGTGAGTCGCGCCGTGGCCGCCCTGCAGGCCGCCGGCAGGCTGCATCGCACAACCACGCCGGCCGACCGGCGGCGCACTCACCTGGCGCTGACGCGCGCCGGCATGCGGGTCTATGCCCAGGTGGTTCCCATGGCCCTGGAATACGAACGTCATCTCGTCGCACCACTGAATCGCCGCGATCGCGCCACGCTCGATCGCCTCGTGCGCATCTTGCTAGGCCGCGCGGTCGAGCTCGGGCCGGCGCACGCGGAATGAACGGCCACCTGTATAATCGCGCGCCTCGCTGAAGCGCTCCCTTCCTGAGAGAAATCGCATGCTCGGCAAGATTCCTGCTGCCCGACTCGCGCTGATCGAGAAGATAGTCCGCGGCTCGCCGCGCAAGGCATCGCAGACGGCGCGCGGCCTGGCCGACGATTTCGTGCGCGCGTTCTTCCGCGGCGTGGCGGAAGAAGACCTGCGCATGCACCGGCCGGCCGACCTGGCCGCCGCGGCGCTCGCGCATCTCGAGCTCGGACGTACGCGTACCGGCAACGGCGTGCTGGTCGATCTCGGGCCGCCGCTGGCCACCACCGGCCCACCCGCCACGCATCGCGCCATCGTGCGCGTGGTCGCGCCGGACATGCCGTTCCTGGTCGAATCCATCGCCATGGTGTTCAGCGAGATGAACATCGCGGTGCACCTCATCGTGCACCCGGTGCTCAACGTGCGGCGCGACGCACGCGGCACGCTGCGCGCGGTCAGCGCCGATGTCCGCGGCACCCATCCCGAATCCTGGCAGCTCATCGAAATCGACCGGCCGCGTGACGAGACCCAGTCGCGCGAGTTGCTGCGCCGGCTGAATCGCGGGCTCGACGACGTGCGCAAGGCGGTGGCGGACTTTCCGCGCATGCTCGAACGGGTACGCGCCGTCGCCAACGGCCTGGAGCGCGCGCCGACGCCGGTTCCGCAATCCCACGTGGCTGAAGCCCGCGCCCTGCTCACCTGGATGCACGACGGGCATTTCGTGTTCCTGGGATATCGCTACTACCAGCTGAAGCGCGGTCGCGCGCGCGACGCGCTGGTGCGCGACGCGGACAGCGGCCTCGGCATCCTGCGCGGCGGCACGCAGCGCAAACCGCTGGCGCCCATCGTGCTCACCGGTCACCTGCGCCGCCAGGCACGCACGCCGGACCTGCTGGTGCTGACCAAGGCCAATTCCGCCTCCACCGTCCATCGCTCGAGTTATCTCGACTACGTCGGGGTCAAGTCGTTCGACGCCGCCGGCAACGTCAACGGCGAGCACCGCTTCCTCGGCTTGTGGACGTCCAGTGCCTACCATTCGGCGCCCGCGGACATTCCGCTCCTGCGACGCAAGCTCGATGCGGTCATCGAACACTTCGGCCTGCCGCCGCAGAGTCACGACGCGAAGGCGGTGGTCAACGTCATCGAGACCTTCCCGCGCGACGAGCTGTTCCAGACGCCGACGCCGGAGCTGATTCCGATCGTGCGCGGCATCGTCAACCTGTACGAACGCCGGCGCGTGCGCCTGTTCGTGCGGCGGGACAGTTACGAGCGTTTCTATTCGTGCCTGGTGTACGTGCCGCGCGACCGCTACAACACCGAGGTTCGCGAACGCATCGAACGCATCGTGCGTGCGCGCTTCGACGCGACGCACGTCGAGTCGCAGGTGCAGATCTCCGATTCCACGCTGGCGCGCCTGCACCTGCTGGTACACACGCGCCCCGGGGCACCACCCGTCGAGGACGTCGGCAGCATCGAAGCCGAGATGGCCGCCGCCGCCGCGACCTGGGACGATCGCCTGCAACAGGAACTGGTGACGCGCGGCGCTACGCGCGACGCGATGGACCTCGCGGGACGCTCCGCGAAATCGTTCCCGCCGGCGTATCGCGCGGAAGTCGAGCCGGCCCAGGCGCTGGAGGACATCAAGGATCTCGAGGCGCTGGCCGCAAATCCCGCAGTCCCGCAGCTCAACCTGCGGCCGCGCAGCGGTGCACCCGCGAATCACGTGCACCTGCGCATCCTGCGATCCGGCGGTCTCATCCCGATCTCCGACATCCTGCCGATGCTCGAGAACTTCGGGCTGCGCGTGCTCGAGGAACACAACTACACACTTGAACGCGGAGTCGTCATCCAGGACTTCGTGCTGGAAGCGCGCGATCTCAAGCGTGCCGACTTCGCCGCGCTCGAGCCGTTGTTCAAGGAAGCCTTCCTCGCCGCCTGGCGTGGCGAGATCGAGAACGACGGCTTCAACCGCCTGCTGTTGTGCGCCTCGCTCGGCGGCCGCGAGATCGTGGTGCTGCGCGCCTACTGCCGCTACCTGCTGCAGACCGGCATCCCGTTCAGCCAGGCATACATGGAACGCGTCGCGGTGGCGCAGGCGCCGATCACGCGGCAACTCTCGCGGCTGTTCGAGACGCAGTTCGCGCCCGGCACGCGCGCGCGTGAAGCGGCCGCGGAACGCATCCGCCAGGCGATCCTGCGCGCGCTGGACAAGGTGGCGAGTCTCGACGAAGACCGCATCCTGCGCGCCTATCTATCGGTGATTCGCGCCACGCTGCGCACCAACTTCTATCAACCGGCACCCGACGGCGGTGTCAAGAGCTGGCTGTCGTTCAAGCTCGATCCGCACGCCATACCCGAGCTGCCCCTGCCCCGGCCGAAGTACGAGATCTTCGTCTACAGCCCGCGTGTCGAAGGCGTGCACCTGCGAATGGGCGACGTGGCGCGCGGCGGCATCCGCTGGTCGGACCGCCGCGAGGATTTCCGCACCGAAGTGCTCGGCCTCATGAAGGCGCAGAACGTCAAGAACACGGTGATCGTGCCGGTGGGCGCCAAGGGCGGCTTCTACCCGAAACGCCTGCCAGCAGGTGGCTCGCGCGAAGACGTGCAGAAGGAAGGCGTGGCGAGCTACCAGACCTTCATCCGCGGCCTGCTCGACGTCACCGACAACATCGTCAACGGCAAGACCGTGGTGCGTCCGGGCATCGTGCGCCGTGATGGCGACGACCCGTACCTGGTGGTGGCGGCCGACAAGGGCACGGCCACGTTCTCCGACATCGCCAACGCCATCTCCATCGAATATGGCCACTGGCTGGGCGACGCTTTCGCGTCCGGCGGCTCCGCCGGCTACGACCACAAGGGCATGGGCATCACCGCGCGCGGCGCCTGGGAATGCGTCAAGCGCCACTTCCGCGAAATCGACGTCGACATCCAGTCGCAGGAATTCACCTGCGCCGGCATCGGCGACATGTCCGGCGACGTGTTCGGCAACGGCATGCTGCTCTCGCGCCACATCCGCCTGGTCGCGGCGTTCGATCACCGGCACATCTTCATCGACCCCGAGCCGAACGCGGCCGCGAGTTTCCGCGAGCGCGAGCGGCTGTTCAAACTACCGCGGTCGAGCTGGGAGGACTATTCCCGCAAGCTGATTTCGCGCGGCGGCGGTGTCTGGCCGCGCAGCGCCAAGTCGATTCCGCTGTCGGCCGAGGTGCGCGCGCTGCTCGGCATGGAGGTGACAGCGGCAACGCCGGTGGACGTCATGCGCGCCATCCTGCGCATGCCGGTGGACCTGCTGTGGAACGGCGGCATCGGCACCTACATCAAGGCACATGACGAGACCCACGGCGACGTGCGCGATCGCGCCAACGATGCGATCCGCGCCGACGGCCGCGAAGTGCGCGCACGCGTGATCGGCGAAGGCGGCAACCTGGGCTGCACGCAACGCGGGCGCGTCGAGTACTGTCAATCTGGCGGAGCCGGTCAATCCGGCGGACGGATGAATACCGACTTCATCGACAACTCCGCCGGCGTGAACACCTCGGACGTCGAGGTGAACATCAAGATCCTGCTCGCCGGCGTGGCGCGCAGGGGCCGCCTGACGCGCGCCGCGCGCGACAAGCTGCTCGCCAGCATGACCGATGAAGTCGCCGGGCTGGTCCTGCGCAACAACTACCTGCAGAGCCAGGCCTTGTCCGTGCTCGAGCAGCGCGCAACCGAGCGCATCACCGAGTACCAGAGCCTGGTGCGCGCCCTGGAGCGCGGCGGCCACCTGAACCGGGCCATCGAATACCTGCCGGCCGACGACGAATTCGCCGAAAGGCGCAAGCAGC
>Ga0315912_10004695_pt1 | contig 12823 bp, 12 predicted proteins | sample VfabasoilMG_FD_204469 | JGI IMG/M metagenome (GOLD analysis project Ga0315912, IMG submission 204469) | Garden soil microbial communities collected in Santa Monica, California, United States - V. faba soil | ecosystem: Environmental > Terrestrial > Soil > Garden | place: USA: California... | reverse complement strand
GCGTTCGTCATCATCCGCAACGATTTCTAGCGGAATCGGAGGACACCATGAGTTGTCTTCGCACATCCGGGCCGAAGATCCTGATCCCCGCCCTGCTGCTCGCGCTGCTGCCCGGTCTGTCGCACGCTGCCGCCGCGGGCCGCGTCGTGTTCGCGGCCGGCGCGCCGCAGGCGACGGATGCCGCCGGCGCCGCGCGGAACCTGAAGCGCGGCGACGATGTTTTCTCGGGGGAAACGCTGGCCACGGATGCCGCCGGGCGCCTGCAGGTGAGTTTCGCCGACGGCGCCTACATCTCGCTGCAGCCGGCCTCGACCTACGTGATCGAGCAGTACCAGTACGACGGCAAGCAGGACGGCAGCGAAAAAGCGGTGTACCGGCTGCTCAAGGGCGGCGTGCGCGCGCTGACCGGCGCCATCGGCAAGCAGCACCCGGACAACTACCGGGTGGAAACGCCGGTCGCGACCATCGGCATCCGCGGCAGCGGACACAATTCGCGGATCTGCGCCGGCGACTGCCCGGGTCACGGCGACGGCCTCTACCACAACACCTGGCGCGGGCTGACCTACGTGAAGAACAACGTCGATCAGCGCGACGTTCCGCGCGGACGCGGGGTCTACGTCGCCGCCCTGAACCTGCCCATCCAGTTTCTCGACCAGCCGCCGGGACTCACCGCCGTCGACACCGGCGCGCAGCGTGAAGAAGACCAGGAGGAAAAGGAGGACGTCGAGGAACGCTTCCAGGTCGGCGATCAGCGCGACGACGAGGGCAACCAGATCATCGTCACCGAGGAAGAGGAACCTCCGCCGCCACCGCCACCGCCGCCGGAGGAGACCAGCACGGTCATCACGGGGATCGGCTTCCAGGGCGTCGCGCCGGACGACGAGAGTTCGGACAACGTTGATACGTTTTCCTATAACGACCTGAAACTGTTCGTGCGGGACAGCGACAATGCCCCGGTCGGTTTCCTCGGCATGATCGAAGAGGACGATGGAGACGGCGTAGAAATCCTCGAACTCGCGACGATCGATCCGGACGCGGTGCTGGCCGGCAACGACGCGGCGGCGGTGGACACAGCTGCATCGCTCCTCGCGATCGCCGATCCGGAGGCGGTGGCATTCTTCAACGAGAACCCCGCGCACGCCGAGGACGTGTTCAGCAACGGCGAACTCGGCCTCGGTCGCTGGACCGGCGGCCGGATTCTGGTCGTCAGCGAGGACGGCGAGACGGACGTACCGGATTTCACCGGATTCCAGAGCGCGCATTTCATCTACGGACCGCAACCGACTTCGTTTCCGACGGGCGGCACCGCGACCTACGACTTCCTGGTGGGCACGAGATCCACGTCGGTCTCCGGCGCCACGATCGGCGAGGGCGTGACCGACGGGATGATCTTCGTGGACTTCAGCACTTCCACTGCCGGGCTGGAAATGGACGTCACGCACGACTCCGTCAATTACCTCGTCTCCGGCAACCTCATCATCGACCCCGTCGAGCATTCCGTGACGGATTCGTTCGTGCAGGCGTTCCCGGAAACGACCGTGGCCGGCTGCACGCCCTACTGCCCGACCCTCATCGACGGCGGCTTCGCCGGACCGGATGCGGGAGGCGTGCCGAAGTACATCGGCTTCGGGTACGACATCCAGAACACGCTGGACGTCATCACCGGCGTGGCGGGGTTCCAGGTGCAGTCGCCGGACGGGGGGCCGTGAGCCCGGGATTCGCGGGATCCCCGGGAAATCGTATATATTATTGAACCTTTGGAGCGGCAGTCGGTCCCTGTCTGAGTGGTAGTCGGGCTTTCCCGGTTCGACTTCCAGACTGGCGACAGATGGAGAAATGACCTCATTTGTCCCTCTTCGGCTGCAGGCTCCGGGCCCCCACCGGGCTGCTGCCGATGGGGGATCTTCAACACTAACCCCTAAGGAAGAAATCAATCATGAAACTCGCAATCCGTAGCTTCGCCGTCGCCGTGGCGGCGTTGATTACCCTGCTTCCGGCGGTTTCCTCCGCCGACGAGCAGGCCGGTGTCCAGATCGGTCTGTTGAGCTGCGAAGTCGTCCCCGGCTCGCGCGTCAACCTGCTGATCCGGTCGACCGCAGACGTGACCTGCACGTACGACAACCAGGGCACCCTGGAGCGCTACAAGGGTGAAGCCGGCATTGCGCTCGGCCTCGACCTGAGCTTCAAGACCGAAGAGAAGTTTGGCTTCGCCGTGATCGCGGCCAGCTCCGACGTGCGTCCGGGCGCTTACGCGCTGGCGGGCAAGTACGTCGGCGGCCAGGCGTCTGCGGCCGCGGGCGTCGGCGTTGGCGCGAAGGTGCTGGTCGGTGGCGGCGAGAAGAACTTCAGCCTGCAGCCGGTCGGCCTCGAAGGATCGGTTGGTGCCGGTGCTTCCGCCGGTATCGGTTTCCTCTACATCGAGAAGATGTAAGCAGTCTGCCGGGCTTCGGGAAAACAGGGGCCGGTCGCGCAAGCGGCCGGCCCTTTTTGTTTGCGCGGCGCCGATGAGCGACCCGCTTCCCCTTGCCGGCCTGCCGCGCCGCGCCGCGGCGATGTTCTACGATTCGCTGCTGCTCGCCGCCGTGCTGTTCCTCGCCACGCTCCTGCTGCTGCCTGTCGTACCCGGCGGGGTCGTCGAACCCGGGAACATACCTTATATGTTGTATCTCGCCGCCGTGGCCTGGCTCTACTTCGCCTGGCACTGGACACACGGCGGCCAGACCCTGGGCATGAAAGCCTGGCGGCTGCGGCTGCGGCGTCGGGAAGGCGGCGCACCGTCGATCGGGGACGCTTCGCTGCGCTTCGTGTTCGCGATCCTGTCCTGGCTGCCCGCCGGCGCAGGATTTCTCTGGGTGCTGTTCGATCGCGACGGGCTTGCCCTGCACGACCGTCTCTCCGGCACCGCGCTCGAGGTCGTCGACCCGTGAAGCTCTCGATAAAACGCGGGGAATTACTGCGGCGTGTCTGAAAAAACCAGGCACGGCTTGTTCAGACCAATCGCTAGCTCGCGCGGCGCAGCAGAACGACAAGCGCGGCGATCAGGATCAGCGTCGGCGCCGCCGCGGACAGCACCGCCGGCAGTCCATAGACAATGCCGACGTGCAGCGTGGCCTGGTCAACGATGTGGAAGACCACGCCGATCAGCGCACCCGTGAACACGCGCTGCCCGATCGCGTGCGACCGCGGCTGGCCGTGCACGAGCGGCACGGCGAGCACGATCATCGCGAGAATCGTGAGGGGCCGCACGAGTTTTGCCCACAACGCCTGCTCGTAGCGTCCGGTGTTCTGCGCGTTCTGCCGCAGGTGGCTGATATAGCGCGTCAGGCCGATCATCGTCAGGTACTGCGGCTCGACGACGACCAGGTTGATCATCTCCGGGTTGAGCATGGCCTCCCACTCGGCGCGCTTCAGCCGGCGGCTGTGAACGCCCGCCTCGTCGATGACCGTCTGGCGCAGATCCTCGAGCAGCCACCGCTGGTCCCGGTAGCTCGCGCGCGTCGCGTGCGTGCTGCTCCGCAGGCGGTTGGCCGCGTCAAACTCGTAGATGTAGATGTCCTCGACGCGGTTGCCCGGCAGGACCTTGCGGATGTTCACGTAGCTGCCGCCGTCACGCGTCCAGAAACCGTACTTGGTCTTGAGCGCGATCTGCTGCGTCAGCGCGACGGACCTGAGGTACTGCGCCCGCTCCTCGCCGGCCGGCGCCACGACTTCGCCGATGACGACGGCAATCAACACGAGCAGGATGCCCGCGCTCACCATGTTGCCGGCGAGTTGTGTAATCGACACGCCGGACGTGCGAATCACGGTCAGCTCGCTGTGCTGCGCGAGCATGCCGAGCGTCGCCATCGCGCCGATCACGGCGGCGATCGGGAACAGCTCGTAGGCGAGGCGCGGCAGCGTCAACAGCACGTAGGTGATCGCCTGGAACACGCCGTAGTTGCCCTGTCCCGTCTGTTCGAGCTGATCGATCAGCGAAAAGAAGGTGAACAGGGCAACCAGCACGAACAACGCGAGGAGCGTGGCCCAGAGCAGCCTGCGGGCGATGTATCGGCGGAGGATCGTCATGCCGCGCGCGCCTTGCGCAGGGCGAGCAGGCCGCGCACCCGGCGCCGGATCGCGTCGTGCTGCACCATCAGGACGACCACGAAAATCAGCACGGCGTGCACCCACCACAGCCCCAGCAGCGGCGGGATCTCGTCGCGCTTGAGCAGCGTGCGCGAAATCCCGAGCAGGTTGCTGTAGACGAAATAGACGGCCACGCCGACGAACATGTGCGAATAGCGATGCTCGCCGCCGCCGAAGCGGTTCATCGCGACCGCGAGCAGCGGCAGCAGCAGCGCGGCGAGCACGTAGGACAGGCGCCACTGAAGCTCGGCGCGGTGCTTGGGCAGTTTCGACCCGAACAGCGTCGCGGTCGGCAGCGTCTCCATCGTGGCGGTGGCGCCGCCGCCGGTGCCCTGCTCCAGCAGCACCGCGTAGTGCCGGTACTCGGTGATCTGGTAGTCGACGCTGCCGGGCGTGCCGACGTAGCGGCGCCCGTCACGGAACACGATGTAGCGGCTGCCCGTGCGCTCGGTTGCGTCGAAGTGCGCGCTGTCGGAGGTCAGCACGCCCAGGTTGCCCTGCTGGCGGACCTGCAGGAACACGCCCTCCATGCTCTGCCGGTCGGCGGACAGCGACTGCACGTAGACGACGCGCTCGCCCTCGTTGAACTCGCGGAACTGCCCGGCGGAGACGCCGCTGATGTCGGATTCGATCCGCGCGCGCTGCTTGAGGTCCTCGATCCGGCGCTCGGCCCACGGCGCGACTTCGAATGCCGCCACCGCGACGATGACCGCGTAGAGCAGCGCGAAGTGCGAGACGGCAAGCAGCTGGAATCCCTGGCTCATGCCGGCACCCGACACGATGGTCAACTCGCGATCGCGGGCCATCCTCGACATCGCCATCATCACCGCCAGGAACACGGCGATCGGCAGGATCCGCGGCAGCATCGCCGTGAGCTTCATGATCAGCATTTCCGCGATCAGATCGCCGGGCAGCTTCCCGGCGGCGGCGTCGGCGAGGTACTCGACGAAGCGGTTGCTGGCGAGGATCAGGACGAGGATGCCGATGATCCACGCAACCTTGTCCAGGATCTCGCGGTGGATGTAGCGCTCGAGCAGGATCATTTCGGGGAATGCGCCGGATCGCGCTTTGCGTTGCAGCGGCCAGTTGAATACACTTGCCGCACGGCTTCGGGGCGCTGCCCGGCGGTCTCCGGCGCCCGGCTACGCGCGGTTTGATCCCTTGAGAACAACTCGGACATGGTACCGGATAGTATGGAATTCGGCGTCAAGAGCGGCAATCCCGAGAAGCAGCGCACCGGCTGCCTGATCGTCGGCGTGATGGAACCGCGCAAGCTGACGCCGGCCGCGCGGGCCATCGACGAGGCCTCGAAGAAGCACCTTTCCAACGTTCTCCGCCGCGGCGACATGCACGGCGGCACCGGGCAGGCACTGCTCCTGCACGGCGTGCCCGGCACCCTCGCGGACCGCGTGCTGCTCGTCGGCTGCGGCCGCGAGCGCGATCTGACCGACCGGCAGTACCGCTCCGTCCTGGAGAACGGCATCCGCGAGACGGCCCGGACCGGCGCGGCGGACGCCGTGTCGTACCTGCCGGAACTCAACGTGAAGGGCCGCGATTACCACTGGAAGCTGCGCCTCGCGCTCGAATCCGCGGCCCATGTCACCTATCAGTTCCGGGAGTTCAAGAGCAAGAAGCGCGCGGCCGAGAAGTCTCTGCGGCGCCTGACCGTGATGGTGCCCTCGCGCCGCGAACTGCCGGTTGGCGAACAGGCCGCCGCGGAAGCCCGCGCGATCGCGAAGGGCACGAGACTGCTCCGCGACCTGGCGAACCGCCCGCCCAACGTCTGCACGCCGTCGCACCTCGCGGAACAGGCGCAGGAGCTCGCACGCGCCTATCCCTCGATCAAGGTCAAGGTGCTGGATCGCGCGGCCATGCAGAAGCTGAACATGAATACGCTGCTCGCCGTCGCGAAGGGCAGCCACGAGCCGCCGCGGTTCATCGTGCTCGAGTACAAGGGCGCGAAGAAGCGTTCGAAGCCGGTCGCGCTGGTCGGCAAGGGCGTAACCTTCGATACCGGCGGCATCTCCATCAAGCCCGCCGCCGCGATGGATGAAATGAAGTTCGACATGTGCGGCGCGGCCTCCGTGCTCGGCACGATCTGCGCGGCCGCGGAGCTGCGCCTGCCGCTGGACGTGGTCGGCCTCATCCCGGCCACCGAGAACATGCCCGGCGGCGCCGCCACCAAGCCCGGCGACATCGTGACCAGCATGTCGGGGCAGACCGTGGAAATCCTGAACACGGACGCCGAGGGCCGGCTGATCCTCAGCGACGCGCTGACTTACACCGAGCGCTACAACCCGGACGTGGTGATCGACATCGCCACGCTGACCGGCGCCTGCGTCATCGCGCTCGGCAATCACGCCACCGGGCTGCTCAGCAACCACAACCCGCTGGCGAAGGACCTGCTGAACGCCGGCGAGTACACGGGCGACCGGGCGTGGCAGCTGCCGCTCTGGGACGAATACCAGAGGCAGATCGACAGCCCGTTCGCGGACTTCGCCAACATCGGCGGCCGCGAGGCGGGCACGATTACGGCGGCGTGCTTCCTGTCGCGCTTCACCCGCAAGTTCCACTGGGCACACCTCGACATCGCCGGCACCGCATGGATCTCCGGCAAGAACAAGGGCGCCACCGGCCGTCCGGTCCCGCTGCTCGTTCAATACCTCCTCGATCGGTGCACGCGCGAGAAGGCGTGACGCCGCTGCTCTTACGGCGATGCCGCCGCGGGTAGATTTCTACGTGTTGCCGGAAACGCTCGCCGCCGCGCGCTTTGCGTGCGCCATCACCGCGCGCGCGCGCCGCGAGGGACTCATGGTGCACATCCAGGCCGCCTCGCGCGACGAGGCGCTGGAACTGAACGACCTGCTGTGGACCTTCAACGACATCAGCTTTGTCCCGCACTGCCTCGCCGACGAGGACCGCGATCCGGCAGTGGCGCCGGTGGTCATCGGCTGGGCGGAACTGCCGCCGCGCACCGGCGATCTGCTGATCAATCTCGACGAGGCGATCCCGGCCTTCGCTTCCGGGTTCGCGCGCATCGTCGAGGCCGTGCCGGGGGACTCCGCCCGGCGCGGCCAGTCGCGGGAACGCTGGCGACAGTACAAGGAGATGGGCTGCGAGCCGCAACGGCTCGATTACGACGCGGGCAAAGCCGATGCCTGAACAGCCGTCCAAGGCCGCCGGAAACCTGGCCGAACACATCAACGAACTGGAATCCCTGATCGACACCAGGAAACCGGCCGCGTCCGCGGCGGCGATTCCGATCCTGGACGATGTCGTCGAACCGGGAATCGCGCCGGACGCCGAACCGCTTCCGGCGGCGGAGACCCCGGACCTGGAAGCGCGCCTGCTTCGGCGCGTGGACGCCGAGCTTGCGGACCTGGGACGGGTGATTCGCGACATCATCCACCGCTGCATCCGCGAGGAACTCGATCGCGGTACGGGCGATCAACCGCAGGCGCGGGACAAACCCGGACCCGGAACCTGATCCGTGGACAAAGCCTACGATCCGCGCGGCATCGAGACACGCCGCTACGAGGAATGGGAGCGCCGCGGCTGGTTTGCCCCGCGCGGCGGCGCGCCGGCCTACTGCATCATGCTGCCGCCGCCGAACGTCACCGGCAGCCTGCACATGGGTCACGCCTTCCAGCAGACGCTCATGGACGTGCTCATCCGGCACCGCCGCATGCAGGGCGAGAACGTGCTCTGGCAGTGCGGCACCGATCACGCGGGCATCGCGACGCAGATCGTGGTCGAGCGGCAGCTCGAGCAGCAGGGCAAGTCGCGCCGGCAGCTCGGCCGCGAGCGCTTTCTCGAAACGGTCTGGCAGTGGAAAAAGACATCCGGCGACACGATCACGCGCCAGTCGCGGCGGCTCGGTACGTCCATGGACTGGTCGCGCGAGCGGTTCACGATGGACCCCGGCCTGTCGGTGGCCGTGCAGGAAACCTTCATCCGCCTTTACGAGGCCGGCCTCATCTACCGCGGCCAGCGCCTGGTCAACTGGGACCCCATGCTGCACACGGCGATCTCGGATCTCGAGGTCGAGGCCGAGGAGGAAGACGGGCACCTCTGGCACATCCGCTATTCGCTGGCCGACGGCGGCGGATCGCTGGTGGTCGCGACCACGCGGCCGGAAACCATGCTGGGCGACACAGCCGTGGCCGTGCATCCCGACGATGCGCGTTACCAGTCACTGATCGGCCGCGACCTGTACCTGCCGCTCGCCGGGCGGCGCATCCCCGTGGTAGGCGACGCCTCCGTCGATCCCGCCTTCGGCACCGGCTGCGTCAAGGTGACGCCGGGCCACGACTTCAACGACTGGGCGATCGGCCAGCGGCACGGACTCGCCGTGATCAACGTATTCACCGCGGACGCGGCGCTGAACGACAACGCGCCCGCTGCCTACCGCGGGCTCGATCGCTTCGAGGCACGCAAGCGCGTGGTCGCGGACCTGCAGGCGGCCGGCTGCATCGAGAAGATCCAGCCACACAAGCTGATGGTGCCGCGCGGCGATCGCTCCGGCGCCGTGATCGAACCCTGGCTCACCGACCAGTGGTACGTGAAGATCGCGCCGCTCGCGGAGCCCGCGATCCGCGCGGTCGAGGACGGCCGCATCCGCTTCGTGCCGGAGAACTGGTCGAAGACCTATTTCGAGTGGATGCGCAACATCCAGGACTGGTGCATCAGCCGCCAGCTGTGGTGGGGGCACCGGATCCCGGCCTGGTACGACCGCGAAGGAAAGATCTACGTGGGCAGGAACGAAGCCGAGGTGCGCGCTAAGCACAGCCTCGCCGACTCCTTCCCGCTTCGCCAGGACGAGGACGTGCTCGACACCTGGTTCTCGTCGGCGCTGTGGCCGTTCTCGACCCTCGGCTGGCCGGAAAAAACGTCCGAACTCGCGGCGTTCTATCCCACCAGCGTGCTGGTCACGGGTTTCGACATCATCTTCTTCTGGGTCGCGCGCATGATCATGATGGGTCTGCGCTTCATGGACGACGTGCCGTTCCGCGAGGTCTACATCCACGGGCTGGTGCGCGACGCCGACGGCCAGAAGATGTCGAAGTCGAAGGGCAACATCCTGGATCCGCTGGACCTCATCGACGGCATCGAGCTGGACGCGCTCGTGAAGAAGCGCGCGACCGGTCTCCTGCGACCGCAGGACGCCGCGCGCATCGAGAAGGCGACGCGGCGCGAATTTCCGAAAGGCATCGACGCCTACGGCACGGATGCGCTGCGTTTCACGTTTGCCTCGCTGGCTTCGCCGGGGCGCAACGTCAATTTCGACGTCGGGCGCATCGGCGGCCACCGCAATTTCTGCAACAAGATCTGGAACGCCGCCCGCTACGTGCTCATGAACGCCGGCGAAGGAACCTTCACGGGCGATCCGGCCGGCGTGAAGCTCGGTCTGGCGGAGCGCTGGATCTGGTCGCGCCTCCACCAGGCGATCCGTGAAGTCACGGAGGCGCTGGCCGTCTACCGCTTTGACCTGGCGGCGCAGGCCATTCATCGCTTCACCTGGGACGAGTACTGCGACTGGTACCTCGAACTGTCGAAGCCGACGCTCGCCGCCGGCGGCGACGAGGCGCTGAAACAGGGTGCGCGCTTCACGCTCGTCCGCGTGCTGGAGGCGCTGCTGCGCCTCGCCCACCCGATCATGCCGTTCATCACCGAGGAGATCTGGAGTCGCGTCGCGCCGCTCTCCGGCCGGACCGGCGAGACCATCATGCTGGAACCCTTCCCAGTGCCCGGCGATGCGCCGCAGGACGGGGAAGCGGTGCAGGACATGGAATGGATCATGAAATTCGTCCTCGCCGCGCGCGAACGGCGCACCAAGCTCAACATACCGCCGGGCAAGCCGATCGAAATCCTGTACAAGGAGAGCGCCAACGCCGCGGATCGCCGGGAACGGGAACTGCTGGAGCGCGCCGACGCGCTGATCCGTGCACTGGTCCGCGCCGAGGCGATCCGGCCGACGACGGAAGACGCCCCGGAAGCCTCAGCGTCATTCGCCGGCGGCATGACGATCTACGTCTCGCCCGCGGGCGGACTCGACGTGGCTGCCGAGCGCGAACGGCTCGGCCGCGAACTGGCGGCGCGCGAACAGGAACTGGAACGGGTCGCGGCCAAGCTCGCCAACGCGAATTTCGTGGAACGCGCGCCCGCGGACGTGGTCGATAAGGAACGCCGCCGGCAGGCCGAGGTTCAGGATATGATTGGCAAGCTCCGCCGGCAGCTGGAAAAGCTGGAAAATCCCGGCTAGGAAGCGACCCGCAGCCCCCATGTTCGATCGACTGAAAGAAGACATCGCCGTCATCTTCGAGCGCGACCCCGCGGCTCGCTCGAAGCTGGAAACGCTGCTGACCTCGCCCGGCCTGCACGCAAACCTGTTCCACCGCATGAATCACTGGCTGTGGAATCGCGGCCTGCACCTGCCCGCGCGGATGGGCTCCCACCTCGCGCGCTTCCTCACCGGGGTCGAGATCCACCCCGGGGCGAAAATCGGGCGCCGCTTCTTCATCGATCACGGCATGGGCGTCGTCATCGGCGAGACCACCGAGGTCGCGGAGGATTGCTCGGTCTACCACGGCGTAACGCTCGGCGGCACCAGCTGGCAGAAGGGCAAGCGCCATCCCACGCTGGAAAAGGGCGTCATCATCGGCGCCGGCGCCAAGGTGCTCGGGCCGATCACGCTGGGCGAAGGCGCGCGCATCGGTTCGAACGCGGTCGTGGTCAAGGACGTACCGGCGGGCGCGACGGTCGTCGGCGTCCCCGGCCACGTCGTCGCCAGGAAGAAACCGGACGAGAAAGAGGCGCAGCGGGAGGAACTCGCCCGCCGCATCGGATTCGAGGCCTATGGCCAGCGCAGCGACATGCCCGACCCCATCCAGAACGCACTGGATTCGGTGCTCGACCACATCCATTCCCTGGAACAGCAGATCGCCGAACTGGAGCGCCGTCTGAAGGGCTCCGGCGGCCCCTCTTCCGGTTCCGGGACCCCCTAGCCGCCCCGGCAACCCGTTCAGATAGTGAGCACATGCTCACTATCTACCCCTTGCTACAGGCTGGTCTCTTAACTTAGTAATTCAGTCAGGGAAATACTTGACTGATTTAGTCAGTCATGGGAAGCTGCGACCCCTCGCCGGAGGCCGACACCATGAAGCTGACCACCAAGGGACGCTACGCCGTGACCGCGATGCTGGATCTCGCGCTGCACCGCGACCAGGGACCGATCAACCTCGCCGATGTATCCGCGCGGCAGGACATCTCGCTGGCCTACCTTGAACAGCTGTTCGCCCGCCTGCGGCGCCGGGGGCTGGTAGCCAGCGCCCGCGGACCCGGCGGCGGCTACCTGCTCGGCCGCGACCCGGTCGGGATCTCGGTCTCGGACGTGATCGCGGCCGTGGATGAATCGGTGGATGCCACCCGCTGCGGCGGCCAGAAGAACTGCCAGGGACAGGAGCGTTGCCTCACGCACGATCTGTGGGAGGAACTCAGCGCCCAGATCACCGGCTTCCTTACCGGGATCACGCTCGCGGACCTCGTGCAGCGGCGCACCGTGCGCATGGTCTCGCAGCGCCAGGATGGCGTCCGCGTCCAGTTGCACCTCTGAGCGGGAGAGCGCGCATGCAGAAATCCCCCGGAATCGCATTGACCGAACGCGCCGCCCGCCACGTGCAGGGCTGGCTCGCGGGCAACGGCGGCGGCCTTGGCCTCCGCGTGGCCGTGAAGCCGACCGGCTGCTCCGGCTACCAGTACATCGTCGAGGCGGCGCGGCAGATCGGGAGCGACGACTCCACCTTCGACAGCAACGGCGTGCGCGTGGTGATCGACGCGCAGAGCCTGCCCTACCTCGCCGGCACGGAGCTCGACTACGTGCGTGACGGTCTCAAGGAAGGTTTCCAGTTCCGCAATCCCAACGTCCGTGAAACCTGCGGCTGCGGCGAGAGCTTCAGCGTCGATCCGCAGGCGCCGCGTTCCTGACGGAGCGCCCGCCGTCCATGTCGCGCAACCCGCAGGAAGTCGAGGAACTCGTCCAGCGCGAGTATCAGCACGGCTTCGTCACGGACATCGAGTCCGACACGGTTCCGCCGGGTCTCTCGGAGGACGTGATCCGGCTGATCTCCAGCAAGAAGGAAGAGCCGGAGTGGCTGCTGGAATGGCGGCTCAAGGCCTACCGGCACTGGCTGAAGATGGAGGAACCGCGCTGGGCGCACGTGAAGTACCAGCCCGTCGATTACCAGGCGATCTCCTACTATTCCGCGCCGAGATCGAAAGGCGACGCCCCGAAGAGCCTGGAGGAAGTCGATCCGAAGCTGCTCGAGACCTACGCGAAACTCGGTATCCCGCTGCACGAGCAGAAGTTGCTCGCGGGCGTCGCCGTGGATGCCGTGTTCGACAGCGTCTCCGTCGCCACGACCTTCAGGGAGAAGCTGCTGGAGGCCGGGGTGATTTTCTGCTCGTTCTCGGAAGCCGTGCGCAATCACCCGGAACTGGTCCGGCAGTACCTGGGCAGCGTCGTGCCGGCGGCCGACAATTTCTTCGCCGCGCTCAATTCCGCGGTCTTCACCGACGGCTCCTTCTGCTACATCCCGAAGCACACGCGCTGCCCGATGGAGCTGTCCACGTACTTCCGCATCAACGCGGCCAAGACAGGCCAGTTCGAGCGCACGCTCATCGTCGCGGACGAGGGCAGCCA
>Ga0315912_10004694_pt1 | contig 12824 bp, 16 predicted proteins | sample VfabasoilMG_FD_204469 | JGI IMG/M metagenome (GOLD analysis project Ga0315912, IMG submission 204469) | Garden soil microbial communities collected in Santa Monica, California, United States - V. faba soil | ecosystem: Environmental > Terrestrial > Soil > Garden | place: USA: California... | reverse complement strand
CGAATGTGACTCGTGACTATATCGCCTCGCTCGGACTCAGCCGGAAGCTGGTCACTGTCATCCCAAACGGAGTCAGCCCCTCGGATTTTTCTCCGTCTCCGTTGCCGACTCGTGAAGGTCGTTTACCTATCCTTCTTTATATTGGCACCCTCGCCGATTGGCAGGGACTGGAAGCGGTCATCAAAGCATTGCCGAAAATTCTTGAAAAGCAAGCTGTTCAACTTCGCATTGTTGGACGCGGACGTTCCCGTCAACGAAAATTACTTGCAAAGCAAATTCGCAAACTGGGCATCGAAGAACATGTGAGTGTCCAGCCTGCTGTTCCACATCACGAAGTCCCGGACTTGATTTCAGAATCCGATATTTGCATTGCCCCGCTTGGATTAAATGACCGTAACGTGACGCAGGGAGCCTGTCCGATCAAGATACTGGAGTATATGGCTTCTTCCCGTCCATTGATTGCATCGAATATGCCCATCGTGCGTGAACTCGTCCGCGAGGATGTGGACGCGTTGTTGTTCTCCCCGAATGACCCGGATGATCTGGCGCGGCAAGTGCTTGCTTTGTTGAACGATATTGAATTGTCAAAGCGATTGGCTGAATCTGCCACAGAACGAGCGTTGACCAAGTTCACCTGGCACGAATCGCAGAAGAAGCTGGTGATGGTGTATGAGAAGTTGCTCGGATAGATTGCTACGCGTAGGTCACGCTTCAAGCGTGACCTACTACTGATTTTGAAATGTTTTTATTACTTCTTCAGGCACTGCCTTGGGAACCCCTGTCTTCGCATCCACGAATACCCAATCTGTTTCCCCTTTGACCAAAACCTTGTCATCCGTTTTACGGATGAATTCATATTTTCGAAGCGACCGCACGCGTCTTACATTTTCGACCCACGTATGGATCTCGATCTCTTCGCCCTCAAATGCCGGGAGCAGATATTCAACCTTATGCTCGCGCACGACCCACATCGCTCCTGCTTCCTGCATGAGACTGATCCCGCCGATGACTTCATAGTGCTCCACGGCAATGTCCTGCATCCATTGGACATATGCCACATTGTTGACGTGTCCATTCTCATCGATGGAATCTTTGGGGATGGTGAATGATTTGGAGTAGATAGAAGAGATGGGCATTCGCCAAGTTTACTATAAAGACCAGACAGGTTTTCAATAAATAGATTTTGTAGACATTAAAAAATCCCCCGACATGTCGAGGGATTTGCTTTAATTTTGTTATTGATTTTGACCGAGCAGTTTTTTTATTCGCGAGGAAAGGTCATGAATGCGGAAGGGTTTGGTCAGGTAATCGTTCGCGCCCGCGCCCATGGCTACGATCTTGCTGTCGGTATTGTCCAACGCAGTCACAATGAGAATGGGAGTTCGCTTATAACGCGGGTCGGCACGAAGCATCCGGCAAAGCTTGAAGCCATCCGGCTCCGGCATCATCAAATCAAGAATGAAAAGATCGGGGTTGGTCAATTCAGCCACCTGCATTGCTTTCCAGCTTTCATTTTCAACGATTGGCTCAAATCCCTCCATGGTGAGCACTTCTTTGTATAAGGTTGTTGCTTCCACTTCATCGTCTACAACCATGATTTTGAGCATATAAAATTCAGTCCTCTGTTTCGCCTAATCTGCACGAGCTCGATCATGGCTGTGATGAAATTACTGTGCTTCTTCTAAAAGCTCCTGTATTCTATCAGTCAGTTCGTCAATATGGTAGGGTTTTGTAATATAGTCGTCAGCCCCCGCGCCAAAGGCTACGATTTTGCTGTCTGTATCATCCAATGCGGTAACGATCAGAATGGGAGTATGCTTGAATTCCGGCTCCGCGCGTAACATCCTGCATAACTTGAATCCGTCCGGGTCCGGCATCATCAGGTCAAGTAGAAAGGCGTCGGGCTTTGTGGCTAATGCCAGTTGAAGCGCCGTGGAACTCTCGTTTACTGCAATGGCTTCGTGTCCCTGCATAGTCAGCACATCCTCCAGTAAAGCTGTGGCTTGCTTGTCATCATCAACGACCATGATTTTTGCCATAATTTATCCTGCCATTTTGTCCTTTTGCAACCGAAGCGTACATTGAATGCCAATAAAATTATACGATGAAACCCTGGATGTATTCCTTGTAAACACCTAACGAATTGTGTGACAACCTGCTCCTCGCAGAGAAAAAGATGAATGGCTCAACTACGTTCAAATAAGAATATCATGGCAACAGGCTTTTTGTTGTGTTTAACAGTTCGTCGATGCGAAATGGCTTGGCGATGAATGCTTTTGCGCCAGCCTCAAGAGCCTTACGCTTGCTTTCAAGATCAAGTTTGGCGCTGATGAAAATGACCGGGATGTTTGCAAATTTTGGATCCTGATGTAGTTGAAAGCATAAATCAAGCCCCGAGAGCTTTGGCATCATAACGTCCAGCGTGATCAGATCGGGGTTGACCAAATGTGCCGTTTCCATCGCCAGCGTACTATCGTTGACAATGATGGACTCGTATCCTTCCAGACCGAATACACTTTTTATGAGTTCTGTGATTGCGGGATCGTCGTCTACGATCAAAATTTTTGGCATTGTTGATCCTTGCTTTAAGACTGCCTGTATCTTACAGGTAACAATTGGATATGACAAGCGCGTAATAATTTGAATTTCCTTGCAGATTTTCTGTCAATTCGGCAAATTAGGGACAAATTGTGAGGCGATGATGGATGCGATCTTTTTGGCTTCGATGCTGATCTCGCGCAGCATGCCGGTGGGTGAGACGTAATACCCACAAAAATACAAACCGGGAATCCCCGATTCCCAACCTGTGGAATTGGGTGTGCCTTCCTCGTCAAATACAGATGAAGCGTCTGTTAGGAACTCATTCACCCGCGGACGATAACCTGTTGCCAGCACCACCGCGTCGAATTCTGCCTCTTTCCCACCCTCGAACCTGATCCGGTTTCCTGAAAACTCCCCCACCCCCGCGTAGACCTGGATGTGTCCCTCGCGAATAAGTTTCATCGTACCCACGTCAATGAGTGGGATACGCTTGTCTTTGCTGATCTGCGTTGCAGGTCCGTAAGGGAGTTTGCGTAACCCATATTTCGTAATATCTCCAACTACCATGCGCAAGATGGGAGCATTGACCGCATCTGCCAGCCAATGAGGCATTTTGTTTTGCACAATGCCAATGGACAGAATCGGGATCCCTGCCAGTTCACGCGGGATGACGTTGACTGCGTTCCGCACGGCAAGGCTTGGCTTTGCGCCATGCTCATGCAAATCCACAGCGATCTCGCCGCCGGAATTGCCAAAGCCAACGACAAGAACATTCCGCCCTTTGAATTCGGCTCCGTTTTTGTATTCTGAACTGTGAATGATTTTGCCGGGGAAGGTCTTCATGCCGTTCCACTCAGGCATAAGGGGTTGACGGGCGTATCCGCAGGCAATGACCAGGTTCGGGGACGTGTGAAGCGTGTCCTGTGTTTGAACGTGCCATTGATCCTGCTCGCGTTTTGCAGAGGTCACGCGCTGATTGAATCGAACATCCAGATCGAACTTTGCCGCGTAGTTTTCGAGATAGGTCACCAACTGATCGCGTGAAGGATAGCGCGGATATTCTTTTGGGAAGGAGGCAAAAGGAAGCTCGGAGTTTTTCTTGTCGGTGTGTAAATGGAGGCGGTCGTATTGTTTGCGCCAGGTTGCCCCCACCTTGTCGCTTTGTTCGAGAATGATGTTGGGAATGTCACGTCGTTTGAGACAGGCGCCAATTGCCAGACCTGCCGCGCCCGCGCCGATAATGATGGTATTTGCCTTGCTGGGGGAAATGGACATGTGCCCAAGTGTACCGCGCCCCTATAAAATCCACCATTGGAATGGGTCAGTTGTTGTTTTGTATGGTTTGAGTGGTCAGCGATTTGATCTTGCCTAAAAAGTCGTCCATGCCGAAGGGTTTGGTGAGGTAGTCTCTTGCGCCGGCACGAAGCGCTTGTTCCCTGCTCGCGGCATCATCCCTGGCGCTGACGATGACAATGGGTACATTTGCAAAGCGGGGGTCGTTGTGCATGAGTTCGCAAAGCTCAAAACCAGTGAGTCCGGGCATCATCAGGTCCAGGGTAATCAGGTCGGGTAGAAAAGAGTTCGCCACTTCCATTGCCTTGGTGCTGTCGTTGACAGTGGTGGGCTGGTGTCCCTCCATGCTGACCAGCATCTTCATCAGATCAGTAATTGTGACGTCGTCATCCACAATAAGAATTTTTGGCATTTTGATTCCTTGGTTTTCTAAAGATGCAATGATATTACAAGGAATGAGCATGAATGACAAGCGACGCCCCCCTTCAACCACCTTACAGAATTGCGATGTGGGATTTTGATTGTCTTTACAGTTCTGCTTTTGAGTTTTCGATGAAGAACAATTCCTGCTGGAGGGTTTCCACTTCATTGGCGTGGTCTTCCGACCAGCGACATAGGGCGGTGAGAGGGACGATCAGAGTTTCGCCGAGCGGGGTGAGTGTGTATTCCACCTTTGGCGGGGAGACGGGGTAAACCGTGCGGTAAATGATGCCGCTGGTTTCCATGCGACGAAGGGTTTGGGTCAGCATTTTGGGAGTGACCCCTTCGATCATTTTGCTGAGTTCGTTATAGCGTTTGGTGCCATCTGCCAGCGCGTAGATCAACAGCACAGTCCACTTGTCTGTGATCAGGTCAAGCGTTCGGCGGGCGGAGCAATTTTGGTCGAGGGCGTTGGGTTTGTAGTCCATGGTTACCTGTGGGGAAGTGTCTTTCTTGAAAGTGCGTAATTGTGGATTGTCCGGTTCTCACTATACTTGCGCATTATATCTTCTATAGAATTGGAAAGGTACTACAAAAATGAAATCTACCAGAGTTTTGAGCATTGTCAGTTTTTTGGCAATACTATTTTTATATGCATGTTCAGGGTCGGCTCCAGATGCCGCGCCAGTTAATGAAAGCAATGGGCAACCTCCAGCCACGGTTGAACCGACCGTTGTGCCGCGTGAAATCGTTCCCATGTTTCGCGGCGGATTGGATCACGTGGGAGTCTATGACGTCCCGCCCATCCATAAATTGCAGGGTGTGAAGTGGAAGTTCAATGCCGAGGCTCCGATCACTACATCGCCTGCATTGGCAAATGGTCTTATTTATTTTGGAAGCCAGAACGGGAATCTTTATGCTTTGAATAGCGATGATGGAGTGGAGGTGTGGAGCTTCCATACCGAAAAGCCGATCAATTCATCTCCGGCGGTTTCAAATGGGACGGTGTATTTTCAAGGCAACGATGGATTTACGTATGCTTTGGACGCGCAGAGTGGCGCACAGAAATGGAAAACCGAGACTGGACCTGACCGCCCAACGGATTACGATAATTTGAGTTCGTCTCCGGCTGTTCAGGATGGGATCGTATTTATCGCAGGTGGGAATGGAAATTTGTATGCGCTGGATGCGAATACAGGTGAAGCGCTCTGGACTGTCCCTGCGCTTGGATACAACTCTCTGCGGAGTTCTCCCGCGGTTGTGGGGGATACGGTTTACTTTACCGCTGAGAAGAGTCTGCTGGCTTTGGATACAAAGGCGGGCAGGCAAAAATGGGAATACAAATTCATCACGGTCACGCGTTCGTCACCGTCCGTGGGGGATGGGGTGATCGTTTTTGGCGATAACGGTTCGACGATCTATGCCGTGGACCTTGAGACCGGCGCGGAAAAATGGAAATATCGCACCGCGTATTATTGGGTGACATCCACTGCCGCCATCTCGGATGGCGTGGTGTATATCGGCAGTGACGATTCGTACTTGAATGCTTTAGATGCCAACACAGGGGAAGTGAAGTGGAGATTCAAGACGACAGGTGAAACGGTATGGTCTTCACCGGCGGTTGTGGGCAATGTGATCTATGTTGGTGACTGGAATTTCAGCAACATCAAGGATGAGGCTGGAAGTAATAAATGGGGTTATATGCACGCTGTGGATGCAAAGACAGGCACAGAGCTATGGAGTTTCAAAACGGGAGGCAATATCGTTTCTTCCCCTGTAGTGGGTACGGATGGTGTTCTGTATTTTGGAAGTTTGGATGGGTATATGTACGCGCTTCGCTAACATCAACTGATGTTACACACCGTCCCGAAGGTTTACTCGAAAAACTTTGTTGGTAAATTCAAATCTTCGGGACGTTGACGGAATAATTATTGGACTTCGATCTGCTTCTCTTTTTCAAGCAAAGCATTGATTCTCGACTTTAATTCATCAATGTGAAAAGGCTTGGTGAGGTAGTCGTTCGCGCCTGCTCCAATGGCGACCATTCGGCTGTCCAGGTCGGTGAGCGCGGTGACAATGATGATGGGCGTCTGCCTGAAAAGCGGGTCCTTGCGAAGCATCCTGCATAATTGGAAGCCGTCAGGCTCAGGCATCATCAAGTCAAGGACAAAAATATCGGGCTTTATAAGATAAGCCTGCTCGACCACTTTGGAACTTTGATTTTCAGAAACGGCATCGAATCCCGCCATGTTGAGATATGCCTTATATAAATTTGTAAATTCCTCGTCGTCATCAACGACCATAATTTTGGGTGTTATTGATTCCATAATATCAGTATACGGAATCAATCGCTAAAGTGTATGGTTCTTAAGAGTATGTTTTGATAAGTTCTTTATTAGAAAATATTGACAGGCGATGTGGTTTATTTGAACGAAGTAACAACCAATTCCGAAAAATACGTATCCGTCCCGCCTCCAACCCACAGCGCGATCTGACCCTGCGTTTCCCCCAGTTTCAAGTCATTGATGATCAAACAAGGCTGTTCCGCCCCATTGACATACAACTCCGCGCGGACTCCCGAAACGACGATCTTGATCCTCGTCCATTCACCGACGACCAGATCGGTATAGGACTCATACACGCCAGGGCTTTCCTCCCGCAACCTGAACCACGGATAATCGGGATGCGAGCAATATTGCGTGGAATGATTGCGCCGCAGTTGATCGTCCGCCCGCCCGTTTGTCGGACGGATGAAAATGTACTCGAATTGCCTTCCATCTGGTTGAACACGAAACGCAATCCCCACAAACCCGCGTGCTCCCTCGAATGCGTCTGCTTTTGGAATACCTGCAATCTCAGTTTCGATCACGCCGTTCTTGAACGTTGAATCTTGAAGGATGGCAATACATTGCTCTTCACTCGTCGCATCCCGTTCCACCAACCTCAAAGCCGACCGTCCTCGATAAGTGACGAGTTCAGTGTTGAGGTTGGATAATTCTAACTTCGACAGATCATTCAACGGATAACTGTTCACTTGATGACTACTCACTGATTACTGACCCTATCCCGCCATCAACGTATCCACCGCATCCGCCAACTCCCTCAAATTACTGACCTTCAACACGTTATTGCACAACGGCGCGTACTTGGGCATGTCGCTGTCGCCGTGCCACATGAACGGGGGTTCAGGATTCAGCCAGATGGTGCGCGCGGCGCGGCGGGACATGGTGGAGAAAATGTCGAGGCGTGGATCATAATAGTTGTTACGTCCATCGCCGACGATGATGAGAGTCGTCCCGCTGTTCAATGTATCCATATATTCGTTTTGAAAGTCGCTCAACGACCAGCCAAGATCAGTATTATACGATCCGCTGGGCATGCGCCACAAAACGGACTGGATCGCTTCATCCGCGTTCGAGCCACTGAAATCCTCCGAGATGGATTCGAGATGGTCAATGAACGCGAAGGCATGTGTCTTGCGCACCTGTCCCTGCAACGCAAAAAGAAAACTCAGCATCAACTCCGAACAAAAACGCATGGACGTGCTGATATCGCAAATGACCACGATCTTCGGTTTGCGCACGCGGTCTTTGTGTTTGATCTCCATTGGTACGCCGTGATATTTGAGATTGGTGCGGATGGTCGCCTTCGGGTCGAGTTGCCCAGTTTTGGCGCGCTTCTGCCGCAACGCAATGCGTGTGCGCAACATCGCCGCAAGCCGCTTCACTTCATTTTGCAACGCCTTCTTATCCCCATCGCTCAACGCATTGAACGGACGGTTCATCAAATTATCGGCGCGCTCGCCAGGCGGCTTCTCGCTCATATTCTCGGCAATGCGTTCGCCCGCAAACTGTTCGATCTGCTCGCGAAGTCCCTGCATGTTTTGCTGGATCATATTCCGCATCTGCTCGACACGGTCGCGGCTCATGCCCATCTGCTGGAGTTGTTCCATCAACTCCTTCATCGCCTCGCGGACTTCTGGAAACGCCAGCGCGCGCATCATGCGATCAGCCATCCATTTTTGATAACGGAGGTCGTCCATTTGATTCAGTCCGACCATCTGACCCAGCGCCTCAAGCTCCGACCGAGATAACTGCTCGCCATTCATCAGCCTTTCCATACGCTGACGTAGATTCTGCGCGAACTGCCGCAACGCATCCGCCAGTTGTTGCGCCTCTTCAGGTGACATGTCATCTGACGGATTCCCACCCATCATCGGCGGCGGGTTCCCTGAACCGAAGAAGAGCGGAAACAATTTATCGAAGACAGGCAGGTCTTTTAGGTCTTTGATAAGCGTGGAGCGCAACGACAGACGAAACTCCTCACGGTCTTGAATCCCCATGATATCCACCGCCGTAAACGCCTCGGCAGACTCCGCCAAAGACACGCGCACCCCGCTGGCACGCAACGCTGAGATCAACTGTAAGATACGGGATTCCATAAATCACTCTCTCTTCCGTCATTGCGAGGAGGGCGTAGCCCGACGAAGCAATCCCCAACGCTGTGACGGAGATTGCTTCGCCCTATCGGGCTCGCAATGACGATAACGCTAATTCCCTGAAAACCTTCCATACTCATCAGGCTTTGACCGTGTCGGCGGCGGTGGGGGATTGATGAATTGCCTCTTTGCTTTCTGTAGATCAGCCTCGTGTTTCAATAGGATCGAAACAGTGTCTTCCAACACATCCTTATCCAGATTGGACGCATTCAACGCCACGAGCGCATTTGCCCAATCCAACGTCTCACTGATGGACGGCGACTTGCGCATATCGCCCTTGCGGAGTCTTTGCACGAATTCCACGGCTTGTTGTGCCAGCTTCGGGTTCAACTCGGGGACCTTCAACCGCACAACCGCAAGTTCTTCCGCTAAAGATGGATAGTCAATGAAGAGATACAAGCAACGTCGTTTCAGTGCTTCGGAGAGTTCACGTGTGTTATTGGATGTCAACACAACGAAAGGACGATGCTTTGCAGTCAATGTGCCGAGTTCAGGAACACTTACTTGAAAGTCGCTCAGAATTTCGAGAAGGAAAGCTTCAAACTCCGCATCGGCGCGATCAATTTCATCAATGAGCAACACGGTTGGTTTCTCGCTCAATATCGCTTTCAAAAGCGGACGCATCAATAGGAACCGCTCGGAGAAAAAGACATCTTCCTCCTTTGCGAGTTTGTCCGCCGCTTCGGCGAGGGATTCCGCTTTACCAAGTGTGTCGTTCAACTTGTCACGCAATAACTGCGTATACAGTAATTGCTTCGAATATTCCCATTCGTACAATGCCTTCGACTCATCCAACCCCTCATAACACTGCAAGCGGATCAATTCGCGTCCTGTTGCGCCCGCAATTGCTTTTGCCAATTCAGTTTTTCCCACACCTGCGGGTCCCTCTGTGAGAAGCGGCTTGCCCAACTTCTGCGCCAGAAAAACGATGGTCGAAATCTCGTTCGATGCGATGTATTTTTGTTTGCCAAGTCCAGATTTTACAGAGTCAGTGGAGTCAAATAGGTTTGTCATGGTTCTCCCAAATTTTCTTCAACGAGTCGATCTTTTTCCACCCATCGCCTTTATTCACGTGTTGAACTTCCAGTTCAATGAAATACTCATCCAAAACCGCCGCACGTTCCTGTGCCAGTGGCGGGACGCAATAATCCTCTTCCTCCCAGATCGCGACATCCCCTGATTGCCAGCGGGCGTTATCAAGTCCCATTTGCAGAGCATTACCGAACGGACGCATGGCTTGAATTTCCCCCGAGTTGAGCCATTTGCGCAGATCATTCATTTTTGATCGGATCGGTTTGGCTGTCACCAGATAGTAAGCCATTTGAACCTTCCTTTCCTTCCGTCATTGCGAGGACGGTGATTTTCCGTCCGAAGCAATCTCCACCAGCGTGACGGGGATTGCTTCGTCGGACTACGTCCTCCTCGCAACGACGGATCATCTAAGTTTTCTATAAACGTTTAGATTCGCTTCCAATTCTTTTTCAAGTGTAAATTTACTTAAGATCAATTCTCTCGCATTTTTACCAAGTGACTCGCGCTTCTTAGGATCGTCTAACAATTCGAGAATTTTATCTGCCAGCATGGTTGCATCATTGACGTTTACTATAGCACCATTCTTTCCATCTTCCAAAATATCTTTGGTCCCGCCAACGTTAGTAACGATCACTGCTTTTTCGCAAGCCATTGCTTCCAACACTGCGTTGGGCATTCCATCTCTCAATGATGGGTGAACGAACACATCTATCAATGAATAATAGGAGGGCAAATCATTATGCGAGATATACCCAGTAACGGTAATTGGTAATTGGGGATTGGCGCTTCGAAATTCTTCAAGCAGTTTCTTGTCATCACCCTGTCTTACTTCACCGACAATAAGCAATGTGGTCTGATGTTGCCCGCCAACCTGCGCATAGGCAGAAAGGAGCGTTTCGAGTCCTTTTTTCTTTCTCAGTTCTCCAACGAAGCCAATAACAGTAGGTATGCTCCTGCCGCCGTCTTCGGCGGCGGGGACGCCGCCTTGAGCGTTTAATAGTGTCTCTGCCAACACTTCATTCATCTTCAGCGGCTTGAAGCATTCTGTATCAATGCTATTGGGGATCAAGTGAATTTCTCGATCAACAAAAGCTTTGGCTTTCTTTGCCAACTCTGTTGCATTGGTTGTAATGGCGCTGGCATTTTGTAGTGCATACATCACATGCGAGAACTTTGATGGATCAAATGGCGCACGTTCGATGTCGTTGCCGCGAATGGACACTACACTTGGGGTGTTTAAATACTTTCCAGTGTACGTTGCGACGAATCCTGCTTGCGTTAAGAAGTATGCATGAAGAACATCGAAAGGCTCACGTTTATGTTCTTCGACGATCAACTCGAACCAGTCAACCAATGTATCGTCCACACGCTTGTTTGCTCCGAAGCGCGTAACGCTGACTCCGCTTGAGGGGAGAGTCCGCTTTTCGGAGGGGGGCAGGTTGAGGGTCGGTGCGAAGACGCGTACTTCGTGTCCAGCAGAAGAAAACAGGCGTGCGAATCGCTCGGATGAGATTGCCAGTCCGCCGATGTCAGGTGTATACTTTTCAGTGAGGAGAGCAATTTTCATGGCTGAACAATGTGAAATGATAATCGGTTATCTCGTTCCGCACCGTTGTGAAAATCCGTCTTTGGGGACGTGCACAAAATGCGGGCGCGGGTATTGCGACGAACATACGAACCAGACTCGTGAAGGGCGTGTGTGTCTTGCGTGCCAGCAGGGGCTTGAAATGCCCGTGGCTCTTCCGATTGCGGCTGCGACGTTCACTGCTGCTGAGTTGACTGCGTTCGATCAAGCCAGCATGTGGGACGATGATGACCGCGGGGATATGTTTTCCGATCTGAGTTAATTTCGTCCTGAGTGGAGGCGAAGCCGCAGACGAAGGACGGGTTGCCAGTAAAGTTTATGTTTACATGATACATGAGCTTCGTCTGCGTTCGGACGGTGGAACTGTCCTCACTCCGCTCAGCGCGATAGTTGTTAATAAGGTCCGATCGTCTCCCAAATATTTTTATTCTGTTCGATAAAGTCATCGCACCGCCTGCAAGCCGCCAACGCAGGCGGATGCATTTTTAAACGGATGCGGCGATACGCGGCGCTTTCCCAGATCTCCTTGAACGATTGTTTGCCAATGTTTCCCAATGGCGGGATGCGCTCACGCGTCATGCAACAGACATAGACGTTGCCATTGAAATCAATGAGACTGTGTGTCCACGGCGCGTAACAGGGACGCTCATCATAATAACCAAGTGCGTACCTGCCGGCGCGTCCCAATCGGACCTCGGACTCGCTTCGACCAAATGGAAATGCATCTTCATCCGAGACGATCAGCCCCAATGCCAATGCGCGCTCAGCGATCTTCGGCGCGATCTCTTCGTTGAACAAGGCAATGTCCTTCTTTCGCATGGACAGTATTTCTCCACAATGGTCATCAACAGGGATTAAGTTGATGCCATCCGCGCCGAGTTCATGAGCGAGATCAGGGAGCGTTTCGAGTGTCTGGTAATTCGTGCGGCTGACAACGGTATTGATGCGAATAGACAGTTTCCCTTTGTGTTTGTAGCGACGGAATAACTCAACGGCTTTGGTCGTGGCTTTGAAAGCACCTTCCACACCCCGTATCTTTTCATGCATCTTGCGGATGGGAGAGTCGATGGAAATATTCACACCGCGCAAACCGCCTTCGACCAGTCGCTTGGCTTTGGCTTTGTCTACCAATGTGCCGTTGGTGGTCATTGTCACTTTGATGCCAAGTGATGACGCGTGCTCTACAAAATCAGGGATTTGCGGGCGGAGCATTGGTTCACCGCCAGAGATGTGAATTTTCTTTGTCCCCAGTTCAGCGAGTTCAGTAATAGTCTCTTTAAAGCGTTCGGCGCTGACAGGCGGTTCACGCGTCTCGCGCCAATGATTGCACATCTCACACTTGAGGTTGCATCCGTAAAAGACTTTGATCTTCACATAAAGCGGCTTGAACGGACGTGCATGTAGAACCGCCTCGCGCAATTCCTCTTTGTTGGTTTGGATCTCTTCGGGGTTATA
>Ga0315912_10004693_pt1 | contig 12825 bp, 12 predicted proteins | sample VfabasoilMG_FD_204469 | JGI IMG/M metagenome (GOLD analysis project Ga0315912, IMG submission 204469) | Garden soil microbial communities collected in Santa Monica, California, United States - V. faba soil | ecosystem: Environmental > Terrestrial > Soil > Garden | place: USA: California... | reverse complement strand
GCGGCAGCGTCAGGTGGATCTTGAGGAAGGCGACCGCGGTCTCGTCGGTCGGAAAGCGCTTGCCCTGGATCGCCTCGTTGATGATCGCCTTGGGCAGGTCGAGCATCGAAAAGTAGATCAGCATCGAAGCAATCACCAGCGGCAGGATGAACAGCTGCTCGCGCTTGCTGTAGCGGATGATGAACCGGAACAAGGACCTTTCCATTGGGACGGATCATAGTGCAAGGCGCGCGGGTTCGTGCCACAGTAGCGCCCGTGAGCGAGGGAAATACTCCGGGAGACGGCTTTCTGGTGCGGTTCTGGGGCGTGCGGGGCAGCATCGCTGCGCCCGGGCCGGCGACCGCCCGCTACGGCGGCAATACCTCATCGATCGAAGTGCGCTGCGGCGCTCGACTGCTGCTGCTCGACGCGGGCACCGGCATCCGCTACCTGGGCGGCGCGCTGGCGCGCGAGGCGCCGATCGACGCCGACATCCTGTTCACCCACACACATTTTGACCATGTCTGCGGACTGCCCTTCTTCAAGCCCTTCTTCCAGCCCGAAAACAGGTTTCGCCTCTGGGCAGGCCATCTGGGCGAGGGGTTGACGCTGCACCGGGTGCTGCGCGAGTTCATGATGGCGCCGCTGTTTCCCGTTCCGCCCGATGTGTTCAAGGCGGCAATCGAGTACCGCGACTTCAAGGGCGGCGAAACGCTGCCGCTTCACGGCGCGCCGGAAATCACCGTCCGCACCGCCCGGCTCAACCATCCCGACGGCGCAACCGGCTACCGCATCGAGTACGCGGGAAAGTCCGTGTGCTACATCACCGACACCGAACACGTCCCCGGCAAGCCCGACCGCAACGTGCTCGGCCTGATCGAGGGCGCCGACATCGTCATCTACGACTGCATGTACACCGACGAGGAGTACGCGCGCGCCTATGTCGGCTGGGGCCACTCGACCTGGCAGGAGGCGGTGCGGTTGTGCAAGGCAGCGCGCGTAAAGAAGCTGGTGGTGTTCCACCACGACCCGGACCACGACGACGACCGGATGGACGCCATCGGCCGCGCAGTCGCCGCGGCGATGCCGGGCGCGGTCGTCGCGCGCGAGGGGATGACACTGGCGCCTTGATGCCGGCCCGCTGTCGCCCGATCGCTACAAAATAATTTCAAATCTCCTGTAACAACGGCGTAGCCTCGCGGTTCTAAGCTAGCTCTTCAATCGAGACAGCGGAGAACGCGATGGATCAGCCAGTCGTATCCCTCACGGCCGTGTTCCTGAAAGACAAGCACGGCTACACCGGCTTCGTGGAAGAACTGCCCGGCGTCAATTCACACGGCCAGACCATCGACGAGGCGCGCGTCAACCTGCAGCGCCTCGCGGTGGTCGTGTTCAACGACGAGCGCGCGCAGTCCGAGGAATTGCTGCAGGGCAAGGATGTCGTGCGCGAGCAGTTCCGGGTCGCGGTCTCCGGCGGGTGACGTCAGCAAACGGCGACAGTTCGCGATGGATTCCAGTCGAACCCATGCTGCCGCAGTGGTGTCAAAAGGTCAGAACAAGGAGGCAACATGACCATAGGCATCCGCAACATCCTGTCGATACTCCTGGCGGCCGGCGCGCTTTGCATCGGCGCCCATGCGGCGCCCGCGGGCGCCGGCATGATCGGCACCGGCGAAGCCGCGCAGCAGTCCGAACGCGAACGCGTGAAAGCCCTGGTCGCACGGCCTGAGGTCGCGCGCCAGCTCGAAAAGCAGGGCGTGCTGCCGAAAGACGCCGCGGCGCGCGTCGACGCGCTCACCAACGCGGAGATCGCGTTGCTTGCCAGCCGCATTGATGCGCTGCCCGCAGGCGGTTTTCAGACGCAGGAATGGCTGCTGATCATCATCGCCATCCTGCTGTTGATCATCGTTCTATAGCGCAGGAACGGCGTTACTTGTACGGATCGGCGGCGTCGCGCAGCCCGTCGCCGAAGAAGTTGAACGCCAGCACCACCACGAACACGGGCACCACCGGCAGCATCAGCCAGGGATAGAGCGCGACCACGTTGATGTTCTGCGCTTCGTTCAGCAGCACCCCCCAGCTGGTCACGGGCGGCCGCAGGCCCAGGCCGAGGAAGGACAGCGCGGTTTCGCCCAGGATCATGCCCGGCACCGACAGCGTGAGCGAGGCGATCAGGTGGCTGGTGAAGCTCGGCAGCAGGTGCTTGGCGATCACGCGCTGCGGCGAGGCGCCCATCAGCACCGCCGCGGAGGCGAAATCCTCCTCGCGCAGCGCGAGCAGCTTCGAGCGCACCGCGCGCGCGAGTCCCGGCCAGTCGAGCAGGCCGAGAATGATGGTGATGCCGAAGTAGATCCCCACCGGGCTCCAGTTGACCGGCAGCGCCGCCGAGAGCGCCATCCACAGCGGCAGTTCCGGGAAGGAGCGCACCATTTCGATGAAGCGCTGGATCACGTTGTCGATCCAGCCGCCGTAGTAGCCCGAGATGCCGCCGAGCGTAATGCCGATGATGAAGCTGACCGCGATGCCGAGCAGGCCCACCGTCAGCGAGATGCGCGTGCCGTAAATGATGCGCGACAGCACGTCGCGCCCGAGCCGGTCGGTGCCGAACAGGAAGAAGGTCCCCCCTTCGGCCGGACAGACGAAGTGGAAGTTGCCGTCGACCATCCCCCAGAATTCGTAGTCGTCGCCGCGGCAGAAGTATCGCAGCGCCTGCACCTTGGACGTGTCCGGGGTAAAGACGCGCCGCATGGTCTGCTGGTCGAGTTCCATCCGGTAGCCGTAAACGAAGGGTCCGACGAATCTGCCGTCGTGGAACAGGCGCAGTTCCTGCGGCGGCGCGTAGATGTGTCCCGAATCGCGCGTATGCAGGTTGTAGGGCGCGAGGAACTCGCTCACCAGGATCGAGGCGTAGACCGCGAACAGGATCAGGGCGCATCCCACCGCGATGCGGTGGCGGCGGAACTTCCACCACATGATGCGCCATTGCGACGCGCGGTAGAAGCGCTCCTGCTCCGGCGTCAGCTTCTCGGTGGCGAGCGGTTCGAACGGCTCGTTCGAGACGTAGTGTTCGAGCCGGGTGCTCAAGCGCCCGCCCCCGCGCCGGTCATTTGGCAATGCCCCCGGTGAGCCGGATGCGCGGATCGAGCGCCGCCAGCAGCAGGTCGGAAATGAACATGCCGATCACCGTCAGCAGCGCCAGGAACATGAGGAACGAGCCCGCGAGGTACTGGTCCTGGCTTTGCAGCGCTTCCAGCAGCATCGGCCCGGAGGTCTGCAAGGACAGCACCACCGCCACCACTGCCGAGCCGGAAATGACCGAGGGCAGCAGGTTGCCGATGTCGGAGATGAACGGGTTGAGCGACATGCGCAGCGGGTATTTCACCAGCAGGCGGAACTGCGGCATGCCCTTGGCGCGCGCCGTCACCACGTACTGTTTCTGCAATTCATCGAGCAGGTTCGCGCGCAGCCGCCGGATCATCGCAGCGGTGCCCGAGGTGCCGATGACGATCACCGGAATCCACAAGTGCGTCAGCACCGAGCCGGCCTTCGCCAGGCTCCAGGGCTTGTCGAGGTACTCCGGGTCCATGATGCCGCCGATCGCCAGGCCGAACTGGACGTTGGCGAAATACATCAGCACCAGCGCCAGCAGGAAGTTGGGCGTCGCCAGGCCGACGTAGCCCAGCAGCGTGAGCCCGTGGTCGCCCCAGCTGTACTGGTGCGTGGCGGCATAGACGCCAATCGGAAACGAGACCGCCCAGGTAAACAGCACGACGGTCATGTTCAATATGAACGAGAGCAGCATCCGGTCGCCGATCACCTGGTTGACCGGCAGGTCGTGCTCGAACGACCAGCCCCAGTCGCCCTGCAGCAGCCCGGAAAAACCGCGCTCCGCGGGCCAGATGCCGACCCAGACCGCGTATTGCTCGAGAAAGGGCTTGTCCAGCCCGTACTGCTTGCGCAGGAACACGACGCGCTCGAGCGCCGCCTTGTCCCCCTGGCTGCGCAGCTCGGCGATCTTGTTGGAGAGAAAGTCCCCCGGCGGCAGCTTGATGATGCTGAACGTGACCAGGCTGATCACGAGCAGCGTCGGGATCATGATCAGCAGGCGCCGGAGGGTATAGGTCAGCATGTGCTCGGGTGCGGTGCCGCGGCGCCGGTTATTTCTGCTCGGAGAACCAGAACGTGTCCGGACGGTAGATGCCGAAGAACGCGCCCGGGTCCCAGTTATACAGGCCCTTCTCGGGGACGTTCTTCAGCGTATTGCGCACCACCACCGGCTGCGCCACGCTGTTGATCACGCCGATCGTGAACAGCTGCTCGGAGTGGATCTGCAGCATGCGGTGCCAGATTTTCGCGCGCTCTTCGCGGTTGGCCGCGTTGCGCCAGGCGCCGTTCAGCTTGAGCAGCTCGACGACTTCGGCGATGTCGGGCGCTTCGCCCGACTTGCCGGAGGTTTCGAAGAACTGGCCGAACTTCGGCCACTGCAGCTGCTGCTGGTTGGTCGGCGCCAGCTCTTCCGGGTTCACGTTCGGCCCGGCGATGCCGTTTTCGATGCCGGACCACACGGACATCAGCGCTTCGCCCGAGAACACGCGGTTGCGCAATACTTCGCGCTGCGACGGCTTCGGGAAAAGCTTGATGCCGACCTCGCGCCAGGTCTCGCGGATCAGTTCGAGGATGTCGGTCTGCTCGGTCGATTCGCCGGCGGTCTCGACGATGATCTCCATGGGCCGGCCGTCGGGCAGCCGGCGCACGCCGTCGGTGCCGCGCTTCAGGCCCATCTCGTCCAGCAGCTTGTCGGCCGCCTTCTTGTCGAACTTTGCCCAGCGCGTCTGGTACTCCTTCTTGTACAACGGGCTCTCCGCCACCACGGTGTCGTTGCTCTCGGCGGCGAGGCCGAAGTACAGCACCTGGTTCACCTGCGCGCGGTCGATCGCCAGCGACAGCGCGCGCCGGAAGCGCGGATCGCGCACGATCGGCCTCCACACCGGGTCGTTGACGTTCAGGTTCGGGAACAGCGCGAAATGGGCGCCGCGCACCGTTTTCCACAGCCGCGTGGTGTAGTTGTTCGTCTTCTCGCCCTTCTTGAGGAAGGTGTAGTTGTTGAACTGGATGTCGCGCGCCTGCAGGTCGGATTCGCCAGCGCCGGTCTTGGCCGGGATCAGCTTGCCTTCGGCCACCGACAGCACCACGCGGTCGATGTAGGGCAACTGGCGGCCGTTCGCGTCGACGCGGTGGAAATACGGATTGCGCGCGGCGACGAACCGGTCGGCGGGCGCCTTGGAGGTGTTCACCCAGGGCTGCACCGTCGGCAGCGCCGGATTGTCGAACTGGTACATGTTGTCTTCGCGGTTATGCAGCGCGGCCCAGCTGCGTTTCGAAGTCCCGCTCTTGTCGGCTTCCGCCAGCTTCTTGTTGTACTTGCCGTGGAACTGCCTGAGGTAATGCGCCGGCCGGAAAATGAACAGCGGCGACGCGCCCGCCATGCGCGGCAGGAAATCGGGGTTCGCCTTCGACCAGCTGTAGCGCACGGTCTGCTTGTCGGGAAATTCCACCTTCGGCGCCTCGCCGTCCACCAGCAGGTCGGAGGGCGGCCCGATCGGGCTGAGTTCCTTGTTGTTGGCGACGTCTTCCCAGAAATAGCGGAAGTCCTCGACGCCGAACGGCTGGCCGTCGGACCAGCGGTGGCCTTTACGCAGCTTCATGGTGAAAACGCGGTCGTCCTTGACGTCGATGCTTTCGAGCATGTCCGGCACGATGTTGAAATTCTGGTCGTAGCCGACCAGGCGCGCATAGCCGTAGACCACCAGCATGCGCACGTCGCGGCTGCGGCCGATCAGCATGTTCAGGCTGCCGCCGTATTGCCCGGGCTGCGCGCCCGCGGGCAGGACCAGCACCAGCGGGTTTTCCGGCAGGCGTTTGGCGACCGGCGGCAATCTGCCCGACTTGACCTCGGCCTCGAGCGCTGGAGGTTCGATGTATTTCGCCTGCGCGCCCGCGAGGGACGCGGCGCAGGCGAGCAGCGCGGCGGCGATGGATCGATACAGATTCCTTGTCATGAACGGAGCTCCGAGATGTCTGCGTTTTCGTGGGCGCGCACCAGGTGATCCGACCCGATCTGCAGCATCGCCGCGCGTTCGTGGCCATCGAGCCGGAACGGCGCGGGCCAGGCGTTGGGATCGGAAGCCTTGCCTTCCATGAGCGCGGCAAAATCGAGCCTGTGTTCGAGATCCGGTTCCGGCACCGCGGCGAGCAGCGCCTTGGTGTAGGGATGCACCGGATTGCGGAAAAGTTCCTCGAAGGACGCGAGTTCGACCAGCCGGCCCGCGCACATGACCGCGATCCGGTCGGCCAGGTAGTGCACCACCGCGAGGTTGTGCGAAATGAAGATATAGGTGAGATTGAGCGCCTTCTTCAGGTCCAGCAGCAGGTTGAGCACCTGCGCCTGGACCGAAACGTCGAGCGCCGACACCGGCTCGTCGCAAATGAGGAGCTGGGGGCCCAGGGCCAGCGCCCGGGCGATGCCGATGCGCTGGCGCTGCCCGCCCGAGAAGCTATGCGGATAGCGCCGCAGGTAGCGCACGTCCAATCCGACCAGCGTCATCAGCTCCTTGACCCGGACAAAGCGCTCCTCCTCGTCGCCGATGCCGTGGATCACCAGCGGCTCGGAAAGGATTTCGTTCACGGTCATGCGCGGATTGAGCGAGCTGAACGGGTCCTGGAACACGAACTGCACCTTGCGCCGGTAGGAAAACAGCTCTTCGCCCTGCAGCGCCAGCACGTTGCGCCGGGTGCCGAAGTCGTTGAACACGATTTCGCCGCTGTCGGGCGTGATCGAGCGCAGCAGCATCTTCGCGGTGGTGGTCTTGCCGCAACCGGATTCCCCGACCAGGCCCAGGCATTCACCGGCGTCGACATGGAAACTCACGTCGTCCACGGCGCGTACCTCCCCGGCCAGCTTGCGCCCCAGCAGCGAGGTCTTGCGCGTGGCGAAGCGCTTGACCAGGTTGCGCACTTCGAGCAGCGGTCCGCCGTCCGCGGAATCCCGCTCCGGCATGCGACCGCGCCCGGACAGCAGGTGGTCGGTCGAGGCGTGCACTTCGCGGATCGGCGTCAGCCGCTCGCCGGGCACCATGTTGAAGCGCGGCACCGCGCGCATCAGCGCCTTCAGGTACGGATAGCGTGGATCGCGGAAGATGTCTTCGACGGTGCCCGACTCGACCACCTTGCCGTGGTACATGACCACGACCTCGTCGGCCATGTTGGCCACGATGCCGAGGTCGTGCGTGATCAGCAGCATCGCCATCTTCAGCTCGCTCTGCAGCGTCTGCACCAGCTGCAGGATCTGCGCCTGGATGGTGACGTCGAGCGCGGTCGTCGGCTCGTCCGCCACCAGCAGCGCCGGCCGGCAGACCAGCGCCATCGCGATCATCGCGCGCTGCCGCAGGCCCCCGGAGAGCTCGAACGGATAGGTGTGCTCGGCCTTCACCGGGTCGGCGAAACCCACCAGCCGCAGCATTTCGAGCACCGCGTCGCGCCGCTCCGTCGTGCCGAGGCTGGAGCGGTGCAGCATCAGCGCTTCGGCGATCTGGTTGCCGACGGTGTGCAGTGGCGACAGGGCCGTCATCGGCTCCTGGAAGATGATCGAGATGCGCCCGCCGCGGATCGCGCGCACGCGCTCGCCCGCCGGATCGAGGCGCGCAATGTCGATCACGCTGCCTGGAACCTTCGGGTCGTGGAACAGGATTTCGCCCGACTCGTAGCGCGCCACGCGCGGCAGGATGCTCATCACCGCCTGCGCGACCATGGATTTGCCGGAACCCGACTCGCCCACCAGCGCCACGGTGCGCCCCTCGGGGATGCGGAACGACACGCCGTCGACCGCCTTCACGGTGCCGGCGTCCACTTCGAGATAGACGCGCAGGTCGCGGATCTGCAGGACGTCGGCCATCAGCGCCGATCCCTTGCGGCCTCGCCCCCGGCGTGCGGACGGACCCCTGCAAGCGCGTTCATATTCTCCAGCGTGGCGATGTCGAGCGCGAGATCGCGCCGCGCGGCCGCGCGCGCGGCTGCGCCGACGATTTCCGCAAAACCATCCACGCCCGAGTCGATACGGATCGTGTGCCGCGCGTCGCCAAGCCTCAACTGCATCCATCCCCCCTCGCTATCGCGCCGCGTCGAGTAGTAATCGAGACGCAGCAAACGCAATTCCGCCCACCGGATCGCGGCGTTCAGCAGTCCCACGACGGGCCCCCTGACGCGGATTCCGGCCTCATCCAACTCGATGTGGGTCAACTGGCGGCAGACCGTGCGGGCAAAGTATACGAGGAATAGCAGCGCGGCCGCCGACACGAGCCACGCGATCGGCGCGGCCAGTGGTACATATCCGACCAACCCCAGGCACGAGACGATGCCGGCGCCGCTGCCCGCATAGTCGGGCATCAGGGAACGCAGCGAATAGCGGAATCCGGTTGTATTCTGCGTCGTCACGGACTGTGAAATAGTTCACGCACGCCCCTCCAGCGCAGCCCCGGCGCCGCGCGCAGCGTTTCGAACAGGCGTTCGAGGAACGCCCAGGCCGCCTCGTCGTGTACGGCGTGGTGGCTCAACCAGCCGGTCGGCTCGCCCGCGTCCGCCCTCCCCTCGCGCTTGGCGGCCAGGTGGCCGATCGCCGCTGCCAGCGCGGCCTCCTCGCCGACGAATCCGCGCCCGGCATGCCAGGCGATGAGGTCCACGTGCGTGTTGACCTGCCGGATGCCGGGCGCGGGTTGCGCGGCCGCGCGCGCGCCGAAACGGCTCAGGCCGCCAAATCCCGCAGCCGCAAGCTGCGGGACGAGCGCTTCGGGCAAGCGGTTCCACGGCGGCGCCAGCACTGGAACGAACCGGTCCTGCGCCCAGGCGGCCAGCTGCGCGCGGGCGGTCGCCAGTCGGGCCGCCGCGGCCGGGGGCGGTTCGCCGGCCGGAAACTCCGTTTTTTTCTCCCCTGCGCCCGCCCGGTTGGCATGGTCGGTGCCATGCTGGATGATCGAGACACCCGATCCGGCATTTTCGAAAGCCACTTTTTCGGCCTGCATCGGGACGACCGCGAGGGCCAGCGGAGTTCCGGACGTGTGCGCGAGCGCAAGCAGCCGTTCGAGGGCCGGATCGGGCCGCGCCGCGTCGTCGTCTCGCCACCAGAATTCGGCCACGTGCCCGCGATCGCGCCAGCGCGCCAATTCGTCCGCTAAATCGCGCCAGTGCGCGCTCATGTGCCGCGCTGCGCTGCCCAGCGCGCAATCAGCGCCGCGCTGGTGCGCGCCCCGTCGAGATTGATTCCGCCTCGGGCCGGCGCCGGGCGCTGCGCCGCCCGGTCCACCGCGGCCGCCAGCGAACGCGGCGTCAACGCCGATTCCTCCACCACCTCCAGCAAACCGCGTTCGGCAAAGCAGCGCGCCCGCAGCGCCTGCTCGGTTTCGGCGCCGCCAGCAAACGGCACCGCGACCGCCCGGGCGCCTGCCTGCACGGTCTCCAGAAGCGTGTTGTAGCCCGCCTGGCTGATCGACAGCGCGCAGTTCGCGAGCAGCACGGCGAAATCGGGCCGGGATTTTTCCAGCACGACGCCCCCGGCGCGCTGCGCCTGCTGCGCCAGGCGCTCGTACGCCGGCTGCGCGAGATTGCTTCCGGCGAGCACGCGCCAGGTCCGGTCGCGCGCACCGGTCAGCGGTTTCGCCGCGATGGCCGCTTCGAGCAATGCTGCGCCGACCGCGCCGCCGCCGGCGGAGACCACGACCTCGCCTTGACCGTCGCGGCTCGCGTGCGCGGCCGGTTCTTCGACCACGTAGCCGGTGTAGTGCAGCTTTTGCGCGATGCGGGGAGCGAGCGGAAACGAACGCTCGAAGGCGACGACCGAAGGATCGCCATGCACCAGCACGCCATCGAAGTAGCGCTGCACGAGCTCTAGCGTTTCCTGCTGGCGCTCCGCGCTCTTGGCTTCGCCCAGTATGTCGCGCACCGAGCAGGCAATGACGGGACGCCGCGGTGCCGACGCTGCGAGCTCGAGCAGGGGCAGCAGCTCGAAGCGCATCTGGCGGCGGCCGAAGGGGAACAGTTCCAGAACCAGCACCTGCGGATCGGCCGCGCGCCAGGCGTCGAGCAGTGCCGCGCTGCGGCTGCGCTTCCATGCTTCGTCAACCGCACGCCCGGCCTGGTCCACCAGGGACTTGAAAGTCATATCGGCCGCGCTCGCCGGCGGCAACTGCACGGACGTCACCCTGTCCACGGTCATGCCGGGCACTGCGGCGCCGCCGCTGGCGAGCGTGACCTGCAATCCTTGCGCGGCCAGCGCGCGCGCCAGCGTGGCCGCCCGTTTCAGGTGGCCAATCCCAAGCAGGTGTTGAACATAGACAAAGACCCGTGCGGCGCTCACTGCACACCTGCCAGTGCGGGTACTCCGGCGAAGAATCCCTTCAGGCTTGATACCGCCGCGGCGAGGCTGCGTTCGCTGGCGACGAAAGCTGCCGCCGCGTCGCCCATGCGGGCGCGCTTGCCGGGATCGAGCAAAAGTTCCCGCAACAACCCGGCGAAGGCCGACTCGTCACCGCCGGGCGCTAGCAGCCCGGTACGGCCATGCTCGACCACGTCCGGCACGCCGCGCGTGGCGCAGGAAACCACCGGCAGCCCGGCAGCCTGCGCCTCGAGCATCGCCATGCCATAGGCCTCGTTCACCGCCGGCCAGGCGCAGAGGTCCGCAGCGCCATTCAATCCAGCGACGCCGGCAATATCGAGCGCCCCCAGGTACGCGCTGCGGCCTGGAACCGACGCCTCCAGCGCGTCATGGACCGCCGCGCGCGCGCTGCCGTCGCCGGCCACCAGCAGATGCCAGGACAGATCGCGCAGCCGGCCCAGTGCGCCGGCCAGCATGCGGTAGGACGCGAGCTTGTCGCCTTCGCGCATCATCGCGACTGTCGCGATCCAGGGCACGCCGGGATCAAGGCTGTGCGCGCGCGCGAGCTGCGCGCGCTGCGCCGCGCGCGCGCTCGCACCGGCGCGAAACGGCGCGGGATCGAGGAACGGCGGCAGCCAGGCCACGCGCTCCGGCATCGCGGCAACTCCGCGCAGGGCCTGCATGTCGTCGCGCGTCGGGCACAGCAGCAGGTCGGCGCGCCGGATCGCCGCCAGCGCGCCGCCATGGCCGATGTCCCAGGGCCCGCCGGCGCGCTTGGCCGCATGCGAGGCCTCGGCGATCACGTACGGGATGTCCAGCATCGCGCAAGCCTCGGGCCCGAGCCAATCCGGCGCCTTGTAATAGGCGTGATAGGTGAACCAGAGATCGGGCCGCGCCGCAGCCGGTCCGGCAAGCCACTGCCCCGCCAGCGCGCGCCCGAGCTCGGCACCCTGCGCGCGCAACTGCGCCTGGCGTTGCGGATCGCCACCGGCGTCATAGCTGCGGAACGCCGACACCAGTTCAACGCGATGCCCGGCGCCCTCGAGCGCATCCATCAGCAGGCGCGCGACGCGCCGGTCGCCCGAGGGCGTGGGATGCGTCGGCGGCTTCAGCGGCGCGTAAAACGCGATGCGCATGGGCTGGTTCCAGGCACGGACGATTCTAGTCGCCCGCGCCAAGGCCGAACTTACGCGCAAGACGCGCGATATTCGGGTCGAGCGCGAAATCCGCAGTCACGCGCAGCCGGCCCGCCTCCCCAAGCGTCCGGCGCCGTGCGGGATCCTTGATCAGCGCGGCGAGCGCTTGCGCAAGCTCCGCGGGCGCTTCCGGGGCAACCAGCACGCCGGTGCGTCCATCGTCGATCAATTCCGGGATGCCGGACACGCGCGTGGCGACACAGGCCAGGCCCTGGCTTTGCGCCTCGACGAGCACGTTCGGCAGGCCGTCGCGATCGCCGTCGCTCGCCACGCGCGAGGCGAGAGCGAACAGGTCGGCGGCGCGGTACTCGGCCAGCAGTTCGACCTGGGTGCGCGCGCCGCGCCATTGCACGCGTTCGTCGATGCCGAGTTGGCGCGCGCGCCGCAGGAGTTTTTCCTTGAGCGGTCCGCCGCCGACGTGCACGAGCCGCCACGACAGCTCTGCGGGCAACCTGGCGAGCGCCTCCAGCAGCACGTCGGTGCCCTTCTTCTCCACCAGCCGGCCCACCGACAGGATGACGACCGGCTTTGCGTCCTTGCCAGCAGCGCTTTGTTGGCCGGAAGGGAAACGGGAAAAATCCAGCCCGTGATAGAGCAGTTCCACCCGCGCCGGCGGCGCGAGCGCCGCCAGGTGGGCGTGGCCGGCCGCGGTGCAGGTGACCAGCCATTCGCAATCGGCGAGCTTTTCGCGCTTTTCCCACGCCGGCGTGGTCCAGATGTCCTTGGCATGCGCCGAGCCGGTCCATGTCAGGCCGAGCAGCAGCGCGGCGTAGCGCGTGACGGAGGCCGGCGTATGCAGGAAGTGCGCGTGCAGGCGCCGCACGTCGCCGGGCAGTTCGGCCGCCAGTACCAATGCCTGGCCGAAGCGCCGGATGCGGTTCGGCGTCGGATCGCGCGCGAGGTCGCGCAACCAGAGCTTTCTAGCTTCTTTATATCTGGAATTTTTCCTTTGACGAACCCACGCGCGAATTACCCGCAAGGGTTCAAGAAGAAGGTATTCCGGCAGATATAGGAGCGCGGCACGGATCTCGTCGTGCACCGCGTGGCGGCGCGCATCCGTCGGATGGCGCAGCGAGACGATCAGGATATCCAGGCCGCGCCGCTCAAGCGCGGCGATTTCCTGGGCGATGAAGGTTTCCGAGAGCCGCGGGTAGCCCTTCAGGACGAAGGCAACCCGGCCCAGATTCGGGGCCAATCAAATCAGGCGATGCGCGGGATCGCCTGGGG
>Ga0315912_10004691_pt1 | contig 12829 bp, 11 predicted proteins | sample VfabasoilMG_FD_204469 | JGI IMG/M metagenome (GOLD analysis project Ga0315912, IMG submission 204469) | Garden soil microbial communities collected in Santa Monica, California, United States - V. faba soil | ecosystem: Environmental > Terrestrial > Soil > Garden | place: USA: California... | reverse complement strand
GCGATTGCGGTCGGTCTAGTCGTCATCCTATTTGCACTCGATGGTGCAATGAAAATCGCCGAGCGATCATACAAGAATCATCCGAGATTCATGCGGTTAAATGTGACGAAGCAGAACTAACAGGTCGTTGAAAAGCCAGTCCTGGACTTTTTCACACATACAGGGTGATTCATGACCGACCTTCCCGCGATCTACTGGTATCTGTTCTGGGTGGGAGCGCTGCTCTTGACGGTCGTGTTCGGGCTCTATGTGGCGACGATTACCCACCGGCGCAACATGAAGGCGCTCGAGATCCTCGCGACCTATGCCGAACGAGGCACCGAGCCCCCGCCTGCAGTCACCGAGCAGCTCGCCAAGCAAATCATGGAACCGCAGGGGAACACCTCGAAGTATCAAGGCCGCGCGGCGCTGCTGCGATCGTTCATCGGGTTCTTGTTTTCCGCCTGCTCGAGCGGCGGCCTGCACACTTGGCTCACGCAGAGCGGCGGCCCTGCCTGGGCAATCATCGCCGCGCAGACAGCCATGGCGTTCTTCGGATTCGGCGCATTTGGCCTGCTGCTGGCAACGCTCCTGGCCCGAGAAAAATAGATGGAAGCCGATGACGTGGCGTTGCTCGCCGGCATCCGGGACGGGTCCGAGCACGCGTTCAACCGGTTCATCGACCGCCATCAGCAGAGCCTGCGCGCATTTCTGCGCGGCCTGATTGCCGCGGCGGATGCCGACGACATCGCGCAAGAGACGTTTCTGGCTGCGTGGGTGCAGGCGGGGAGATATCGCGGTGGCGCGAGTGTTCGTTCCTGGCTCTTTGCCATCGCGTGGCGCAAGGCAAAGGACAGCCACCGCCGGTGGTTTCGCCAGCGGCAGCGCGAATCGCAGTATCGCCACGAGATGTCGCAGCCCGCGGACGGAGCAGCCGGGATCGACGAGCGGCTTGCGGTACGACAGGCGTTGCATAGATTGCCAATGGCACAGCGCGCGGCAGTGCTACTGTGCTTGGCGGAAGGGCTCACTCACACTGAAGCTGCCGATGCGCTCGGGATGCCCCTCGGTACCGTGAAGTCGCACGTAGCACGTGGCCGCGAGAACCTGCGCGCCGCGCTCGGAGAGGAGACGAACCATGGCTGAGATCGATCAGCGACTCGCGGCCTTGCTGCGCGCAGGCGCGCCACCGCTTCACGATCCAATCTTTCGTCTGCGCGTACTGGAACGCCGCGAACGACAGCGCTTCCAGCGCAGAATGGCCCTGGCACTCGTGGCCGGCGGGGCAGCCATCGTTGTCGCGTGGTATGGCTACGCCACGCGCGCCGACTCTGCGCATCGGATTGGTGTTCTATTGCTGTACATGATCATGGCCGCGTCGGCCTTCATGCATGCACCCGTGGTCGCGTACTTCGTACGGCGATTCTTGGACGCCCCTGCGCATCCACAGAGAAGTTGATGCTGCATCCAGGCAAGCCCGGCGCGGCGACTAACTCGTGAATCGTCCCCTTGGGACGAGACACGAGGTCCTCAGTGAAACAGACTGCCCGCGCTGTATTGCAACGACGCTCGGACTGGCTCATTCCAGCGGCGCTGATCGCCTTGAGCCTGCTGCCGCTTCTCGGTGGGATCACGCGCATGCTCGATCTGGCGAGCGGTGATCCCACGCCCAAGAGCCTCCGCTTCTTCGAGTCACCCACGCCGATCGTGCTGCATGTCCTGAGCAGCATCGTCTACTCCATCCTCGGCGCCTTGCAATTCTCTGCTTCGCTGCGCCAACGCCGCCCGCAGTGGCACCGCATGGCAGGTCGCATCCTGATTCCGTGCGGGGCGATGTGCGCGCTCACCGGCATCTGGATGGCGATTTTCTATCCGCCCACCGTTGCCAATGGCACTGCGGCCGCCGTCATTCGCGTCATTGTCGGCGTCGCGATCCTCGTGCTCATCGGTCAGGGGTTCATCGCGATACGCGAACGCAATTTTGCAGCTCACCGTGCGTCGATGATCCGTGCCTATGCACTCGCCATTGCGGCCGGCTCACAGCCGCTGACGCTGGCCCCGGTAGTCATCTTCCCCGCGCTCTACAACGAGCTGGGGGTCACATTGGGCCTCGCCGCCGGATGGATGCTCAACATCATCGTCGGGGAGTGGGTGATTCGCCGCAAGCGCGCGTGAGGGGCTCGCGGCCCATCGCGACGCGCTCGCGTTGCCATCACGGCCTATTTCCAGGGCCTATTTCGCTCCCAGGTCAAAGAACGCTTCGGCCATGCGCATGTAGTGCCAGAACTCGTCCGGGTTCCTGGCAAAGGCCTTGGCCAGCAAGGCCTCACCCTTTTCGCGCTGGCCTGCGCGGATATACCAGGCGCCGATTTCGGCCTGGCCGCTATCGTCCTTGGGGTTGGCATCGAGCACCTTTTGGAAGAACTCTTCCGCCTTCGCGGTCTCGCCCGCCTCGACGTACAGCTGGCCGATGCGCTGCCAGTCGCTGGGTTTGGGGCCGTTACTCAGCACTTTGTCGAGCAGCGCCTGACCCGCCGCCTTGTCACCCGACAGGTAATACACACGTGCCACGCCAATCAATTCCCACGAGCCGTCTTCCGCAAGGCGCAGTGCTTCCTGCAACGCCGCCAGGCCGGCTTCCTTCGCGGGTTTTCCGGTGACCAGCGACACTCCCGGGCCTTTCGCCTTGGCTGCATAACCGACCCCGAAGCCCAGCGTGAGACACGCTGCCGCGAGCGCTGTGACGATGACCTTCTTCATTGGAAACTCCCCATTGTTCTCGATGTGAATTCGGCCTTTCGGAAGCTACCACAACGCCAACGCCCGCAGTCAGTGCCGGCATCCGCACACGATGCAAGCAGGCTGCAACGCCCGCGCGGCCACTTCTCTGATGTTGCCCAGCATTGCGTCGCAGCCAGTCGGTATCCGGCCTTGCTGCCGTGGATGTGAGCCGCAGCCGCACTTGGTCGGGATCCTCTGCTGTTGTCACGTCAAGGACGGAAAAGTTGCCGGCAAGGAGCCAGGACGGTGAGAATATCGGCCCTCGGTAGTCGCCAGCGTCCTGGCAGATGGGGAATGCACGACCATGAAGAACTCGTTCCTGCGGTGCGCTGCTATTGCAATCGCCACTTATAGCGTGGGTGGCATGGCGGCAGAGTATCGCGTGCCGCGTCTTACCGATGGCACGCCTGATCTGCAGGGCGTATGGACGAATTCGAGTGCCACGCCGCTCGAACGGGCAGCCACGCTCGGCAAGCGCCGGACGTACACGGATGAGGAGGCGGCCAAAGTCGAACGTACCGCGCGCGCACGCGTCGAGAACGATGCCAAGCCGACAGATCCCGATCTGAAGATCGGTGCTGCCGCGCTGCCGCCGGTCGGCAACTACAATCAATTCTGGACCGATCGCGGCATGAACGTTGCGGTGATCAACGGTGAGAAGAGAACCTCGGTCATCATAGATCCAGCCGACGGTCGCATTCCGCCGCTGCTCTCCCGGACCTCGCGGGGCGAGGCGGATTCCAGGCCCACGAGAAACCGCCCCTCGGGCGAGCTGGGCCAGGCATTCACCGGCCCCGAGGGGTTTCCTGTCGCTGGGGTTGCCGAAGAAGCGCCGCGTGATGAGTCAGACCCGGCGTTGAACGGACGAGCGGATGGCCCCGAGCAGAGGGGACTGGGCGAACGTTGCATCCTCGGCTTCGGCTCGACCTCGGGTCCTCCGATGCTGCCGACCATGTACAACAGCTACTACCAGATCGTGCAGGGACCCGGCTTCGTCGTCATCCTCGTAGAGATGGTGCACGATGCGCGCATCATTCGTATCGACGCCAAGCCGCTGCCCAAGTCCATCGAGAATTGGATGGGCGATTCAATCGGGCACTGGGAAGGCGATACGCTGGTCGTGAGGACCAGCAACTTCCGGCCCGAACAGAGCTTTCGCGGCACGACGCAGAACGCCGTCATCACCGAGCGCTTCACCCGCGTGGCCGACAATCAAATCGACTATCGCTTCACGGTCGATGATCCCGCAGCCTTTACTGCGAAGTTCACCGGTGAGCTGCCGTTCTCCAGAGTGAACGCGAACGTCTACGAATATGCGTGCCACGAAGGCAACTATGCGCTGCCGGGAATCCTCGCCGGAGCACGCGCAGCGGAGGAGCGCGCGCAGCGGAAGTAGACTCGCACTCGCGCGATGCGATACATCATCTGGGGCGCCCCAGGGTCGGGCTCCGGCATCGTGGAGGCGGCCTGCGCCGAATTGGGCGTGGAGTACGAGGCACGCGATCTCGACGCCCGTCACGACGAGCACCGCGGCGAGGCCTACGGCGCGCTGAACCCGCACCGTAAGTTGCCGACGCTCGAGGTGGGTGACGAGGTCATCACGGAGTCGGTCGCGATCCTCCTCACCCTGGACGAGCGCCATCCGCAGGGCCGCCTCTTCCCGCCACCCGGCTCGCCCGAGCGCGCGCAAGCGCTGCGCTGGATGTTGTACCTCGCGACCGAGCTCTACCCGCTGGTCGAGCTGGACGACTACCCCGAGCGCTTCACCGGATCGGCCGAGGCCGGCACAGCGTTGCGCGAGCGCGCCAAGGCGATCACGCGCGAGCGCTGGCGAACCCTCGAGGCCCGCATCGCCGGCCCATATCTACTCGCCAGCGGCTTCTCGGCGACAGACCTCTACATCACCAAACTGGCAGTCTGGCAGGACGAGGCGTTCCGCCGAACCGAGCTGCCCAGGGTGCACGCCCTCACCGAGGCCGTGCGCCTGCGCCCGCAGCTCGCGACGGTGTGGGCGCGCCACATCCGGTGAGGCCGCGACTTTCGGACGCCAGGATCGTCGTGCCGCCCGCGCGGACATCGAAAGGGGCGTAGTCCACGGCGGTTGCCACCTCAGCGCCGCGGATCTGCAGCACGACGCTGCCTCATTTGCCAAACATCTGACCAATGAGCGGTGCGGCCGATGCCGAGCTGGCATCATGCACCATGCGTGAATTCTCCGAGTTGAGCTTGAAAGAACCGCTGCAGCGGGCCCTGGCAGAGATTGGCTATGGCGAGATGACCGAGATCCAGGCGGCCAGCCTGCCGACGCTCCTGGCCGGCACCGATGCCTTGCTGCAGGCGCAGACGGGCAGCGGCAAGACCGCAGCGTTTGCGCTGGCGCTGCTGTCCAAGCTCGATGTCTCGAGGGTGCAGTTGCAAGGTCTGGTGCTGTGTCCAACACGTGAGCTCGCCGATCAGGTGAGCCGTGAGATCCGGCGGCTGGCGCGCTTCATACCGAATACCAAAGTACTGACCCTGTGCGGTGGTGTACCGCTGCGTCCGCACTTGGCATCGCTCAACCACCCGCCGCACATCGTCGTAGGCACCCCCGGACGTATCCTGGATCTTATCGGCAAGAGTGCCCTGCTGCCCGCGACGGTCGCGGTGTTGGTGTTGGATGAGGCAGACCGCATGCTCGACATGGGCTTCGCGGATTCGATTCGCGCCATCCTCGCAACGGTTCCGGTCCAGCGCCAGACGGTGCTGTGCTCGGCCACGATTCCAGCGTCGATTCGTGAGATCAGCCGGGAGTTTCAGCGCGACGCGCGCGACATCACAGTGGCCGTCGATCGCAATCAGCCGCTCATCGGCGAGGTGTTCTTCGAAGTCGATGCAGAAATGAAACTCGATGCCCTGCAGGCTTTGCTGCTGCACTACCGGGCCGAGTCCGTGGTCGTGTTCTGCAATACACGCCAGGACGTGCGCACCGTCGCTGAACGACTGGCCGGCCGGGGATTCTCGATCGCAGCGCTCCATGGAGACCTCGAGCAGCGTGAGCGTGACGAAATCCTGGTGCGCTTCGCCAATCGCAGCTGCACAGTGCTGGTCGCCTCCGACGTCGCTGCCCGCGGCCTCGACATTGCCGAGCTACCCATGGTCATCAACTTCGATCTTGCGTCCGATCCGGACACGCATCTGCATCGCATAGGCCGCACCGGGCGAGCCGGACGTGGCGGCACGGCGTTGAGCTTATGTACGCGGCGCGAGGTCGACCGCGCGCGCGCCATCGAGGCCCGCTGCGACGGCAAGGCGAGTTGGGGCACAGTGCCCTCGACGTCGTCCAATTCCCCTGCGCCGCCGCCTTTCGTAACGCTGGCCATTGATGCCGGACGCCGCGACAAGCTGCGCCCCGGTGACCTCCTCGGTGCCTTGACCGGGGATGCCGCAATACCTGGCGCCATGATCGGCAAGATCGCTGTATTTCCGACCCGCACCTACGTCGCCATCGCACGCGAATGGCACGAGCGTGCGCGCCAGCGGCTCGGCGCAGGCAAGATCAAGGGACGAAGCTTTCGAGTTCGCAGCCTCGGTAGTTGAAGCCTCGGTAATAGCATCGGCGTCGCAGGTACCGGCCCAGGGCGGCGCAGCCACTGCCTCCGAATACCGTTCCAACGCGGTCCGCCCGCGCCGATTGCGCCAAGTACTCGGGGGCACGACCCTGTGCAAATCGGCCGCTTGCACACAATGCAGACGCCCCACCATGAGGCAGGTCGAAGCAACGTGCGCGGCACGGGACTGCCTGCAGTCCGACTGCAGATGCAGGGCCCTGCGCGACTTCGACCCAACCGCGCGAGCAGCGTAGACGCCAGACAAAATTGATCAGCGCATACCGCGTCGAGTCATCAGCCGTAGCCGGGTCGCCTCATCGTTCGTGAGCGGTCCACCCCAGGCGATGCTCGCAAATGCGGCCCTCTCCTTGTGCGACCCGGCCCGTAGCGCCCCAATTTCGTCCAACCCCGAAGCGCGGGCAGTCGACGCATGAATACAACGGGTATCACTACGTTGTAGCAATAATACTTTTAAGACTGCATTTGACGTTGTATTTTGACGACGTCTTTACTCATGAGTCGCAATAATTATTTTTCTGGGTAAAAGCATCGCGGTCGATTGCCGCAATCGATGCGACTGCCACCTCAGGAGGACGCGAAATGCAGAAGGAAAGTCGCTACGGAAACTCGGTTCTTCGCGCGCTGCGAGCAGCGCTGCGCCGCGCCGGTGGGATGGCAGTGGTGAGCACGCTGCTGACCGGCACGATCTTCACCGGCAACGCCCTTGCACAATCGAATACCGAAGGCGCGATTGCGGGCGCCGTCAAGCCGCAACCAGGGCAATTCATCATCGCCAAGAGCCTCGCCACCGGCCTGACGCGCGAGGTGCGTCCCGACGAGAACGGCCGCTTCATGATCAGTTCGCTGCCTACCGGTCGCTACGACGTCACGCTGAAGCAGTCGGGTGCCGCGGACTTGAACACGCAGGTCCTGGTGAGCGTCGGCTCCGCGGCAGCCGTCCGCTTCGATCAGTTCATCGAGAGTGTCACGGTTACCGGTACACGCACCCGCGAAACTTTGGTCGACACGACCACCGCCGAGTCGGCGCTCAATCTTTCCAGCGAACAACTGGCGCAACTGCCCGTGGCGCGCAACTTGACGCAAGTGGCGTTGCTGGCGCCCGGCGTGGTCGAAGGTGATCGCGCTTTTTCCTCGGAGAGCTTCGGCACGACGCTGGCATCGTTCGGTGGAGCAACCGTCGGTGAGAACGCGTACTACGTCAATGGCTTCAACGTCACCAATTTTCGCAATGGGCTGGGCGGCAGCGCGATCCCCTTTCAGGCCTACCAGGACTTTCAGATCAAGACCGGGGGTTACGGCGCCGAGTTCGGCCGCTCCACGGGTGGTGTGATCAATACCACCACCAAACGCGGCACCAACAAATGGGAGTTCGGGGTCAGCACGTTCTTCGAGCCCGACAGCCTCAGCAGCCATTCCAACGACGTGCGCCTGCAGTCGGGCGCTGTCACGCAGGCCTTTCGCAGGGACACCGAGGACACCTTGGAGGTGAACACGGAAATCGGCGGGCCCATCATCGAAGACCGTCTGTTCGTCTACGGGCTGTATTCCATCCGTGACCGGGAAATGGAAAATGCGCGCATCGGCGTGTTCGAGCGTGACAAGCGTGATGATCCGTTCTGGCTGCTGAAGGTCGACGCCAACATCACCGACGCTCAGCGCCTGGAGTTCACGGCGTTCTCCGACAAGGACGACATCGAGCGCACCAGCTTCACGTTCGATGAGAACAGCGGCCTGCGCGGCACGCGCATCGGCTCGACCGTCTTCAAGCGTGGCGGTGAGAATTTCATCGGCCGCTACGTCGGCAACTTCACCGATGACTTCTCGGTGTCGGCGCTGTATGGCAACGGCAAGTACAACCGTTCCGACGTCGGTGATGGCGATGGCTTCCCGGTAGTGACTGACATCAGCGGTGGGCCGAGCGTCAACCTGGGTCGCAACACGTCGCTACAACCAGGCACGTCCAAGGATGAGCGTGAAGCCTATCGGCTCGACGCGCAGTGGTCGTTGGGCGATCACCAACTGCGCGCCGGCTTCGACCGTGAGGACAACATCTCCTCGAATGCCATCGCGTTCTCCGGGGGTGCCGCCTTCCAATACCGCGTCGTCGGTGCGGGCGGCACGGCCGGCGGCGTCGCGGGATTTGCCCCCGGCACTCCCTTCGTCCGCCGGCGCACGTATCAGAACAATGGCGACTTTCAAGTGATCTCCTCGGCGTACTACGTCGAGGACAACTGGCAGGTCACGGATGGCCTGCTGCTGAGCCTGGGGCTGCGCAACGAGACTTTCGACAACCGCAACGCGCTCGGCTCGACCTTCGTCAAGATCGACGACCAGTTGGCACCGCGCCTCGGTTTCGCCTGGGACGTCAAGAAAGACGGGCGCAGCAAGCTATTCGGCAGCTACGGACGCTACTACCTGCCGGTCGCATCCAACACCAATGCGCGCCTGGCCGGCGCGGAACTGTTCTTCGAGGAGTTCTTCCTCTACCAGGGCATGGATCCGGTGACACGTGCACCGCTGCAACTGGGCAACGAAATCGGCACCGGCCAAGTGTTCTCCAACGGTACGGTCAAGGATGTGCGCTCCATCGTGAACCAGGACCTCGAGCCCATGTACCAGGACGAATTCATCCTGGGCTTCCAACAACAGTTGTCGCAGAACTGGGCAGTGGGGATTCGCGGCACCTACCGCGACCTGAAGTCCTCGCTGGAGGACGTGGCAGTGGACGCAGCGCTCCAGGAGTACGCAACCGCCAACGGCTTCACCGACTTCGTGGCAGGCGGCTTCGACTTCTACGTTCTCACCAATCCCGGCAAGGACGTCAGGATGTCGGCCGACCTGGACGGTGACGGCGTGCTCGAGGACATCTCCCTGAGCGCCGACTCGCTCGGCTACCCCGAGGCCAAGCGCCGCTACGTCGCCATGGATCTGTTCTTCCAGCGCGCGTTCGCCGATAAATGGTCGTTGCAGGGCTCGTATACCTGGTCGCACAGCTATGGCAACAGCGAAGGCTACGTGCGCTCCGACAATGGCCAGACCGATGCCGGCCTGACCACGGCCTTCGACCAGCCGGGATTGACCGATGGCTCGAACGGCAATCTGCCGAACGACCGCCGCCACCAGTTCAAGCTCTTCGGCTTGTATCAAGTGCTGCCCGAGGTTGCCGTCAGCGCCAACTTCCGCGCCACGTCCGGTCGCCCGATCAACTGCTTCGGCGTACACCCCACCGACGAGTTCGCCGCCGACTACGGCAACGAATCCTTCTACTGCAACAGCGGCGTACTGCAGCCACGCGGCTCGCGCGGCCGTCTGCCCTGGCAGTACAAGGTCGATCTGGGTGTGGAGTATCGACCGACGTTCCTCAGCAAGAGCCTCAGTCTCAAGCTGGACGTCTTCAACCTGTTCAACAGTCAGCATGCCGTCGAAGTGACCGAGACCGGCGAGACCGATGACTTCGGCGACGTCGACCTGAACTACCGTCTGCCGACTGGATTTCAAACACCGCGTACCGTGCGCGTGAGCGCCAACTACAACTTCGGTAATTGATGGGGCGACGACTCGAGGGCTGCCCGACCGGTCAGCCCTCTTTTTTTCCAGTCGTGCCGGCAGATGCGGATGTCGCACCGATCGTGGCATGAAGACGAGCGGTGCGCGCCGCGGCTCACGCCGCGTTTGCTTGCAACAACCCTTCCCGCAGGTGCCGCTCGAGAACTTCACGTACGTCTGCGGCGAACAGTTCGGTAGACGCGTAACGTTGCTCGGGCTGGAACTGCATGGCCTTGTGGACGATGGCGTCCAGGCCGTCCCGCAACCGGAATCGCAAGTGGGCAACGTCAGACTCGCGGCGCGCGTGCGCGGTGGCCTGATCCATGGAGGCCTCACTGGGGAGTGTCGGCGGCCTGCGCAACAGCGCATCGATCAAACTGCCCAGCGTGGGATGCGCTCCACAGGCACGCGCGTAAGGCAACGTGCCGGTCAGCAGTTCATGCAGCACCACGCCCAGCACAAAGACGTCGGTCAGGGTCGACACCGCCTCGCCGTTCGCCTGTTCGGGCGCGGCATATGCAGGTGTCAGCACCACTTCGCCATGCTGCGTCAGTTGCGTAATGGAGCTGGACAGGAATTTGGAAATACCGAAGTCGAGCAGCTTGGCTGCACCTGCAGCATCCACCAAGATGTTCGATGGCTTCAGGTCACGGTGCACCACCGAGCCCCGATGTGCATGTCCAACGGCATCGAGTACCTGCAGGAACAGTCGCAGGCGCGCGTCGAGGTCGAGCCGCTGGCGATCGCAGTACTCGGTGATCGGCATGCCATCCACGTACTCGAGCACCATGAAAGTCTGGCCGTCGACGCTGCCCGTATCGTACAGGCGTGCGATGTGTGGGTGCCGCAGTCCCGCGAGCACCTCTATTTCCTGCAGGAAGCGCGCCGCTGCCGCGGAACCGAGCGCGCCCGATGGCAGCTTGATGGCAACGCGCAGGTCGAGTCGCTCTGCAAGCCAAACGACCGCCATGCCACCGCGGCCGAGCTCACGGAGCAAGCGGTAGCCGGCAATCGTGCGATTCGGTTGTGGTGCAAATCCATCCGCGCAGGCGGCCTCGCGCAATCCATGCAGCAGCGGTCCCTGGACCACACGCGAGCTGCTGATCGTGAGGGCCGCACTGAGCAGTCGCACCAGCCTGCCATGGAATGTGCGGCCGTGCGTTGCCAGCAGCCGTTGCAACCGCACCGAGCGCTGTTGCGGCTCCAGGGTCAGCAACCGCTCGAGCCAGTCAAGCGCATCCGCGTCGGTCATCACCAGCTCCGAGCTGCTCGTGTAAATATGCTTTAGCGCGTTGCCAGTCGCGCTTCACGGTGGGTTCGGACAACCCCATTGCCGCCGCCACGTCTGCGACTTCCATGCCGAGAATCGCGCGCAGCTCGGCGACTCTGAACAACCGCTCGTCGATTTTGTGCAGGCGCTCCAGGGCCTCGTTCAGAGCCAGTATCTGTTCTGGAGCGCCCGAGCGGTCGGCGACGTCGGCACCGTATGACAATGGCAGCAGTTCACCCGCGCGCTTCTTGGTGAGCCGATCGCGCGCCATGTCGACCAGCAGTGAACGCATGGCGCGGCTGGAATAGGCCAGGAATTGCTGGCGCGAGCCAAACGTGAGGTCATCGCGGCGCGATAGGTTCAAATAGAGCTCATGCACCAGTGTCATGGCGGACACCGGACTTCGCTCCCTGGCGAGGCGCGCACGGGCCAGCCTGAGAATGCTCGCGTAGTCCTTGGAGAACAGCTCCTGCAGCGGCTCGGCGCGCGCGCCAGGCTCACTGTCGCAGGCTTCCCTGTGTGGTGCTGGTGGTGGATGCTCTTCGCTCACGCTCGTCCCTCCAAGAGCAGTGCTCGGCGCGATGCTGGCGCTGCCTGCGAATGATCTCGTGTGTCGGGTAGTCGACATTCGTGGCCTGAAGAGCGCCGCGATAGTCGAATCCCCGAGCGCCTGACAGGTTTGCGGGCGCTATATTCGTCCTATGTCTTCGCGTGCAGTGATATCGCAGCCCGCAAATGCAGGTGCCTGCGAAGCTGCCGTGGTGGGACTGCGTAGGGGCGCAGCGACGCTGTCGGTGCGAGCGGCGCTACCGCCCGGCTCGCAGATTCGGTGGGATATAACCTCTGGCGCAGACATAACCGATGTGTGCGGCTTGGCACACCAATACAGGGACCGAAGTGATGAAGACGATTATCTACAAGGGCAGCGAAATTGTCGCAGGGGAGTTCATTTCCAACATTCCACCGACCGACATAGGACGTATCTTGCCGGCGAACTATCCGCCACCGCGCAACAAGCCGGTCGGCCGGACTGCTTGGCGATACCTCATCCCCAACGACAACGACCTGTTGCAGTCACTGCTGCAAAGGCACTATTTCCTGGACCGCAAGTATGTCGAAGCCAACTATGTCGTCCGCGGACAAGAGGCACCCGTCCTGCGTCGGCCAATCGTCAAGCTCCGGCCACTGCAGCTGGAGTGGTGGATCCGCAATGACGGACAGCAGATCGACAGTCTGAAGGGAACGACCGGCGTCGACATCGATGCACTCGAGGCCTGGGCCATTACCAAGGGCTCGCGCAACGTGGCAGTCGCAATCCTGGATTCGGGACTGGATATCGGTCACCCGGACCTTGCACCGAACGTATGGAATTCGCAACGAGCTTTCCGCCTCGACCTCGGCGGTGCCACACTCAACTGCGGCACTGGCACCCACGGGATCAACTGCCTCACGCCGACCACGCCGTTCGACGTTACCGACGAGCACTCGCACGGCACGCGCCTCGCCGGAATCGTGGGTGCAATCCATGGGGGCGGTGGAGGCGCGACCGGCGTCAACAACCGCGTGACTCAGATCCCGATCAAGGTGCTCAACTGGCAGCTCTACGGAACCATCGAGTCAGTAGCGAACGGGCTGGACTGTGCAG
>Ga0315912_10004690_pt1 | contig 12831 bp, 3 predicted proteins | sample VfabasoilMG_FD_204469 | JGI IMG/M metagenome (GOLD analysis project Ga0315912, IMG submission 204469) | Garden soil microbial communities collected in Santa Monica, California, United States - V. faba soil | ecosystem: Environmental > Terrestrial > Soil > Garden | place: USA: California... | reverse complement strand
AACGAAGTTCGAAAGCGATGACAAAGGCCATGTCAAAGCAGTTCACATCGTGGACGTGGAATGGGTCAAAAACGACAAGGGCCAGTTCATTCCGAAGAACGTTCCCGGCACGGAAAAAGTTTTGCCCGCGCAACTCGTATTGCTGGCAATGGGCTTCCTCGGACCGGAACAACCGTTGTTCGACGCGCTAAACATTGAGCGCGACGTTCGCAGCAATGCGAAAGCGGAATTCGAGAAATACACGACGAACAATCCCAAGGTGTTTGCCTGCGGAGATTGCCGTCGCGGCCAGAGCCTCGTCGTGTGGGCTTTCAATGAGGGTCGCGGCGCCGCGCGTGAGTGCGATCGCTACTTAATGGGTGCGACGAATTTGCCCTGAGCGGCTGACTATCACGAACCCGCGCGACGAAAGTAGTGCGGGTTTTGTTGTTTAACTTCGCTATTTCTGAAGGAGTGGATTCCAACCGTCGTTTCCGCCAAGCACCACCGGAAGCGTGATTTCCTTTGCTTCACCTGCGGTGAGCCGCTTTGCCCACTTTACGCGCTTTTCCGGATTCGCGCCCGGGCCGGTGTTGTTGAATTCCGCGTAGCGCGTGGTCTTCTCGCGCTCCGGTTTGCTCCAGTTGTTCCAGCCATCCGGGCGCACGACCTCCGACATCGTGCAATTCATGAACAACGTCGCCGCAAAATCCCGCCATGGACGGCCCAGAAAAGTCTTCACTCCCGGCGCGCCGATGATTTCGCAGCGGTTGAAGATGTAGCCATAACGATTCGTGTCCGGTGTGGATGCCGCGGTGATATAGCCATCGCGCAGGCATTTGATCTGACATCGCTCGAACCAGCACGTCGCGCCGCCGAAGATGAAATCCACGTGCCCTTCGATGTAACAATTCTCGAAGTATTGCCGGCCGCGATTCGCGAGGATCGTGTCCTGCCAGCCAAGGAAGCGGCAGTTACGAAACACCGCGCGGTCGCCGTCGAGCCGGATGGCCAGCGCCTGACCAACTGGCCCGGCAGCGTTCTCGAACGTGATGTTCTCCGCCGTGAAATCTTCAGCGTCAATGTAAGTCGAGGGCGTGCGGAATGTTCCGATGGGTTTGCCTTCTGGCCCGACGATGTTCGCGTTCAAATCATAGGTCAGCACCGTCTTCGCTGCGTCCTCACCGACTAGGTGGAAAAAACGCTTTTCGCGCTGGATGTAGATTCGTTCTTTGTAGATGCCAGGTTTGATGCGGATGACGACGGGATTCGTTGCGTAACCCATCGGCACGGACATGATGGCGTCCTGCACGTTCGTGAATTGCCCGCTGCCGTCCTTGGCCACCGTGACAACTGTTTGCTTGATTGGCGGAGCGAGCACGGCACGCGTCTCGGCGGTGCGGCAGCCGGTCAGCAGTGTCAGTGATATCGAGGTAGCGAGCGCAAGCCACAAAGCTGGGAGTCGGCGTGAATTCATGGGGGTCAGCTTAGCGATCCGCCGCGTCCGGCAAAGCGCAGTTTGTGCAAACCGGATTGAAAATTGGGCGGCCAGGCAACGCTTTTCACCGCCATTTGGCGCACAAAAATCACTCTTCTTTGCAAAATTCTGCCGCGACGGATGGTGCGGCATCTGATAGGTTGGCCAATCTCGAATTATCGCACGCACATGAGTTTTGTTCGATTCGTCTGGCCGCTCAGTTTGTTGATCGTTGGGTTGTCCCAGCCGCCACCTGCGGCAGCGCAACTCCCCGCGTTTCCGGGCGCGCAGGGGTTTGGGCGCTTCGCTACCGGTGGCCGCGGCGGGGCGGTTTATCATGTCACCAACCTGAACGATTCCGGTCCTGGTTCGTTCCGTGACGCCGTAAGCGTTCCCGGACGTACCGTCGTATTCGATGTCGCCGGTGTCATCGCTTACACCGGATCGCGTTACAACGTCGCCCCCAATATCACCATCGCCGGCCAGACCGCGCCCGGCGACGGTGTGGTGCTTTACGGCGATGGCATCGGCTTCTCTGGTTCGCATAACACCATCACCCGTTTCATCCGCTTCCGCATGGGCATCAATGGTACGAAAGACAAGGACGCCGTGAGCATTGATAACGGTCACGACATGATCTTCGACCACATCACGGCGTCGTGGGGCCGCGACGAGACCTTCTCCATCAGCGGCAGTGATCCGGTGAACATCACGATCCAGTCGTCCATCATTTCACAAGGCTTGCAGGGCCACTCGGCCGGCGGGTTGGTGCAGACGGATGGGGCCGTCAGCATCCTGCGCTCGCTCTACATTGATAACGACACGCGCAACCCAAAGGTCAAAGGCGTCAACGAATACGTCAACAACGTTGTCTGCAACTGGGAAACCATCGGCTACAACATGGGCGGTGACTCGGCGGGTGAATCCTTCGTCAACGTCTTCAACAATTATTTCATCCGCGGGCAGGCCAGCAGTTCCAGCGCGATCAGCGGCGGCAACACGGACTTCCACATCTACGCTACGAACAACTGGTACGATGGCAATCGCAACGGCATTCTCGACGGCAGCGACCTTCCCTTCGCCAGCTACGGCTCAATGGATTTGAAAATCACGCCATACGCATATCCGATCAGTTACGCCTCCGCCTACTCGGCGCTCACGGCACTCAAGCTCGCAATCAGCGACGCCGGCCCGTCGTTCCGCCGCGACACGGTTGACGAGAAAATGATCCAAGAGCTGATTTCGTGGGGCTTGCAAGGCGGCACGATCACGAGCGAACTGCTCGCGCCGATGAACGGCCCCGGCGCGATCCGCGGCGGCACGCCTTACGCCGACACCGACCAGGATGGGATGCCTGATTTCTGGGAAAACGGCACCGGCTCGAATCCGGCCGTGGCGGACAACAACGCCGCCAGCCCCAGTGGCAGCGGCTACACCCGGCTAGAAGATTACCTGAACTGGCTCGCCGAACCCCACGGCATTGCCCTGCAAAACACAAACGTTGTGATCGATCTCCGCCAGTTTACACATGGCTGGGTCGTGGTGAATCACGCGCCATTTTGGTCGGTCAGCAATCCGACCAACGGCACAGTTGTTCTCACAAATGGCTACCTGGCTTTCTTCACGCCCACATCTGGACTCAATGGCCGGGCCAGTTTCCAGTTCACCGTCAACGACGCTGATGGCAGCCCGGTCACGCGCACCATGAATCTGTTTTTTACACCCTCCGCGCAGAGTTACAAGACTTACTGGCACGGTGACGATCTTGCGAACAACTGGGATACGCTCGGCGACTTCAACTGGCAGGACGGTATCTCGCTGCTCTACCAGTTCCACTCGGGAGAAGCCGTCACGTTCGACGACACCGGCTCAACGAATCCCGCCGTGAACTTAGTCGGCTCGCTCACACCCGCGACCGTGACGGTGGATGCAACCAAAAATTATGTCCTCAGCGGGAGCGGCTCCTTGAGTGGCACGATGTCATTGAACAAGACTAACACCGGCGCGCTGACCATCGACACGACCAACACCTTCACGGGCGCAACCACGGTGAGCAACGGCTCGGTGCTCGTCCACGGGGCTTTGAACTCCAGCGCCGTCACCGTCCGTAACACCGGGCGGATTGGTGGCAACGGGCGCCTCGGCAACGGGGTTACCGTCCAGTCCGGCGGCCAGACCGTGCCTGGCAACGGTATTGGCGGTCCCGGCACGCTGACCGTCTCCAACAGCCTTTCGCTCGCCAATAGCGTGACGCATCGTTTTGATCTGGCCAACACCCCGGGCGCAAACAGTGACCTCATCAAGGTTGTCGGCACTCTGAGTGTCACCGGCACGAATTACGTTCGCGTGAACCTGCTCAACGGCCCATTAGCTGACGGTGTTTATCCGTTGTTCACCTATGACACCTTCAGCGGCAGCCTCGCGAATTTTGTCCTCATTAACGCCAACGGCGTGTTGACCAATCCGCCCGGTATGATCGCCATCCATGTTGACAACATCCGCACGCCAGCGAACCTGAAATGGGTCGGCAACGGCGTGAACAACAACTGGGACAATGCCACGACGACCAACTGGCTCAACGCCGCGACACCTGACGTATTCTATTTCTTCGATTCACCCTTGTTTGACGACAGCGGCTCTGCGAGTCCTGCCATCAATCTGGTCGGCTCGCTTACGCCGCAATTCACCACGTTTGATGCCACGAAGAACTACACCGTCAGCGGTGGCGGCTCCATCAGCGGGTTTGGTCCGCTCATCAAAACGAATTCCGGCACGCTGACCATCAACACGGTCAACGATTACGCCGCGCCGACAATTCTTGGCGGCGGGGTGTTGAGCGTCTCGCTCATCGCCAATTCCGGCATCCCCAGCCATCTCGGCGCGCCGGATGAAAGCGTGGCGAGTGCGGAGGGACTCCTATTCGGAGGCGGCACGCTTCGATACACCGGCGGAAGCGCCAGCACGGACCGCGGCGCCACCTTTGACGCCAACGGCAAGTTCGAGATCACGGGCAGCGGCACAACTTTGACGTGGAATGGTGGACTGGTAGGCGCGGGCGCACTGGCAAAATCCGGCGCCGGCACGCTCACCCTGACGGCTAACAACACCTTCACCGGCGGCACGGTTGTCAGCAACGGCACGCTCGCGCTCTTTGGCCCAAGCGGAGGCGCCAGCATCACTGCGAACAACTATTCGCTCGGCTCCGGTCCAGTGACGCTTTACGGCGGTACGCTAAAACTTTTTGGGGGCGGACTCGGCGACGCGGGTGCGGGCTATGGCACGTTTAGTCGTCCGATTGACGTTCCCACAAACTGCACCGCCACCATTCTGACACCAGCCCGCTACACGATGAACAGCAAGCTCACCGGCGACGGCATCCTGGACCTCGAAGTGAATTACGTGCGCGGCGCCTTGAACGGCAATTGGTCTGAATTCAACGGCACGATCAACATCACTGCCGCCGCGCAATCGCCGGGCAATGGGATTGGTGAATTCCGCGTCGCGAACAGTTCCGGTTACGCCGGCGCAACACTCTTCCTCAATAACGGAGCGATGATCACGCAGAGCGGCAGTGCGTCCATCATGGAGATTGGCGCGCTCGGCGGCACCAGCGGCGGCATTGTTGGACCCGGCAATTCCACGTCCAGCGGCCGCAGTTTCCGGGTTGGTTGGAATAATCAAAACGCCACTTTCGCCGGTCAGATTCTCGCCGACGGCGCGAACACGGTCACCAAAGTAGGCACCGGAAACTGGACGCTCACGGGCGCAAACACCTACAACGGCGGTACGATCGTGGACGGCGGCACGCTCACCGTGAACAACACCGGCGGGAGCGGCACGGGCACCGGCAGCGTCACAGTCAACACCGGCGCGACGCTCGCCGGCACGGGCATCATCAGTGGCGCAACCACGATCAATTCCGGAGGCAGCATCGCGCCCGGCACCAGCATTGGCACGCTCACGGTGAACAACGCCGTCACGCTCGTCGCCGGCAGCACCACGCGCATCGAGATCAACGCCAGTTCCGCCACCAAGGACCTGCTCGACGCTTCCGGCGCGTTGACCTACGGCGGCACGCTCATCGTCACGAATGTGAGCGGCACTCTGGTGAATGGGCAGAGCTTCAAGATTTTCGACGGCGGCAGTTACGGCGGCGCGTTCACCACGCTCACACTGCCCGTGCTCACATCTGATTTGATGTGGAACACCACCGCGTTGAACACCAGCGGCACCATCAGCGTGGTCAGCACCAATACCGTTCTGCCGCAATCCCTCACCTGGTCAGGCGACGGCATCGCCAACGTCTGGAATACCACGGTTTCAAACTGGCTCAACGCCAGCAGCCAGCCGCGCGCCTTCGCGAATGGCGACTCGGTATTGTTCACCAATTCCGGCTCGGTCACTCCGGCGGTGAATCTCACCATCAGCGCCGCGCCCGCGGTGCTGGCCGTCAACGCCAGCGTGAATCACACCCTCACCGGCACCGGCGCGCTCATCGGCTCAATGTCTTTGACCAAATCCGGCGCGGGCCGGTTCACCATTGCAAATACGGGCGCGAACACGTTCAGCGGCAGCACGACGATTTCCGGCGGATCGTTGCAGATCGGCGATGGCGTTTCAGTGAATGGCAATCTGCCCGGCAACATCGTCAACAACGCGACGTTGATCTTTGCGAATCCGAACGCGCAGACCTGGAATTCAGTGTTCGCCGGCAGCGGCACGCTGGTGAAACAGGCAGCGGGGACGCTCACCGTGAACAGCACGAACAGCAGTTACGCGGGCAACGTCGTCATCGGCGGTGGCGCGATCACGCTTGGGCTCAGCGGCTCTGCACTCAACTCCGGCAGTCTCACGCTCAGCAACGCTGGTACGTTCAACCTTCCGCCCACCAGCCCGGTTTCTTACGCCTATCCCGGCGCGGTCATCGTGCCCGCCAGTCAGACCGGAACGATTTCCTCGCCCGGCCTGGCGAACAGCTTTGGCGGCAATCTCAGCTCCGGCAACAGCAGCAGCGTGCTGAATCTTTCCAGCGGCGTGAGTTTCGGCGGCACGACCACGGCGCAGTTCGACAGCTTCTCCGGCACGATCACGATTCTGCCCGGCGGTGAACTGCGCTTTTCTCCGAACAGCAGCGGCAACACCTACGGTTCGCTCGTTCCCACGTTCGCGGTGAACGGCACGCTGCGTCCACGCAACGCCGGCAATACCGTGCGCCTCGGCAAACTCTCGGGCAACGGCACGCTCTCCGGCCCGCAATCTGCCTCCGGCACGGGCAACACCACCTACCAGCTCGGCGGCGCGAACGTGGACTCGACCTTCAACGGTGTCATCGCCAGCAACACCGCGGTGCCCGGCAGCCTCGTGGTTCTGCAGAAGGTTGGTTCGGGCAAGTTGACGCTGACCGGCAGCAGCACGTACACCGGTGGCACGACCGTCAGTAACGGCATGTTGATCGTCAACAACATCACTGGCAGCGGCACTGGGGCGGGCTCGGTGGCGATTCGCAGCGGCGCGACGTTTGGAGGCTTGGGCACAATCAGCGGCGCGACCACGATCGATAGCGGTGCGACGCTCGCGCCCGGAGATACCATCGGCACGCTGACCTTTAATGGCGCACTAACCATTCAGAGCGGCGCAACAAACGTTTTTGAACTTGGCACGACCAGCGATCGCGTTGTCGTGGCTGGGGCGTTATCGGCAGCAGGCCGCATAAATATTGTCGCCACGGCAAGCTTCGGTGCGGGCACTTACACGTTGTTCACGAGTTCCGGGGGATTGACGATCGGTTCGTTGGCTCTCGGCTCGTTGCCGGCCGGATACAACTATGCCTTGAACACCGCCACGCCCGGTCAGATCAAACTGGTGGTTACGTCCACAGCGCCGCTAATGTTTGGCGCGGCCACCGTCAGCGGAAACAGCTTCATCGCCAGTGGTTCGGGAGGGACGCCTGGCGGAACATATTACGTGATCTCCTCCACCAACGCTGGCTTGCCCGTCAGCTCGTGGCCGCGCCGCCTCACGAACGCGTTCGCCGGCAATGGCAATTTCGCATTCACAAACAGCATTTCGGCAGGAACACCGCAGGAGTTCTACCGGCTGCAACTCCCTTGAATTGGCGACTTCGCTGCCCACGTCACCATGGTAGAATCTTGCCAGCATGATTGCATGAAGGCGCTTTACCACAGGCCCCTGGTTTTGTTGCTTGGTCTGATCAGTTCCGGCGCTTTAGCCCAGACGCCTGCCTTTCCCGGAGCGATGGGATTCGGTGTCCATGCCACCGGCGGTCGCGGGGGGACGGTTTATCACGTCACGACGCTGGCGGACAGCGGCGCCGGCTCTTTCCGCACGGGAGTGAGTTCGCCCAATCGCATCATCGTTTTCGATGTCGGCGGTTACATCAATTTGCTCAGCGCGGTCAGCGTGCGCGAAAATATCACCATCGCCGGTCAGACCGCTCCCGGTGGCGGTATCGGATTTAAGGGCGGCAAGATTTCCTTCGGCAGCCGCAACAACATCATCTGCCGGCATATTCGCATCCGCCCCGGTAGCGACACGGCTTCCAATGAAGATGTCGCGCTGAACCTCTACAACGCGCGCAACATTATCGTGGATCATGTTTCGGTTGAGTTTGCGCCGTGGAACAACATCGGTGCCGTCAGCGACGATTGGCAGAACTCACCGGTCACCGACGTCACGTTCCAAAATTGCCTGAACGCCAACCCCACGTATCAGCAATTCGGCGCGCACACGGAATCGGTGAACAGCACGATGGCGTGGTTCTACACCATCTTCGCCAACTCGCATAATCGCAATCCGATGTCCAAAATCAACGACGTGTTCGTCAACAACGTGCTCTACAATTGCGACGCGGGTTACACCACGCACACCAGCACGGAGTTCAGCCACGACCTCGTGAACAATTATTTCATCGCCGGCCCGGCCAGCACCGGAAACCTGCCGTGGTATCAGGTGGACAACAACCAGAGCATCTATTACTCGGGCAACTATTACGACGGCGACGAGAATGGAGTCCTCGGTGGCGGCATTACCACGCCCTATTGGTATCAAGGCCCGCCCTACGGTACGGTGCTGCCGTCGTCGTGGTCGTCCCTTACTACCACCTCAGTGCTCTACTCCGCCCGGGCGGCATATCGGGTGGCGCTTTCCCAGGCTGGCGCCTTCCCGCGCGATGCCATGGACGACCTCGTCATCAGTCAGGTGAAAACACTAGGGAACGCACCCGCCGGTACCGGCGCCGGCACCGCTGGCCCCATTGGCAGCCTTTACACGAGTCAAACGCAGACCGGTCTGCCCAACAACGGCTACGGCATCATCAATGGCGGCACGCCAGCGGCCGATACTGATGGCGACGGCATGCCGGATTATTTCGAGCAGGCAAATGGTTTCAACCTCGCGAGCAATGACGCCATGATCATCGGCGGCGATGGCTATGCGCGCGTTGAGAAATACATCAACTGGCTGGCCGATCCGCATGCGAGCACGACGACAAACACGCCGGTGGCAGTTGACCTCTGGCAATACACCTCCGGCTTCACCAACAATTCGCCTGTTTACAGCGTCAGTAGCGCCGTGAACGGCAGTGTGACGATTTCCAATTCCCATTACGCCGTCTTCACACCTGCGGCTTCGTTCATTGGCATGGGCGGTTACGTGTTCCGGGTTACTTCCGCCGACGGCAGCGCCTACACCAATACCGTGAGTGTCGCCATCTCGGCGCTGCAGCCCCCCTCGAATCTCGTTTGGGCTGGCGACGGTGGGGCCAACATCTGGACCAATGGCGGTCCGGCCAACTGGCTCAAGGACGGCAATCCCGTTGCCTTCAACGCGGGCGATCGCGTGACGTTCGACGACAGCGGTTCAAGTTCACCGCCGATCACGCTCGCGGCGCCAATCGCGCCCGGCAGCATGTCGTTCGTCGCAAGCCAGGATTACACCATTGGCGGCGGCGGCACGCTCATCGGAAGCGGGTCGCTCTACAAAGTCGGGCAGGGCAAGCTGACGTTGAACGCGCTCAACACTTTTTCCGGCGGGGTGACCATCAACGAGGGCGTCGTCCAGCTTGGCAATGAAACCAGCTTGAACGGCAGCATCTCCGGCAACGTCACAAACAATGACACGTTGATCCTTGCGAATCTCACCGCCGTCACCAGCGCAGCCAGCATCAGCGGGTCGGGGCAGGTCATCAAACGCGGTTCGGGAACGCATACCCTGAGCGGGGTGCAAAGCTACACCAACCTGACGACCGTCGAAGCCGGCGCGCTCGTATTTTCCAGCACGCCGCCGGCCGGCAACATTGCAAATGCCGGCGTCCTGACCTTCAGCCCTGCGGCCTCACTGACTTATGGCGGGGTTATCAGCGGACCCGGGGCGGTGACGATTGGTGCCTCCGGCCAGACGGTGACCTTGAGCGGCGCGAACACTTTTTCGGGCGGCCTGAATGTCACTGCCGGTAACATTCAGTTGGCGCACAACCGTGCTGCCGGCACGGGCGCGGTGACGAACAGCAGTTCCGGGCTGATCTACGTGGGCAATGGTGTGATTGTTTCCAACGATCTCACGCTCACCACGTCCACCACGGATTTGAACCTCCGCTGCGACAGCGGCACCGGGGTGTGGGCCGGCAACATCACCAACTTGGGGAGTGGCGTTTCGTGGCGGCCGGGCAGCGATGGCGGCACGCTGGTTTTTGCCGGCAATGCGTTGATGGGCGCGCGCAATTTCATCGTCCCGCGAGGCGCGGTGCATTTCGCCTCCAACGCGGTCGTCAGTGCCACCGGTTCGGCCACGGCGCTGGGGCGGGATACCAGTGGTGGCAATCGCAGCTTGAATCTCACGCTCCGCGATAATGCGAGCCTCATACTTGGCGCGTGTTCTATCGGCGGCGGACAAAACGGCAACAACGTCACTGTGACAATTCAAAACAATGCGTCGCTCGTCATGCCGACCAACACTTTAAACCTGCACAACATCACTCGCTCTACTTCCGTATCCACGTTGCGATTGAATGGCGGCACGCTCACGGTCAATGGCTTTTCCAAGTCGCAGAACTACACCAATGTCCTCAACTTCAATGGCGGTGTGTTGAGGGCATCTGCTCCAGCCGGCACCCTCATTCTCCCGAACTTTCTGCCCATCAACAGCTGGCAAACCGCCTGTGTACAGAGCGGCGGCGCCATCATTGATGCTGGCCATTACCTGATTACCATCGCTCAACCGCTGATTCATGACCCCGCCTTGGGCGCAACCTTGGACGGTGGTTTGACCAAGTTGGGGGCAGGCGGTTTGGGATTGAACGGCCTGAACACATTCACCGGGCCAACCAAGATCCTCGACGGCACTTTGCTTTGCGGACCGGGGGCGATTACAAATTCAGCCAGCATCTACATCGCGAGTGGTGCCGAGATGGATACCCAGGTCAATGGCACCTTCACTCTCACACCGGGACGAACCCTCTCCGGCAACGGCAATTTCAATGGAGACTTCATCCTGGGAACAGGCGCCGTACTCACGCCAGGAACTAACGGCATCGGTCGCTTCACCTTCATTCGCGTGACCACTTTCGAAACCGGCAGCACAAACCGGCTGGAGTTAAACAAGGCTTCGCTCACAAACGACACTGTGAAAGTTTGGCAGTCATTGACTCTGGGTGGTGCGTTGATTGTAACGAACCTGTCCGGTGCATTAGCCGCAGGCGATTCCTTCAAACTTTTTGACGCGACAGGTTACTCAGGATCGTTCAGCACTGTGATTCTACCGCCACTCGCCGCGGGGCTCGCTTGGAACACCAACCAACTCAACTCCGCGGGTATCATCACCGTGGTGAGCATCGCGCCGCCGGTGTTTGGCGCTGCGCAATTGATCGGCAACGACCTCATCCTGTCCGGCAGCAACGGTTCGGCCAACGGGAATTACTATGTCCTGACATCGACCAATGTCGGCGCACCGCTGGCGAACTGGTTGCGACTCACCACGAATCAGTTTGATGCCGCAGGTCGTTTCAATTTCACTAACCCCGTGAACCCGCTTACTCCGCAGTTGTTCCATCGGCTGCAACTGCCATGACGCCGCACGCACTCGGCCGCTTGCTCGGCCTCACTGGTGTTTTAACCGCGTGTTCTGTCTGGGCTCAACTTCCGGCCTTCCCCGGCGCACAGGGTTTCGGTGGTCATGCCATTGGTGGACGCTTTGGCGACGTTTATCATGTCACCAATCTCAGCCCGGATGAAAAACTTCCCGGCTCGCTGGCTTACGGGCTGATCACCGTCCCGGAACGCGGACGGACAATCGTCTTCGATGTCAGCGGTTACATTCCCATCAACGGCCGGCTGACATTGAATCGCGGCAAAGTCACCATTGCCGGTCAGACCGCACCAGGTGATGGCATCGGGCTGAAGGGTGGAACGTTTCTTATCTCGGCCAGTGACGTCGTGATCCGTCATGTCCGTTTCCGAAACGGTCGCAGCGCCGATACCCTAAACCTCGACAGTCGTGCGACGAATTGCATTCTCGATCACTGCGACGTGCTGCTCGGGAAGGACGAGAATTTGTCCAGCTTCCGCCGTCCCGCGGACCGTTTCACGTTTCAGTGGAGCATCAATGCCTGGGGACTTGAGACCCACTCGGCGGGTGGGCTCTGGGATTTCCATCGCGCCACGTGCCATCACTCGCTGTGGGCGCACAATCACACGCGCAATCCCAAGGCGCGGCCGGCCATGCTCGACTGGGGCAACAACGTCACGTTCGATTACGACATCGGTTTCATCCTGGGCGACTCGCAGTCCGTGGCGGATTGGAAGGCAAACATCCTTGGTAGTTGGTTCATTTGCCCGCCGGGCAATCTGCGTCCATTCGCGCTGGAGAAGGCGCGATTGCAGGCGACGAACAATCAACCCAACTTCAGCCTGCATATCGCCGACTCCATGCTGGACAACAATGGGGATGGTGTGTTGAACGTGTCGAAAAGTGGTTACGCCATCGCCTCAGGCAGTTATCGAACGAATACCAGCACGTTTCCAGACGGTTTGCCGGCGATCACTCCCGACGATGCGCTCACAGGCTATAAGAAACTGGTTTCTGCCGTCGGCCCGTTGCGCCTGGATGCCAGTGCTACCGTGCCATTGCGCGACGAACTTGATTCGATCCTGATCAGCAACCTGGTGAACCAAGTTCGCCACCATGTACACAGCGCGACGGAAACAGGTGCGAGCCAGGAAGGCTATGGTGAGTTGAAATCTGCGCGCCCAACTACGGACACCGATGGTGATGGCATGCCGGATTTCTGGGAAATGGCATTGAGTTCAAAACCGGGCGTGGATGATCACACCAACGGTGCTCCCGCGGGCGCGTTTGTCCCG
>Ga0315912_10004689_pt1 | contig 12838 bp, 13 predicted proteins | sample VfabasoilMG_FD_204469 | JGI IMG/M metagenome (GOLD analysis project Ga0315912, IMG submission 204469) | Garden soil microbial communities collected in Santa Monica, California, United States - V. faba soil | ecosystem: Environmental > Terrestrial > Soil > Garden | place: USA: California... | reverse complement strand
CCGCTTCATCAGCCAGCGTCGCGCGGCCCGCGCACCGGCACTGCTTCCCGCATAGCCGCACGCTCCACCGCCAGCGCCACCGCCAGCGCCGCCCGCCCCCCGGCCGCGTCCACCACCACCTCCGCGCCATCCAGCACAGACGCGACGAACCCGGCATGCTCGGCGACGAGCGAATCGTGTTCCGTCCAGGCATGGGTCACCGCCGCCCGCCCCACCATACGCTCCACCACCGCCCGCCCGACGAAATCCACCTCCAGCGCGCCGGCGCGGGTCTCCACCCGCATGCGCCGCTCCACCGAAGGCGCCTCCCGGCTCGCCGTCACCACCGCCTCCGCCCCGTGCGCGAAGTCCAGCCGCGCGGTCACCGTATCCAGAAGCCCGCTCTGCCCCACCGTCCCCTCCGCCCGCACCCGCACTGGTTCCGCGCCCACCAGGGCCAGTACCAGGTCCAGGTCGTGGATCATCAGGTCCAGCACCACGGACACGTCCGTGCCCCGCGTCTTGAACGGCGCCACCCGGCTCGCTTCGATCCGCCGCACCCCGCCGCCGCCCATGACCACGCGCGCCGCCACGGCAGAAAAACCCGCCGAATACCGCTCCAGATGCCCCACCTGCAGCACCAACCCGCGTTCCGCCGCCAGCGCCGCCAAACCGTCTGCCTCCGCCAGCGTCGCCGCGATCGGCTTCTCCACGAGCACATGCCGGCCCGCCCGCAGCGCCGCCCCGGCCGCCGCGAAATGCACCGCCGCCGGTGCCGCCACAACCACGGCGTCGCTCGCCACCAACAATTCCGCGAATCCCAACCCGACCGCGCCGGCCTCCGCCGCCACCTCCGCCGCCCGCACTGGCTCCGCGTCATGCACCCCCACCAGCACCGCGCGCGGGCTCGCCGCCACCTTCAGCGCGTGAAACCGGCCGAAATACCCCGCACCCGTCACACCAATCCGCAACTTGCGCTCAACCATGCCGCCCCTTAACCCCTGCACCTTGCCCGCCCCCACCTTGCTTGCATAAGACCATGCGTGGTACCCGCGCATCCAACTTTCCCCGGCCCGGCCCCAATGGCCCGACACGGAGCCTGTCGCCCAAGATGATGTATTTCACCCGCCTGAAGACAGCCGTCATCCTCGGCGTGTGCCTTCTCGGCGTCATCCTTTGCATTCCCAACCTTATGCCCGCCCCGGCCAACTGGCTGCCCTGGCGCTATGTGCACCTGGGCCTGGACCTGCGCGGCGGCTCCTACCTCCTGCTGGAGGTGGATATGCGCACCGTGCTGAAAGACAAGCTGGAAAGCCTGATGGATGGCGTCCGCCAGTCCCTGCGCGGCACCACCTCGGCCAACGCCATCTTCTACTCCGGCCTCGCCGCCCGCCCGGACCTCAACCAGGTCCGCTTCCAGCTCCGCGACCCCGCCAGGCTGCCGGACGCGCTCGCCGCCCTGAAGCCGGTCATCGGCACCCCCGCCCCCGGCGCCCCGGCGGAGGTGGAGGTCACCTCCACCCCCGAAGGCGCCGTCACCCTCACCCTCTCGCCCACGGCGCTGCGCGACCGCGCCACTGCGGCCATCCAGCAATCCATCGAGATCGTCCGCCGCCGCATCGACGCCTCGGGCGTCGTCGATCCGCTGATCGCGCGGCAGGGCGACAGCCGAATCGTGGTTCAGCTTCCCGGCATCGAGGATCCGAACCGCATCAAGGAACTCATCGGCCGCACGGCCAAGATGACTTTCCGCCTGGTCGATACCTCCGTCACCAACCTGGACGGCCAGGCGCCCGCCGGCGTGGACATCCTGCCGCTGGAAGGCCCCGGCAATCAGCGCATCGCCGTCCGCCGCCGCATCGACGTGGATGGCGGCGACCTGCGCGATGCCCGCGCCGGCACGAACCCGCAAACCGGCGAATGGGTGGTGAATTTCTCCTTCAACTCCGTCGGCGCCCGCCGCTTCGCGGACATCACGCGCGCCAATGTCGGACGCCCCTTCGCCATCGTGCTGGACGACAAGGTGATCAGCGCCCCGCGCATCAACGAGCCGATCACCGGCGGCTCCGGCCAGATCAGCGGCGCCTTCACCGCCGCCGCCGCGAACGACCTCGCCGTGCTGCTGCGCGCCGGCGCCCTGCCCGCACCGTTGACGGTGGTGGAGGAACGGAGTGTTGGACCGGAGTTGGGCGCCGATGCCATCCGCGCCGGCGCCATCTCGCTCATCGTCGGCTTCCTGCTCGTCGCCGCCTTCATGGGCATCTTCTACGGCCTGTTCGGCTGGATCGCGAACCTGGCCATGTTCATCAACCTGTTCCTGATGCTCGCCGTACTCTCGCTGATGGAAGCCACCATGACGCTGCCGGGCATGGCGGGCATCCTGCTCACCCTCGGCGTGGCGGTGGACGCCAACATCCTGATCAACGAGCGCATCCGGGAAGAAACCCATAACGGCCGCGCCCCGCTGCAGGCGCTGGAAGCCGGCTTCAGCCGCGCCTTCAACACCATCTTCGACTCCAATGCGACCGGCCTGCTGTCGCACGTCATGCTGTTCTACTTCGGCGCCGGCCCGGTGCGCGGCTTCGCCATCACCACCACGGTCGGCATCATCACCACCATGTTCACCAACTGGCTGCTGACGCGCCTGATGATCGCCAAGTGGTATGCGTGGCGCCGGCCGCGCGAACTGCCGGTTTAGGGGGAATCCATCATGTTGCGCCCCATGTTCCGCCTGGTTCCGGACAATACCCGCATTCGCTTCATGAAGCGGAAGTTCGCGGGCATCTATGTCTCCGCCTTCCTCTCCACCATTTCCGCCATCATGTTCTTCTATCCCGGCCTGCATCTCGGGATCGATTTCTCCGGCGGCATCATCATGGAACTGCGCACCCCGGCCGCCGCCGATTTCGGCGCCATTCGCGGCGCGCTCTCCCAGGCCGGCATCGCCACCCAGGGCGTGCAGCGCTTCGGGGATGACGCGCAGGTGGCCATCCGCATGCCCGCCCAGCCTACCGAGGCCGCGACGCAGCAGACCGTGACCAAGGTGCGCCAGGCGCTGGAGAAGGAAATCCCCGGCATTAGGCTGATGCGCACGGACGCGGTGGGGGCCACCGTCTCCGGCGAGTTGTTCCACGACGGCATGCTGGCCCTCGGCATCAGCCTGCTGATGATCCTGACCTATATCTGGTTCCGCTTCGAATGGCAGTTCGCCGTCGGCGCGGTGGCAACCCTGGTGCTCGACCTCACCAAGGCAGTGGGCTTCCTCGCCCTCACCCGCCTGGAATTCGACCTCGTGATGGTCGCCGCCATCCTCACCGTGCTCGGCTTCTCCACCAACGACAAGGTCGTGGTCTACGACCGGGTGCGGGAAAACCTGCGTAAATACAAGACCATGCCGCTGCGTGAACTGATCGAGCTGTCGATCAACGAGACGCTGAACCGCACCATCGGCACGTCCGGCACGGTGTTCCTCGCCGCCCTGCCGCTGGCCCTGTTCGGCGGTGCCTCGATCGCGCATTTCGCATGGATGATGCTGTTCGGCATCGTCGTCGGAACGTCGTCATCGATCTTCATCGCGGCGACGATCCTCCTCGTCCTCGGCGAGAACCGCCTCCGCCGCGACACCTCAGCCCCTCCGAAGGACGGCGCCCCCGCCACCCCATAAAATCGCCTCACCCCGGCGAAAGCCGGGGTCCAGACGTGCAATGGGCATGATGCGTCCCCATATCCTCGCTCCCGCCGATCGTGGTAAAGTCTTCGCGTCCACCATCAGCCCGGAGCCTGAGCCTGTTTCCCTCCGTCCCCCTCGCCCCGCCCGCACCAAAGGCCGCGCCCGGCCCGGGATGGCTGTCGGGACAACGATGGCGTGATTTCGCACCGACCGGTCGCCAACCCGGTCGTATTTTCGCCAATACCGAAACGAAATCCGCCCCCTAGCTCCCGGACACTCCCATGCTCCTCCTGATCGACAACTACGACAGCTTCACCTTCAACCTCGTCCATTTCCTCGGCGAAAAAGGCGGGGATTGCGAGGTCGTACGCAACGACAAGATCACCGTGGACCAAGCCATGGCCCGCAAGCCGGAAGCGATCGTCCTCTCCCCCGGCCCCTGCACCCCGAATGAAGCCGGCATCTGCCTGGACCTGATCACCGCCGCCGCCGGCAAGGTGCCCATCCTCGGCGTCTGTCTCGGCCACCAGGCCATCGGCCAGGCCTTCGGCGGCCAGGTGGTGCGTGCGCCGGTGCCGATGCATGGCAAGCTCTCCGCCATGTCGCACGCCGGCACGGACATCTTCGCCGGCCTGCCCAACCCGTTCCACGCCACCCGCTACCACAGCCTGATCGTGGCGCGGGATACCCTGCCGGAGACCCTGATGCCCACCGCCTGGACCGAGGACGGGCTCATCATGGGCATGCGCCACCGCACGCTGCCGATCTTCGGCGTGCAGTTCCACCCGGAGAGCATCGCCTCGGAACACGGCAAGGACCTGCTGGCAAACTTCCTCGCCATCGCCCGCGGCAGTAACACCCCGGCGCAGGCTGCCTGACCATGTCCGGCGACCTCAAACCTACCATCGCCCGCCTCGCCAACGGCGAACGCCTGGGCGAGGCGGAGGCGGAAGCCGCCTTCGGCGTCATCATGTCCGGGGAAGCCACCCCGGCGCAGATCGCGGGACTGCTCATGGCCATGCGCGTGCGCGGCGAAACCGTGCCGGAAATCTCGGGCGCCGTCCGCGCCATGCGCGCCCGCATGGTCGCGGTGGAAACCCCGCCAGGCGCCATCGATGTCTGCGGCACCGGCGGCGATGGCGCCGGCACGCTGAACGTCTCCACCGCCGTCACCTTCGTCCTCGCCGGCTGCGGGGTGCCGGTGGCCAAGCACGGCAACCGCGCGCTCTCGTCGCGCTCCGGCGGGGCGGACGTGCTGACCGCGCTCGGCGTGAACGTCGATGCGCCACTGGACCGCCTGCCCGCCATGCTGCGCGCCGCCAACTGCGCCTTCCTGTTCGCCCCGCGCCACCACGCCGCCATGCGCCACGCCGCCGGCCCGCGCGTCGAACTCGGTACGCGCACTATTTTCAACCTGCTCGGCCCGCTGGCGAACCCGGGCCGCGTCACCCGCCAACTCACCGGCGTCTTCTCCCGCGACTGGCTGCGCCCGATGGCCGAGGCGCTCGGGAACCTGGGCAGCGAGCATGTCTGGATGGTGCACGGCCAAGGCCTCGACGAACTCACCCTCGCCGGGGACAACCAGGTCGTCGAGTTGCGCGACGGCACGCTGCGCGAATTCACTGTCACGCCGGAGGACGCGCATCTCTCCCGCGCGCCGATCTCCGCGATCAAGGGCGGGGACGCCGCGCACAACGCCGCCGCGATGATTGATCTGCTGCAAGGCGCGCGCGGCCCCTACCGCGATACAGTTCTGCTCAACGCCGCCGCCGCCCTCATCGTGGCCGGCCGCGCGGCGGACCTGCGGGAGGGCACGGTCCACGCCGCCCACGCCATCGACGACGGCGCCGCCCTGGCGGCGCTTGAGACACTGCGCCGCGAAAGCACGCGCGAAAGCTGAGACGACCCATGAACGTGAATACCCCCGACATCCTCGCCCGCATCTGCACGGAAACCCGCGCCGAGACCGAACGCCGCAAGGCCAAGGCACCGCTTGAGATGCTGAAGACGGAGATCGCCCACAACGCGGACGAGTCGCGCGGCTTCGGCCGCGCCCTGATGGCCGCCTGTGCCAAGGACGGCTTCGGCTTGATCGCAGAGATCAAGAAGGCCTCGCCCTCCGGCGGCCTGATCCGCCCGGAATTCGATCCCCCGTCCCTCGCCCGCGCCTACAAGGAAGGCGGCGCCGCCTGCCTCTCCGTCCTGACCGACACGCCGTTCTTCCAGGGGGAGGCCGCGCATCTGCGCGCCGCCCGCGCCGCGGTGGACCTGCCCGTGATCCGCAAGGACTTCATCCTCGATCCCTGGCAGGTCTACGAAAGCCGCGCCATGGGGGCGGACTGCATTCTCCTCATCATGGCCGCGCTGACCGACAACCAGGCACGGGAACTGGAGGAAGTGGCACGGCTGCTCGACCTCGACGTTCTGGTGGAAGTGCATGATGCCGCCGAGTTGACCCGTGCGCTGGGATTGCAGACCAAACTCGTCGGCATTAACAACCGCGACCTCCGCACCCTGGTGACGGACATCGGCACCACCGAGAAACTCGCCGCCGACGTGCCGCCGGACCGCTTCCTGGTCAGCGAAAGCGGCATCCGCAGCAACGCGGACGTGAAACGCCTTGCCGCCGTCGGCGCGCACGGCTTCCTGGTCGGCGAACACCTGATGCGACAGCCGGACGTCGCCGCCGCCACGCGCGCACTGCTGGGCAAGTCATGAGTGAGAAAAAGCTCACCCATTTCGACGCCGCCGGCAACGCGGCGATGGTGGACATCTCCGACAAGGACATCACCACCCGTACCGCCACCGCGAAGGTGCGCGTGCTGATGCAGCCGGAAACCCTGCGCGTCATCATGGACGGCACCGCGAAGAAGGGCGATGTCCTCGGCGTCGCTCGCCTCGCCGGCATCATGGGCGCCAAGCGCACGGCGGACTTGATCCCGCTCTGCCATCCGCTGCCGATCTCCGCCGTGACCGTGGACCTGACACCCGACCCGGCGGACAACGCCATCGACATCGCGGCCACCGTGCGCACCACCGGCCGCACCGGCGTGGAGATGGAGGCGCTGACCGCCGCATCCATCGCCGCGCTGACGGTATACGACATGTGCAAGGCGATCGACCGCGGTATGCGCATCGACGGGCTGCGCGTGGTACACAAGGACGGCGGCAAGTCCGGCGCGTTCACCCAGGACTGACGGGCCGGGGCGCGCTTGCCGCACCACCGCCATCGCAGCATCATGCCCGCCTCACGTGGACCGGATGCTCATGCAACGCACGAAGATATTTCCCAGCCTGGATGCGGCGGTTGCCGACATCCCGGATGGCAGCACCATCGGCTTCGCCGGTTTCGGCGGTGTCGGCACGCCGTGGTTCCTGATCGCCGCCCTGTCGCGCCAAGGCGCAAAGCGCCTGACCTGCGTCTCCAACTCCACCACCGCGCGCGACATGCCGCCGGGTGCCGCGGACATGAGCGCGATCGTCGCCAACGGCCAGTTGGCGAAAGGCATCTGTGCCTTCACCGCCGGCACGCGGCCATCGCAGAAGCTAGTGTTCACCGAATGGTATGAGGCCGGCAAGGTGGAGGCCGAAATCGTCCCGCAAGGCACATTGGCCGAGCGCCTGCGCGCCGCCGGTGCCGGCATCCCCGCCTTCTTCACCCCCGCCGGCGTCGGCACGGAAGTCTCCGAAGGCAAGGAACACCGCGACTTCGACGGCCGCACCTACGTGATGGAACGCGCCTTGCCGCTGGACTACGCCTTCATCCGCGCCTGGAAGGCCGATGCGCTCGGCAACCTGCAATTCCGCCTGTCCCAGCGCAACTTCAACCCGCTGATGGCGATGGCCGCGCGCGTCACCATCGTCGAGGTGGAGGAGGACGTGCTACCCGCTGGCGGGTTGGACCCGGACCAGATCCATGTCCCCGGCCTCTATGTGCATCGCCTCGTGAAAGTCGATCCGAAGGGAATGCCCGCATGAGCGAAGAGAAGGGTCTTTCTCGCCAGCAGATGTGCAACAGGCTGGCACGCGAATTCGCCGATGGCTGGATCGTCAATCTGGGCGTCGGCATCCCCACCATGTGCGCCAACGCCGATTTCTCCGACCGGCTGATCACCTTCCACGCGGAGAATGGCGTGATCGGCTACGGCGCCATCGCCGCGCCGGGTCAGGAAGACAAGCACCTGGTCAATGCCGGCGGCCAGCACGTGCTGCCGAAGCCTGGCATGGTCATCGTCCATCACGCCGACAGCTTCGCGCTGATCCGCTCCGGCAAGATCGACGTGACGGTGATGGGCGCCTACCAGGTGTCAGAGAAAGGAGACTTCGCTAACTGGAAACTGGCCGGCGCCAAGGGCGGCGGCATCGGCGGCGCGATGGATTTGGCGGCTTGCGCCAAACGCGTGTTCATCGTGATGGAACACACCACGCGCGATGGTTCGCCGAGGATCATCAAGAACTGCACCCTGCCCATCACCGCGCCCGGCGTGGTGAAGATGGTGGCCACCAACTACGGCCTGTTCCGCATCGACGCCGCCGGCGTGACCCTGACGGAAATCGCGCCGGGCCTGACGGTGGACGAGGTGAAGGCCGCCACCGGTTGCCCGCTCGTTATCCCCGATAACCTTCAGGTCGTCGCAACATGAGCGGTTCCATGATGACGGTGGAGGATGCCCGCGCCCGCATCCTCGCCGGGCTGAAGCCGACACCGGCGGAAACCGTGGCCCTGGCGCAAGCATGGAACCGTGTCAGCGCTGCTGACATCCCCGCGCGGCTGACGCAGCCGCCATCCGATGTATCCGCGATGGACGGCTACGCGGTGCGCGCCGGGGATGCCACGCTGGGAGCGAAACTGCGCGTGATCGGCGCCGCCCCTGCCGGCCACCCGTTCGCCGGCACGGTGGGTGTCGGGGAAACCGTGCGCCTGTTCACCGGCAGCGTCGTGCCCAATGGCGCCGACGCCATCCTGCTGCAGGAAGACACCACGCGGGACGGCGACACCGCGACGGTGAATGAGGCCGTCACCCTTGGCCGGCACATCCGCCGCGCCGGGCAGGATTTCGCCCGCGGCGACGTGGTTATCCCGACCGGGCGGAAGTTGACGGCGCGGGACATCGGCCTTGCCGCCGCCGCCAACCATCCGTGGCTCGCCGTGCACCGCGCCCCGCGCGTCGCCATTCTCGCCACGGGGGACGAGATCGCTCTGCCCGGAGAACCGATCCCGCCCGGCGGCATCGTCTCCTCCAACTCCCACGCCCTGGCCGCGCTGGTGCGCGCCTGCGGCGGGGAGCCGGTGGTGCTTCCGATCGCCGCGGACACGATGGAGGCGGTGGGTGCCGTGGCCGACGCCGTTACCGGCATGGATATGCTGGTGACCACCGGCGGCGCCAGCGTGGGCGACCACGACCTGGTGATCGAGGGCCTGACCCGGCGCGGGTTGGCGGTCGATTTCTGGAAAATCGCCATGCGCCCGGGCCGCCCGCTGATGCACGGCCAGCTTGGCCCCATGCCGGTGCTCGGCCTGCCCGGCAATCCGGTTTCCGCCCTGGTGTGCGCCATCCTGTTCCTGGTCCCGGCGCTGGCCCGGCTGACCGGCCTGCCCGCCGGCCCGCCTCCCACCACGACGGCTGTCCTGGGCAAGGCCCTGCCGGCGAACGACTGGCGCGCCGACCACTTGCGGGCCACGCTGCAACAGGGCGCGGACGGGCGGCTGACGGTAACCACCTTCCCGGTGCAGGACTCGGCGATGCTGCGCCGCCTGGCGCTGGCGGACGCGCTGATCCTGCGCCCGGCCAATGCCCCCGCCCTGCAGGAAGGCGCGGAGGTTCCGGTCATCCGGCTGGATTCGCTCGGAATCTGATACCTCCCCGCTCTCTCTACGGGAGAGAACCGAGGTTAGGGAAACTCCCATTCCGCTTGACGGGGCAACGAGAACCTTTCTAGAACATCGGCACCGTTGCTGTTTTGTTCTGGAACCCCCATGCTCACGCGCAAGCAACACGAACTGCTCCGCTTCATCGACCGGCACCTGAAGGAGACCGGCTTCTCGCCGAGTTTCGAGGAGATGAAGGCGGCGCTGAACCTGAAGTCCAAGTCCGGCATCCACCGCCTGATCACGGCGCTGGAGGAACGCGGCTTCCTGGCCCGCCGCCACCAGCGCGCTCGTGCGCTGGAGGTGCTGCGCGTCACGGACGACATGGCCACAAGCCCGGCGGACAGCGCGGCGCCGGTGGCATCGCCCGCCTTCTCGCCCAACGTCATCAAGGGCGATTTCTCCACCCGCCTGGCCGGCGTGCGCGCCGCGCCGGAAGCCGGCGCCATCCAGATCCCCCTCTACGGCCGCATCGCCGCCGGCCAGGCGATCGAGGCGGTGCGCGACACCGCGCAGATCGAGGTGCCAATGGCCTTGCTGGGCAATGGGGAGCACTACGCGCTGGAAGTCGCCGGAGATTCGATGGTGGAAGCCGGCATCCTGGACGGCGACACTGCCCTGATCCGCAAGGGCGAGGGCGCGGAGAACGGCCAGATCGTCGTCGCCCTGATCGACGACAACGAGGTGACGCTGAAGAGGTTGCGGCGGCGCGGGAATTCGATCGCCCTGGAACCGGCGAACGCCGCCTACCAGACACGCGTGCTGCCGGCGGAGCGGGTGAAAGTGCAAGGAAAGCTGGTGGGGCTGATGCGGCGGTACTAAGCCCGCCGCCCTTCACCCGTCATGGCTGGGCTTGACCCGGCCATCCACGTCTTTTCTTCGAAACACCGCAAATCGTGGATGCCCGGCTCGAGGCCGGGCATGACCACGATCAACGCTTCTGCAACACCTCGGGATTGGAAACCCGGACCGGTTTGCCGTCCAGGAACGCCAGCGCGTTCTCCACGTGCTCGGGGTAGAAATTCTCCCACACCTCCTGCACGCAGTAGCCCAGATGCGGCGTCAGCGTAGCGTTGGGCAGGCGGCGCAGTTCATGGTCGGCCGGCAGCGGCTCGCGGTCGTAGACGTCGAGGCCCACCTTGATGCGGTTCTCGCGCAACGCCGCCAGCATCGCGGCTTCATCCACGATCGGGCCGCGGGACGTGTTCACCAGTACCGCGCCCTTCTTCATCTTAGCGATATCGGCGGCGCCGATCATGCCGCGCGAGCGGTCCGACAGCACATAGTGGATGGAGATGACGTCAGAGGTGGACATCAGCGTGTCCTTGTCCACCTTCGTGGCGCCGGCGGCCTTGGCGGCTTCGTCGGTGATGTTCTGGCTCCAGGCCTGCACCTTCATGCCCAGCGCGATGCCGTAGCGCGCCATCAGGCTGCCGATCTTGCCGACGCCGACCAGGCCCAGCGTCTTGCCGTGGCAGGCGAAGCCCACGGGCACACCCATCTGGAATTTCCCGGCGCGCATGTTGGCGTGCGCCTGGTCCAGTCCGCGCATCGCGTTCAGCATCAGGGCCAGGGCGATTTCCGCCGTTGCCGGGGTGCCGGGGCCGGAGGACGTGCCGGTGACCACGATACCCATGTCCGTGCACGCCGCCATGTCCAGCGACAGAGTGCGGGCACTAGTGGTGCCGATCATCTTCACGCCCTTCAGGCGGCGCACCAGGGCGCCGTTGAACTGGGTGCGCTCGCGCATCGCCAGAAGCACGTCGAAGCCGGCCAGCTTGGCCACCGCGTCGTCATCGCTGGCGAAGGCGTCCTGGAAGAACACCAGTTCGCCGCGCGCGCGCAGTTTGTCCCAGTCCGCATTCGCCTGGGCCACGCCCTGCCAGTCGTCCAGCACCGCGATCTTCATGGTGGTTCCCCCTCAGGTTTGGAAAAGGCCGGCAAGGTGGCGCCGCGCGCAGTCCATGGCAAGTGATTGACGCGGCGCGGGGTGGCGGCCAATCTGGGCAGGAGATCGGAGACGCTGATGAACCCGGATATCGACCTGAAGGTGTTCTGGCAGCCCGGTTGAACGAGTTGCTTGAAACTCAAGGAGTTTCTCACGGTCCGTGCGATCGTGTTCGATTCGGTCAACGTGCTGGAGGACGACGAAGGCTTGGCGGAACTGCGGCGCCTGGGCGCGCGCTCCGTGCCCGTGCTGTCGCGCGGTGATGCCTGGACCTTCGCGCAGAACATCGGCGCGGTGGTGAAGTTCCTCGGCCTGGATGAAAAGACCGGCCCGACGCTGTCCGCTCCGCAACTAATGACGCGGTTGCAGACCTTCATCGGCGCGGCGCAACGCATCATCGCGCAAATGCCGGACGACAAGCTGGCCACGGAAGTGCCAAACCGGCCGCGTTCCTACCGGGTGCTGGGGCATCACATTTTCCGTATCCCGGAAATGTTCCTGGAAACCGCCCAGGGCGTCACGCTGACGCATGAAGGCCTGATGGTAGCCCCGCCGCCGGACATACGCAGCGCGGAGATCTCCGCCTATGGCGCCGATGTCGGCACACGGCTGAATGCCTGGTGGGCGGCCAAGGCCGACAAGTCCGGCAAGGACCAGGTGAACACCTACTACGGCCCGCAGACCCTACATGAGGTGCTGGAACGTACCACCTGGCATTGCGGCCAGCACGTACGGCAATGGGTCATGCTGCTGGGCATGCAGGGAATCACCGCGGACAATCCGCCGAAGGAAGCCGACTTCGCCGGGCTTCCCATGCCGACGAATGTGTGGGACGGCTGATCCCCTGGCTTAAGGGGATTCCTGCTCATGAAAATTGCGGTTATCGGGTCCGGTCTCATCGGCCGCGCGTGGTCCATCGTGTTCGCGCGTTCGGGCATCGAGGTGGGGTTGTGGGACCCGGTGCAGTCTGCGTTGCCGGCGGCGCAGGACTTCATCGCCGCGCGCTTGCCTGAACTGCATGACGCCGGGCTGGTGAAGGAAACGGCTGACAGGATCCTACCGCGCATCATGCCCGCCGCCACGCTGGCCGAAGCGCTGGCCGGTGCCGCCTATGTGCAGGAGAACAGCCCGGAGCGGGTGGAGGTGAAGATCCCGCTGTTCCAGCAGCTGGATGAACTGGCAGCGCCAGAGACGGTGATCGCCTCCTCCACCTCAGGCATTCCGGCCAGCGCCTTCACGGAAAACCTGAAGGGTCGCGCCCGATGTCTCGTCGCGCATCCGGTGAACCCGCCCTATCTGGTGCCGCTGGTGGAAATCTGCCCGGCGCCGTGGACCTCGGCCGGGGCGGTGGCGAAAACCCGTGAAATCATGG
>Ga0315912_10004688_pt1 | contig 12842 bp, 10 predicted proteins | sample VfabasoilMG_FD_204469 | JGI IMG/M metagenome (GOLD analysis project Ga0315912, IMG submission 204469) | Garden soil microbial communities collected in Santa Monica, California, United States - V. faba soil | ecosystem: Environmental > Terrestrial > Soil > Garden | place: USA: California... | reverse complement strand
TTACGACGAACCTCGTGTTGCCCGGTCGCTATCTCGTGTTGCTGCCCAACTCAGATCAAAGCGGCATTTCCCGCAAGATCGAGAACCAGCAGGAACGCCAGCGTTTGAAGAAAATTCTCCGCGAACTCAACATCCCGGACGGCATGGGCGTCATCATGCGCACCGCCGGGGAGGGCCAGCAGAAGCGCTACTTTGTGCGCGACCTCGCGTTGCTCGTCGAGGAATGGCAGGGCATTCAGGATCGCATCAGGAAACAGCCCATGGCGACGTGCGTGTTCCAGGAGCCCGATCTCATTGAACGCACCGTGCGCGATTTCCTCACCGAGGATGTCGAGCGGATCGTCGTGGACAACCAGAAGGCGCACGACCGGATGCGCGATATGATCACGAAGATTTCCAAACGCTCGGCGAGCAAGATCAAACTCTATCTGGAAGCTCAACCGATCTTCGACCGGTTTAACATCACCAAGCAGCTGGACAGCACATTCTCGCGCCAGGTGCACCTCAAGAGCGGTGGCTACATTGTCATCGACGAAACTGAGGCGCTCGTCGCGATCGATGTGAACACCGGCCGCCACAAAGGAGGCAAGGACCAGGAGTCGACGATTCTCAAGGTCAACCTTGAAGCCGCGGATGAAATCAGCCGGCAACTGCGCCTTCGTAACATGGGCGGGTTGATCGTGCTCGACTTTATTGACATGAAATCGCGCGGCGACCAGCAGCGCGTGTATCAACGGATGAAGGAAGGTTTGCGCCGTGATAAGGCCAAGACGCACATCCTGCCGCTCTCGCAGTTGGGTCTGATGGAAATGACGCGTCAACGTCACAGCGAAAGCGTTCGGCAATCGCACTACGACGATTGCCCGTATTGCAAAGGCCGCGGCAAGGTGAAGAGCGTCGTAACCATGAGCGTCGAGATCCAGCGCAAGCTACAGGAACTCCTCAAGAAACGCACGCGCGACGAGTCTGACTTCCAGCTACGCATCGTCGTGCATCCCACCGTGCTGGAACGTCTGCGCACCGAGGACGAAAAGCATCTCATCGAGATGGAAAAGCGTTATTTCGGCAAGCTCAGCTTCCGCGCCGACACCGGCATGCACGCGGAGCAGTTCAAGATTCAGAATGTCACCACCAACGAAGAGTTGGTGAGTGTCTCTTGAAGTTTGAATAAATCAATCGGCCGCCCGGCGCGCTCGCGCCGGGCGGTTTTTGTTTTCGGTCTCCGCTCGCTGCGCCTCGGTCGGGATCAGCGACGGAATGTTCAATGTCTTGCACTTGGTCAACCCCGTGCGACCGGGAAACGGGCACACTCCGCATCCCACGAACTTGCTTGCCGCCCCGTGCCCCGAGCCCCAAAATGCGCGGTGTCGTTACTGCCCCGTTCGGGGCTTCTGGAGTTCGCAACTGGATTTGAAACATGCTTAAGTCACACGAATTGCTCGGCTTCATGTCGCCCCCGCTGGCGACTGAGATCATTGAATACCTGTTCGAGTCGGACAAACCCTCCTATCGCGCCACGCTCAGCGCCGTGGCCGAGGCCCGCAAGCTGCGGCCGGTCTTCCTCGAACGCCAGGCGCGCGTCGAACGCCACGCCACCATGCTGGGCACGCTCACGAGACCGCAGCTCGACCAGGTCGCCGGCATTCTCATCCGCACGTGGCTGGTGAAAAAATACACAGCCATGCTCACCGCGTTCCTCGACGCCCTGGGCATTCCGCATAAGGAAGGCGTCGTAGAGGACCTGCCGGCAACCATGGACGACGAAAAGCTTAAGGCTGCTGTCGAGCAATTGCTCGCGAAATTTCCCCCGGAAGTCGTCGCGGTGTATCTCAATGCGTTCAACGACATGAACGAGGCGAACTGGCCAAATCTGAAGACGATTCTCGAAAGCGATTCCCGCCTTCAGTTGGGCGCGCACTAAATCGCTTACGTGTTCTCCGAGTAGTAAAAGTCCCCAGCACTTTTTGCTTTTCTCTTGTCCCCCGAGGTTTTTCAATCTCTGCCATGGACACGATGAACCAAACCGTTGCCACGCCCGTCTCGACACCGGACTATCGACATCGAAAGCATACGCTTTCCCAACCCAAGACTTTCCTTGGCCGCGTCGGACTGACCTTGCAGGACTGGCTCGAGAGCTTTGTTGCTCGCGTTTCTGTTCACGGCGATCTGCATGTTTATCAGACCAGGACCTTTCCCTGGGCCGCCGAACTGGAAGCCGATTGGAAAAAGATCCGGGCCGAACTCGACGCCGTGATGGTTTACCGCGACCAAATGCCCAGCTTCCAGGACATTCTCAAGGAAGTCTCCACCATCCAGAGCGACAACGACTGGAAGACGTTCTTCCTTGCCGGCATTGGCATGGATTGCGCAGAAAATGCGAAGCGATGTCCCGAGACCATGCGCCTGCTGGGCAGGATTCCCGGTATGACGACGGCTTTTTTCAGCATCCTCTCGCCGCACAAGCATATTCCCGCCCACCGCGGCGCGTACAATGGCATCTTGCGCTTCCATCTCGGCCTGCTCGTGCCCGAGCCGCGCGAACGGGTGCGCATTCGCATCGCCAATGACATCTGTCACTGGAGTGAAGGCAAGGCCCTGATCTTTGACGACACCTATAATCACGAAGTCTGGAATGACACCGACGGCTTCCGCGTGGTGCTGTTCGTGGACTTCACGCGCCCGCTGAAGCAGCCATGGCATTGGTTCAACCAACGGCTGTTAAGCATTGGAGCGCTTGCGCCCTTCCTGCGTGAAGCTGGCAAAAAGCAAACCGCCTGGCAGAAGAAGTTTTACAAGAAGTGAACCGCATTGAGTTATGAAGCGAATCGGTGCACTGCTGGCCACTTGGGTTTGCCTTTCGCAGTGACGCGGTCGCTGAATGGCACAAACGAGGCAAATCCACCGCCCCAAACCATGCGGCTTCATTACACCCTTATCAGTTTGCTCCTCATTGTCACGGTGCGCGTTTGCACTGCTCAGCCGGTGCAGAAGTCCCCAGATCAGAATTCGACGATCGCCAAAGGTGCCACGGTTTCCAACTTGAGCACGAGCATTTGGCGGATTTTTCAAACCAGGAACAATGAATATTGGTTCGGAAGCGGCGACGACGGCGTTTATCGTTATGACGGAAAAAACATCGTCAATTTCACCACGAAAGACGGGTTGTGCAATAATCGCATTTGGGCCATTCAGGAGGACAAATCAGGTAACATTTACTTTACGACGCCGGGCGGAGTCGGCCAACCGGACGGCATCAGCAAGTTCGATGGGCGCGCCTTCACTACCTTGCGCCGGGCAGCCGAGCGTTCCCCGATGACCGAATGGAAGCTGCAACCGGATGATCTATGGTTTCAAGGCGCGCAGGATGCGGGGGTGGTTTATCGGTATGATGGCAAGACGTTGCATGCTTTGGAATTCCCCAGAACCAAACTCGGTGATGAGCATTACGCAAGATTCCCGCGTTCAAAATTCCCGAATGCGATTTATAGCCCCTACGACGTTTACGGCATGCTGAAAGACTCCAAAGGAAATCTCTGGTTTGGCACCACCTGCGTTGGGGTCTGTCGCTTCGATGGGAAATCGTTTACCTGGATGACTGACCATGGTCTCACGGACGCGCCGGTTCGCTCGATTGTTGAGGATAGAAACGGGGACTTTTGGTTCAGCTATAGTGGTGAAGCACCATTTGATGGTTTTAGGAAGGTTACCGGCATGGATCAACTAAGGGACCGCGTCAAAGGCACGATCGTAAGTAGCATGTCAATCGTCGAAGATAACGACGGCAACATCTGGACGGCATCGTTTGGCGGAGGCGTACGGAAGTATGATGGAAAGCGGCAAACCCATTACCCGATCAAAGATGGCGATACCAATGTCACGCTCTTCTCGATCTACAAGGATCGTAGAGGCGCCCTGTGGCTTGGAAGCCATAACGCCGGCGCGCTCAAATTCACCGGCCGGAGTTTTGAGAAATTCAAACCCTGATGGCCAAACGCAGCGCAGGCGCTAACCGGGACAAATAATTGCTAATCGCCACCTGGTTCTCTTCCCAGGTCGCAAATTATTTTAACTGCGGGCTTTCGCGGCGCCGGTTCTTGGTATTACTTGGCGCGATGCACGAAATGCCTTTGATCACGACCATCGCGCTCGGTCTCAGCGGCGCGCTGCTGTTCGGCCTCCTGGCGCGGCGGATTGGTCTCTCGCCGATCGTGGGTTATTTGATCGCCGGCGTCGTGGTGGGACCGAACACGCCGGGATTTTCCGGTGATCCCAAACTCGCTTCGCAGCTCGCTGAAATCGGCGTGATCCTGCTGATGTTTGGCGTCGGCTTGCATTTTCATCTCAAGGATTTACTGGCGGTGCGAGGGATTGCAGTTCCCGGGGCATTGGGTCAGAGCGCCGCGGCCACTGTGGCTTGCATGGGCATTGCCACCCTGGCCGGGCTTAGCTGGCAGAGCGGTCTGGTGTTGGGAGTCGCGGTGTCAGTCGCGAGCACGGTAGTGTTGCTGCGCGCGTTGTCAGATCAAGGCTCGGTGGAAACTCCTGAGGGCCACGCAGCGGTGGGCTGGCTGGTGGTGGAGGACATCATTACCGTACTCGTGCTCGTGTTATTGCCCCCGCTCGCCGCGAGCGGCGCCGGCGGCAACATCCTGCAAACAGTGGGCGTGGCCGTTCTTAAACTTGCATTGCTTAGCGCCATCATCCTGCTGGCCGGGGCGCGTTTCATCCCCTGGTTGTTGCTGCGCGTGACGCGCCTCCGCTCGCGCGAGTTGTTTACTCTCACGGTGCTGGTGATGGCCATTTGCATCGCCACGCTTTCTTACGTGGCATTCGGAGCTTCGATGGCGCTGGGCGCGTTCCTTGCGGGGATGGTCGTCGGCCAATCCAAAGTCAGCGATCAAGCCGCGGCCGACGTGTTGCCGATGCGCGACGCGTTTGCCGTGTTGTTTTTTGTGGCCGTGGGCATGTTGTTCGACTACCGCAGCATCCTCGAATCGCCGGGTTTGTTGCTCGGCGTGCTTGCCGTAATCCTCATCATCAAACCGCTGGTAGCACTGCTCATCGTCATCCTGTGCGGTCATTCCCTGCGCACCGGGCTGACGGTGGCGGGCGGCCTGGCTCAAATCGGCGAGTTCTCATTCATCGTCGGGGAAATGGCAAAGTCGCTCGGCTTGCTTCCCGGCAGCGCACACAACGTGTTGGTGGCTGGTGCGATCATTTCCATCAGCCTGAACCCGGCGCTTTTCAAGGGGCTGCTGCGGATGGAGCCGCGATTGCAGCAATGGCCCTGGCTGGCAAGGCGGTTGGCGCGCCGCCACAGCAAACGTGGCGCGGAAGCCAACCAGGCCGCTGCTAAATTGACGAGTGATCCTAATGCCGTGCGCGCCATCGTGGTCGGCCATGGCCCGGTGGGGCAAACCCTGACCCGCCTGCTGCGCGAATTCGGCATCAATCCCACAATCGTGGAGACGAACATCGACACGGTGTTGGAATTGCAGGCGTCCGGCCGTCCGGCCGTTTTTGGCGATGCCAAGCGCCCCGAGATTCTACAGGCAGCGGGGCTTTCTTCCGCCACTTACTTGTTTGTCACCGTTCCGCACATTGAGATCAGCCGGCAGGTGATCCAAACCGCGCGCGAGCTGAGCCCGACGGTGCGCATCCTCGCACGTGCCGCCTACTTGAATCAGCAGGAAACATTGCATCACGCCGGCGCAGCGGTAATTCGTTACGACGAAGCCGAGTCCGCCGCTGCACTGGCGGAGGCGCTATTGCAGGAAATCAATGTGCCGGCGCAGCAGATCGACACGAAGGTGGCGATGGTTCGCAATGAACTCGCGCCCCTGCCGCTGCCGATGCGGTTGGATTGAGTGCCTGGCGTGGGTCGCAGTGGAAGGATGCCGTTCGCTTTTGCCCGCTTGATGGTCGTCTGGCATCGTTTCCAAAGTGACAGCTGGACATGCACCAAACGCGGATTTATTGTCGCCTGACGTGAGGGTGATATCCGACAATTCTGTCATTCATTTATGATGTTAGACGGCGTTACACACCATGCGTAAGTCCCTCATCATCCTGCTCGGAATTGTGAGCCTCGCTTTGCTTGTTGGAGTGCTCTGGTCATCCGACAGGAGCTTGAGCGACACCGACCGCAAGCACATCACTGCCATTGTTCAGGCAGAGACGACGGAGAGCATCCTGGAGATCCAGCGGCAGCGCGATGGCACAGTCCAAGTTTCCACTGGAGTTCATCGCGGCGGGTTTGACGGTGGCGGCAAGCTGTTCACGCTGAAGCGGACCTTTCGAGGCTGGAAGATTGTCAGCCGTGGAGTTTGGATGTCTTAGCCATGACAACACCGCCTTCTGAGGAACTAGACATGCAAACCGGCCGCTGAGCTTGGGCCGTTAGGCGAAGATGAGCATCGTGAAAAAGTTGGTCATTGCAGTTGTGGCCGTTGTGGTTGTTGGCGCATTGGCCGTCGCTGCTTGGCTTGGTTCGATGTCGCAACGTCGAGAAGTGGCAGTGAGAGAGTATGAGGCTCAAGGTTTTCAGATGATGAAGTTTTGCAACGGCGGCGCAGCCGGTCAGGCCGCTACTGAGGTTGACACCATCAAGCAATATTTGGAGGACTTTTCGGCTGACACCCCGAAGGACACTAACATGATTACCCAGCTACAGTGGGCACTGGTCGTCGCACAAGAAAAGGCTACAGTCTTGCGTGAGGATTGCCGCAGGAGAGGCCATTGCCATACGTATCCCTACAAGACCAACTGGGCCGTCATCCAGGCGGCGTTGAGAGCCGCCGACAAGTTGTATCAGTGACCGATGACGCCACCTAACAAGACGTTACAGCGAACCAGGCCATCGCTCCCGGTTGCAATCGTGGGCGTCCCGCGGGCCGGGTCGCCCAGCCTAGGTCGTTCAGCGTCGCACCATGATCTCAAAGCGCAAAATAATTAAGATCAGATTGCTTGCGATTGCGATTGGCATAGCCGGATTCGTAGGTTTCTACTTTTGTTACATCCTTCTAGGTTTAGGGACGGGTGTCATCGCCATGTGTGCGACAGCACCAGAATGGTGGTGTCACACGTATCTTTACTCTTTGTATGGCACGCCATTGTTCGCGGGTTGGATCGGGTATTATTGTGGCAGGAGATTTTTGCACAGATATGAGCCAGCCGCCTAACAAATCGCTGCAGCCGTCGCCGGTGGGCATTGTCAGTTTCTGCTGACGCAGGCCACGTCCTTGTGAGCTTTAGTAGTTAGGAATGAAAGTTGTCATCCTGTTGACCTCTTGGGCTGTCTATTTGTTGCTTGGTTTCTTGCTTTGCGGTGTCATTCACACCGGGCCACACGACTGGTACCAGCTTCGGGGGTTGACGATTGAGCACTATTACGGTCACGGTTTGCTCGTAGAGGACATTCGACCATTGATTTTGGTATCGGCTTTGGACGTGAGTTATGTCGTCACATGGTTGTGTTTCGCGTCGCTTCACGATTTGGAAAGAGATGATGTTCATGCCTAACTGTTGTACCTCGAGAGGTTGTCCGCGGTTTTGGGGAGTCTGGACGCTGGTCGCTGCCTCAGCGTATGTCTGCGCTTGCCCGGTGATTTCCTGCAGCTAATCTGTCAGGGTGGATTGGTTCACCGACCGTCATACATTCCTGCTCGCGGTGCTCTTATACGGCTTGAGCACTGTTTATTCGGTTTTCCTGTGGCGCCGCGGCTTTCGCCGCGATGACTACGTCAATCTCGCGCTGCTCGGGCTCGCGTTTGTCCTGCACACCGCGGCCATGGGGTTGCGCGGCTTTTCGCTGAAATCCTGTCCCGTCAACAATCTCTACGAAGCCACCACGTTTCTGGCGTGGGCGCTGGCCCTGGCGTCGCTGGTAGTGAGCTTCCTGCCGCGACTGCGCTACGTGAGCACGTTCGCGGTGCCGTTGCTCTTCATCATCGGCGTGTTTGCCCTGATGCCCTCGCTGGATCCGCCGCGCGGCCCCAAGCCGGAATTCACCGGCTGGCTCGTGAGCCTGCACGCCGCGATGATCCTGCTCGCTTACGGGGCGTTTGGACTCGGGGCCGTTTCCGGCCTCATGTATCTCTCCCAGCAACACAACCTCAAGTTCAAGAAACTGAGCGCCGTCTTCTCGCTGCTCCCGCCGATTCAGCGAGTGGAAGTCGTGACGATCCGGCTCGTGGTCGTGGGCTTCGTATTCCTCACCATCGGCCTGTTTGCCGGGGGGCGGCTCCCGCGCCCCGAGGGCATGACGTATTTCAGCGACACGAAAGTGAAATGGTCCGCGCTGCTGTGGTTGTCGTATCTGGTACTGCTGGCCTGGCGCTGGCGGCCGGGATTGAGCGGTCGCCGATTTGCCTACGGCGCCACCGGCGTCTTTGTGTTTCTCCTGCTGACTTTCTGGGGCACGAACCTGCTCTCGAAGCTGCATCACCAATGATTTGCCGCGCATGATCGTCGTCCTTGGTCTCAGCCATCGCTCGGCCCCCGTGGAAATGCGGGAGCGCTTTGCGTTTGCCGAATCGCGCATTCCCGAGGCGCTGGCCCGCCTCCGCGCGCGTGGCCGGATCAACGAGGCGGTGATCCTGTCCACCTGCAATCGCGTGGAGATCTACGCCACCGGCCAGCCGGATGTGAACACGACCGCGGCGGAACTGCAGGAATTTCTTCGCGACTTTCACGCGAGTCCGGCCCCGTTACCCCTGGAGATCTACACCCTCACCGAACCGCAGAGCGTGCATCATCTCTTCAAGGTGGCGGCCGGGTTGGACTCAATGGTGCTGGGTGAAACGGAGATCCTTGGCCAGCTCAAGCAGGCATATGACCTTGCGTTGCAGCACAAGCACACTGGACCGCGCTTGAACAAGGCGTTCCAGCGGGCTTTCAACGTAGCCAAACATATTCGCACGGAAACGAACATCCAGCGCGGCAGCGTGAGCGTGGCTTCGGTGGCGGTGGAACTGGCCGAGAAGATTTTCACGACCCTGTCCGAGCATGAGGTCATGGTCATCGGTGCGGGCGACACGAGCGAGAAGACTGCTCGCGCCCTGCTTTCCCGCGGCGCCCGGAGCATCGTGGTGGCGAATCGCTCGTTCGACCGCGCCGCAGAACTGGCGCGCGAACTGGGCGGGCGCGCGATGCGCTTCGACGATTGGACGAAGGAATTCGAGCGCGTGGATATCGTCATCAGCAGCACCGCGGCCCCGCATCACATCCTGGACCGCGCCACGCTTGAACCGCTGGTGAAGCTGCGCCGCAATCGCCCGCTCCTCCTGATCGACATCGCCGTTCCCCGCGATATTGATCCGGAGGTGAACTACCTCGACAACGTCTTTCTCTACAACGTGGACGACCTTCAAGGGATTGCGGACAATTACCTCCAGCAACGCCGCGAAGAAATCGCGCGCTGCGAAGCGATCATTCAGGAAAAGGCGAAACCGGTTTTGACAATGAACGCCGGATCTTTGAACCTGAGTCCCACGCAGCAGGAATCTCATGCCTGACCAACCCATCATCATCGCCACTCGCGGCAGCGCCTTGGCGCTCGCGCAGACGCACATGATTCTGGAAATGTGCCGCAAGGCCTTCCCGGAACTGCGATTCGATTACCAAATCATCAAAACCACCGGTGACAAGCTGCAAAAGGCTTCGATGTCGAAGACTGATCCCAGCCTGCCCAAAGGTTTGTTTACCAAGGAACTGGAAGTCGCCTTGCTCGAGGGACAGGCCGATCTCGCTGTCCACAGCTTGAAAGATTTGCCAACCGAATTACCCGCAGGACTGATGCTCGCCGCCACGCCCAAGCGGGAGGATGTGCGCGATGTGTTGATCTACCGCTCGGAGAAGAACCAGTTGCGCGGCTACCAGGCGCACCTCAAGTTGAAGGATTTTCCCCAGGGTGCAACCATCGCCACGAGCAGCACCCGCCGCAAAGAACAGCTGCTGGCGGTGCGGCCTGATTTCAAGACCGTCGAAATCCGCGGCAACGTCGCGACGCGCATGAAAAAAGTCGCGGACCACGGCGACCTAGACGCCACAGTTCTCGCGCTCGCTGGCCTGAAGCGGCTGAACTTCTCGCTCAACGCCGACGGCACGATTACCGGCGAAGCCGTTCCCGACGCCATGTTTGCCAGCGTCATCGAGGTGGCCGAAATGCTCCCCTGTGTTGGCCAGGCGGCAATCGGCATCGAGATCCGCGAGCACGATGAACGTATTGCGAGAATTTGCGAACGGCTGACAGACTTCAACACTTTCCAATGCGTGACGGCGGAGCGCAGCTTTCTTCGCGCGATGGGCGGCGGCTGCCAGAGTCCCGTTGGGGCGCACGCCGAGATCAATGGGGAGACTTTGACCTTGAAGGCAGTTTCGTTTCGGGATGGCTCGGCCAGACGCGCAACCGCCCAACGTCCGATTAACGAAGCTGTGGCGTTAGGTCAGGCAGTGGCGGCCGAGCTGGCGTAATCCGAATTGCGTCCGCCCTCAGGCGATCAGTTCCTCCACCACCTTCGCGGGCTCCACGCCCGTGAGGCGTTGGTCCAACCCCAGATGCCGGTAAGTAAACCGTTCGTGTTCGAAACCCAGCAGGCGCATTATCGTCGCGTGAAAATCGTGAACCGTGACCGGATCGCGAACAATGTTGTATGAGAATTCGTCCGTCTCGCCGTGAATCACTCCGGGCTTCGCGCCGCCCCCCGCCATCCACATCGTAAAACATCGCGGATGATGATCCCGGCCGTAATTCTCGCGCTCCAGTTTCCCCTGGGTGTAAACCGTGCGGCCAAATTCGCCGCCCCAAACGACCAGCGTGTCATCGAGCATGCCACGAGCTTTCAGGTCCTGCACGAGCCCGTAACACGCTTGATCCACATCTTTGCACTGCATGGGCAAGCGCCCGGAAGTGTTCGAGTGTGTATCCCAATTGTTGTGGTAAATCTGTACAAAGCGCACGCCGCGCTCGACGAGCCGCCGCGCCAGCAACGCCGAGTTCGCGAACGTTCCCGGTTTCTTCGCATCGTCGCCGTATAACTTCCACGTCGCCTCGGACTCACTGGTGATCGCCGTCAATTCGGGAACGCTCGATTGCATGCGGAAGGCCAGTTCGTATTGCGAAATCCGGGTGTGGGTCTCGGGATCGCCCACTTCGCGATAGTTGATCTCATTCAACGCCTTCAGCCCATCAAGCGTCTGCCGGCGCACCTGCTCGTTCACGCCGGCCGGGTTGTTGATATACAAGATCGGATCCCCCAGCGAGCGGAACGACACCCCCGCGTACTCACCCGACAGGTAGCCGGAGCTCCATAACCGCGACGAAATAGCCTGAATTTGTTCCGTGTTCGACGGTTGCGCCACGAGCACCACGAAGGTCGGCAGGTTGTCATTCATCGAACCGAGCCCGTAGGAAACCCAGGAGCCGAGACACGGCCGGCCGGTAACTTGATTCCCGGTCTGCATGAACGTGATGGCGGGCTCGTGATTGATCGCATCGGTCTTCATCGAGCGGATGAAACACAGATCGTCCACCATCTTCGAAGTCCACGGGAGCAGTTCGCTCACCCACATGCCGTTCTTGCCGTATTGCGCGAACTTGTATTTGGAGGGGGCAATCGGAAAGCGTTTCTGACCGCTGGTCATTGTGGTTAGCCGCTGGCCCATGCGGATGGTATCGGGCAGCTCCTTGTCAAACCAATCGCCCATGCCCGGCTTGTAATCGTATAAATCCATCTGGGACGGCCCACCGACCATGTGTAGATAAATGATGCGTTTGGCTTTGGGCGCATAAATCTGCGCGACGTGCGCCGCCCGGCGGGCCGCCGCGGACTTGGCGTTGCCGGCAAAAACCTGTCCCGGCGACAAGGAGGCCAACGCGGCCATACCCATGAGACTGGCTCCACGTTTGAAGAACTGCCGGCGGGTTTCGTAACGGACGTAGTCCTTGAACAACGGCGAGGGTTTGAATTCGGGAAACGGACTCATGAGCAGTTACTTGTTTAGGACTTCGTCCAGATTCATAAGTTGATTGGCCACCATCGTGTAGGCGGCCAAGGTTGGCTTATCCAGATCGGGCGCGGCTTTTGATTCCCCCACCGCTACGAGCTTTTCCGCGTCGGTTGGCGATTGCGTGTAGTGCGCCAGCAGTTTCACCAGGCCGGACTCGACAATTTGCTTCTCTTTGGCCTGCAACGGGCGCGCGATCAGTCGCCGGGCCATGAAATCAATGCGGGCCTCGGGAGGTTGCTTCAACGCCAATTGCGCCAGGTTGCGCGCCGCCTCAACAAACTGCGGGTCATTCAACGTGACCAGTGCCTGCAACGGCGTATCGGTGCGTTCGCGCCGCACGGTGCATACCTGCCGGCTGGGCGCGTTCATGATGTCCATCGAAGCCGGCGGCGCGGAACGTTTCCAAAATGTGTAAAGACTGCGCCGATAGAGCGCGTCGCCGCTGTCAGGTTTATACTTCCGGGTATCGCTGTCCGGCATGGCCACCGCCTCCCACACGCCTTCCGGTTGGTACGGTTTGACGCTGGGCCCACCAATGGTATCAACCAACAACCCGCTGGCGGCGAGCGCATGATCGCGGATCATTTCGGCATCCATGCGGAAGCGCGGGCCGCGGGCGAGGAGGCGATTCTGGGGATCGCGCGCGATCTTTTCAGGGGTCGTCGCCGCGGATTGGCGGTACGTGGCCGAGGTGACCAGCAACTTGAAAAACTGCTTCATATCCCAGCCGTTCTCGCGAAACTCCACGGCCAGCCAGTCGAGCAACTCGGGGTGCGACGGCATTTCGCCGGCAATGCCGAAATCGCCAGCCGTGCGCACCAGGCCCTCGCCAA
>Ga0315912_10004687_pt1 | contig 12845 bp, 14 predicted proteins | sample VfabasoilMG_FD_204469 | JGI IMG/M metagenome (GOLD analysis project Ga0315912, IMG submission 204469) | Garden soil microbial communities collected in Santa Monica, California, United States - V. faba soil | ecosystem: Environmental > Terrestrial > Soil > Garden | place: USA: California... | reverse complement strand
AGGCGAGCATGGGGTTCCCGCAGGGAAGCCCGCACTCGTTCGTCGATGTGCAGTAGGGAGCGGCCTAGCCTGCTCAGCCGTGCCGCGCGCCCGCGCTGCATATCCACCAGTGGCGCGCCGAACAGCCGGGCTGCGGCGCCCAGCGTGTCCCATGCAAAGCGGTACGACATGCCTGCCACTTGTGCGGCTTCGCGCAGCGAGCCTGAACGACTCAGCGCCCCCAGCAATTGCAATAGGGCGCGGCCGCGATCCCGTGACAAATCCGGGCCGGATAACCAGGTGCTATCGAACTGGACGGCGAGCTTGTTATGCATGGATAAACATATTTCATCGCATATGGCATCTCATGTAAAGTTTTAATCGGGAATTAGATATGTTTTGTCGTGCATAAATTAAAATTTTACCTGAGAGAGGATTGCCAATGCGCTTGATCGCGGGATTTGTTTTTATGCTGGCGTTAGCTACACCGGCATCTGCTCAAGAACCATTTATTACGATTGCGTCGACCACGTCGACGCAGGATTCCGGGCTGTTCAAGCATTTGTTGCCAGCATTCAAGGCAAAGACAGGCATAGACGTGCGTGTCGTGGCGCTGGGAACAGGGCAGGCGCTCGCGCTGGGCCGGCGCGGCGACGCGGATGTTCTGTTCGTGCATGATCGCGACGCGGAACTCAAATTCGCGGCGGACGGCGATGGTATCGACCGCCGCGAGGTGATGTACAACGATTTCGTGTTGATTGGTCCCAAGAGCGATCCGGCCAAAATAGCCGGTGGTAAGGCTATTGCCGCTGCTTTGAAGTCCATTGCGAGCGAAAAATCAGTGTTTATCTCGCGCGGCGACAAGAGCGGCACTCACGCCGCCGAACTGCGCCATTGGAAAGAGGTTGGCATCGATCCAACCGTGTTCAGAGGCGCTTGGTACCGCGAAATTGGGCAAGGCATGGGTGCGGCGCTTAATACGGCGCAGGCATCTGGCGGCTATGTCCTGGCGGATCGCGGTACCTGGCTGAGTTTTCGCAACCGCGGCGACCTGACGATCCTCGTGGAGGGTGATCCCAAGCTGTTCAATCAATACGGCGTGATGCTGATCAATCCTGCCAAGCATCAGAGCGTGAAGCGGGATGCTGGGATGCAGTTCATAGACTGGCTGACTTCGTCGGAAGGTCAGCAATCGATTGCAAGCTACAAGATCAATGGCGAGCAATTGTTTTTTCCCAACTATCGTAAATGATCGCCTTTTATTGGGCCATATTAGATAGCTGCAAAAAATAGAAGTGGTACCTGTCGGTCCATAGTTCGCACAAACGAGTAATGCCCGCGAACGTGGTACTTAGCCGCGCCGCCCTTGGCAAATCCGGCAGGCATAATCCACCAGCGCATCAACAGTAACGCCCACGGCCTTGTGCTGCCGTCGGTTGTACTCCTCGGACTCGAGTTCGGTGCGGAATGAGTCGTTAAGCCGGTTAATCATGTTGAACAGCCCGCACATCATCGACACTTCGACGATCTCGGCATCGTTGCAGTGCTTGCGCAGTTCGTTCCACACGATGTCGTCGTACTTGGCGGTGTTGAGCGTCATCGCTTCCGACCATGCCATCACCGCTTTTTCCTTGTCCGTGAAGAGCGGACTTGCGAGGCAGTCTTTTGCCTGCAGCGCGTCGAACTCGGCATCGGTGAGCCCCAGTGCTTGACCAAGCACCCGGTTGTGCTGCGTTCAGTAATTGCAGTTGTTGATGGTTGAGGTTTTGAGACACGACAGGTTACGCAACCGCACGTCTGATACTGCGCCGGCGTTGGGTTGACGTACGGCTGCTATCAGCGGCAGAAACCAGCGCGCGATCAGAGGGCTGTGCGACAGGATGCGTTGCAGATTGGCGACACGCCCGAGCATTACGTTGGAGGCGTCGAACAAATCTTTGGTGGTGCCCGTCGCTTCTTCGTCACTGATGCCACGCAGTCGTTGCGTCATGATGGGTTTCCCGATGGTGTTGAGGAAGGGCATTATAACTTTCCACTCGCGGGGCAGTGCGCTAAGATGGCATCTTGCCAGTACCAAAGCAGGAGACCCGCCATGATTATTCGTGACATACTCAATCTCAAGGGTAACGCCATTTTCAGTGTGGCGCCGGACGGCAAGATCGCCGACGCGGTAGCGGTGATGGTGAAGCACGACATCGGTTCGCTGGTGGTGCTGGACGGCGGCAAGATGACCGGGATGCTTACCTTCCGTGAGGTGTTGAAGGGCGTGGAGAGTCAGGGCGGTAATCTTGGCGATCTTGAAGTGCGCAAGGTAATGGCTGTGCCAATCACGTGCACACCAGGCGATTCGCTCGAACATTTGCGCGAAGTAATGACGCAGAACCACGTGCGTTATGTGCCGGTCGAGGAGTCGGGCCAGTTGCTGGGCGTGATTTCGTTTCACGACATTGCCAAGGCGGTGATCAAGGAAACGAATTTCGAAAACCGGCTGCTCAAGCGCTATATCAAGAACTGGCCGGAAGAAGAATCCGCACAATCGACGAAACCTTGACTGCGCCCAGATCCGCAAGCCTCGCGCAAGGCGTGCGCCGGCGCGAGGTTTTTTCATGGGCGATGTTCGACTTTGCCAATTCGGGCTATACCACTGTCGTCATCACGGCGGTCTTCAACGCGTATTTCGTTAGCGTAGTCGCCGGAAAAGCGCCGTGGGCGACGTTTGCGTGGACCTGTGCGCTGGCGGCATCGTATCTCGCGATCATGCTCACGGCACCGGTGCTCGGCGCGTACGCCGACGCGCACGCGGCGAAAAAGCGGCTGCTCGCGCTGACGACCATGGGCTGCATTGCGTCAACCGCGGCGTTGGCGCTCGCCGGCGCGGGCGATCTATGGCTGGCGATGGCGTTGATCGCGATTTCGAATTTCTGTTTCGGTAGCGGCGAAAATCTGATCGCTGCGTTTCTGCCCGAACTCGCCGAAGGCGAGGCGATGGGACGCGTGTCGGGCTGGGGCTGGAGCCTAGGGTATCTCGGCGGGCTGCTCAGTCTGGGCGCGAGCCTTGCGTATGTGAGTTGGGCGCAGGCGCAAGGACAATCGGCGGCGCAATTCGTGCCGGTGACGATGTTGATTACCGCCGCGCTGTTTGCGCTGGCGAGTATTCCGACGTTTTTGTTTCTGCGTGAGCGTGCTGTGCCACGCAAAAATGTGCGAGCGGACGCGGCGGTGATCGAGCGCTTGCGCGCAACACTGTTGAGCGCTGGCCAACACAGAGACTTACGGCGATTTTTGATTGCACTGGTGTGTTACCAGTCCGGCATACAGGCGTTCATCACGCTGGCGGCGATTTATGCCGAGCAGGCAATGGGTTTTTCCACGCGCGATACGCTGTTCCTGATACTGCTCGTCAACATTACCGCCGCGGTGGGCGCGTTCGCATTCGGTCAATTCCAGGATCGCCTCGGCCATGTGCGTACCATCGCGTTGACGCTGACCGGCTGGCTGATTGCCGTGCTGCTGGCATGGCTGGCGCGCGGGCCGGCGCTGTTCTGGGTTGCAGCGAATGTCGTGGGGCTGTGTCTGGGCGCGAGCCAGTCGGCGGGCCGCGCGCTGGTGGGTTACCTGAGTCCGCCAGCGTGCACCGCGGAATTCTTCGGATTATGGGGGCTTGCGGTTAAACTGTCGTCGATATTGGGGCCGGTGACCTACGGTGCGATAACCTGGCTATCCGGCGGCGATCATCGTCTGGCGATTTTGAGTACTGCGGTTTATTTTGCCGCCGGATTGCTTATCGTGTTGTCGCTCGATGTAGCGCGTGGGCGCGCACGGGCGCTGGCGCGGGACGATGGTTAGCGGCTGATCATAAAAAGTGTCATAATAACAAAGAGTTAGTAACGGGCCGTGCCGTTGCAACGCCCCCGGCTTCCTTGTTGGAGGAAGGCGTTTTGTCTGCGCCTGGTGGCACGGCACAAGTAAAAACTGCGCAAATACTGTCGGAGGCAAGCGCGTGTTCAAGTGGTTGGGAGGAGGAGGTAAAGTCGATCATCCGTTGGCGGACGCGAAGCGCGCCAAGGAGATTGTTGACGAGATTTCCTCGGCGGAACCGGTCAAAGCGCTGGGTGACGCGGTCGATTGGCTGGAGTCGGTCAATCAGGCGGCCGATTTCAAAATTGAATTGCGCATCGATGCGATCGAAATTCTCGACGTGGCGGCGCGCAAACATCAGCAGCGCCTGCTGGACGATTATTTTACCGCCGGCACGGAAAGTAAATTTCAGGAAAACCGGCTGTACCTCGCCGCCACCAAATACTGGAAAACGCTGGGTGATGCGTGCCTGCAGTGCGTGGCGCAGATTGAGAGTGCGAAGAGCATTCCATCGGTGCTAAAGCCGCGTGTGCCGGTCGTCGCTGCCCGTGGCATGCGCGCGCTGACACAGCAGGTGAAGTGGGTGCAATTCCGCTACGGCAAAATTGAACACGATATCTGGAAAAGCATCAGCGTGCTCTACAAATTCGCCGAGACAGGCGGTATCGTTGAGCATCGTGTCGCACTATATCCGGGCGAGCAATTTGTGACCTCGGTGCGAGGTGAGTTTTTGCGTGTCATGATGCTGTGGGCAGCCGCGCCGGGCAGCCTCTCGCCGGTGAAACAGGACGTGGTCGAGTGGGTGGCCGGCTATTTTGCCGACAAATTTTTGCTGCAAACGCGTCCCGAAGCGGAGTACGTTTATTTTTTTGATCTCGATAAGGCGCACCTGCCGCAGCGCTGGACACGACAGACGCCGGTGAATCCGTCCGCGCGTTATTTCGATGCCGGCGATGCGCGTCAAGCGGTCAAAAATCTTGCGGACACGACCGCTGCGGTGGGTGCGCTGCCGTCTGCGGTTGATTTTGGCCCGAACAAAAATCTGGACATTACGGTGGAGGTGCTGCGCCATCTCGTGACAAACTGGTCGCGCGAACTGCCCTCGCGCGCCTCGGAGTGGCGCGACACCGCGATGACGTTGAGTATCGTTCACGACTTTGAAGTAGTGGTGGGCGCGATCGCGCCCGAACTGGGTGACGGACTTGATTTTACTGATGCGCTGGCGCACGAAACGTGGATTGCCGAAAATGTCAGCCAGGGGGGCTACGGTGCGGTGGTGCCGGCGGGCAAGGACGACTGGGTGCAGGTCGGCGTGCTGCTCGGCATCAAGACCGAGAAGGAAAAAACCTGGAGTGTAGGCCTGATACGGCGCGTCAAAAGCGACGATTACAAGCAACGTCGCGTCGGCATACAACTGATTTCACGTACCGCGCTGCCGATCCAGGTGCGTTCATCGGGCGCAGGCGGCAGACCCCATCGCGCGATACTGCTCAACGCCGAACCATCAGCAAGCGGCAGCATGCATGTGCTGGTGCCGCAAAACGCCTTCACTCTGCGCGACAATATCATCGGCATGTACGGGAAAGACAACGAACGACGCTGCACCCTGAAGCCTGCCGGCGTGCTCGAAACCGGCCCGGATTTTATATGGGCGCGGTTTATCGCCGACTTCAATCTCGGCTGAGAACCTGCTTGCGCCACGATAGTTTTGTCGCGAGGTGCCTCTAGCGACGGGTTTTCAGAAGCTATGCACGCAGCACCTTGACCAGCCACGCACCGATGTCGCGTACTTCCTCAAGGCATACCGAATGCGGCATCGGGTACTCGTGCCAGTCCACTGCGTAACCTGACTTTTCCAGCAGTGCGCGCGAATGTGCGCCCATTTGATACGACACAACCGGGTCTTCGGTGCCATGCGCGATGAACAGAGGTATTTTTGAATTGGCCGGCGCGGCTTCCGCGGCGAAACTATCGGCGCAGGGTAGGTAACACGACAGCGCCATTACGCCCGCAAGTTTTTCGGGATAGCGCAAGCCGGTTTGCAGAGCCATCGCACCGCCTTGTGAGAATCCCGCTAACACTATGTTTTTAAAGGCTATTTTTCTGGATGCTTCGCGTTCGATTAACTGCCCGATTTGCGCTTGTGATTTGCGCACTCCATTTTCGTCGGCGCGTTTCGCGCCGGTTTGCAAATCGCCGAACGACACGTCATACCAGGCGCGCATCACATAACCATTGTTGATCGTCACCGGCATCGTCGGCGCGTGCGGGAACACGAATCGGATCGGCGGTGCGCCGGCAAGATCGAGTTCGTTGACGATGGGTACAAAGTCATTGCCATCGGCGCCCAGCCCGTGCATCCAGATCACAGCAGCGGTGGGGTTGGGGCCGGTTTCGAGTTCGATGGTTTCCAGCAATTCAGACATGTCTATTTCTTTCGGATCGCGGATTTGGGGCGGAATGCTTTCACTATTACATCGTTGGTTTCAATATAAGGCCCGCCGATCAGATCGATGCAGTACGGCACGGCGGCGAAGATGCCGTTGACAATCGGTTTGCCGGCGTCATCCTTCAAACCTTCTAACGTTTCCTTGATCGCCTTTGGCTGGCCTGGGAGATTGATGATGAGTGCCTGTTTGCGGATTACTGCCACCTGCCGTGACAGTATCGCCGTGGGCACGAATTTCAAACTGACCTGACGCATTTGCTCGCCGAAGCCGGGCATCTCTTTGTCACCGACGGCGAGCGTGGCTTCGGGCGTGACATCGCGCAACGCGGGTCCGGTGCCGCCAGTGGTGAGCACGAGGTGGCATTTCTCGCTATCGACCAGTTCTTTCAGCGTTGCTTCAATCAGCGGCCGTTCATCGGGTATCAGCCGCGTCACCATGCGCCAAGGGGAAGTCAGCGCTTGCGTGAACCAATCCCGAAGCGCCGGAATGCCCTGATCTTCATACACGCCTTGTGATGCGCGATCGCTGATCGATACCAGACCGATCAGGAGTTCTTCGTTGTCATTCATCGACTATCGTACCATGTCGTCCACGACTACGCGTTCGCGCGCGATGGCGCCCCCAACGCGCTGGCACTCCGCCAGACTCAACCCGTCACGCTTTAACTCCGCCTGATAGTTGCGCAGCCGCTCTTCCATCGTTTTGAACCGTTGAGCCTCGCCCGCATTGATGCGCCCGGAACGCGTGCCGTCGTTGTAGACCTTGTACACCTCGTCGTGCGCACGCCGGTTATCGGCCTGGCTGCGCGCTACAGCGGGGTCGTATCGCGACATCCGCGCCACCTCACTGCGCTCGCGCGCGATGGCACCACCGATGCGCTGGCAATCCTGCAAGGTCAATCCGTCACGCGCTAGATCAGCGCGCATGTTGCGCAGCCGTCCTTCCATCGCATTGAACTGTTGGGCTTCGGCCGGATTGATGTGTCCCGCCTGACGCGCGCGCTCATAGCTATCGACGACTTCGGCATGCGCACGCTGGTTGTCTGCGCGGCATCGTCTGATGTCCTCCCCGTACGCTGGCGCAGGCTGCGACGGGTAATACACGGGCGGGTCCTGACGCACCCGCGTGGTTTCGCAACCGGCCAGAAACGATAAAAACGTCACAAGAAAATATGCCGGGTAACGCGCTACTTGTTGCAGGGTTCGCTTTGTTCGCATGTTTAGCCTCCTTATCGAATGGTTTCATGGATAAAGCTGTCACGCCAGGCGCAAACCCGATGTCCGAGTCTGTTTGTGATGTCTGCTCCAAGGATATCGCGTTTGAATCGCTGCTGCATCGTCGCTCGGCAATTTCCCAGCCGGCGTATACTGCGCAATCCGAAAGTATCAGTGCGGTTAAGCGGGCTGGAAGTCGTGCCCGCTCCATATACCGGAGTAGTTTTGTGAATTCATCCATTGCGAAGTCAGAGAATTTACGCGCTTTTTCAGCTATACGGATGTGAAACTCGAATGTGACTTCAGGCAGCAGATGCAAATGGCACAGTGGACTTGCATTTTACCTTTTGCGCCTTTGTTCGCTCGCAGCGGCCAGAATATGCGGGCGAGAACGTGACCCGTGCTGCGCGCGGGCTGGCATGGCGGGGCTGGCAGGTGCCGCTGTCGCGCGGCGATATTACGCTCTGCGAAGCCTATCACTCGCTTGACGCGGCGGGCATGAAGCAGCGCGACGTGCCGTTCATCGTGCAGCTAGTCGAGAATCCGCGCTATGACCTGCCCGGCATCGAGATTTTCAGCGGGGCGACCCATTTGCGCGAACACGATTACCTGCACATTCTGCTCGGGCGCGGATTACTGCCGAAGGACGAGGCGTTTGTGCTGGGTTTCACGATGGGCAGCTCAAACCGGGTCGGCGGCATCGAGGAGCGCCTCTTTACGCTGTTTGCACGCTACCTCTATCCGAAGGGCTACCGTTTTGACGACGAGGACGTCGCTGTCTATAAAGACGCCGTGCGGCTGGGCTATGTTTCCGATTGCCATCCGCTCGCGGAGGTGAACTTCGCGACCATGCTTGACTGGCCGATAAATCGCATACGGCAGACGATCGGCCTTGAAGAAGATTTGCTGCGCGCGTATTACGCGATCGAGGCTCGCCGCTATCCGAACGCTGCTGAAAGCCAGCGTCTGCTCGGCTGAACGGCGAAGCACCGCGATGCGAACAGAATTCATCGATGAGACCTACGCGCCCCCGGGTATCGCGAAACGCGAGCAACCGCTCCCACACGATCTGCACGCGCACTTGCGGCCCATCCGGTTCGGCGATCTCGCTTAATTGCAAAACCGGCGCCCAGTACCGGCGCATCAGGTTGCCCATGGGCGTACCCGGCCCGGTGTGTATCAAGACATCAGCCATTTCCTTGTTCATGCTGGTGTTCCGCGTGACATGGTGGCGATTAAGTCTGCGATATTACACACGTGGCTGAAGCATTTTCAGCTTTCCTCTGCGCGCAATTGCGGCGGTTCCGGCTTGACGATAATTTCGCGCAGCACCTGGAACAGCGCTCGGTAATTCTTCGGTGGCTTGTTCTGTTCGCGCTCGCGCTGCACGTTGCGGATCAGCGTACGCAACTGTTGCAAATCTGCATGCGGATATTCGTTCGCCAGCAGCGCGAGCGCACCGGGTTCGGCGAGCAACCTGTCGCGCCAGCGTTCGAGCAGGTGCGCGTGCGCCACGTCGGCGACGGATACGGATTTCCACGCATCGAGTTTCACGCGTATCGGTTCGGCGTTCACGTGGCGCATGAGCTTGCCGATGAACTGCATCTGCCGCCGCCGCGCCTCGTGTTTAGTGATGCTTTGAGCGGCGATGATAGCGTCGCGCAGTGATTCGGGCAGATCAACCTGATCGAGTTTTGCGCGATTTAACGCCACGAGTTCGGCGCCCAGTATTTGCAGCGCGTGCGCGCCGGCTTTGCGTTGTGTCTTGCTGGGGCCTTCGTTGCCTTTGTTTTCAATCTCGTCGTTCAAGAGGAATCAACCTGTTATCATATCCGCCACGATTTTAACCCAGCAGTGAACCCATGCCCGACAATGGATTTTCGCACGACAGCGCAAAACTCAAATCGCTGGCGCAGGACGTGCTCGACTACGCGCGCAAACGTGGTGCCACTGCCGCTGATACCGAGGTGAGCGAAGGCTACGGCCAGACGGTCACGGTGCGTCTCGGCGAAGTAGAAACCATAGAATACAACCGCGACAAAGGCATCGGCGTCAGCGTTTATCTCGGCCAGCAGCGCGGCCATGCCAGCACTTCGGATTTTTCTGTGAAGGCGTTGCGCGACACCGTTGATGCGGCGTTGTCGATCGCGCGTTTCACCGCTGCTGACGATTGTGCGGGACTCGCCGACCCGGATTTGCTCGCGCGCGATTTCCCCGATTTGCAGTTGTTCCATCCGTGGGGCGTACCGGTGGAACGCGCCATCGAAATTGCGCGCGCGTGCGAGGATGCGGGATTTGCTGTCGACAAACGCATCGATAATTCCGAAGGTGCGTCGGTTTCGACGCAGGAATCGCACTTCGTTTACGGAAATACGCACGGCTTTCTTGCCGGTTATCCGAATTCGCGTCACAGCATCGGCTGCTCGTTGATCGCGGGCAAAGACGAAGGCATGCAGCGCGACGATTGGTATGACACCGCTCGTTCGCCGCTCGATCTTGCGACGCCGGAGTCCGTCGGCAAACACGCCGCCGAGCGCGCAGTGCGCCGGTTGAACGCGCGCAAGATTGCCACTAGGCAGGCGCCGGTGCTGTTCGAGGCGCCGATTGCGTCAAGTTTGCTGGGACATTTCGCGTCGGCGGTGAGCGGCGGTAATCTGTATCGCAAATCGTCTTTTCTGCTCGACAGCGTGGGCAAGCCGGTATTCGCGCCGTGCGTGCAATTGAGCGACTTGCCAAATATTCCCAAGGGGCTGGCGAGCGGTTCGTTCGATGAAGAGGGTGTTGCCACGCAGGCGCGCGACATCGTAGCCAACGGCGTGGTACAGGGATATTTTCTCAGCAGCTACTCTGCGCGCAAGCTCGGACTGCGCTCCACCGGCAACGCTGGCGGCAATCACAATCTCATCCTCAAGGACACGGGGGATGATTTCGCGGCACTGCTGCACAAGATGGGTACAGGGCTGCTGGCGACCGAACTCATGGGCCAGGGCGTGAATCAGGTCACTGGTGATTACTCGCGCGGCGCGGCGGGATACTGGGTGGAGAACGGTGTGATAACGTATCCGGTGCAGGAGATCACCATCGCCGGAAATCTCAAGGACATGTTTCGCGGCATCAGCGGCATCGGCAGCGATGTGCTTAGGCGCAGTTCGCGCCAGTGCGGCTCGATACTGGTCGAGCGCATGACTATCGCGGGGGATTGAAGGGCATTGGTAAAGTATAAGTATTTGTTTTTAAATGATTTTAGGCATATTGCCTCGCTGCTCCCGGGATTCATGATTGCTCGAATGATAGTCGCGGCAGTGCTGCCCGTCGCATGCGCATGGGTGCGCGCACGCGAAACGGAGATTCTGCGCGACGGTGCGGTGCTTTCGGCGTCACAACTCGCCAGTGCACGGCGCGCCAGTGTGCGACATCCGGAACGTGTGCGTGTACCTGCGGTCGAACATATTCCGATGCCGCTCAGTCTGTTGTTGCACCGTGCCGCCGAACGATTGGGGTTGGTGTCGCCGCACACGGCGGGCATGACTTTGCGTTACGGTATTTATCTGCGTGCGGATTGCGTGAATGACCACCGGTTGTCGATGCATGAATTAACGCATGTCGCGCAATACGAACGGCTCGGCGGGATCAGGAAGTTTCTGCGTGTTTATCTACGCGAGTGCATCACGCCGGGCTACCCGCGCGGTGCGCTGGAACGCGAGGCGCAGGCGATGGAATGGCGCTGACCATTCGAAGCCGGGTGGTTTGTGGTAACTTAATGTTAATGGACGGGATTTGTATGAAACAGTGGTTGCCGATAATTCTGCTTGTGCTTGCGGGCGCGAGCGTGCCCGCCCACGCGCAGTCGGTGAAGATCGGCTTCATCGATGGCGTGCGCATCGAGAATCAGACCAAACGTGCTCTCGATATCTCGGAGGGATTGCGGAAGGAGTTTTCCGCACGCGAACAGGAAATGAAAGCCCAGGAGAGCCGCGTCAATGCGTTGCAGACACAAGTCGCTGGCATCACCGATGCACGTGAGCGCGAATTAAAGCAGCGCGAATTCCAGACGCTGGCGCAGCGCTTCGAACAGACGGCGCGCGCTTTTATCGACGATCTCGAGCGGCGCAAGGCTGAGGAGCGGCGCAAGTACTATCAAGAGGTCACGGCCATCGTGACCAAAATCGCGGAAGCGGGCAATTACGACGTGATCGTGCAAGAGGCCGTTTACAGCAGCAAGGCAGTCGATCTGACCGAGCAGGTCATCAAAGCGCTCGGCGGGGCCGTGCCAAAACCCACCGGCAAGTAACGCCGCATCAGCTACGCAATGTGCGAATTCATTCAAGCACAATGCTTGAATGTTTGCATGATGAGTGCATGTGGCTGGGCTTTTGCGAAAGGTGCGGCCGGGCATGACCGCGCAAGCGCCGTGCTAAAATGCCCGCTTCCCAAACGCTTCACGTGCGGCTTCCCGACATGTATTCGCTTCATAACGACACGATAGCAGGCTTCGACCCCGAACTGTGGAAGGCGATGGAGCAGGAGCGTGAGCGTCAGCAGGACCATATCGAACTCATTGCTTCCGAAAACTACGCGAGCCCGCGCGTGCTCGCAGCGCAGGGTTCGGTACTCACCAACAAGTACGCCGAAGGTTATCCCGGCAAACGTTATTACGGCGGCTGCGAATTTGTGGATATCGCGGAGCAACTCGCGATAGAGCGCGCGAAGAAACTGTTTCATGCGGGTTATGCCAACGTCCAACCGCATTCCGGTGCGCAGGCGAATTTTGCAGTGTTCAAAGCGGTGCTGCATCCGGGTGATGTCATTCTCGGCATGGCGCTCGAAGCGGGCGGGCACCTCACTCACGGTTCATCAGTTAATGTCAGTGGACGTTATTTCGATGCAGTGACTTACGGTCTGAACCGGGATACCGAAGTCATCGACTACGACGAAGTGGAAGAACTGGCGACGGTGCGCAAACCGAAACTCATCATCGCCGGCGCTTCGGCGTATTCGCTGCACATCGACTGGCAGCGTTTCCGCAAAATCGCCGATAGCGTGGGCGCGCTGCTGATGGCGGATATCGCGCATTATGCCGGGCTGATTGCGGCGAAGTTCTATCCGAGTCCGGTGGGCATCGCCGATTTTGTGACCAGCACCACGCACAAAACCCTGCGCGGGCCGCGCGGCGGACTGCTGCTTGCCGATCAAAAGCACGAAAAAATTCTCAACAGCGCGGTGTTCCCCGGTTCGCAAGGCGGGCCGCTGATGCACGTCATCGCCGCCAAGGCGGTGGCGTTTCAGGAAGCACTCACGCCCGAGTTTCGCGATTACCAGCAGCAGGTGCTCGACAACGCACGCG
>Ga0315912_10004686_pt1 | contig 12846 bp, 11 predicted proteins | sample VfabasoilMG_FD_204469 | JGI IMG/M metagenome (GOLD analysis project Ga0315912, IMG submission 204469) | Garden soil microbial communities collected in Santa Monica, California, United States - V. faba soil | ecosystem: Environmental > Terrestrial > Soil > Garden | place: USA: California... | reverse complement strand
GCACCGCGCCAGGAAAGGCACGCAACGACTGCAAAACCAGCCGCGATCAGCAGGAACACCTGCGAGAGTCCCAGCCATTTCGCGAGCGAGCCGCCGAGCAGATTGCCGAGTACGCCGCCCGAAGGTCCCACCAGCGCGCTCATGCCGGAGACCCGGCCGTGACCATTTTGCGCTCCGAGCCGCGCGTACTGCGTGAGCGTCGCGATCTGCACCGATCCCAAGCCCAAGCCCAGCAGTAGAGCGCCCAACCACAGCAGCGGTAGCTGGCGTGCCAGCCCGACGGCAGCGAGCCCGAGCGCGATCGTCGAGAAGCTCGCAGCGTAGCCGAGCTTGCCGAGACGCTTGAGCAGCGAACCCAGCACGAAGAGCGCCAGGATATAGGTGCTGCCCTTCAACCCTACCAGATTGGAGGCCGAGTTCGGCGAGAACTGCAGTTCTTTGACCGCCAGCACGATCACGAAAAAGGTAAAGAACGCGCCAGCCGCCTGGGTCGAAAGCTCCACACACGAAACACTACGGATGGCGCGATCTCTCAGCATCAACTGAAGTTGCCCGCGTAGCCGCGACCAGAAATCGAAGCGACGACCGTCCGGCGGGAGCGCGTAGCGGGCAAACACGATCGGCGCGAGCGCCAAGGTGACCAAGAAGGCCGCGGAGATGAGCCAGTAGCTCGCGGCAAACCCCAGCCGGGAAACCACCAGCGCGCCGAGCGCCGGACCGACCAAGAACATGCCCAGCATGTGCGTGCCGCGGTAATAGCCGGCCTTCGACTCTCCCAGCGTGGCCAGCTGCGCAAGAAACACGGTGTTCAGCGAGACGAAGCGCAACGGCATGAAAAAGCTGACCAGCGCGGTGCAGCCGAGGAGCCAGCTCGAGCTCGGGAACAGCGGCACCAGCGCGTACGTCACCCCGGCCAGGAACGTCCCCACCAAGAATGGTCGCGCTGGTCCAAAGCGATCGACCAGCACGCCGATCGGCAAGCTCACGAGCACCACGCCGAAGCTCTGAGCGCCCGCGATCAACCCCAGTTGCGCTTGGCTCGCACCCAGCGACACGGCGTACAGGGAGGTACTGACCTGCGCCATGCCGACGCTGGTACCCATGAACGACGCTAGCAGTGCAAACACGAGCAAGAAGTGGCGCCCGCCCTGCGAGGCGACCTCACCGCCGCTGGATGCACCGATCGAGGAAGCAACCGGTAAGACCATGCGTCGAGCAGTAGCTCGCTCACCCCGCTCTCACAAGCCATTTGTCTCGTATACTAGACCACGACAACACCCGGGTCCCCGACGAGTCCACCCTGCTGCCTCAGCAGCAAATCTCCACGAAAGGCTCGGGTTGGGATAAGAAGCCTGCTCGTGGCGGCAAGCGGACGACTTCTGGCGGCGATCCGAGCGCTCCTCGGGAGGGGGCGCGCTCGCTGGGTCCTCTTGATCGCCGGGCTTTCGATCGTGCTCCTGAGCCGTTGCTATGAGCTCCTGCTCGCACCCACTCTGCGCGTGGAGGACGGGAAAGAGATTTTCGGGTTCTTCTACAGCCACCGAGAGCCATCCCAGCTGTTGCGCTTCAAGGGGGGCTACATACCCCTCGGCCCGAGCCTGATGGGTTTCCTTTCGGTGCGCTTGCCGGTTCAGGTCAGCCCGTACGCCTTGACGCTGCTACCGTTCATTCAGGCGTTCTTCGCGTTTGCGATTTTTTGCTGTCGCCCTTTTCGCGTGTGCGTCCGTTCCGATGCGGTTCGGGCAACGGTGTGCCTGGCGTTGGCGCTGGCACCGGTAGGGCAATTTCATCTGCTGTGCCACACCGATTTTTCGATCTGGAGTGCGTTGCTGCTCGTGTGCTGGCTCGCGCTGCTACCGAGCGGCAGGAACCTCTGGAAGGCGGGCGCGGTGCTCGCGGCTGCACAGTTGTTCATTTGGTCCAACCCGCTGTCGTTCGTGGTGGCTCCGGTGCACGCCGCACGTCTACTGATGAGCCGTTCCGCCAAAGCGCGCATCGTGCAAGCGCTTTGGCTCGCTTCCCACGGTGCCCACATGGCGTTCGGGATTGCGCCGGGACATGCATCGCACCTGGGTTCCGAGCTGCTGGCGCTTTCATTTTGGAGGGAGCTCGCGGAGCGCACGTGGTGGCACCTGGCTTCACGAGCGTGTTTTCGAACGTTTTTCGGTCACACCACGGCGCTTTGGGCAGAGGGCAACGCGACCTGGCTGATACATCTGTTCGCGGCAGTGTTTGCGACTGCCGTCCTCTTGGTAGCCGCGCGCGGACCCAGACAGGGCACACGCTTCGTGTACCTTGCGCTCACGTACGTGGTGGTGGCGCTCACCGCCGCCGTGGTCGCGACCAAGAGCGAGACGGCGATAGCAGGCGGACATCACCGTTATCACTACGTGCAGGCGTTGCTGGTGCTCGCGCTGGGCGTGCTGCTTGCGGCGCACGCCGCGTCGTACCTCAAAGGGCGGCTCGGGCGCTGGCTATGGCCGGCATTTTCCCTGGTGGTTCTGGGACCAATCGCCTGGTCCAACCTGGGAAACACCAACCCGTATCGGGATCCGTTCCCAGAAAACGCCGAACGAATTCGCGACTGCACGCAGCGATTGGCGGAGCTCGAAGGCGAGCACGACGGCCGGCCCTGCGGCTTCAGGCTTTCATGTCCCAAGGTGCGTGACTGGACCATTTCGATTCGAACGCCGCCCTGCCAGTGACGTGCGCTCAAGAGCCGGTCGGACGACGCGCGCGGATCACCTGCACTTCCGAGTCTTCGCCGAGGGGGCTTTCGTCGAAGCCGCCGTATGCGCGGACGTCGTCGAAGCCCGCTTCGGCGAGCAGCTGCTCCGCGTCGCTCGCGCCAAGATACGAAAGCTCGAGAGCGCGCAGGTGGGTGTGGAGCAAGTTGCCCGAGGCGTCGCAGTGCTCGAAGCGCGCCCGTGAGTGCATGCGCTTGCGCTCGAAGTCATAGCGAACGCTTTCGGAGCGCAGCACGCGTTCCCCGCCAGGCAGCTCGCGCTCGTCCACCCAGCGCCAGAGCCCTGGATCGCCAGCGAAACGGCTAAAATCGCGGACCGGATGCGACAGATCGAGCGCGAACTCGCCGCCGGGCTCGAGGTGTCGGCGTACGGCGCCGAGGCACGCAAGCTGCTCGTCGTGCTCGAGGTTGTGCTGAAACGAGCGCAAGGGACAGATGACGAGCGCAAAGCGGCGACCAAGCTCGAAATCTCTCATGTCGAGCGCCACTACTTCGAGGCCACCTGCAGGCGTTTCGCCGAGCGCCGCGTGCTTCTGCGTGAGCCGAGCGAGCATGCGCGGATCCCGATCGAGCGCGCACAGGTCGATCCCTGCGCGCACGAGCTCGAGCGCCACCCGACCTGTGCCCGCAGCCAGCTCGAGCACGGGTCCGCACGCTTGCAAGGCGAGCCTTCGGTACCACGCGACATCGCCAGACAGCTCGACCGGCGTCATCAAGTCGTACAGTTCGGGCAGGTATGGGGTGTCCATCAGTACTCGAGCTCCCGGCTAACCAGGGTGCGGGGAGGCGCCCCGCTGCGCACGAGCTGTACGTTGTCGACGAAGAGCTCGACCACGCGTAGCAGATAGTCGGGGATCAAGCCGCCAACGTGCGGCGTGATGCTGAGGTTTGGGCACGACCACAGCGAGTGGTCCGCGGGCAGAGGCTCGAGCTCGAACACATCGCGCGCGGCTGCCGCGAGCTTGCGAGAGCGCAACGCGGCCTCGAGTGCGCCTTCATCCACCACGCCTCCGCGCGAAACGTCGATCAAGCACGCTTCGGACGACAACATCGAGAGCGCGCGGGCGTCGATCAGCCCGCGCGTCTCTTGGGTCAGTGGCACGCACACCACGACGAAGTCAGCGTCGCGGAGCGCCTCGTGCAAGCGTTCGGAGGGGAACACCGGTTCCCCATCGACGACCGCGCCCGCACCACGGCTCACGGCGCGAACACGCATCCCGAGCACCCGGGCAGCCTGGGCCACGGCTTGTCCCACTTGGCCGAAGCCTACCAACGTGAGTCGCTTGCCCGCTACGCTCGAATGCGAGTGACGAAGCCAAGCGCGCTCTCGCTGCTGCACTACGTAACGCGGCAGCGCGCGCGCCAAGCTCAAGAGCAACCCCAGCACATGGTCGCGCACCGCCTCGGTCGACACTCCCCGCGAGCTCGCGATGTGAGTCTGCGCGGAGAGGCCCGCGGCGGGAAACAGTGGGTCGACTCCGGCGCCTGCGACTTGCAAGAGCGCGAGTTGACCGGCATTGGACCAATCGAGGCGGGGCGGGCGCCCGACGAGCAGAAATCGAACCGCGCCGAGCTCGGCCGATAGCGCCTGCTCATGCTCGATCCAGCGGGCAACTAGGCCCGCCGTGCCGAGGCAGAGCTCGATCGCGTGCATCTCTGCCGAGCTCGCGGCCAGCGCCAGGTGGACGAGCACGGCCTCATCGGGCTTCATAGGTGGAGCTTACCTCGGTGAGCCAGCCCTGCTGAAGCGTCGCGCGTGCCAGGGAATATCGGTATTTGCGCGCCCGCCTTGAGTTCGAGCAAAATCCGAGCAATCCTGAGGGTGCATGTCGCAGCTGAGGTTGTGCGGGGATTGCAAACGTCACTTTCGAGTCGAGGAAGTGCAATGCCCGTTTTGCGGCGCGAGCGTGGACGCGGCCTCGCCGCTCACCCCGAGGCCGGTTTCCCCGCCTGGCACGTCGCGGGCGCGACTGTACGCGGCCAGCGCTGCCTTCGTCGCCAGCAGCGCGGTGCTCGCCTGCGGTGGCGAGTCGTCTCCCGGCGGCAACGGCGGCAGCACCGCTAGCGGCGGTGCGACCTCGGGCGGTACCAGCACCGGAGGCACGAACTCTGGGGGCGCGGCAACGGGCGGCGCAAGCTCGGGCGGCGCAAGCTCAGGCGGCGCAAGCTCAGGCGGCGCAAGCTCAGGCGGCGCAAGCTCAGGCGGCGCGAGCTCAGGCGGCGCAAGCTCGGGCGGCGCGAGCTCGGGCGGCGCGAGCTCAGGCGGTACCGCCAGCGGCGGCGCCAATTCGAATGGCGGGATCACGGCCATCCCTCAGGGCGGCTTCACAGCAATGCCTTACGGCTGCGTCTGGCCGGACGACGAAGACATCTAAGTCCTTCAGGCTTTCGCCAGCACCAAGCGATCGGAACTAATCTCCACGACTTTCGAGCGCCGCTCCGCGCCCGCTTCGTCGATTAGGGTGAGCTCTTGCCCCTTTAGGCGCCAGCGCCCGCCTGCCTTCTGAAGCCTGCGATCGGTGGGGCCGGGGCCGTGCTCGACATAGGAGCCGTCCGAAGCGAGCTCGAACGCCGTGCGACCCCGCGACGGGGGCATCGCAAACGACTTGGGTCGATAGACGCGACCCGACGTCGAATCCTCCTCGTGAGCGTGCACCCAGTGTTGGGCCAACGTCTTCGGGTCGATTTTCATGCTGCAGTTTGGGCCCCGCGCCACGTCACCGCAAACGCGGGGCGACCGAGCTCAGCGGGCGAGCTTCTTGCGCGGGCCGTCGAGGGCCACGTGCATGCGCTGCACCTGCCCCGAAGTGAACATGAACATGCAATCATCGTCGACGTAGTCCATGTAGTTCATGAACATGTCGCCATTGGGACCGTTGCTGCACGATATGCTAGGGAACTTGGGCTTTCCGTAGTTTGCTGTCTCGGCGTTGGGTGTGTCGGCCACCAGATCGCCGCCGGAGCAATCGGGCGTATCGCCCCAAATGTGCCTCAGGTTGAAGAAGTGCCCCACTTCATGGGTGGTGGTGCGGCCCTTGTTGAAAGGCTTTTTCACGCTGCCCTTGGTGCCAAACGCCGTATTCAGAATGACGACGCCGTCGGTCTTGACGGGCCCGCCAGGAAACTGCGCGTAACCGAGCAAGCCGCCACCTAGCGTGCACACCCAAATGTTCAGGTAGCGATCCGTAGGCCACGCGTCGATCCCGCCGGACCGGCTGGACTTCACCGCGTCGTCGTCGTCGAAGGCAGCGCGCGTGGTTTGCGTGCGCGTGATGCCAATGGTGGCCTTTTTCTTCGGGTCCACCGAGGCAAGCTCGAACTGAATCATCGGGTCGGCGACGAGCCCGGCCCACGCGGCGGGCACCTTTGATTTGTCGGTATTCTTGGCGCGAAAATCCCGGTTCAACACGGCGATCTGGCTCTTCACCTGCGCCACCGAGATGTTCTCGGCCTGGGTCCGATACACGACGTGAACCACGACCTGGATGCGGTACGGCGCTGCCCGCTTCACGAGCGCCATGCGCGCCTGCGCGCTCACCGCATGCTCGAGCTCGACCTGTGCCGCGCGAAAGCCCGGATCGTCTTCGAGCAGCCATTGGTGCACCTGCATCGCGCCGCACTTGCGACGCGGCCCCGACTCCGTGCGCTGGGTCCGCCTACTGCCACTCACCTTCTTCGCCCTCGCCTTCTTCGCCCTCGCCATGTCAACACCTCTAGTTCCGTGCGATGCGCGTACTTTCGCGCGCGACCCGAGTTTAGACTAACTATGCACGCACCGCTGGCCCGCCACCATGGTTATCTATTTGCTATGCGTGCCTCGAGCTCTTGCGCGAGCCAACGCGCCAGTTCCCGCGCCCTGCGCGCGATGCGCCTGGCGTAAACCATCAGTATGATACTGACAAAAAATAGCGGCAGCGAGTACTTGAGCGTTCGCGGAAAGTACGAAAATTGCACCCGCGTCCGTCCGGGTAACAAGCGTGCTGCCACGCGCCGCTCCGAGTCGAGCGCCGGGCTACCATCCGCCGACCAACTCGAGTCGTAGTTCATATTGTAAACGACGAGTGCGCCGGGGCGCGCTCCCTCCACCTCGACCGTGGCCCGATTGGGGGACCACTCCACTACGCTGGCCTTGCCTGCGCCGTCGGCAACGAAGGCGCTACCTCGGTAGCCAGGCGCGTCCGCGGCGACGGCGCCGGGTTGCAACGACTGATCGGCGCCGTAACAGCGAATCACGCCCGTATTCGCGAACATCGCGAGCAGCATCGGAGCCGCCCAATCGGGCTCGACGTACGACACCGGCGCGTTCGTTCGGTGTTCGAAGCGAGCGCTCACGGGGATAGTGTCCGGCGCGCGCATCCAAAACGCTTGCTCGAACGGCACCTGGTTCACCTGCACCAGATCCCGCAAGAAGAGCGCGAGCGGCAGCAGCAACAGCAAATCGAGCCAGGCGCGCCGCGCGATCCAGCGATCCAGCCGCGGGCCGAGCGCCGTCACGCTGGCGAGGCCCAGAAAGAACAGCATCAAGTAGTGAAAGCGCGACGGCACGTGCTGCGAAGAAAAGGGCGGCAACCGATGCAAGAGCCGCCACGGCGCGTTCTCGTGAAACTCGCCGAACCCGAGCAGCAAGCAAGCTGCGCCGCAGAGCTTCAGTGCCTGACCGCGCGCGCCGCGAGCGAACAAAAGTCCAAAGCCGATGAACGCGAGCCCCGCCGTACCCACGTAGAGCCCCCACTCGTGCCAGTTATAGGCGGGCACGCGCACCGGACGCGCGCCGTAGGCTTGATTGGGGTCGGTCAGCATCACCCACAGCTCCGCCAGACCGATGCGCTCGTGCGACTCGATCAGGCGCGGCGCACCCCGCATGTAATCGAGCACCGAAAGCAGCTTGGGTGCCGCGAGCCCGAGCGAGCAAACCCCGGCCACCCCCACCACGACGAGGGGTCGAAAGCTGCAGCGAAACAGCGCGCAAAGAACCGTATACACCAGCAAGAACAGCGCCGTGTGCGGCAACGGATAAATGCCGCCCGCGTAACACAGGTAAGCCAAGAGCGCGCCCGCCCAGCCGGCAAAAGTCAGACGCTTCTCGTCGAGCGCGCGCTCGACGCAATAGAAGACCCACGGCGTGATGGCGTACTGCAAATGCCAGGTGTGCCCCACCGCCGTTTGCAATGCCCAGCGCCCATTGAGCACGAACAGCGCCGCGAAGAACGCCGACAACGCGCGACTCCGGGTGAAGCGGCGCCCGAGCGCGTAGGCCCCCGCGAGGCCAATCAACCCATTGCCCACCACCTCCACGCGCATCGCCGTACGCATGTCTGCCCACAGATAGAAGGGCAGGTACGGAGAAACCAAATTGGGAGCGCCCTCCACATAGCCCCACGCTGGTACTCCACCGCAGAGCCAGGGATGCCACCACGGCCCCTCTCCATACTCGCGTAGGCTCAGCGGCGTAATGTACCGATATGCGGCGTGCGCGTCCCAGTCGTGAAACCCGTAGGTCGAGAAGTCCCTCAACATCGGCCAGAGCAAGGCGAGGTAAGCCGTGAGCAACAACAGCCACGCCAAAAACCCAACGCGAGCCTCTCGCGAGCGCAGCAGCAAACTGCTCGGCGAAACCGCGCCGCGCGCGCGAAGCCACGCTCGAGCACGCTGCAGAAAAGCGACCGGTACGCTCATGAAGCGCACCCCTTGTAGCAAACTGCCGAGCCCAGCGCGCAAAGCCTTGCGATCGGGGCGGCGGGAGCTACGAATTGTCGTAGTGAACGCGCCTTCCGCAAGCTCTGCGGCCTTTTACGATCGTGTTTGGAACGACTGGGGCCACCTCGACGACCACAGCCCCGCCGCGTTCCACCGTCGACGCCAGCTCATCGGCCTCGTACGCGACCACGCACGCAGCAGCCGCCGCGTGCTCGAGGTGGGCACTGGCCAGGGCGCACTCCTCTCCCAGCTCACGCGGGAATTCCCGGCGGCGTGGGTTCACGGCTCCGACGTCTCCGAGGCCTCACTCGTGCGCGCCCGCGCCCAATGCCCCGGCGCGCCGCTCTTCGTCCTCGATCTCGAGTCGCCTCATTTCGATTCCCTCGCGCGCGACAGCGGTCACCTCGGCCAATTCGACCTCGTCGTCTGCAGTGAAGTTCTCGAGCACCTCGCCGACGATCGCGTCGCCCTCACGCGCATCTCGGCCCTGCTCGCGCCGCGCGGCCAACTCATTCTCAGCGTTCCCGGCGGCGAACCCACTCGCTTCGATCGCGCCATCGGCCACCTGCGCCACTACACGGAGCAAGACCTCGCGCAAAAGCTCGCCGACGCAGGCTTCAGCGTCGAGCGCCTCTTCGCGTGGGGCTTCCCCTTCCACACCTTCTACCGCTGGGTCGTCAAATGGGCCGCGCGCGCCGCCTTCGACCGTCACGCAAGCGCACCACGCCACGGCAACACTTCCCTCCTCGGCCACGGCTACGCCGCCTTCGCCAGCGCCCTCAAGCCCCTCTACTACCTCAACCTCATCGAGTACGGCCCGCAACTCTTCGCCGTAGCTCGTCGCAAGTAGCCAATTCGGGGGCTGCCTCGAAGGCTCCCGCTTGCACCAGTTCCTTCGCGGCGGCGGGCAAACCATTGGCGCCTGCTCAACCCCGAAAAGCTAACCCGCACTTGCCGAGCCGCCAGCACTTGCGCGCAGCACGCTGACGATCTGAAAGCCGAGCAGCTCCGGCCAGGTTTCGCACACGCGCGTCTCGATGGGCTCGACGAACCGCGCGTAGGCTCGGTACGCGCGCGATCGTTCGAGAGCGAGGTGCTGCCCGGCATCGACCTGCGCCTCGAACGATCGGCGCAACCAGGGGGCGAGCGACTGCGTGAGCGACGCGGTGGCTCGCTGCTCGACCAGCTCGAAGCCGAGGTGAGAAAATAGGCGATTTTGCGAGGCGCGCGTGAAAAACCGCAGGTGCGTGCGATCGTACAGGCCCGACCACGTGTACTCGAAGCGGCCGAGCAGCGTCGAGAGCCGGTTGTACCAGACCGCGTAGTTCGGGATGCTGACGAAGAACAGCGCGCCCGCGAGGGTTGGTTCGGCGAGCAAGCGGCGCAGCAGCGCGACGGGGTCGGCGACGTGCTCGAGGACGTCCGACAGCAGCACGGCGTCGAACGGCTGCTGTCGCTGGGTGGCGAGAAAGCTGTCGAGAGTACCGTCGTGGACGTCGTTGCAGGCTCGTTTCAGGAGCGCAGCTGCCCGCGGGTTGGGCTCCACGGCCGTGAACTCGGCTTTCGGCGAAAGCGCCCGCAGAGCGCGCAGGTTGGCGCCAGCGCCTGCACCAATGTCGAGCACCCGCGACGCGAGCAAGCCAGCGTCGAACAGATGGCGTTTCGCGAGCGCAATCAGAGTGACGTTCGGACGTTCGATATAACGGTAGTCGTCCGCTTGGTAGTCGAGTGGGTAGCCGCGCTGCTGGGGCATGCGGCGCGAGGATAGCGCGTCCGAGGGCGAGAAAGCGGTGCACGGTGCAGCCGCGTTCGAAGCGTTGCCCACAGTCGCCGGCAATCGCCAAAATGTCGGGCCCATCGCGCCCACCATGTGGAAACCTTGGCAGACGCGCGCAGAGCTGGGTTCTTCGCGAGCATTGTCTCTGGCGAAGAGAAACGGGGCGAGCCCGACGGCTTACCCGAATCCCAGAGGCACTGCCTCGCGCAGGCGTCGAGCACAGGCACGTTTTCGGCGAGACCAGCAATTCAGGGACACACCCTGGCGCTGGGAGCGATGGTGCTAAGGTGCGCCGCCCATGTCGCCCGCACACGCCCCTCGCCTCGATCCTTGCTCGGAAGTGAACCCGGCTCTTGCCGCGCGTTTGGGTCGCCCGCGCACGGTGCTGGATCTGGGGTGCGGCGCCGGCACGAACGGCATGCTCGCTCGCAGCGTGGGCGCTAGCGTGGTCGGAGTCGAGCCAGACGCGGAGCTCGCAGAGCGTGCCCGTCGTGTGCTCGACCAAGTGATCCAGCTCGATCCTTCGAACTTCGAAGAGCTCGAGCGCGCTCTAGCCGGCCGGACCTTCGATTTGGTGCTGGTGCCAAGCAGCCTGGAGCGAGTCTTTGACCCTTCCCCCTTGCTGCGCGAAGCGGCGCGCTACCTGGCCCCCGAAGGCCGCCTGTTATGCGCGCTGCGTAACCCCTCGGCTTGGACACGCAGGCTCGGGCTCTCGGACGAAAGCTTTGGCTTCGGGTCGGCCGCCGGCGCCGAACCCCACTTGCACGAGCTCTCCGAGGCTCGTAGCTGGGCGGCCAGCGCGGAGCTCGAGCTCCTGGAGGTCGCGTGGACGCCGCTGCTGGCCCGCACGCTGCGTCCGCTGCTCGCCGACGACCTCTACACGACCCGGTCGCACGCGGAGACGTCCACCACGGGCTTTCGCGACTGGTCGGTATACGACGCCTACCGCCGCAGCCTGCTACCGCTCGAGACCAAGGCGGCCGGGCTCTCGCCGTCCCTGTTCGCGTATCAGTACGTGCTGGTCCTGCGCAAACGCATGAAGCCGCGCGCCCTCTCGCTCACCGTCGGCATGCTCACGATGGACGAAGAGCCGAGCATCGCCAACATGATTGCCGAGATCCGTCGCTTCGCTCCCGACGCCGAGATCTTGTGCGTGGACAGCTCGGTGAAGGATCGAACACCCGTCATCGCCGAGCGCCTGGGCGCACGCGTGCTGCGTCAATTGCCGCCGCGCGGGCACGGCCCCGCGATGGAGCTCTTGATGTACGAGGCTGCCAAGCAAAGCGACGCCTTGATCTATCTGGATTGCGACTTCACGTACCCCGCCTCGACCATCGTGAGCATTCGAAAAATATTGGAGAGCGGGGCCGACGTGGTCAACGCGGCGCGCACGCGTTCGCGCCCGGACGCGATGCCGCTCGCCAACTACCTCGCTAACAAGACGTTCGTGTGGTGCGCCCGCGCGCTCAACGGCGTCCCCATCTCGGATCTTCACAGCGGCATGCGCGGCTATCGCTCGAGCGTCATTCGCAACTTCTCCTTCGACGGCGCAGGCGATGCCTTGCCCATCGACACGCTGCTCTGGCCCGCGCGCTCGGGATACCGCGTGGTCGAGATCCCCATCGCTTATCAGGAGCGGGTGGGTGCTTCCAAGCTGCGCAAGCTCGCGGGCACTGCCTGGACCTTCGTGCGACTGGCGCGCGCCCTGCAGGTCGGCCAGCGCGCGCACGGCAGCTACGAGCGTTGGACGAGCGCCGAGGAAGAACGATGACCGCCGCGAGCGGCATCACCGCGCTGCACCCCTGCGTGATTCTCGATCGCGACGGTACGTTGATCGACGTCGTGCGTGACGAGGAAACCGGCACCATCAGCGTGGCATTTCACCCTTCCCAGTTGGTGCTACTCCCTGGCGTGGTCAGCGGGCTCTTGGCGCTGGCCGAACAGGGCTTCAAGCTCGGCATCGCCACCAACCAGCCCGGGCCCGCCAAGGGACAATTTTCGCAACAAGCCGTGCAGCGCACGAACAACGCGCTGGTTCAGCTCTTGCGGGCCGAAGGCATCGTCATCGAGGCGGTCGCGGTGTGTTTACATCACCCCTCGGGGGGAGCGGGCGGCGATCCACGCCTCATCACCGACTGCGACTGTCGCAAGCCGAAGCCCGGGCTGCTGCGGGCGCTCGACGAAACCATGGGGATCCTGCGCGCCGAGAGCTGGATGATCGGCGACTCGCGCGCGGATCTACAAGCGGCGCACGCCTTCGGCTTGCGCTCGGCGCTGGTCTTCTCCACGCAACGCTGCGAGCTGTGTCCGCTGCGCGGCGGACCGCTGGACGCGCCGGACGTCGTCGCCCCACGCTTCGATGACGTGGTCGCGCGCCTGCTCTCGGCGTAGCGCACAAAAAGGAAAGCGACGCGAGTGGGGCAAGACACTCGCGCCGCGAGAGAATTGGCGACACGAACCTAGGGGAAGCGGTCCGCGCCGCCGGAGAATTGGCCGCGCGAGCGGGAGGGGGAACCACTCGCGCGGCCGGGAGAATTGGCGGCGAAAACCTTGGGGAAGCAGTCCGCGCCGCCGGAGAATTGGCCGCGCGAGCGGGAGGGGGAACCACTCGCGCGGCCGGGAGAAT
>Ga0315912_10004685_pt1 | contig 12847 bp, 10 predicted proteins | sample VfabasoilMG_FD_204469 | JGI IMG/M metagenome (GOLD analysis project Ga0315912, IMG submission 204469) | Garden soil microbial communities collected in Santa Monica, California, United States - V. faba soil | ecosystem: Environmental > Terrestrial > Soil > Garden | place: USA: California... | reverse complement strand
TACGTCCCGATGAACGTGTCCTCAGGCTCGAGCACAACGCGGTAGTAAGCCACTTCTGGAATAGCGCCACCCGAGGTGAGCGACAACAAGCGCGACCCACGCCGCCCGCGCAGGACCTTGTTCACTTCGTCGCGGTGCACAAGGGCAGCGCGGCGCCCGCGTGGTGTGGCGAATCCATCGGCCACCATCGACACGACGGAATCGAAGTCTGAACGGGCGAGCTCCCGGTACGGCCAGGCGCGACGGACGAGCGCGTGCAATTCGTCCTCCGCGTATGGGTGACACGAGGTCTCCGCGGTAATCTGCTGCGCAAGGACATCGAGCGGCGCATCATGCGTGACGATGCTGTCGAGATCGCCGCGACGTGATGCACGCAGCAGCGCGGCGCATTCAACGAGATCGTCCAACGACACCGGCAGCATCCGACCTTTCGGCGTGCCGCTGATCGTGTGCCCGGACCGGCCTACCCGCTGGAGCAACGTGGCGATGCGATGCGGCGATCCAATCTGGCACACGAGATCAACGTGCCCGATGTCGATGCCAAGTTCGAGCGACGCCGTCGCAACCAGCGCCTTCAGAGAACCGGTCTTGAGACGATGCTCGGCGTCGAGCCGCCGCTCCTTGGAGAGACTGCCGTGGTGGGCCGTGACCGCGTCTTCACCGATCCGTTCGCTCAGATGCCGCGCGACACGTTCGGCCATCCGCCTCGTGTTGACGAACACCAGCGTCGTTCGGTGTTCCGCAATCATGACTGCGAGGCGATCGTAGTACTCCTCCCACACCTCATGCGACATCACCGCATCGAGGGGAGACTGCGGAATCTCGACGGCGAGGTCGGTCGCACGACGGTGCCCTTCGTCGATGATCGTGCACCCGCCGCGATCGTCGCCGGCGCCAACCAGGAAGCGAGCGACCTCGTCGATTGGTTTCTGCGTCGCCGACAGGCCGATGCGCTGCAGCCTGCGTGGACCGCCGTGATCGGCCGCGCACAGCGCCTCGAGCCTTTCCAGCGTCAGCGCGAGATGCGCTCCTCGGCGTGTCCCGATGACCGCGTGAATCTCATCGACGATCACCGTTCGCGCCGTCTGCAACATCTGGCGGCTGCGCTCCGCGGTCAGGAGCAAGTAGAGCGACTCGGGCGTCGTGACCAGGATGTGCGGCGGGGTGCGCAGCATGGCCGCGCGTTCCGACGATGTGGTGTCGCCGGTGCGGACGGCAGCCGTAATGCGTGGGATCTCGAGGCCGGTGTCCTCCGCGAGCTTCCGGAGTGCGCGTCGCGGCTCAGCCAGGTTCTTGTGGATGTCGGCGCTGAGCGCTTTCAGCGGCGAGACGTACACGACGCGAACCGCGTCGGGCAGCGGCGACTCGAGACCTCCTCTGACGAGATCGTCAATCGAGGTTAGAAACGCGGCGAGTGTCTTGCCTGAGCCGGTGGGCGCGGCGATGAGCGTGTGCTGACCTGAACGAATCGCTTCCCACCCACGGCGTTGCGCAGACGTAGGCGCTCCGAGCGTTTCGAGAAACCACCGCGATACCAGAGGATGGAACCCGGTCATCATGTGACGTAGTGTCCGGCTTTAGCCGGACCATCTGGGAAGCCCTGCGAGGCGGACGATCCGATCATATCGGATCTGTCACTGTGCGGCGGGCAGCGTGACGAGCCGGTCCTCGCGCGACTGGCTGGGGTCTCTCACAAACCACTCCGAGCGGCAGCCGAGATCGGCGAGCCGTCGATCGAGCTGCACGTACTGCCGATACAACGTGAGCATCCTCGCACGAACGCTGTTCAGCAGATCGTCGTGCGTGACAATCCGCTCCGACGAGATGAGGCCGGTGTCGAGCGTTCCCGTCAGCACGGCGCGATCCCAAACGCGCACGAGCTGCGCAAGCCCGGTCAACGAGTTCCTGTAGTCGCTGTAGTCGGTGAGGAGCTTTTCCGAGGAATCGCGCGGCTGCAGCACTCCACCGCGGGGCGTCAGCGTCAGTGCCTTCAGGCTGTTCGTGAGATCGAGTGTTTCGCGATGCACACTGGCAACGTGCGCGAACAGGGACCCGCGCAGTCGCTCCTGATCGGCCCCGGTTCCCAGCGCAAGCCAACCGGCGAGATTCACCAGCACGATCGCGCCGACGGCGACAAGTCCATCGATCGGATGCCACGAACGCTTCCGCCACACGAACACCACCGTCACCACGCTGAAGACCACCAGACCGCCGAGCACGAGGGCAAGCGTCTTCATCACGGCGGCATCGCTCACCGGCTGTGACGCCTGTTCGTTGAGGTCGTGCCCCTCGAACTGTTCACCCATCGCGGTCGCCAGCGTCTGTTGCGACTGCATCCGTTGCTGCAACTTCGTCGTGGCGTCGGAAAGAAACGGCACAACCGATGAAGTGGGACACTCGAGCGCTTCCGCACGTTTCTCCCAGCGCGCGTGATGCACGAGGAGGTCGTTCACGTCCCACGTCATCTTGTAGAGCAGGCCAGGCTCGTCCCACGGTCCGCCGCGGTGGTATTGCCACTCGACCTGCAGCAGGTTTGCGATCGACGCCTCGTGGCTGTCGAACTTCGCCTGGAACGCGGTGAGATCGGCGGACGGTTCCGCGGCTGCACGCAAGTCCTCGAGCGCGCCACGGACGTCGACGCTCCCGGCAACGAACCGCATGAGCGGCTCATGCACCTTGATCAGTTGATTTCTCTGGTTGAGACCCGTCGCGCGAGTAACCGCCCAGCTCGCCACGATGGCGAGCACGATTCCCGCCAGCAGGATCCCGGCGGTGAACCACACCGTGGATTGCTTGATGGCAATGAGAGCCAGCGCCCACAGCACAAGCAACCCCGCGAGCGCGACCCCGATCAGGCCGCCGTACCACAGGACGATTGGGAGGACGTCACTCATGTGCGCTCACCCGGCACCGCGCTCACGACAGCGACCCGCCCGCGAACGACGGCAGCCGCATGTCTCTCATCGTTCGCAGCCCAGGCCGCGCAGCCAGGACCGCCGGGATCGAGTTCACGGCGATCGAGGCCGTCGCGATATCACCGTGCACGCCGCCATCAATCTTCGACACAATCCGCGGCGACCCCTCGATGAGCACCGAGTCATAGGACTCGGGCGCACCAAGGTAAGCCTCGAGATGCAGCGTGACCTTCGGCTCGCCTTTCACGTACCCGACACCATTCTGAATAATGCCGCACACCTGGCCGGCGGCAACGGACAGCCACTCGCTCGCGACCGCGTGATCCGCAACCCGTGGTGAGACGTCGTCGGAGATCGCGTCCAGCTTCCAGCCGATCGCGTCACCGATCATTTGAATCGATTCGGTGAAACCCACATGACGGACGCCACGGCTTTCGACCTTGCGCTGGAATTCATCAGGCGTGAGACCGACCCCGATCTTCAGCTGAAACGGCAACCGCCGGATGCGCGCGTCCTGCACTCTCCACACCTCGATGCGATCGACGCGTTCGCAGACCGCACTTAACGCAATCGGCAAGGCGTCCATCGTGAAACCGGGATTCACGCCGGTGCCGAGCACGGCGACCTTTGCCTTTTTTGCCGCGTCATCAATCTTCTTTGCCACGTCGCGATTCGCCTTTTGCGGATACGCCGCCTCTTCCGTCGTCGTGACCACCGGCACCCTGTGCTTGATCACTTCGAGCAGTTCCGCGAGGACACCCTTGAGCGACGAGCTCGTGCACAACACCGCGACGTCAGGCTTTGCCGCCTTGATGGTCTTCCCGATGTCGACCCCTACCTTCACGCGCAGCTTGCGCGGGTGACCGATGATGACTCCAACGTCCTGCCCGATCTTCTTCGCATCGATGTCGATCGCACCGACGATACGGAAGCCCTTCCGCGAGGCTATCTGCCTGGCCACTGCGGCTCCGATGGGTCCCAGGCCGACGTGCAGGACGCGGATCATGCGCAAATTATAGGTGCGCAGTTACAATTCGCTCACACTCTCCCGCACGCCGATGCACACCCTGCGGCCTTTCGCAGCCGCCCTCCTCGTATGCGGCGCGATCGTCGTCGCTCTCAATGCGCGCCAGCAGACGCCGGCCGAGCCGCCACCCGCAACCGCAGCGGCGGACACCAGCCCCGTTTCGGGGGAGGCGCGGTCACCGCGCAATGCCAACTACGAGATCGACGCACGTCTCGACGAAGACACCAAGACGATCCACGGCAAAGAGACGATTCGCTGGCGCAACATCACGGACGATGCAACGACCGAGCTGCAGTTTCACCTGTACTGGAACGCATGGCGCGATGCGGAATCCACCTGGCTGCGCGAGCGCCGGATCGCTGGTCTCTACCGGCCACCACAGCCGGATGCGTGGAGCACGATGGACGTCACGTCCCTTCGCGTGCGCGACGAGTTCGGCACGATGCGCGACCTGACGAAGGAGATGCGCTTCATCGCCCCTGACGATCGGAATGAGAAGGACAGGACGGTGATGTCCGTTCCGCTCGGACGGCGCGTGGGGCCGAACGAAGGTGTCGAGATTGAGCTGGAATGGACCGCGAAGATACCGCGGCCTTTCGCGCGCACCGGTTGGATCGGCGACTACTACTTCATCGCGCAGTGGTTTCCCAAGCTCGGCGTGCTCGAATCAAACGGATGGAACACCCACCAGTTCCACGCGGCGACCGAGTTCTTCTCGGACTTCGGCGTCTATGACGTCCGGCTGACGCTGCCGCGTCGTTTTGTCCTCGGCGCATCGGGGCGGCAGACCGCGCGCACCGACAACGCGGATGGCACGACGACTCACCGATACCAGCAGGAAGACATCCATGACTTCGCGTGGACGGCGAGCCCGGATTTTCTCGACCTGACGCAGCGGTTCGAGCACTCCACGCTGCCGGCCGTCGACATCCGGCTTCTCCTGCTCCCCGAGCACCGCGGGCAAGCGGATCGCTACTTCGCGGCCGTTACGGCCACGCTGAAGCGCTACGGCGAATGGTTCGGCGCGTATCCGTACGGACACATCACGATCGTCGACCCGGCGTTTCAAAGCGAGAGCGACGGAATGGAGTACCCGACGCTCGTCACGGGCCGGGCGCGATGGCTTGCCCCGGCAACAACGCAGGTGCCAGAGAGCACGACCGCGCACGAGGTCGGCCATCAATGGTGGTACGCGATGGTGGCCACCAACGAGTTCGAGCACGCGTGGATGGACGAGGGCTTCAACACCTACGCGACCGCACGCGTCATGGCCGAGGCGATGAATCCCAACCGCATCGAGTCGCGGTACTTCGGAGGGTTCATCCCGTGGTCGTTTCGCGACATACCGGTGACGCGAATCGACAACGATCGACTCGCGGGATATCGCCTCAACGGCAAGGCCGATGCGCAGTGGACGCCAACGTATCAGTACTGGATCGGCACGTCGTCCATCATCAGCTACAACAAGACGGCGCTCTGGATGCACACGCTCGAGCAGCGCCATGGCTGGCCCGTCATGCAGCGCATCATGAGCACCTACTTCGAGCGCTGGAAGTTCAAGCACCCGAGGCCGGCGGATTTCTTCGCCATCGTGCGCGAAATCACCGGCCAGGGTCACTACTGGTTCTTTGACGAGGTCTACCGCAGCTCAAACTCGTTCGACTATGGCGTGCAGGAGTTTCGCAGCGAGCGCATCGACGAGAAGACGGTACGCACAGCGGTGGTGATCCGGCGATACGGAGAGGCGACGTTCCCGGTGGATGTCGTCACGACGTTCGAGAACGGCGAGCAGATCAAAGAGTCGTGGAACGGTCAGGAGCGCCGCGCCGTGTACGTCTACGAACGGCCGGTCCGGGCTGCGACGGTGATTGTCGATCCCGATCGCGCGCTGCTGCTCGACATCGACTACACGAACAACAGCCGGACGTTGACGCCGCGCGGCGGCGAGGCGAGCCTCAAGTGGAGCCTCAAGTGGATGGTGTGGCTCCAGGACTTAATGGTGACCTATGGGTTCTTTGTCTGAACCTGGCTCTGGGCTCTGGACTTTGGGCTTTGGGCTTTGGTTGTTGGGAGTTGGGAGTTGACTGCGATCCGCCAGTGGCGAGACGGATGGAAGCGCGTCCTTGCGGCGCCATGGGTCGCACTGGGCGTGTTCGTTCTCCCGTTTGTACTCGCCCTGCCGCTCGCGATCATGATGCGCGGCGCGCTTGCGTCACATCTCGGCTCCAGCCTCGCGGCCGATTCCGCCGCTTCAGGCGTGAACTACGACTGGTGGCAGGAGTTCACGGCACAGGCCACCAGCCTCGGCACGACATTCACGCCGAGCGTCATCGGCTTCGCGACGGTGCTGGACAACATCAGTGGTGTGCTCGACGGACGCGCACGCGTGGCTCCGATCGCAGCAGCGCTCGTGCTGTATCTCGTGGTCTGGGCCTTCGTCTCGGGAGGCATCCTCGATCGATACGCGCGGCAACGGCCGATCCGGGCGCACGGTTTCTTTGCGGCGTCGGGCGTCTACGGCCTTCGCTTTGTCAGGCTCGCGCTCGTTGCCGGTCTCGTCTACTGGTGGCTCTTCGCGTTCGTGCACCCGTGGTTGTTCACCACCCAGTTCGACAACCTCACGCGCGGCATGAGCACCGAGCGCACGGCCTTCCTCGTACGCGCGATCTTCTACGTCCTGTTCGGCATCATCCTCCTCGCCATCAACCTCGTGGTCGACTATACGAAGGTGCGGATCGTCGTCGAGGATCGGCGCAGCGCACTCGGTTCGATCGCGGCCGCGATCCGATTCATTCGCAACCATCCCCGCCAGGTACTCGCGCTCTACGGGTTGAACAGCCTGACGTTCCTTGGAGTGATCGCGGTGTGGGCCCTGCTCGCTCCGGGTGCCGGCGGCGCCGGTGTCTCGATGTGGGCGAGCTTCGTCCTCGCTCAGCTTTTCATCGCTGCTCGCCTGCTGATGAAGCTGCAATTCATCGCCTCGCAGGTTTCGCTCTTCCAGGCGAACCTCGCCCACGCGACATACGTCTCCGCGCCAATGCCCGTCTGGCCGGAGTCGCCCGCCGCCGAGGCGATCGGCCCGTCCCCGCAATCGGCATAGCCGAGGTCGTGCCGTCCCTATTCGGTGGTAGGGTAACGAGAGGACAACGGCATGGCGATTCGCATCTCGTCCTGGCTGTCACGGCCCTGGAGCCTGCCAGCGCTCCTCGCTCAGGCGAGGCTCGCGTTCAGGCTGTTCCGTGAACCGCGAGTACCGATGGTGCTGAAGGCCGTACCGCTGCTCGCGCTCCTGTACGTCATCTCACCGATCGACTTCGTACCTGATTTCATTCCCGGACTCGGGCAACTCGACGACCTGGGCATCATCCTCGCAGCGCTCGAGCTCTTTGTGCGGCTGTCTCCGGGTGGTCCACAGACATTTCATCGAGAAGCCATTTATCAACGACGACGATACTCCCCGATGACGCCGACTGACGACGTCATCGATGCCGAGTGGCGTCATGGATAGAAGGAGGTAGCCATGCATGTGCGTTTCATCCCGCTTATTGTCGCCGCCGCGCTGGCGATCGCTGTGCTCCCTGTCGCCGCGCACCACGGGTGGGGCGGCAACGGAGAAGACGAGTTCGAGCTCACCGGCACCGTTGAAAGCGGCGTGAGCCTCGCAGGTCCCCACGCCACCATGAAAGTGAAGTCAGAAGGCCAGGTCTGGGACATCACGCTGGCGCCAGGACCTCGCACGGCGAACGCCGGTCTCAAGGAAGGCATCATCCCCGTTGGCGCGCAGGTCACGGTTCACGGACACCGCAACAAGGACCCGAAGAAGTTCGAGGTCAAGACGGAACGCGTGACGTGGAACGGGAAGACGTACAACGTCTATCCCGATCGCAAGTAGACATCCACTCGTCCTCAGACAGCATCGACACGCGACGTGGCCGATTTGTTGGCGTGGCTCGAGGGTTCTCCCCTTGGCCACGCCATGCGCAACGCCGGAGTCTGGGCCTACGGCATCGTCAATCTGACGCACATCCTCGGCGTCTCATCGCTCTTCGGCGCCGTCCTGGTTCTCGATCTCCGGCTGCTTGGGTTCTGGCGAAGTGTGCCGCTCGCCTCGATCGCACGGCCGACGGTGCCGATCGCCGCGATTGGCTTCATCGTGGCAGCGACGAGCGGGCTCTGCCTGATCTCGACCAACGGCAGCGAGTACGTCGGCAATCCGTTTCTGCTGATCAAGTTTCCGGCGATCTTCGTCGGCCTGCTCAACGTGGCCGTGCTCAGCCGGCTGCCCGCGTGGAAGGACCGCGACGCCCGAGCGCTTTCGGCGGCGGAACAGCGTCAGCTGTCGATCTTCGGAGGCATATCGCTCCTCTCGTGGTTGACGGCGATTGGCGCAGGCAGACTCATCGGGTACTGGTAGTCTTCACACCCGGAGGCGGCAATGAAGAAGGTGATGTGCGGTGTGCTGATGCTCGGCTGGATTCCAACGCTCGCCGTCGTCGCCGGGGCGCGCTGGACTGAAGTGCTGTTCGCACAGGGAAAGACACCACTGAAGGTCACGCGGATCTACACCGGCCCCGACGGCAAGACGAAAGCAGAAGAGGTCACGCTCCCGATGAAACCGCGCGATGCTGGCGCCGAGTTGACGGGATCGATGCCGGTCACCAGTCTCCAGTTCCGGCACACAACCCCCGCGTATAACCAGGACTGGCATCCAGCCCCGCGTCGTCAACTCGTGGTGACGCTGAGCGGCGAAAGCGAAATCGAGCTCGAAGGCGGCAAGACGATGCGCTTCGGGCCCGGCCATATCCTGCTCGCCGAGGACACGACCGGTCAGGGCCACAAGTCGCGCGCAGTCAAAGGCACCGACCGGATCGCGATCGATATCGCGCTGGCCGAGGGTGCGACGCTCCCGAAGTAACAACGAAATGCCGTGCTGCTGTCACAGTCCGCTGCGTCATAGTCGTATGACCGATTGACGAGGGACGCTGCGATGCATGACGACGATCGACGGGCTGGCCGGATTCTCACTCGACGGGAACTCGTCGCGCTCTTTGGCGCCGCGGCGGCAGCATCGCTGGCGCATCGCACGTCGGCGCAGACGAGTACTCGCGAGCCTTCGATCGTAGTCCCCAATTGCGTGGTGCATCCGCAACAGACCGAAGGGCCGTTCTTCGTCGATGAACGGCTGCTGCGCTCGGATGTGCGATCGGATTCTCGAACCGGTGCGGTCAGCGCGGGCGCGCCGCTCGAGCTCGGGCTGGCGATTGCACAGGTCAGTCCTGCGGGGACCTGCTCGCCGCTGGCTGGAGCGCAGGTGGACATCTGGCAATGCGACGCGCTGGGCCGATACTCAGACGTGAACGATCGTCGCAACAGCACGAGCGGGCACACCTTCCTGCGCGGCCATCAGGTCGCTGACGCGAACGGCAAAGTGAAGTTCACCACTATCTATCCGGGCTGGTATCCGGGGCGCGCCGTTCACATTCACTTCAAGGTACGGAGCACGGCGAACTCATCACCCGCGTACGAATTCACGTCGCAGTTCTACTTCGACGAGCGCCTGACCGACCGCGTGCACACCGGTGCGCCGTACTCGACGCATACCGGTCAACGAACGCGCAATGAAAGCGATGGACCTTTCCGTGATGGCGGCACACAACTCCTCTTGCCGGTGACGGAACGTGGTCAGGGTTACGCGGCCAGTTTCACGGTTGGCATGCGCCCCGGCGAGTCTGCGCCCCGCCGGGGGAGATGGCGATTCTGAACACGGCCACAATCGGATCAACTCCCAACTCCCACCCCTCGACGATGCTCGGGGTGGCCTGAGCGCGAGTCGAAGGCCAACTCCCAACTCCCAGAGCCCAGAGCCCAGAGCCTAGAGCCCAGAGCCCAGAGCCTAGAGCCTAGAGCCTAGAGCCTAGAGCCACTGTTAACCGTTCTCGTCGCCGAGCGTTATTGGTGGCATGGACGGAAGTACTACGCTACGGGTTCTCTTGGGCCTGGGCATGGGAGCGGCGGCGTGTCTCGTCGTCGTAAACGGACAGACACCTCCGAACCCTTCCGCGTTCGAAGTCGCGTCGATCAAAGAGAACGTCTCCGGCGGCGACAACGCGTCGGTTCGCGCACAACCGGGCGGCCGCGTCAGCGTGAGCAACAACTCGCTGCGCAACATTGTCCGAAACGCCTACAACGTCCAGAACTATCAAATCATCGGTGGCCCGGATTGGATCAACACCGTCCGGTGGGACATCACGGCGAAGGCAGCAGACGATGCCACGCCACCACAACTGCTGCTGATGCTGCGGACGTTGCTGGCAGACAGGTTCAAGCTCGTCGCCCGGCATGAACAGCGTGAGATGCCGATCTACGCGCTGGTGATCGCGCGTGCGGACGGTCGGTTAGGCCCTCAGTTGCACTCGTCGAGCACGGACTGCGCTGCCTTGTTCGCAGCGGCCAAAGCCAAAGGTGAGGCGCTCTCTCCAACCACTAACGGACGGCCCACGTGCGGCACGCGCACGACGCGCGGCACCATGATGACAAGCGGCGTGGAGATGGCGGATCTCGCGCGCAATCTCTCTGCTTTCGCGGGCCGGCCGGTCGTGGACAAAACAGGCTTGAGCGGCGTGTTCGATCTCGATCTGACATGGTCGCCCGAACAAGGTCCCTCGGGCCCTGATGGAACTGCGCTTCCACCCGCATCGTCTAGTGACGGCGTATCGCTCTTCACTGCTGTGCAGGAGCAACTCGGATTGAAGCTCGACGCACAGCGGGCGCCCGTTGACGTCCTGGTAATCGAATCAGCCCAACGACCGGTTGAAGACTAAGGCGGGGAGCCACCATGCTTCAGGACATTCGCTATGCCGCCCGGATGCTCGTCAAGTGGCGATGGATGACGGCGGTTGCCGTCCTCGCGCTTGCACTTGGTATCGGCGCCAACAGCGCCGTCTTCACGTTCGTCAATGCCGTCCTTCTGCGCGGTGTTCCGTTCCCCGACCCCGATGAGGTCGTCGCAATCGGAACGCAGGATACGCGCGGACGGCGATTCGGTGTCTCGTACTACGACTTCATCGATTGGCGAGAGGCGGCGAAGAGCTTCTCAGATATCGCGCTGACGGCGCAGCCCTCATTCAACGTGAGCGAGCAGGGGACGTCGCCAGAGCGCTACAGCGGCGCCTACGTCTCGGCAACCATGTTTCGGTTGATTGGCGCCCAGGCATTGCTCGGCCGCGGATTCATTCCCGAAGACGATCTCGACGGCGCTGCACCGGTCGTTGTTCTCGGCTTCAACATCTGGCAATCGCGTTATGCCGGCGACAAGGGAGTGCTCGGCAAGACGATCAAGGTCAACGACCTTCCGGCGACCGTCGTGGGAGTAATGCCGCAGGGCATGCAGTTTCCACCGAACACCGACCTGTGGCTGCCGTTCGGCACTTCGACCATCAACCGCAGGCAGAACCGTCAGGAGCGGAACTACCAGGTGATCGCGCGACTCGCCGACGGCGTCACCATTCAACAGGCGCGTAGCGAGATGTCGACCATCGTGGCGCGCCTCGCGCGCGATTACCCACAGACCAATCAAGGCATTGAGGCAACGCTCCTCACCTACAACGAGCGCGTGAACGGGCAGCAGATCCGGCTCGTGTTCTGGTCGCTGATGGGAGCTGTGGGTTTCGTTCTGCTGATTGCCTGCAGCAACGTCGCCAACCTGCTTCTGGCGCGGTCGGCCGAGCGAGCGAAGGAGGTCGGCGTCCGGCTCTCGCTCGGGGCAAGCCGCGCGCGTGTCATCCGCTCATTGCTCGTCGAGAGCGTGATGCTGTCGCTCATCGGCGGACTCGTCGGCATGCCACTCGCGTACGCCGGCATCCGCATCTTCGACTCGCTGACGCAGAACGTCGGCAAGCCCTACTGGATGGAGTTCTCCGTCGATCCGATCGTCGTCCTCTTCGTCTTCGGTATTTGCCTGGCCACAGGCGTCGTCTTTGGCCTGGCGCCCGCGCTGCACGTGTCGAAGACAAGCCTCAACGAAGTGTTGAAGGAAGGCGGGCGTTCGGGGTCGAGCGGGATCAGAGCGAATCGCTGGACGAACGGACTGCTGGTCGTGCAAGTGGCGCTCACGCTGGTGTTGCTCGCGGGTGCCGGGTTCATGATGCGCAGTTTCCTGGTCCTCTACCGTCTCGACATCGGTTTCGAGACGACCCGCCTGTTGACCCTGCAGGTCAATCTGAACGATCGGAAATACCCAACGTCTGACCTGCGCAACAACTTCGCCCGTCGCTTGAGCGAGCGGTTGCGCGGCATCGGAGCCCTGCAAACGAGCACGACCGCGAGCAACTTCCCGATGGTCGGTGGCGCCAGCGTGGAAATGACGATCGACGGCCGGACGGATCCAAACGCTCGAAAACCGTTGGTGACGATGCTCAACGTGGGCACGTCGTACTTCGACGCGATCGGGATACCCGTAGTCCGCGGTCGCAGCTTCACCCAGGCCGACGAAACTCCCGGGCGCGGCGGCGTGATCGTGAACCAGCGCTTCGCCGACATGTTCTTCAAAGGCGAAGATCCAATCGGCCGGCACATCACGCTCACCGAAGAGAGGCCGAATGGAGTCGAGGTCAGGTCGCAGGCAATCGTCGGCGTGTCCAGGACAGTACGGCAACGCGAGGTCCAGGGGCTCGAACCAGACCCGGTCGTCTATGTCCCCTACTTCATCGGGCCAGACATGGGACGAGTGATCGCTGTGATCACGCGCACAACGGGTGAGACCTCCGCCGCGGTGCCCTTGATCCGCCAGGCCGTTCTCGAGCTCGATCCAGACATGCCTGTCTCCAACGTGAGGACGATGGATGAACTGTTGGCGCGAGGCCGCTGGCAATATCAGATCTTTGGTGGCATGTTCGCGGTCTTCGCC
>Ga0315912_10004684_pt1 | contig 12848 bp, 10 predicted proteins | sample VfabasoilMG_FD_204469 | JGI IMG/M metagenome (GOLD analysis project Ga0315912, IMG submission 204469) | Garden soil microbial communities collected in Santa Monica, California, United States - V. faba soil | ecosystem: Environmental > Terrestrial > Soil > Garden | place: USA: California... | reverse complement strand
AATAACGGCAAAGCAGCTACTTCAGGAGCTTTGTAAGGAAGCAGTCTGGTCTGTCCAAAAATGCGTCCACGTTTGTCTTTCGCCCTAAAAGAAAATCTCGTTGTATCATAAAAAGTCAGTCCTTCAATTTTAAAATTTCCTTTGTAATCAGTTTTAAAGATAAAAAGACTATCCATCTTGCCTTGTATAACAGACATTTGCCCCGATGTATATCGCTTCTTAGGACGAAATAATTGACCGTTAATATTTAATCCATCTTCACACGGATGAATAAAATCAGTTAGCGTGCCAACAGGCATATCCTCTGGAAAAAATAGTGACTGCCGGATATCAAATTCTCCAGGCACCATGGCATGCCCAACCGGAACAACACTTACTGAAACAGTAGAACTTTTTTCAGAACCAGACGAATCCAACAAAACACTAAATTTTATTTTCTCATTTGGAAGAAATGCCCTCTGTTCTATTTCGAAATTAAAATCTCCCGATTTAGTTGGACTGGCGGTAGATATAATACGTTGATTACTATTCATTAAAACAAATGGACGATAAAATATAACTTCAGAACCATAGTTCCGCATCCAATTCGTGTATGCTCTCATATAGTAAATACCTGGCTCCCATTCATCATTCAATAAGAAATCTCCGAAAGCACTATCACTTCTTACTATTTTAGTTTGAATAATTTTTTTTGATGGACTAATTAGTTCCACATATAAAACTTTACTCAAAGAATCGCGAACAGATTGATTTGCATAATTCGTATATCCTTTAAACCATAATCTTTCCCCGGGATAATAAAACCCTTTGTCCGTAGTAATGTGAACTTTCTCCTGAAGTCGCTTAGCGATCATTCGCTTTGTTAAATAATTTACCACTACCAAACTGCCAGGAGAATAGTTCAACGGCAACATGGCCGCGACACGGTTTTTATTGAACTCGCCCGCTGTAACAATCTGATCATTATTCATGATAAAGCCATTCTTTGAAAAAAGAATGACCCCTTTCTCGGATTCAATCCAGCTCACTGGAAACGGAACATCCCGGTATGACTTCGTAGTAGCATATTCCGTGGTATGATGCACCTCAATTTTTCCTTCAGTGGTAATTTTAAAAAAACCAGGGCCGGCAGGGGCTAAAACATCATCCATGCTAAATTCAAAGACGTTTGTGCCCAATTCGTTAGAAAACATTTCAGTTGTGGCTTTATATTTCGGTGGCCGCTTATCCAAATAAAGATGAAATCCATTTTGAGCTTCATGCTTGTCGGCAATTGACTTGAATAAAAATCGCAATGAACTTTGATAAGCATATCTCCGGTTGCGCGTCCATTTTTGAGCTTCTTTAGCATCAAGGGTGTTTACTTCTACAAATTTGTAGAGACCATTAATCTTATATTGTTTCTGATCGAAACTAAAGCCTTGCAAGGTACACTCAATGTTGTAGCCTAGTGCTTTGTTTTCTATTTGCAAAGGAGCTGAGGCAGTAGCTTTAAAAACTTTATCAAATCTGTCATACACAAATTCGAGCACCCAGGGATTTAGAATAGTGCATTCTCTGGCAAGGCTATTGTCTCCAAAAAAAACTTTTGTAAACTGTTTCAGTTGGTGTTCCCACTCTTTGTCTTTTGTGCCTTTTACTTCAACCGCTGCCAGTAGTTTCATATCGGGGACTAATCGTGCCGAAACTCTTATATCCTGCGCTCCAACAGAGACTTCGCTGAAATAAAGCTCATAACCAACATAGGAGAATACCAGTTTGTATTTGCCTTCATAAACATGTTCTAATGCATATTCTCCATTAACATCGCTCACAGCACCAATAGTGGTTTGATCAATAAAAACATGTGCAAATGGCAGAGGCTCAAGGGTTTCCGAATCAACAATGCGGCCAGAAATGGTTATGCCTTGTGAAAAAACCACTGATGAGCATAGTGCAAAAAGTAAAGTTGAAAAACGATACATCGAACAATTATATACCAATTTACTAATTGAAACGATTAAAAAATGTTTTGGATAGGCCGGGAAGATGAATTATCATAGTATATCCCATTCATTCAAGATTGGAATTGCGTGGTGCGCGGTTAAATCAAATTGACAAGGCACAACAGAAATAAAATTATTGGCAATCGCCCATTCGTCATTATCATCGCCCTTATCAAAGCTCACAAAGTTTCCTGTCATCCAAAAATATCTTCTACCATTCGGATCAAAGCGTTGATCAAACTCCTCCACCCATTTTGCGTTAGCCTGTCTGCAAATTCGAATGCCTTTAATACTTTCTTTCTGCTTGGGTGGAAAATTTACATTTAATGCCACACCTCTCGGTAACCCATGAGTTAATACTTGTTTCGTTATTTTTCTGATATATTCAACAACGTGAGAAAAATCTGCTTGTGATGTACAATCACATAGCGAAAATCCAATGGCTGGAGTTCCCTCTATCGCACCTTCAATAGCTGCCGACATAGTTCCTGAATAAAGAACACTTATCGATGTATTACTGCCATGATTAATGCCACTCACAACTAATGAAGGCTGGAGATGTTCCTTTAGAACAATCTGCCTGGCCATTTTCACGCAATCAGCCGGAGTGCCTGAGCACTCAAAAGCTTTTACATCTTTAAACAAAAAGGACTCAGTAAGGCGAAGAGTATCTCCCACCGTTATAGCATGCCCCATTCCCGATTGAGGGCTATCGGGTGCAACCACCCACACCTCACCTAGTTCTTTCATCACATCGACAAGGGTCCGAATGCCTCTGGATGTAATGCCATCATCGTTGGTAACTAATATAAGAGGTCCTTGGGGCATTGAGATGAATTTAGTTTATGAATTTTAGTATTGAAGAGACTTGAGGTGGCTGCCTCATTTCATTAGAGAATTGTAATAATCAAAAACCCTGGCCAGATCATACTTGCGATCGACACTGAGCCGGTTCACTTTAATAAATTTTCTAATTTCATCATCTCGCTTAGACATGATATCCATCAAATCGTTTTTACTTCCGGAAAATGGTTCAATCTCCCCTTTGTCATTCAGAACGAAATACTTGTTCACCAATACCAGCCTGTTCACTGTGCTATATCCATAGTAACCATAGCTATAATTTTGATACTCCAGAGCCTCTTTTGCTAAGAGCGTAAGTTTACCTTCCGACAATAGTTCAAAAAATGTTGGGGACTTATATCCACCTGACTGTGAAAAAGGAATAGAATAAAATTGGCGAGTATGACTTGAGGTGACATCAAGAATTTCGTAAAAAATTATTTTCCTGCCGGTAAAACTTTGCAACACCCCTTTCTGGTCGAGTTGAATAATATCCGATTGGATATCGTATTTAATTTTTCCTTTTAATGTATCACCCGTTTCTAGTACCAGCCTACCATCATGCCAATATTCAAATGGCCATTTCTGAGCGATGGATGATTCCCAAATAAACAGAAACAAAATGGCAGTTACCATTCTCATTTGTGACGTAAAATATTATGTCCAAGTTTATCGCGCTTGGTAGTCAGGTATTTTTCATTGTGCAGGTTTGGTGTAATTTCAATTGGTACGTTATCAACTATCTCCAACCCATAACCCATTAAACCAACTCTTTTCTTTGGATTGTTAGTGATCAATTTAATTTTTGAAATGCCCAGGTCGTGAAGGATCTGTGCACCAATTCCGTAATCGCGACTGTCCATATCAAAACCGAGGCGTAGGTTGGCTTCTACGGTATCGAGTCCTTCTTCCTGGAGTTTATACGCTTTTAACTTATTCAATAAGCCAATACCTCTTCCCTCTTGCTTCATGTAAAGAACCACTCCCTTCCCGGCTTTCTCCACCATACACATGGCATGATGCAACTGCGGGCCACAATCGCAACGGCATGAACCAAAAATATCGCCCGTTACACAAGATGAATGCACGCGGACAAGCACAGGCTCATCGGGCTGCCATGTTCCCTTAACCAATGCCATGTGAACTTCATTGGAGTCAAGTTGTTCATAAGCTGTCAATGTAAAATCTCCGAATTCTGTGGGAAGGTTTACAACAACTTGCTTCTTCACCTGGCTCTCTTGCTTCATGCGGTAAGCAATGAGGTCCTTAATGGAAACCAGTTTCAACGAAAATTTATCAGCCACCTCGCGAAGCTGTGGCAATCGGGCCATAGTGCCATCCTCATTTAAGATTTCGATGAGAACGCCAGCAGGACGGAAACCGGCAAGTCTTGCAAAATCAATAGAAGCTTCTGTGTGCCCAGCTCTCCTTAGCACGCCTTCCTTCTTAGCTTTTAGTGGAAAAATGTGTCCAGGGCGACCTAAATCACTTTTTTTTGTCTCTGGGTCTACCAATGCTTTAATCGTTTTAAAGCGATCATGCGCGCTAATACCAGTAGTGCATCCATGACCGATCAAATCAACAGAAACGGTAAACGGAGTTTCAAATGCTGATGTATTTTTTCCGACCATCATATCTAAATCCAACTCTTCGCAGCGGCTCTCCACCAAGGGAACGCACATAAGGCCTCTTCCTTCTTTGCTCATGAAGTTGACAATCTCCGGTGTAACGCATTCAGCCGCACAAACAAAATCGCCTTCGTTTTCTCGGTCTTCATCGTCTACCACAATGATTACGCGGCCATTTTTTATTTCTTCGATGGCTTGTTCTATTTTGTCGAGTTTAATGGGGTCCATTTTTTGTCTTTATCGTTAAAAACGTTAATTATTTAGCCACTACTATCCCAAGTTTACCGGCCAATTCTTTTTCTGCTTCTTTCAAACCCAGCTGAATGGTCAGGTGTTTATCTAACAAATCCCAATCGTCCTTTTGTTCCGCATCCTTCACTTGTTTCAGATTATCTTCTAACATCTTTTGAACCACTCTGAATTTCAGACGGATAACATTTTTCAGTGCCAGGTCGCCAATAACATCATCCTCCGTGGGGATATAAATATGAAATTTATCGCCCCAGTGTGTGCTTATGCTATAACGAGAAGTTATCAATTCAGTAACAATCTTTTTGATTTCTGCATTGCCGTGGGTAAGAAAATATTCACTGTTTATCGAACCTCCCTTTTTACCGTTTGATCTATAAGTATTATAAATTTCTCTATAGGCCGGATTAGTAAACTCCACATCTTCCAATTCGTGAATCAGGAAGTCACTAAGATCATGATCTTCAATTTTATTTTCCGAATAATTTAACAGCAACCTTATTGTTTCCTTTTCCTGATATTGAATTATCCCTTCCTGGTTAATTGGTGACTTATCGTAGAGATCGGCAACAACCTCGGGTGTTATGGGTTCTGTTCTCGACTGTTGAAAATCCCTCTCCTTATCCCTCCGCTCCTTAATTAATAATTTATTGAGTTCGCTCAGCAGAATAGACTCCGATACTTGCAAAAGACTGGCAGTCTCCTGAACATAAACTGTTCGTTTAATGGGATCGGGAATAACCGCGATACTGTTAATAATTTCTCGAATGGATTCCGCTTTCTTTACGAGATCACTTGAGGCTTCCCTGGCATACAACCCTGTTTTGAACGAAATAAAATCCTTTGATGCCTTGCTTAAATATTCCAGGAACTCGGATGAACTTTTGTTTCTTGAAAAACTGTCCGGATCATGGCCATCAGGAAGCAACACAACGCGCACGTTAAGACCTCCTTTCAGAATCATATCAATTCCACGCAAGGCAGCTTTTATACCTGCCGCATCGCCATCAAAAAGAACGGTAATATTATCCGTGAAGCGTTTAACTAATTTTATCTGTTCTTCCGTGAGTGCTGTCCCCGAGGAGGCTACCACATTTTCAACACCCGCCTGGTGCATGGATATAACATCGGTATAGCCTTCAACCAAAAAACAATTATCGGCCTGGCGAATGGAATTCTTAGCCTGGAAAAGCCCAAACAGAACGTTGCTCTTGTGATAGATTTCTGTTTCAGGAGAGTTAATGTATTTGGGTTGATTGACTTGTTTATCTTTCAATAAAATGCGGGCGCCAAAAGCCACAATTTTCCCAGACAGGTTATGAACCGGGAAAATTACCCTTCCGCGAAAGCGGTCGTACGTTTTATTCTCTTTTTTTATAATAAGGCCTGCCTTCTCCAACACATCTTCACTGAAACCATTTTTTAAAGCTTCATGGTACAAGCCATCCCAAACATCAAGCGAATAGCCCAATTCAAATTTTTCAATCGTGCGGGTATTAAAACCACGTTCCTTAAAATAACTCAGCCCAATTCCTTTGCCTTCCTCATTCTCAGTCAATAATTTTTTGAAATAATCTTTCGCAAAGGCCATAATGATAAAGAGCGCCTCGCGATCGCTGATTTTCTCTTCGTCCTGGTGGGAGGCCTGGTCTTCTTTTATCTCAACCCCATATTTCCTCGCGAGATACCGGATAGCCTCAGGATATGACAAACCCTCGTGCTCCATCACAAACGTGAAGCAATCTCCCCCTTTGCCGCTGCTAAAATCCTTGAAAATACCCTTGGCAGGCACTACAAAAAATGAAGGAGTTTTTTCGGAGGAAAAGGGGCTTAAAGCCTTATAGCTTGTGCCCGACTTTTTTAACGACACAAAATCGCTGACTACGTCCACAATATCCATTCGGCTCCTTACTTCTTCTATTGTGTCGCGGGTGATCATGATACAAAGGTAATTGGATGCAGGGAATAGAAACTTGAAAATCGACAATTGTGGTAAAAAGATGACCCGTTAAAATCCATCACTTTTTCTATTTTTGCCCACCTAATTTAAGTACTATTTCTATGGGAAGAATCTTTGAAAAACGGAAACACAAAATGTTCGCCCGATTCGATAAAATGGCGAAGGCTTTCACACGAATTGGCAAGGATATAGCGATTGCCGTAAAACAAGGCGGCCCCAACCCCGATAATAACCCTAAGCTCCGAATGGCTATTCAAAATGCAAAGGGTGTAAATATGCCCAAGGATCGGGTGGATTCGGCTATAAAGAGAGCATCCTCAAAGGAAGAGAAAGATTTTCAAGAAGTTATTTACGAAGGTTATGCTCCGCATGGAGTGCCGGTTATTGTGGAGTGTGCTACCGACAATCCTACCCGAACGGTTGCCAACGTGAGACTCCACTTTTCGAAGAATGGTGGCGCTATGGGCAACTCAGGCTCGGTAACATTTGTGTTTGAGCGAAAGGGTGTATTTAAATTTGAACCTGCCCAACTTAACCTCGATGTTTTGGAACTTGATTTGATTGATGCTGGTGCAGAAGACATTCAACGCGATGAAGAAGGAATAACCATATACACCAAGTTCTCTGATTTTGGACAAATGTTAAAATTCCTTGAATCCAAGGAGCTGAATGCAAAAAGTTCGTCATTGCAATACATACCCGCCACAACAAAAGAACTTTCTGAGGCTGAACAGGATGAAGTCTTGAAATGTGTTGAAGCTTTGGAAGAAGATGATGACGTGCAGAATGTCTATCACAACCTTGCGTAAGGGTAGTAGTCTTTCAGAGTCAATTTATATCGCCTAAAACTTTCAGATAGAATCTGTATCAAAATGTCTCAAAAAGTTTTTTAGCATTCCTGGTTGTGCTTGCTAATACTTCTTCAGGTGAAATATTTTTCAACTCCGATACTCGCTTTGCAATAAGGGGAATATACGAAGGCTCATTTCTCTTTCCCCGGTGAGGAACGGGGGCCAGGTAAGGGCTGTCGGTTTCGAGAACAAGAGAGCTTATATCTACTTCCGGGAGCACTTTGTCGAGTCCGCCATTTTTAAAGGTAGCAACTCCGCCAATGCCAAGGAAAAATCCCATTGCAATAATTTTATTTGCTTGCTCTAAATTGCCCGAAAAGCAGTGGAATACGCCCCTCAGCGATGAGTCCACAAGTGGTTCAACTAAATGAATGGTTTCATCGATAGAATCCCGACTGTGAATTACAATGGGCCTTTTAAATTTCTTTGCCCATCCTGTTTGAATTTGAAAAGCCTCTTGTTGCTGTGGCCAGTAGGTTTTATCCCAATACAAATCAGTGCCCATCTCTCCTATTGCCGCAAAGCTTCTTTTATTGAGCCAGCTCTCTATTACATATAATTCTTTTTCAAAATCTTTTTTAACGGAGCATGGATGAAGCCCCATCATAGATTTGCAATTGTTATGTCGCGCCTCCAATTCCATCATTTGGTCAATGGAAGTGTGATCTATATTAGGCATATAAATTTCGTTTACCCGGAATTCCGAGCAACGCCTAAGCATATCTTCTCTATCCACATCGAACTCCTTTGAATAAATATGAGCGTGCGTGTCAACGTAAAAATCCATTCTTAAATTTTAGAGATTACGATTACCGCCCCCAGAACAGAGGCCAGCACAGCTGCTACTAAAACGGCTCCAGCAGCTAAATCTTTAATGCGGCCAGCTTCTCTTCTTTTTTCCGGACTAACGAAATTCACCAGTTCTTCTACCGATGTATTCATTACTTCCATACTCACCACCAAACCAATTGCCAGGATAGTGAGACACCAATCGATATATGCAAAATCAAAATAAAATCCGGCACCGAAAATTATTACAACTGCCAGCGAATGGATTTTTATATTTCGTTGCTCCCAGGCAATTAACAACCCGTTCCATGCATTAATAAAACTCTTAATGAGGTTCATACCAACTCCTGAATGGCTTTTGGTAACGCTGCATTAGGTTCAGCCTTTGGCAACGACAGAAAATTTGATATTTGAGAAAGTGCTGCCGCAAGATTAAACTGGTCTTGTTCCTGCACACACGCCATATTGTTCGATGCCAAATATCGGGCAAGGTACTCCTGCTCAGTTTGACCAGGTGTCGGAATAAAAATTGCTTTTTTACCAAGAATAGCCAAATCCATAATGGTGCTATATCCCGGCCTGGAGAGAATTACGTCAGCAGAAGTAAGCACAGGCTCTAATTCGGTAGAAGTAAGGTGGTCAACCTCCGATACTGTTCCATTCAATACCCATTCACTCGAACCTGGCTTTCCCTTCACTATCAAAGATTTACGGCCACATTTTTGTAATTGCTCACGCACCAGGCACTCGAACACCGTTCGCATCGGTTCCGGGCCGGAAATTAAAGCCACTATTTTATACCCTTCCTTGCTTGGTTTACCCGTTCCATTAAATCGGCTTAATACGCCAATGAATTTTGCATCTCTCAATCGCCCTTCGGACAAAATACCAGAAAAATGAAAACCCTTGGCCTGATCGGGAACCCAAACCTGGTCGAAATTCTTGATCTTATGCTTATGCCGATCATTTACAAAATTGGAAAGCAACGAAATCCTTAATGGCATTTGTAGATTTAACTGATGGCCAATAAAAATGGAATGTATCTTATCCGAATAACATCCGTACCGGTTATCCGACAAAATGAAATCAATCTTTTCATTGGCAACAATTTCATCAACCAATATTTTTTCCTGGTTAATGGCACGTTTTATTTTTGGTAATTGTAGCAGCATGGAAAACAACATACTGCCACCCAATGTCGAACGGGAATCAGGGTAAACAATTCCATAAGGCGGTAATTCATAAAATGTCAATTCAGGAAACTCAGATTTAAGAATATTCAGCGAACTGCCGCACCCTCCCACAACAACTCTTACGTTTTGCTTTTGTAATTCATGAATTATTGGAACACACCGGGTGGCATGACCAAGTCCCCAATCTAATACAGCAACAAAAGCAGATTTCGACATTTGAATTATTGTAGGATTAGAATTCAGTTTGACCAAATATTTTGTTCACAGTGCCTTAAACTTATATCCAAGATTCGAAAAATGTTCCAAATAATGTGGAAGCAGGTAGTACAGATTCTTCTCGGCCCGAAGGCTATCGTGAAAAACAACAATAGAGCCCGGCCTGGTTGCCTGTATCGAGCCCTGTAATAAATTTTTATTCAAACCAGGTTCAAGATAATCAAGAGTTAAAACATCCCACATAATAATTTTATACTCCTTAAGCGCCTGAACCTGGCGGGGAGTAATTCTTCCATACGGAGGGCGAAAGAGAGTTGGGGTGCGAAGGCCTGACGCTGCAAGTAGTGCCGCATCGCACTGTTTTACGTTTTCTGTGTATTTATCAACAGAAGTTGACCAGCCCTTCACGTGATTAAAAGTATGATTGCCAATTGAAAATCCACCCAATTTTAGCTTTTCAAATATTTCAGGGTACTGCTGCACATTTTCTCCAATACAAAAAAAAGTGGCTGAAGCCTGGAAAGATTTCAAAGTATCAATTACGAATTCAGTCGGGCCGGGAATAGGGCCATCATCGAATGTCAAATAGATATTCTCTTCAACAGAAGGTATTCTCCACGTCAACGAAGAAAATATTTTTGGTATAATAGCTGGTATTCGATGCGGTATGAGAGTCATTCCCTACGTAAGTAAAACAGAAAAATAGCAAACAAGTAACAAATACCAAACCTGCCAAACTATCTTATTTCAATTCAGACATAGCAAATCCGATCTGGCAAATCATATTTTTTATTCAACTGACTTGTTATTTCAAGCAGGTTTTTCTGATATACCCTGGGCACGCTAAAATTTTGCGAGAAAAGTGATTTGTACTTGTCTAACAAATTGGGGAAGAACTTAGCCACTGCGTTCATCGCTAACGTTTTGCTATCGTGAGGACCGAAACCGAACAATGTTAACGAAGCTGGCATTATATAATGAGCACCGGCATCCTGAAATGCAGTATACATTTTATCCAACTGCTCAGGCGGATCAGAAATGAATGGCAACAATGGCATTAAACTAACTCCTGTTTTAAAACCAGCCCGGGCTGCTTTTTCCAAAGTCTTTAAACGAACTGAAACAGGTGTTGCCCCAGGCTCAAAAATATTTCCAATTCGATCATCCAGTGTAGAAAAAGAGAACGTGATCAGCGTACCTCTACCCAATTTTGATTTTAAATCCTCTGGGAGAACAGCAGATTCATCAATCTGTTTTAACAAATCAAAATCACGCTCCACCAGATTAGACTTTGTAATAATATGCACCGGAAATTGAAACTGTAATAAAACCTTCAGAAGCTTCCGGGTTATCTCCAATGCCTTCTCAAATTGAAGGTAAGGATCGGTGGCTGATGACATCACTACAAACCCCTGTTGGCCTTTCTTTGCCTTCGTTGCCAACTGTTTTTCAAGCAATGCAACAGCATTCTCTTTGTATGACAATCTTTCCTCCATATGTAACCCATACTTGCTTCCGCGGATATAGCAATACATACAATTGAAGGAGCATCCACTGTAGGGATTAAGGGTATAATCATCCAAAAACCAGGTATCACGCTTTTTGGTTTTATTCAAAATGGTTTTGGACTGAATAGCGTAAGCCATAAAAATTATTGATCAGGCAATATCAAATTACCATATTGGGCATTCAAAAAAAAATGCCTCCCTGAAGCAGGAAGGCATTTTTTCGTAGATTTTCGTCATCTACTTTAATTCATCCAACGCATTCGTTATGATGGTTCGTAAATACTCACGATGGGCCCTTGTTGAGATGTCACCAGCCTGGCCCTGTTTTGCCTTAATGTCTTTTAACAGATAAACAGCCATCGATTTTACTGTGTTTAAGTTATCCTTGTTGCACGTTATTCCAATCAACATTTTAACATATTCAACTTGTAAATCCTGCCTGAAGGTATTCACATTCCCAGCCAGGTCTGCCGCAAAAATCCCATTGGTTAAATCGGTCATAAATTCACTCAAAATATACGTGTTACCATACAATTGGGAATCAACAATTCGCTGGAGTGTATTGGGGTGTAGCAGATGACTCAACACATTGCGTTGAGCCGATATAACGCGATCGTGCATTTTTGGATCTTCCGGGGAAGCATAGAAGTTAAAGCCTCTGCGCTGCATAGCGAGATAATTATATATTTCACCTGGCGCCTTATATGCATCGGGTGAGAATACATATTTGTTCAATGCGTTGATGGCACGCTTTTGATCGGCATAAGCCACGGGAACATATGGCTTTGTTGCTCCGGGTTGACCAATCATGGCACGATCTACATAAACACCACCAATAAACCTCGAAATAACAGTTGCTGCCTGGTCGTACTGTGTGTTCAGAATAATAAATGCCTGCCTTAACTCCTGATAAGATTGACCCGGTATGGTATACTTAACCTTTAACTTTTTAGTCAGATCATTCACCAATTCAAAACGATCGATCGAATAGCGTATTTGATCATTCGAGAGATCTCCGATGTTAACCCTGGGGTCTATTGCTTTTCCGGGTGTTCTCATGTCATCGGCATCATTCCCAAAAATTAATTCAGGTTGAGTGGAACGGCTCAAAATTGCGTTCAATTCATCTGCACTCTTCACCTGTTTATAACCAAACTCAATAGCCCAAACATCATACGGGCCAAGAACCGGAGAATAATATTGACCTTGTCTGGCGCGATCCCGGGTAACGTTGATGGCTATATAATCCATTATAGAGCCGGCCATTGCTTTACCATTTATAAAATCCTTATTGCTCAATTGATCAGGTGTAAAGATCTGGCTGGCTTTCATATTATGATTAAGCCCCATGGTGTGGCCCACCTCGTGCATAATAAGCTCCATCATGGCTTCCTTCTTCAAGCCAACCATCTCTTTATCGGAAGCTCCATCGGCTAATAATACAGTTGTACCAAACATGGTATTTTCATGCATCATTTCTCCAAAGAAGCAAAACTGGTCGGCTGTTAATGCTTCAGGAAACCTCGGGTCACTCAATGATTTGCTGGTGAGACTATAAAGTTTATCGTACTTAACGCGATTGGCATAATGGGTAAATTCCAGCATAATATCGGCTCCCAGGATTTG
>Ga0315912_10004683_pt1 | contig 12851 bp, 9 predicted proteins | sample VfabasoilMG_FD_204469 | JGI IMG/M metagenome (GOLD analysis project Ga0315912, IMG submission 204469) | Garden soil microbial communities collected in Santa Monica, California, United States - V. faba soil | ecosystem: Environmental > Terrestrial > Soil > Garden | place: USA: California... | reverse complement strand
GCGGTGCTGCGTGGCACCGTGGTCGGCACCTTCCTGGGTATTCTTCCCGGTGGCGGTGCCGTGCTCGCCTCCTTCAGCGCCTACACGCTGGAGAAGAAGGTGGCCAAGGATCCGTCCCGCTTTGGCAAGGGCGCGATCGAGGGTGTGGCCGGACCGGAAAGCGCTAACAACGCCGCCGCGCAATCCTCCTTTATCCCCATGCTGACGCTCGGCATTCCCTCCAACGCCGTCATGGCGCTGATGATCGGCGCCATGATGATCCAGGGCATCACCCCCGGCCCGCAGGTGATGGAAAAGCAGCCGGCGCTGTTCTGGGGCATCGTCGCCTCCATGTGGATTGGCAACCTGATGCTGGTCATCATCAACCTGCCGCTGGTTGGCATGTGGATCAGGCTGCTGAAGGTGCCCTACGACCTGATGTTCCCGGCCATCGTCGTGTTCTGCTCCATCGGCATATACAGCCTGAACAACTCCACCACGGACGTTCTGTTCACCGCGTTCTTCGGCATCATCGGCTACCTGTTCGTGAAGCTGGGGTTCGAGGCAGCGCCGCTGCTGCTGGGCTTCGTGCTCGGCCCTTTGATGGAGGAGAATTTGCGCCGCGCCATGGTCATGTCGCGCGGTGATCCGATGACCTTCATCCAGCGACCGATCAGCCTTGGCCTGCTGGTCGCCTCGCTGCTCTTGCTCGGCCTTGTGATCGCGCCGAATGTGCGGCGCAAGCGCGAGGAAGCGTTTCAGGAATAAGTGGAGTACCCGACGTTGGATACCGCCTTTTTCATCGCCCTGCTGCAGATCATCGGCATCAATATCATCCTCTCGGGTGACAACGCCGTCGTTATCGCGCTGGCCTGCCGTTCCCTGCCGCCGAAGCAGCAGAAATACGGCGTTCTTCTGGGTGCCGGCGCCGCCGTCGTGCTGCGCATCATCTTCACCATATTCATCGTCTACCTTATGGCGATTCCGTTCTTGAAGGTCGCCGGCGGCCTGCTGTTGCTGTGGATCGGCTACAAGCTGATGACGGAGGAGGAGGCGGACGAGAACGACATCGAAGCTTCCGGCAACCTGGTCGGCGCCGTCCGCACCATCCTGATCGCGGACGCGGTGATGAGCCTGGACAATGTCATCGCCGTCGCCGCCGCCGCCAAGGGCAGCGTGGTGCTGCTGATACTCGGCCTGCTCATCTCCATCCCGCTGGTGGTCTACGGCGCCACGCTGATGATCTCGCTCATCAAGCGCTTCCCGTTCATCGTCACGCTCGGCGCGGCGCTTATCGGCTATATCGGCGGCGAGGTGATCGTCTCCGACCCCGCGGTGGAACCCTGGGTGGACGCGCACGCGCACTGGCTCCACATCGTCGCCCCGCTGCTCGGCGCCGTACTGGTCGTGGATATCGGCAAGTTCCTGGCCCCCGCGCGCGTGCATGAACCGCACAGCGCGGCGGAGGCGTTGGAGGCGCCGGTCGCCATCTTCGGATTGCGTGCCCTGATCGTCGCCATCGGCGGACTGGTTCTGGCGCGTGCGCCACTCATCGTCAGCTTCGTCGCCGGCATGGCCGGCTACGTCGTTGGCGACAGCATGATGGGCCCGGCGACCGGTGCCGCGAAATCGCTGATGCACTCGATCGGCCCATTCATCGGCGCCGCCATCGCGCTGGTGATCGCGGAGGTACTCGGACGTATGTTCGGTCGCAACATCCGCGAAAGGGGCTAGCATATGACCCAGGCCGAGGCCGCGCTCGCCAGGATCCGCGACTACCACGTGGAACTCACGGACATCCGCCGTGACATCCACGCCCACCCGGAAGTGGGGTTCGAGGAATTCCGCACCGCGGACCTCGTGGCCGCGAAACTGGCCGCGTGGGGCATCGAGGTGCATCGCGGCATCGGCGGCACCGGCGTGGTCGGCGTGCTACGCAACGGCAACGGCCAGGAATCCATCGGCCTGCGCGCGGATATGGACGCGCTGCCGATGTCCGAGGCCAACGAGATCCCGTGGCGCAGCACCAATCCCGGCAAGATGCATGCCTGCGGCCATGATGGGCATACCACCATGCTGCTCGGTGCCGCGCGCTACCTGGCGGAGACGAAGAACTTCGCAGGCACGGTGAACTTCATCTTCCAGCCGGCCGAGGAGGGCATCGGCGGCGCCCTTGCCATGTTGAAGGACGGGCTGTTCGAGCGTTTTCCGTGCGACCGCGTATACGGCATGCACAACCGCCCCGGCGTGCCGCCCGGGCATTTCTCTATCACCCCTGGTACCGCCATGGCGGGAGGTGCGTTCTTCGACATCACCATCACCGGCAAGGGCTCGCACGGCGCGCGGCCGGATGTGGGGATCGATCCCGTGATGGTGGCGTGCCATGTCGGCACCGCGCTGCAATCCATTGTGGCGCGCAACGTGTCGCCGAACGACACGGCGGTGCTGTCCATCACCAAGATCTCCGGCGGCGACGCCTACAACATCATCCCCGAAACCGCGACCATGGCCGGTACGGTCCGCACCATGAAGCGGGCAACGATGACGTTGATCGAGAACGCTATCCAGCGCGTCGCCCAGGGCGTCGCCACCGGGTTGGGCGCGGTGGCGGAGGTGGACTTCCGCCTGATCTTCGCCCCGCTGCCGAATAACCAGGACGCGGTGGAACTGATGGCCGAGACCGCCGCGGAACTGGTGGGGGATGGCATGGTGGAGCGCAACAAGCCGCCCGCCTCGGCCTCCGAGGATTTCTCCTTCATGCTGGAACAAGTGCCGGGCGCCTATATCAATATCGGCAATGGCGAGACCTCCGCCGCCGTGCACAACCAGCACTACGACTTCAATGACGCGATCATTCCGCACGGCGCGGCGCTGTTCGCGCGCGTGGTTGAAAAGTCCCTTCCCAAGGACGCGCTGTAGGCCCTTGCCGAGGTTTCGGGTAGCGCCTAGGATGCCTCCTCATTTGCGAATCAATCGCAATTGGAGTGTGCCGTGCCCGATGACCTCGCCCCCTTCACCCGCCGCTGCGAGCGTGCCGTGGTCACGGCCTATCGCGACCTGCGTGCGCATGGCAGCGACGATATCGCGGCCTTTCGTGCCTGCACCACGCTGTACCGCATCCACCATCCGGAGGCTTCGCTGAACGAGGCGCGTCGGCTTGTCGCCGAGTGGATAGACCTGCACGTAATGCGCCGAGCCCAGGCTGCGGCCAGCGCCCTTGCCGCCGGCGGGCAGGGAAGGGCATCGCACGCAAGCCATTGAGTGGTGTGGCGAGAGTATTCACACCAGGGGACCGAATCCTGCGTTCGGTCTAAACTGGCGGTGATGACTGTCCTTTTCCCTCGCGCGTTTGCGCCATGAGATATACCACGATCCGTTCCCGCGAGCGCACGCGGCGGCGCAACGCCATGTTCTTCCGGCTGGCGAAATACATCATCGCCATCATTGCCATCGTGGGTATTGGCTACTCGTCCTACGAGTCTGGCTTGTGGCTGGCCGAGCGCAAGGTGGTAGGCCTGCGGGAGGACCTGGCTGCCACCACCCGTAAGCTGGAGGATACGGAGCGCGCCCGCGACGAGGCGCAGGCGCGCCTGGCAAAGGCGAATGACGAGATCCGCGCAGGGCAGCGCAAATACGACGCCGATGTTCCCACCGGCGCACCGGCCGAGTTGTTGAAGCTGGCCAAGGAACGCCTTGCCGCCGGCCTTTCGGCGGAGCGCCTGGCCGATGCGATGCGCAACGCCCAGGCCAGCGCGCCATGCGAGGGCCGCCCGCTCACCCGCCGCTTCGCCGTTCGTGCCGGCGCCCAGGCGGTGCCGGAGGATACGACGACCTTCTTCGACGGGCTGATCACCCTGCAGGCCAGCCTGCAGCCGGGCGATGATGCCAATCGCGGGGTCAGCGTGGTTTTCACCCGTCCCAACGCCCAGCCGGTCACCGCCGCCGGCAAGCTGCCGCTGCGCCAGTCCATCTTCCTGGACAATTCGGAACTGCGCTTCACCATCGCCGCCAGCGACCTGCGCGGCTATGTCACCGCCACCGTGAACGCCTGCACCCGGTAGTTTCGATCGCCCCGATTGGTGCGCCGATTGACGTCGATCAAATCCGTAACCCCCCACGCTTGCTAGGGAATCCATCTCGCCAGCTGCCAATGGGGGATTAGGATATGGATGTCGCGGACCTGATCGCCCGGTATGACCAGCGCGTGCCGCGCTATACCAGCTATCCCACCGCCCCGCATTTTTCGCCCGCCGTGGATGGGGCCGCACTCGCGGGCTGGCTGGCCGCGCTGCCGGTGGACGCGCCGCTTTCCCTCTACCTGCACGTGCCCTTCTGCGACACGCTGTGCCGCTTTTGCGCATGCCATACCACGGTGGTGAACCGCCCGGAGCCGCTGATCGCCTACGCGGACACGCTCCTCGCGGAAATCGACCTCGTCGCCCGCGCCATCGGCCGCACCGCGCCTGTGCGCCACATCCACTGGGGCGGCGGCACGCCGACATCCCTGCCGGCCAGCTGGATAGCCGCGGTGGGCAACCGCCTGCGCGAGCGCTTCGCGGTCGCCGCGGAAGCCGAGGTCGCGGTGGAGATCGACCCCCGCAACATGTCCCCGGCATCCCTCGCCGCGCTGGCGGAAATGGGCGTCACCCGCGCCAGCATCGGCGTGCAGGATTTCGACCCCACCGTGCAGTACGCCATCGGCCGCATCCAGCCCTACGACGTGACCGCGGCCTGCGCCGAACGCCTGCGCGGCATCGGTGTGTCGTCCCTGAACCTGGACTTGATCTACGGCCTGCCACACCAGACCGTGGAAGGCGTCGCGGCCACGGTACGCAAGGCGCTGGAGCTGGCGCCGGACCGTGTCGCCGTGTTCGGCTATGCCCACGTGCCCTGGATGAAGAAGCAGCAGGAATTGATTTCCGTCGATGCACTGCCGGGCCCGCTGGAGCGTTTCCACCAGCGAGAGGTAGCTGATTCCGAACTCACCCGCGCCGGCTATATCCGCGTCGGCATGGACCATTATGCGAAGCCGTCGGACGAGATGGCGCGGGCCGCCGCCACCGGCCGGCTGAAGCGCAACTTCCAGGGCTACACCACGGACGACGCGCCGGCTCTGCTGGGCTTCGGCGCCTCCGCCATCGGTGCGCTGCCCTGGGGCTATGTGCAGAACAACCCGCGCGTGCCGCAGTGGCGCGACGCGGTGCGCGCCGGCCAATTGCCCACGGCGCGGGGCGTTGCACTGACGGACGATGACCGCCTGCGCCGTGCCGTGATCGAACGCATCATGTGCGACCTGCGGGCCGACCTGCCGGCCATCGCCGCGGCGCTGGGCGCCGACCCGGACGGCCTGCTGGCCGCCGGCCCGATGCTTCAGGCCCAGGCAAGCGACGGGCTGGTCGAATGGGACGGGCGCACGGTGAAGGTCACCGAAGCTGGCCGGCCATTCCTGCGCGCCGTCGCCGCCGTGTTCGACACCTACTTCCAGGCCAGCGAAGCCCGGCACGCGGCGGCGATATGAACGACTGCGCCGCGCACCTGGAAGCCGCCCTGGCCAGTGCGCGGGCAGGAACGTACCCTTATCTCCACTGGCTGCTGGACGATGTGCTGCCGGACGCGGCGAGCACCGCCCTGGCGCGATTGCCGCTGGTGCCTGCCACCATCGCCGACACGCAGGGCAAGCGGGAGACGCACAATGCGTCCCGCATCTTCCTGAACGACGAGGCCCAGGCCCGCCACACGGTCTGCGCCGACCTCGCGGCCGCCTTGCAGTCGCCGGCCATCATCGCCCTGATCGAGCGCCGCTGCTGCACCAGCATATCCGGCAACTACCTGCGCATCGAATACTGCCTGGACACCGGCGGCTTCTGGCTGGAACCGCACACCGATATCGGTGCCAAGAAATTCACCTTCCTGGTCTACCTGTCCGAGCACAAGGACGCCCACAAATGGGGCACGGACATCCTGGACGCGGACCAAAGGCTGGTAATGCGCGCGCCGGGGGTGTTCAACTCCGGCCTGATCTTCGTCCCCGGTCCGGATACCTGGCACGGCTTCGCCCCGCGCGACATTACGGGAGTGCGGCGCTCACTCATCGTGAACTACGTCGTGCCGGAATGGCGTTCCCGGCACGAACTCGCGTTTCCGGATCGTCCGGTTAGCGCTGGTTAGTCCGCCGCCAGCCGCGGTGCCTCCATCGCCTGCACTACCGGCAGTACCTCCTTCGCGAACAGCCGCAGCATCGCCGAAATTCGCTGCGGCCCGTAATAGGGCGGGTAGTGCAGCATGATGGAGGTGGTGCCCTCCGCGCGCAGCCGTTCGATCTGGCGGATCACCGTGTCCGGGGAGCCATGCAGCAGCGTATCGCGTGCCAGGTTGTCGTAGTTCAGCGCGTTGTCGTCGCGCGCATCGGTCACCTCGCCGAAATACCGCCCGGTGCCGCCGGTGATGAAGCTCTTCACATGCCGCACCACGGCCTCCGCGCTTTCCTCCTTCGCCTGCGCGTCGGTCGGCGCCACATACACCAGCCGGGCCACGTCCACCTCGCCGAAGGCGGGGTTCTGGTTCAGCGGGGCCGGCGCTTCCTTCATGTGCTTGCGGTAATGCGCGATATGCTGCCCGATCGTCGCGAAATCCGGCAGCGTGGACTGCATCAGCCCGAAGCCGTTGCGCGCAGCATAGGCCATGGAGCGTTCGGTGCCCGCGCCCATCAGGATGGGCGGGTGCGGCAATTGCACCGGCACCGGGTACACCTCGTACGGCGCTTCCACCTTGAAATTGTAGTACTTGCCCTGCGCCGTCAGCCGCCGGTCGTGGAAGCCTTTCAGGATCAGCGGCACCGCTTCCTCCTGCATGTCGCGCCGCGCCTCATAGTCGATCCCGAGGCCTTCGAATTCATACGGCCGATAGCCGGACCCAAGGCCCAACTGGAACCGCCCGTTGGACAGTATATCCAGGAACGCCGCGTTCTCCACGATGCGCATCGGGTGGTACAGCGGCACCACCATCACCCCCGCGCACAGCTTGATGCGCTTGGTCAATGCCGCGAGATACGCCAAGTAGGAAAACGGGTCCGGCAGAATGCCATAGTTGTTGGAGAAATGGTGCTCCGCGATCCAGATGGAATCGAAGCCCAGTTCCTCCGCCTCCAGCACCTCCCGCGTGGTGCGGGAATGTACGTCGTGATAGGGGAATGGCTCGCTCCCCGGATCGGGATGGGACGTGTAGAGGACACCGATCTTCATCGCAGCCTGCCTTCAATTGGGGTTTCCTACCCGCCAGTATTGCCGCCGCACCGCCAGCAAGTCAAAGCGACCGACACGGATTGACGAAGCCGGCCGGCCATGCCGCAATCCGCGCCCCATGCCGAAACTGACCGACTTGATCCGCTACGACGATGCACAGCGCAACTTCTCCCAGGACGCGCTGTGGGAGTTGTTCGACGGCACGCGCGCGGCGCTGAACATCACGCATGAATGCATCGATCGGCATGTGCAACCGGGCCGCGTCGCCATCCGCATCGCCCATGCCGATGATGGCGACGAGGCCCTGACCTTCGCCGAAATCTCCGAAGGCGCATCCCGCTTTGCGCACTGGCTGGAAGCGCGCGGCATCGGCAAGGGCGACCGCGTGGCGATGATGCTGGAGCCCTCGCGCGCCTACTACATCGCCCTGTTCGGCGCGATGAAGCGGGGCGCGGTGGCGGTGCCGTTGTTCACCCTGTTCGGGCCGGATGGGTTGGCGTTGCGCGTGCTGGACTGCACGCCGAAACTACTCATTGTCCATGCCGACCAGGCGGCTATGGCGCGCGGTGCCGTCGAGACGGACATCATAACGGCGGAGGAGTTGCTGCCGCAACTCGGCGCGCATCCCGCCACCTACACCGCCACCACGCGGGCGGACGACATGGCGGTGTTCCAGTACACCTCCGGCACCACGCGCGAACTCCCGGAAGCGGTGAAGCACACGCACCGCGCCGTGGTGCTGGTGATGATCGCGGCGCTCTACGGCACCGGCATCCGTCCGGGCGACTTGTATTTCTGCCCGTCCTCCCCCGCCTGGGGGCACGGCCTGTGGCATGGCACGCTGGCGCCGCTCGCACTCGGCATCACCACCAGCGCCTATGCTGGCCGCTTCGATCCAGTTCGCCTGCTGAAGGCCATCCAGGGCCACGGCACGACGAACCTCTCCGCCGCCGCCACGCATTACCGTATGATGCGCGCCTGCGGCCGGGCAGGTGAATTCACGCACAACATCCGCAAGCTCTCCTTCACCGGCGAACCGATCGACACGGCCACGGCGGACTTCACCGCCGACCATTTCGGCACGCCGGTGTGCAGCATGTACGGAACCACTGAAGTTGGTGTCCTGCTCGTCAACTACCCCGGCGCGCCTGACTTCACGGTCAAGCAGGGCTCCCTCGGCAAGCCTGTGCCGGGCGTGCGCGTGCAGGTCCAGCGCGCGGACGGCACGGTAGCCCCGCCTGGCGAGATCGGCGAGATAAAGCTGTTCCGCCGCGACAAATGGGTGCCCACCAAGGACCTCGGCCGCACGGATGAGGACGGGTATTTCTGGCACGCCGGCCGTGCCGATGACGTCATCATCTCCGCCGGCTGGACGATGAGCGCGATGGAGATAGAGGACGTGCTGCTCAAGCACGAAGATGTTCGTGAAGCCGCCGTTATCGGCGTGCCGGACACCACGCGCGGCCAGGTGGTGAAGGCCTTTATCGTCAGCCCCCGCGCCGGCGGCGACGCCTTCACCCGGGAATTGCAGGACCACGTCCGTACCCGCCTCAGTCAGCACGAATACCCTCGCCTGGTCGCCTTCGTGCCCGAGTTGCCGAAGACGCCCGCCGGCAAGATCAATCGCAAGATATTGCGCGACCGCGAAGCCGCGGCCTGAAGGAAGCCTCCATGTCAGAAGCCAAAACACTGTTCCCGAAGATCACCGACCAGGGGCTGGATGAACTCCGCGCCCGCATCGGTGTGAAGATCGAGAACACGCTGGAACCCTGGTGCCATGAGGCGACGCGCGACAACATCCGCCACTACGCCCACGGCATCGGCGACGACAACCCGCTGTGGTGCGAACCCGAATATGCCGAAAAATCCGTCCATGGCGGCATCGTCGCCCTGCCCAGCTTCCTGTTCGCCACGTCCCGCATCATTTCCGGCTATGTCGGCGGCCTGCCCGGCGTGCACGCCATGTGGGCCGGCGCCAACTGGAACTGGCACCGCTGGCTCCGCCGTAACGAGACGATCAGCACGGAAGCGCATTTGAAGGACCTCGTGCTACACAACACCCGCTTCGCCGGCCGCGCCGTGCAGCAGATCTACCACGTCGATTTCTACGGCGCGGACGGCAGCAAGGTCGCCGACGCCGACAGCTGGTGTTTCCGCACGGACCGCGACATTGCGCGGGAAGAAGGCACCAAATACGACGACATCAAGGACCGCGAACCCCGCCGCTACACGCGCGAGGAACTGGACAAGATCTATGATCTGTATGAGACCGAGGAAGTCCGCGGCGCCACCCCGCGCTACTGGGAAGACGTGCAAGTAGGCGACTTACTCCCCACCATGGCCAAGGGCCCGATGACCGTCACCGGCTTCATCGCCTACGCCCAAGGCTGGGGCGGCCTCTATATACGCGCCAACAAGCTGAACTGGAAGCAGATCAGCAAGCACCCTGGCCTCGGCATTCCCAACCGCTTCAACATCCCGGACTGCCCGGAACGCGTGCACTGGGAACCGGAAATGGCCGTGATGGTCGGCGCCCCCGGCGCCTACGACTACGGCCCCGAACGCTGCTCCTGGCTGACGCATCACATGACGAACTGGATGGGCGACACCGGCTTCCTCGTCTCTGCCCATTCCCGCATCCGCCGCCACAACCCGGAAGGCGATTTGTTGTTCATCCAAGGCCAGGTCACCGGCAAGCGCATGGAAAACGGCCGCGCCCTGGTGGACATCGCCCAGCAGGCGCACAACCAGGACAACGAAATCTCGATCGTCGGCGGCGGCACGGTGGCGCTGCCGACACGTGGCTGAAGAGGGGCGGTTAGGGGAGGTTAGACCTCCTCCACCCTGTCGATCCCGGCCACCACCTTCAGCGCCTGCGCCAGGCGCGGGGTGACGTTGAAGCCGCCCGGCAGCGCGATTTCCACGTCGCGCATGCCGTCCAGCTTCGGCAGCACAAACACGCGTCCCTTGCCGTTGCCTTCGCGGCGCAGGATTTCGTGCAGCGCCTTCACCGCGTCCGGCGTGTGCAGCCACACGCGCATGCCGGACCCCGCGGTGGCCACCGCCTGGTCCAGCGGAATGATGTCCTGCGCCGTGATGCGTACGGAATCACCGTCCCGCTTCAAATCCGCCGTCACCAAGATGGTCGCGCCATCGGCAATCGCGTCCCGCGCCCGGCCCAGCACCTCGCTGAACACCGTCACCTCGTAGGACCCGAACGCATCGGAAACCCGCAGCCAGCACATGCGGCTACCGGTACGGGTGATGCGGTCCTTCTTCGCCACGATGGTGCCGGCCAGCTTCACGCGGGACGCGCCGGCCTGCGCCTGTGCCTCGATATTCCTGGAAGCCACCACGTGCAGCCGCTTCAGCACGGTAGCGTAGGCATCCATCGGGTGCGCCGTCAGGTGAAAGCCGATCGCCTCTGCCTCGAACGCCAGCCGGTCCAGCGGCGCCCAGTCCGGCGTCGCCGCCACGCGCAGCGGCTCCGGCCGGTTGCCGCCGCCGAACAGGCCGATCTGCCCGCTCTCCGCTTCCGCTGTTCGCGCCTGCGCCCGGCGCAGGATGGTATCGGCGGCGGTGAACACGCGATTGCGGTTGTTATCCAGGCTGTCGAACGCCCCGGCGCGGGCCAGGTTCTCGATCTGCATCCGGTTCAGCGCCTTGGGGTCGATCCGCGCCGAGAAATCCGCCAGATCCTCGAATCCCTGGCCATCGCGGGCCGCCTCGATGGACTGCATCGCGGCGAACCCCACCTTCTTGATCGCCGCCAGCGCGTAGCGGATGGCCAGCTTGCCGCCCTCGACCCGCTCCACCGAAAAGTCGGCGACGGAGCGGTTGATATCCGGCGGCAGGATCTTGATCCCCATCCGCTCCGCCTCCTGCTTCAACGCCGCCAGCCGGTCCGTATTGCCCAGCGCGAGGGACATGCACGCCGCGATGAAGACTTCCGGATGGTTCGCCTTCATCCACGCCGTTTGATAGGCAACCAGCGCATACGCGGCGGCGTGGGATTTGTTGAAGCCGTAGTCGGCGAATTTCGCCATCAGCTCGAAAACTTCCACGGCCTTGGCCGTGGGTATGCCGCGCTCCGTCGCGCCCTTCACGAAAATCTCGCTCTGCGCGTCCATTTCCGCGCGCACCTTCTTGCCCATCGCGCGCCGTAGTAAATCCGCCCCGCCGAGGCTGTATCCACCCATCTTCTGGGCGATCTGCATCACCTGTTCCTGGTACACCATGATGCCATAGGTCTCGGACAGGATGTCCATCAGCTCCGGATGCGGCGGCTCCCACGCCTCTCCATGCTTGCGCCGGCAATAGGCAGGAATATTCGCCATTGGCCCCGGCCGGTACAACGCCACGGCAGCGATCAGGTCTTCGAACCGGTCCGGCCGCATCTGCTTAAGTACGTCGCGCATGCCCTGGCCTTCCAGCTGGAACACGCCGCCGGCGTCCCCCCTGGCCAGCATCTCGTAGGTCTTCACATCGTCCAGCGGCAGTTTGTCGATGTCGATATATGTTTTCAGTTTGTTCAGATAACTGACGGCGCGCTGCAAAATCGTCAGCGTCGTCAGGCCAAGGAAATCGAACTTCACCAGCCCCGCCTGCTCCACATGCTTCATGGAGTACTGCGTCACCAGGTAGTCGGACTTCGGGTCGCGATACAGCGGCACCAGCTCGCTCAATGGCCGATCGCCGATCACCACGCCGGCGGCGTGGGTGGAGGCATGGCGATACAGCCCCTCGATCTGCAAGGCGATTTCCAGCAAGCGCGCCACCGCCTCATCGGAATCGCGCAATTCCCGCAGTCGCGCCTCGCCATCGATCGCCTGCTGCAAGGTCACCGGCTTGGCCGGGTTATTCGGGATCAGCTCCGCCACCTTGTTCACATGCCCGAACGCCATGCCCAGCACGCGCCCGACGTCGCGCACCGCCGCGCGCGCCTGCAGCTTCCCGAAGGTGATGATCTGCGCCACCCGGTCGCCACCGTATTCCTTGCGCACATACTCGATCACCGCATCCCGCCCCTCCTGGCAGAAATCGATGTCGAAGTCGGGCATCGACACGCGCTCAGGGTTCAGGAAGCGCTCGAACAGCAGGTCGAACTGCAACGGGTCCAAATCGGTAATTGTTAGCGCCCATGCCGCGACCGACCCGGCACCGGAACCGCGCCCCGGCCCAACGGGAATGTTCTTGCCCTTCGCCCACTGGATAAAGTCAGCCACGATCAGGAAATAGCCGGGGAACCCCATCTTCGCGATCACGTCCAACTCATACGCCAGGCGCTCGCGATAACGCGTCCGCTTCGCGTCATCCCCGCCCATCGCGTCCAGCCGCCGCTCCAGCCCCTCGCGCGCCATGCGGCGTACGGTGTCCTCCTCCGTCTCGCCCGCGCCCACCTTGGGGGAAACGGGCAGCAACGGCTTGCGGGATTGCGCCATCACCGCGCAGCGCCGCGCGATGGCCAGCGTGTTGTCGCAGGCCTCCGGCAGATCCGCGAACAGCAGCCGCATTTCCTTCGCCGGCTTGAACCAGTGTTCCGGCGTCACCCGCCGCCGGTCCTGTTCGGACAGCAGGCGACCCTCCGCGATGCACAGCAGCGCGTCATGCGCCTCGTGCATCGAGGGATAC
>Ga0315912_10004682_pt1 | contig 12851 bp, 13 predicted proteins | sample VfabasoilMG_FD_204469 | JGI IMG/M metagenome (GOLD analysis project Ga0315912, IMG submission 204469) | Garden soil microbial communities collected in Santa Monica, California, United States - V. faba soil | ecosystem: Environmental > Terrestrial > Soil > Garden | place: USA: California... | reverse complement strand
CGGATGCGTACGCGACAGGCCTGTCGCTCTATTCGCTGCACATTGCCGGCATCGCGGCGACCGACGAGACCTACAAGAAGGGCGTCGCGTTCCTGCTCGGTTCCCAGTATCAGGATGGAACGTGGCTGGTGAGAACGCACTCATTCCCCGTGCAGCGGTACTTCGAAAGCGGGTTCCCATACGGACGACATCAATGGATATCGACCGCGGGCACGAGCTGGGCGAGTCTCGCGATCGCACAGACGCTGCCTGACAAGCGTTGAGGAGGAGAGCGTGAACGGAATCCGAATGGGTCGCGTCATTGCCGGCGGATTGGTGGCCGGGCTGATTGTGAACATCGGCGAGACGATCCTGAACATCCCGCTCCTCGGTGCGCAGATGGAAGAGGCACTGCAGGCCCGAAATCTTCCGCCCGTGGGCGGTGGCGCGATCGCGTATTTCGTGGTGATGTGCTTCCTGCTCGGCATCGCGATCGTCTGGACCTACGCCGCCGTGCGGCCTCGACTCGGTCCTGGACCGAAGACGGCCGTCATCATCGGCGTCCTTGCCTGGTTCATGACGCTCTTCTGGAGCGGCGGCAGCCAGGCGGCGATGGGGGTGATGCCGCTGAACCTCACCATCCTCGGGCTCGCATGGGGACTGGGAGAGGTTGTCCTTGCCTCACTCGCCGGAGCCAGAGTCTACAAAGAATAAGCACGCCGCTTGTGTAACGGACCGCTGCGCCGGGTCACTAGGCCCTTGTTGCCGACACGTCACGTGGAAATGACGGATCCATTTCCGTGGCTGCGTGCGACGCGCAAGGAGGTTCGTAAATGCAACTCAATCGTTTGTGGATAGCGATGCTGACGCGCGAGAGCGCGGACTCCGACACCGACAGCTCCATCCATCTGTCCGTGAATACGACCGGTGTCGAGCGTCTCAATCGCACGTTCCCCGACTCTCAGCAGACCGATCAGGAACGCGGGATTGCCAATCTCTACGACATCGACGTCGCCAACAACCGGCTTCTCACCGAGCAGCTCACCGACTCATCGATCCGCCTCGGGATCAACGACGACGATGCGTGGCGGCCGCAGCATGTGTTCGTCTTTGGTGAAGGCTTCGGGCCGACAGGCCAGCTCGAGACGCAGGCGCTGGCGATCGAGACCGACATCGCCACAACACTGAGTACCGACTCCGGCGAAGGATCGCCCAGCATTCCCTTGCATCTCGTCGGGCATGGCGACGGCGACCAGATCATACGGCGGCTGTTCATCATGCTGCGCAGCCGCGGAAGCGACCAGCCGCCATCGGACGACGGCTTCCTCGGCCTTGGCGCCAGTGCCGTGCCGCCAGAGACACAAACCGACGGCGCCTTCGAGATCCAGATCGTCAGCCAGGGGAGACTGGCGGTCCTGTTTCAGATCAGGGATACGCCGCAGGAAGATCTCGAGTTCGGCGAGGCGAACTTCTACACGATGCCGATCATCGTGCCCTTCACGCGCGCGCAACTCGACGCTGATTCCATCACCTTGCGCATCATGGGAATGGACGACTACGAGCCGCTCAGTCTGTTCATCTTTGGCTCGGATCAGGCGAGCGGACGTCCGACATCGCTGGTGCCGCTCGTGAGCATTCCGAACTGGGAGCAGGCGGGCCTCGGAGTGATCGACTACGACCCGACGAATGGAACAGGGTCGGCGACGCTGCCGCTGGCGCCGCTGCCGACTGGTGTGCCAGTCGTAGGAGCGCCAGCGCTGGTCTAGAGCAGTCGCCTGGTTGTGCTACTTCGCGGCGCTGATTCTCCAGATGCGGTTGCCAGTGTCGTCAGACACCAGCAACGATCCATCACGCGCCGTGACGACGCCAACCGGGCGGCCCCACTGATCGATCGACGAGTTGTTCGCTCCGTCGCTCGCCAGGAAGCCAGTCAGGAAGTCTTCGATCGGTCCCGGCTTGCCGTTGACCATCGGGAAGAACACCACCTTGTAGCCCGATGCCACCGATCGGTTCCATGAGCCGTGCAGTGCGACGAAGCCGCCATTGCGGAAGCGCTGCGGGAACTGATTGCCGGTGTAGAACGTGACGCCGAGCGCTGCCGCATGCGCCGGCAGCAGCACGTCCGGAACGATCGTGCGCTTCACGAGATCGGGGAACGAGCCGACGTAGCGCGGATCGTAGTTCTCCCCGATGTAGGAGTACGGCCAGCCGTAGAAGCCGCCGTCCTTCACCGACGTCGCGTAGTCGGGCACGAGATCGTCACCCAGGTTGTCGCGCTCGTTCATCGCGGTCCAGATGGTGTCGGTGCCAGGCTGAAGTGCGAGGCCCACCGGATTGCGAATGCCGGAGGCGTAGACGCGATACCCGGTGCCGTCAGGGTTGAACTCCAGGATCGCGGCACGCCGGCAGTCTTCGCCGGCATCGTTGTTCGATTGCGAGCCGACCGCGATATACATCTTCGTGCCGGCGCGATTGAAGATGATGTTGCGAGTCGAGTGACCGCCATTGGGCAGGTCGAGCAATTTCTCCGGTGCTCCTTGAGCCTGCAGATCACCGTTGGCGTACTTGTAGCGGACCAGCGACGCCGTGTTGCCGACGTAAAGATAGCCGTCGTGGAACGCGATACCGAACGGTGCGGCGAGTGTCCCCGGACCTTTCACAGCAAATTCAGGCGGGGGAGCGCATGCCGGTGCGGCTGCACCCAGCACTGGCGGAGCACCACGTCCCGGTCCCGGAGGCGGACCCGCTGCGCGACCTTGTCCGCCGGCACGCTGACCACCAGCAGGATTGGGAGGCGGTCCGCCCCCGCGCGGCGCGGGAGGCTCGCCCTGCGCATACACACTCTGCGACTCGAACACGCCGTCGTTGTTCGCGTCCCGCAACACGGTGATGTTGTTGGCGCCTGGTGAGCTGACGAACAGATCACCGTTCGGCGCGTACACCATCATGCGCGGCGCGCGCAGATCGGCGGCCACGGTCACGGTAAAGCCGTTGGCCGCTTTGGGGCTCATGCCTTCAGGGCGCGAGACCGCGCGGCTCGGCTTGGGGCTTGCAGTCGTCGGAGCGGGCAGAGCGCCTGCTCGTGGCTGCGGCACAGTGGTGTTCTGCTGCGCCACGACGACGCCCGTGGCGAGCACGAGGGCCCCGAGGCCGGCGAACGTTCTTACAAGAGATCTCATGCAATGCACTCCCGAGCTATTTCCCCACCATATGCGGCAGGTCTTTGTTGTTCTCTTCGCAGATGCTCTCGATCAAGTCGGTATCGGGGAGGAGTCGCCACGCGAGCTGCACATCCCACGGCTTCGTATACGCCTTCGGATCGTCGATCGTGACGCTGATGTTGATGCGCCCGATATTGGGCCTGGTGAAACGCTCGACGACGCGGAGCGACTCGGTTGCAGGCAGCCCGCGCATGTCGAGCCAGGTCTTGCCGTTCTGGCCAATCGTTTCGACGATGAATGTATCGCCTTCCCAGTGGCCGATGGAGTATCCCATCCAGGTCGGCTGGGCGTCCTTGGGAAGTGGGCGGCCGTCGGTGAAGATCTGCCGGTAGATCGTGCGTGACTCGTGCAGGAAGATCATCACGTCCGGCGTCTGCACCACCTTGAGCCCGTCAGGGATGTTGTTCTTCTCTGGGATGCCAGAGGGCCAGCAACGCACGCCGGGGTGATCCTTGCCATTGTTGTCGATGCGCTCCTTGTAGAGTGCGTCAGCCCACGGCTGCAGCGGCACCTCGCCTGGCTTCAAGTCTGCGGCGAGATTCAGGAGGTGCTTGACGGCCTCGACCGGCATCCAGAAACCGGACAGATCGGGCTTGCCGTCAGCGGTCCTGCGCGCCGGCGCGTTCATGTCCACTTTGCCATCGGCGGTGCGAGGCATGTTCTTCCACGGATAGGGATCCCACTGCGCGTCGAGCGTCGCGATCGCCGCAAAGGCGATGAAGGCGGCCGACAAGAGAGGCATTTTCATGGCGCAAATTTTAACATCTGGCCGAACAGCCTAGGCCTTCGACGTGGCCGCCTCGCACGCTCGGGCGCGCTCGAGTAGTAGCTCGCGTTCACGCGTGTTCCGTGTGAGAGAGGCAGCGCGTTTGAACTCCGGCCGGGCCTCCGGAGCGCGTCCCAGCTTGAACAGCAGGTCGCCGCGCACGCTTGGGAGCAGGTGATAGCTCGCGAGCGCCGGCTCGTCGATGAGCGTATCCACGATATCCAAGCCCGCCTGCGGGCCGAACGCCATCGAGAGCGCGACAGCACGATTCAGCTGCACCACGGGCGATGGAGTGACGCCGACGAGCTCGGTATAGAGCGCGGCGATGGCCGTCCAGTCCGTGTCCTCCGGCTGACGTGCGCGTGCGTGGCATGCGGCGATCGATGCCTGGAGCAGATACGGACCGCGTGCTCGCCCGGGTTTCCCGGCCTGCTCGAGTGCGGCGAGACCCCGGCGGATGAGCACCTGATCCCACTGCCCTCGATTCTGATCGAGCAATAGGATTGGCGTGCCATCCGTGCCGACACGCGCGTTCGCCCGCGACGCCTGAATCTCCATCAACGCGACCAGGCCATGCACTTCCGGTTCGTCCGGCATCAGGCCCGCGAGGATGCGCCCGAGGCGCAACGCGTCTTCACACAGCGCCGGCCGCATCCAGTCGTCGCCGGATGTCGCCGAGTACCCTTCGTTGAAGATCAGGTAAATCACTTCGAGCACGGACGAGAGTCGTCCGGCCAGCTCGTCGTCACTCGGCACTTCGAATGGGACGCGCTCCTTCGCCAGTGTCTTCTTTGCTCTGACGATTCGTTGCGCGACGGTCGGTTCGGACACGAGGAAGGCACGTGCGATCTCGTCGGTCGTCAGACCTCCAAGCAGCCGCAGCGTCAGCGCCACACGCGCCTCAGCGGACAGCACGGGATGACACGCGGTGAAGACCAGCCGCAGCAGGTCGTCGCCGATGTCATCGTCCAGCGCGGCATCGAGGTCGGGTGTCGAGGCATCCTGCGCGATCTCCAGCTCGTAACCGAGCTCTTGATGCTTCCGCTCGAGCAGCGTGCGTCGTCGCAGCAGATCAATGGCTCGATGCTTTGCCGTGGCCATCAGCCATGCGCCGGGATTGCGAGGGATGCCTGATTCCGGCCATTGCTCGAGTGCCGCCACCAATGCGTCGTGCGCAAGATCTTCGGCCAACCCGACATCGCGGACGATGCGAGCGAGGCCCGCGATGAGGCGTGGCGATTCGATTCGCCAGACGGCGTCGATTGCGCGATTCGTGTCGGTCACACTCACGTCTCTCCGATCATAACGTTCCGGAGTAGAGTGATCCGGCGAGGTCATATGAAGCGAAACGGCTCAGCAGTCTGGCGCGGCGGATTGAAGGATGGCAAGGGAACGGTGTCTACCGACAGCGGTGTGCTGTCCAACACACAATATTCATTCAGCACGCGATTCGAGGATGGGAAAGGCACGAACCCCGAGGAGCTGATTGCCGCGGCACACGCGGGATGCTTTTCGATGGCGCTCTCGGCGCAGCTCGGAGCTGCGGGCATCACGCCCGAACAGATTCAGACGACGGCGACCGTCTCACTGGACAAGACTGACGGTGGGTTCGCCATCACGGCGATTCATCTGGCCGTGCGCGCGAAGATCCCAGGCGCGGATAAACAGGCGTTCGAAACGGCTGCCAATAACGCCAAGGCCGGATGTCCTGTGTCGAAAGTGTTGAACGCGACGATCACGATGGATGCGGCGTTGGAGTAGCTGGGTTGCTGGGTCGCTAGGTAGCTGGGGACAACCCAGCTACCCAGTAACCTAGCTACCTAGCAACCTTGAGTGCCCCCGCCCACCACGCCAGGTGATCGAGCAGTGCCGCTGCGCTGTTTCGGTTCTGGTCTGTGTCGATCTCGCTGACGTCCTTGATGAACCACGGATTGGGAATGTGAACGGCCCATCGAGTGGGAACCATGTCGAGCTCGATCGTCACGAGTCGAAGCTGCTCGACGCAGCGAGCGCCACCAGCACCACCCCAGCTCACGAAGGCGACGGCTTTGCGCGCCCATGAAAAGTATGTGTAGTCGAGCGCGTTCTTCAGGATGGCGGGATAACCGTGGTTGTACTCAGGCGAGCAGATGATGAAGCCGTCCGCCTCGCGAATCTTGTCGCGCCACTTCAGCACGTTCGGGTTCGAGTAGTTATCCTTCGCCAGGCCAGGCGGCATCGCTTCTTCGAAGAAGGGAAGAGGGTAGTCACGAAGATCAAGAACCTCGATCTCCATGTCCGTGCGCTTCTTCGCGATGTCGGAGATCCAGCTCGCGGGTTTCTCGCTGAATCGATTTGCTCGACTGCTACCTACAATGACTTTGATCTTGAGTGTGCTCATGGGGCTTCATTCTGGCATATCGCTCAGCCAGCCTGATGCCCCACGAATCACGATCGAGTGCTAGTTGCCGCGACCGCCGCGTCCGCGGCCTCGCGCCGCCGTTGATGGCGGAACGATGTTCTGGGCACGCTGATAGACGGTAGACACTCCGTACATCTCGTTGCCGTGAGCGATCACGCCAAGCAGGGCGACGGCGCGTGCGGTCTGACCTCCGCGGCCGTTCGGGATCATCTCGCTGGCGTTCTGATCCGTGAGCGCCTCGAACGCCTTGTCGCAGAGTGTAAACGAGTCTGCGAGACCCTTGATGACGTCTGCGCGGCTCTTGCCCGGCGCTTCGAGACTGTTGCCCTGACCTGGATTCGGTGTACCGAGTGCGCCGGAGCACTGACCGAACTGCGCGTCCGCGACGTGTCCGATGACCTGACTGTAAGTGCGAACTTCCTGCATCGTGCTTGGCTTCAACCCGTAGCCAGCCTCAGGGACGATCTCGGCGGCCTGCGTGAGATTCGACTTGAGGCCGGCATAGGCTCCCTGAAGCCCCTGCGCCAACCCTACCGGGCCGCCACGCTGTGCGCGCACGACCGGTGCCAGGACCGCGATTGCCGTCATGACCGCAACTGCAGTCACGAACATCAGGACACGTCTCGTCATCGTTTTCCGCTCCTCTGGTCGAGCGTGTGTGCTCGACTCTCTTTGTGTGTGGAGATGTTAGGCTCGAACTGAGGAATGGCGCCAGCTTGACGAAGCGCTATTCTTCGAGCTCACCGCCCAGTGGTTGCAGATCGTCGCAGTCGTCACACTGCCACATCAGCAGGGGCGGGACCTCGTAAGGGACGGAGGCGTCGTCCACCCAGCCGAGTGTGGCCACGGAGGGTTGGACCAGCCGGAGGACGGCAGCTCCTCCGCATATGGCGCACGCTTTCGAATCACCTAGTCTTGCCACGTCAGTGCTCGTCCCTCGGTTATGAGACAGAACGTCCGAACCAGATGTTTCGAACACGAGATGGCGATTACGAGAATGGCCGCAAAGTATGCTCGGCTATACGCTACCGCTCAGATAATTGTTTCGTACTCATCTGATGAGCCGCTTTGTGTGCGGCCTGCACCTTAGGTTGGGGAGGGCCTTACTGTGACCTGGCGATGGGCCTGCGCGATGTTGCTCGTGTTGTCCGGAGGTGTCACGCTTGCCGCCGTCGAGCTCCAGCCGCGTACGGTGGCAGCGTTCGATCGCTACGTCCGTGCGACGGAGAGCCAACTCAAAGAGGAGCCGTTTCTGCGAGTAGACAAACTCTCGGCCGCACGGCGTTCAGAGGCACTTGCCGTCATGCGCCGCGGCGAGCTCGCGATCGAGGCGCCCAGGACGCTTGAAAACGGTCGCGAGATCGATGTGCCGGGAGGCATGATCCATCACTGGGTCGGGACGGCGTTCGTACCAGGCGCCACCATCGATCAGACGCTGATGCTTCTCCAGGACTACGATCGCCACGAGCGCATCTACTCGCCCGCGGTGGCCAAGTCGAAGCTCGAGTCGCGCAATGGCGATCGATTTCGTTTCTTTCTCCGCTTCGTGATGACGAAGATGATCACTGTCGTCATCAACAGTGAGCACGAGGCGACCTTCACTCGTGTCGCCGATCGGGCTGAAGGGTGGATCCACAGCACCCGGATCGCTGAAGTGGAAAACGCAAACACGCCGAACGAGCGCGAGATACCAGTGGGGCAGGACGGCGGGTATCTGTGGCGACTCAATACCTACTGGCGGCTCCTCGCGCGTGACGGCGGCCTCTACATTCAGTGCGAGTCCGTTTCACTGACGCGAGGGATTCCGACTGGCTTCGGCTGGCTCGTCGGTCCGTTCGTGACCAGCATTCCAAGAGAGTCGCTGACCTTCACGCTCGAAACCACGCGCAAACAACTCGTCCGCGCGTCCTGACCTCAACTGGCACTACCTCGGCCATCGTGGTCATGCGTTGAGCCGGTATTCCGTCATCGAAGCCGAACGGCCGGACAAGCTTCTGCCCAATGCGAGGTAAGTTTTGGATTGGAAATGTAAGGGGCGATCCAGGAACGACCCACGCTGACCGCCTCACCAGGCACATACGGCTAGTGCGAAGCGGTCAGTGGAGGACGGCGGCCCCGAAGGATTCGCCATCACCATTCAGTTGAGCAAACGTCGTGCCGCCCTCTGAGCCCACGCCAATCGAGGATCGAGAGCTGTGCACGATGTCAAAAGACCGACGCGTTGTTCGAATCTGTCACCCGCGTGTGTCACGCGGGTTCAATCCTGAGTCATCAGTACGATACCCTTCGGCATCCATATGAGACTCATCACGACGCTTCTCGCACTGGCCTTTTCGGCTGCGACGCTCGTCGCACAGCAGCCGGGTGTTCATCCAGTCAGCGGTCGTGTGTATGCGCGGACCATGAGTGTGGACGGCGCGCCATGGCTCGAGCGCCGCGAACGTGAGGATGAAGAGAACCCCGATCTCGCGTTGCGTTTGCTTCGGATCAAGAAAGGCGCAACCGTCGCAGACATCGGCGCGGGGTCTGGCTATATCACGCTCCGGATGGCGAAGATCGTCGGCCCGATGGGCAAGGTCTACGCGAGCGACATCCAGGCGGGCATGCTGACGTTGCTCCAGCAGAACATGGCAAAGGCAAAGGTGGACAACGTCGTGCCCGTGCTCGGGACGTTCGACGATCCGAAGTTGCCTGCAGACAGCATCGATCTTGCGATCATGGTGGACGTCTATCACGAGTTCTCAGAGCCGCAGAAGATGCTGCAGAAAATCCGGGCCGCGCTCAAGCCGGATGGCCGACTGGTCCTGCTCGAGTATCGAGCCGAGGACAAGAGCGTTCCCATCCTGCCGGATCACAAGATGACGAAGGCGCAGGTCAAACAGGAGCTCGAGTACGAGGGCTTCAAGCAGTCGCGTGTGTACGACGACCTGCCCTGGCAGCACCTGTTTATCTTCACGAAGATGTAGAAAAGGTAGAGGCAAGCTGCCTTTAGGCCCGCCTGTGATGCGCCTATCCGGGCGGGTCTGAAGACCCGCCCCTACTTGGTTGCTCGCAACACATCCACAAGCGCAGACGCGACCGCTTCAGGTTTCTCGCGCGGCATGAAGTGTCCCGACCCCTGCACGATGCGCCGATCGATCAGCTGAGAGAAATTCGCCTTGTCAGCTGTGGCGTTCGTCGATGGCGGACCAGTGACTCCATCGTCAGTCGGGTGGAGCACGATCGCCGGGACGTCGATGCGCGGGCGTTTGGCGAGCACGCGTTCCATCTCTTCGAAGCGAGGCTCGCCCGGCGCATTCTTGATGCGATGACGGTAGGAGTGAATGACCACGTCAACGAAGTCGGGATTGTCGAACGAGGCCGCCGTCCTGTTGTACTCCTCGTCAGTGAATTTCCACGTCGGTGACCAGGTTTCCCACAGCAGGCGGCAGAGGCTGCGGCGATTGGCTTCGAGCCCACGACGGCCGCGTTCGGTGTTGAAGTAGTACTGATACCAGATCGCACGCTCTCTCTCCGGTGGTGCCGGCTGCGGTTCGGAGATCGTGTCCTGGATCAGGTAGCCGCTGATGAACACCGCGGCTCGCACCCGGTCGCGATGAAGGGCTGCGGCAATGCAGGCCGCGCGACCGCCCCAGTCGTAACCTGACACCGCGAACCGCTTGACGCCGAGTGCGTCCATCAGGTCGATGACATCCTGTCCGATGGCGGCTTGTTCGCCCATGCGTACGCGCGTGTCGCGAATACGCGTCGAGCCATAGCCGCGAAGGTAGGGAACGATGACGCGATACCCGAGATTCACGAGCGGGGGAGCGACGCCGTCGAAGGCGCGCACGTCATCAGGAAAACCATGAAGGAGCACGATCGGGAAGCCTTGCGGATCGCCGCTCTCCTCGTAGCCAATCGTGAGCGCCGATGTTTCGATCGTTCTCGATCGAGCGGCCGTGCCGGCTTGAGCCTGAGCTTGCCTCATGCCGCCGATCAGGCTCGCCGCGCTCATGCCCGACGCCATTGCGAGAAGGTCTCTTCGGCTGTAGTTCATCGTGAGCCTCACTCTACGAGTTACGCCGGTGCTCCATGTTCGCGAAGGTAGGCGGCAATCTCGTCGTACGGTGGTTTTCCGCTGGAGTACTCCGCCCAGCCGAGCGGCGTTCCGTGATACGCCGTGTCACGCGCGCGAAGGTCAGCTCCGCCATCGACTAGTACCGTGACTGCCTCGAGTGAGCCCGAACTCACCGCGTGATGAAGAGCGGTGGCGTGTGAATACAAGTCCGGGCTTACACCGTTCACTTCGACGCCAAGTGCCAGAAGCCGCCGTAGGGCCTCAGCCTTGCCCTTGAGGGCGGCAAGCGTGAGTGCGAATTGCTTTTGTCGCGGAGTGGCCTGCGTCGCGAGGCGTCTCGCGTCGTCCCAGCGCTCGAGGCAGAGAGAGGTGGATAGTGTCAGGGGCGCTCCGCGCTGGACCAGATGTTTCGCCGCATCGAAGTTGCTGTTGACGAGCGCATTGTCGGGATTGCCTTCGAGCGCGGCGCCGGCATCGATCAGCACGTCGATGAGCGCGATCTGAACACCGGACTGCCGGGCGATCCACGACCACGAGACGAGTCGTAGCGCGTAGTCCAGTTGCTCTTGCAGGTTGATGCCGCCCGCGCGCTGTGCGGCACGAATGATCGTTCGTGTCACGTCGGCGATGTTCGGCGGAAGCGAACCATTTCGAACGGGATCCTCAGCGACGAACCAAAGCAGGTACGGCCGCTGAAAGAAGTCGTTGAGGGCGCTCCCGACCTTGTCGCGCAGCCAGGCCCCCGGCGCTTCGAGGCGTTCGCTGACGAGCCTGGGGTTATCGCTGATGAGGCGCTCGAGTGCCGGTATGTCACCCGCGTCGATCGCCGATACGGCTAAGCGAAATAGCTCATCGAGCGACGGAGATTCGTCCATGGCGTGGCTGCCTCACCACGCGAGGTCCGCGAGCACGGCGTGATGATCGCTCTTGTCCGTCGTCCAGACGCGTGCGCGCGATGCCACGCGAGCCAGCGGTGGGTCGGCCAGCAGGTAGTCAACGCGACCTATGCTGACAGTATCCGGGATGTCGACGCTCACATCGACGAAGCCATCGTCGATGAGACCGCGAACGCCGGGAGCATCCGGATATTCGTTGAGATCACCGAGGACCATGATGCCGCGCCCGAAATTGCCCTTCGCAATCCGTCGAATGTCGGCGAACCCGAGTGCGCGCGATGCCGTTCGTCGATCGGCATGAGTGTTGAGCAGGTGAAAGGGTTTCCCTGCCGCGCACACAGTTACGTCGAGGACAATGCGAGGCTCGGCTTCGGGTGTCGAGCTGAGCCTGTGCCGCTCGACGCTGACGAGAGGCCACCGCGACAGAACGGCGAGACCATAGTGGCCTTCGTCCCACTTGATGCTCGCTGCAAATACGTAGTGCATGTCGAGCGCGGTCGCGAGCTCCACCGGTTCGTCCACGTAGCCGCCTCGCTTGGTGCGGACATCGACCTCCTGCAAAGCGATGACATCAACCTGCATCGCGCGTATCTCCGCGGCAAGCATATCCACGGGGGCTGACTGCGCCGCCCGGATGTTCCAGGTGCCGATGCGCAGAGGCTTTGCGCCGTCGGTCGCGCGTGCCTCCCCCTTGCGACACCTCTCGAGCGGGGAGTGCGTGAGGAGCTCGGACAGCTCCGTGACAATTCTCGGCCGTCTGACTGTTTCCGCCTGCGGAGCCTCTTGTCTGGATCTGGCTACAGACACGCTGAGCGCCGATGTGACTATCAGCAACACCGCCGCCAGGACACGCATCAGGCGGCAGCCTACATGAGAACTGTAACGTTGGTAAAGCGATCTGATCGGTGTCTGGCTAGAAGGTGACGCGTGCGGCCAGTTGCATGGCCCGCGGTCCTCCCGATCCGAACACACCGCCCGCAGTCGTGACCGGCTGACCGAATTGCGACGAACGGAGATAACCCGGGTTTGCCGGGTCTTCCGAGTCGCGAACCAGGACGTTGGAGTATCCCGAGTAGTTCACCGTCGAAATGCCAAGGATGTTCGTGACGTTGAACAGGTTGAATACCTCGAGCATCGGCTCGACGCGAATACGTTGGTTGATCGAGAAGGGCCTCGACACCCGGACGTCGAGCGAGTTGAACGAGTCGTTGAATCGCGCGCTATCTGTGACGAGCGGGAGCAGTACACCGTCTACGCCACCACCCGCGTTGAGATTGGTCAGATAAGAGTTCAACTCCGCTGGCGTATGGAACTGACGGCCACCGGCGTTGCGCTGTAACACCGGGATTCTCGACTGCGCATCCGGCATCATGATGTCCATCGGCACGCCCGACGAGATCGTCCAGAGAGCCGAGATATTCACGCCCGAGACCAGCGTCTGGCCTGACAACGTGAGCCGATGGCGACGATCGTTCGGTGTCGGTCCCCACTCTTTCCCAAGGTCAGTCGGATCGACCGGACCGTTCAT
>Ga0315912_10004681_pt1 | contig 12852 bp, 8 predicted proteins | sample VfabasoilMG_FD_204469 | JGI IMG/M metagenome (GOLD analysis project Ga0315912, IMG submission 204469) | Garden soil microbial communities collected in Santa Monica, California, United States - V. faba soil | ecosystem: Environmental > Terrestrial > Soil > Garden | place: USA: California... | reverse complement strand
CCGCGCCCTGCCGGTCGTAAGTCGGCGGACGGCCCGACGCGTACTGATAAGAGTATGGGAGAAATGCGACCTCGTCGCTGAGCACTTGCGCCGATAACTCGTCGAAGATTCCATTGCCGCGATTCATAAAGACCGCGACGCCGTCGCCCGTACGCGCGAAGTCGTTGAACCGCGGGACGGCGATGTCGACGAGGCCGTCGCCGTTCAGGTCGCCGGCGGAAGTGGCGACGTGGTTGAACCACGGATTGTTCGCCGGCAGTGAAAGATTCGTCGTCGCGTCGGTGAGCTTGCCGTCTGGTGCGCTCAGGAGCAGCTTGTTCGACGCGCCATCGCACGGGTCGACGGCGCAGTCGCGCAGCTCGTGCCCCGAGTCTGCGACAAAGATGTCCACTCTTCCGTCGCCATTAAAATCCGCTTTCACGATTCCTGCCGCGAACGAAGTAACGGGCACGGGCCCGGCGATCCACTCGGCCGTCGCGACGCTGAAAGTGCCATCGCCCTTATTGATCCAGATCTCGACGGGCAGTGCCGGACGGTTCTCGAAAAACGATGGAGCAACGAACAGGTCGTCCAGCCCGTCGTTGTTCATGTCGAGCGTGACGACGCCACGCATGTTGCCGTAGCGATAGAAGAATGAGCGGCCAACCGTGCGTGGACTCGGTTCCGGCGTGACGAATGGTTTCTGAATGCGTGTGACAGCGACATTGGGGTAATAGTCCGGCTGCGCCCCGACGGTGTCGTTCAGCGTCGGGGGCATCGTCACGCTCAGCGACAAGACGAACGTCGTGCTTCCGCCGGCATTGCTCGCGGTAATCGTGTAGCTTGCCGCCGCGGACTCAGTCGTCGGAGTGCCCGTGATCGCACCCGTCCCGCCATTGAGCACGAGTCCTGTCGGCAGCGGTGGCGAGACGGCGTACGACGTGACGGAACCTGTCACTGTGGCGGCCAAGCTGACCGGCGCATCGGTCAGCACATCTTGCGGGCTCGGATAGCTCAAGCTCGACGGGGCCGCAGGAGGCGGCGGGCCGCTGCCTCCGCCACCGCCGCCCCCGCAGGCCGCCAGTGCCGTTGTCATGAGCACGAGAGAAGCGCGGACGAACGCCGACTGCGGTGAGCGCTGCATAGAAGCCTTTGTTATTGTTCTTCTAAGCGAAGTGTGCCGCGGCGCAAACCTTCTAGTCCAGGCGTCCTTCGCAGCCTACCGGAGCCTCGCCGGCGGAAGCGGCGCTCCCGCCCGACCGCACTTTGAGCCTCGCGAGCTTGTTCTGCGCGGCTCGTGCGCCTGGCACGGCCCATTCGCTCGAGTGACGGCGGAGCCGTGGCGACGGCTAGGCTTGCTCGAGGCCGGCCTCCTCTTCCGTTGGAATCGCCGTCGCAGCGCCGGCGCGATATTCGAATAGATCGCCGGGCTGGCACTCGAGCGCTTCGCAGAGCTTCTCGAGCGTCGAGAAACGAATCGCTCGCGCGCGGCCAGTCTTCAGCACCGAGAGGTTCTGGGGCGTGATGCCGACCCGCTCGGCGAGCTCACCGAGCCGCATCTTGCGCCGCGCCAGCATGACATCGAGATTCACGACGATCGCCATGGACGCTTACACCGTGAGCTCGTTTTCTTCGCGCATCTCGGCTCCGACGTCCATGATCCAGGAGAGCAGCAGGATGCACGCCGCTACGAGGATCGGGACGAACGGAGCGTCGTAGCCTAGGTTCGCGGGCGACTCGACTGCGCCATTGGCGGCGAGCACCAGGGCGGCGATGAACAGCACGCCCTGAAAGATCGCATTGGCAACCGCGACGTAACCGACCAACCGAAGCTCGCGGACGCTTGCGCGGGTGAAGATCTCGCCACGTGCGTAGTTCCCGAACAGCCGCGCGAAGCGATAGAGCGCCACCAAGACGAGCGCGACAACGCCGAGGAGCGCGACATACGCGAACGCCACGACTTGCGGCGCCAGATCGCCGCACGGCCGCGGCACGCTGCTGACTTCGGGTCCCTTGCAGGTCATGGACTCCGGCAACCCCACCGTCGTAAGGGCCATGACGCCGGCCATCACCAGGACGAAGATCATCAGCAGGAAGCACGCGCGCCTCGCGCTGCGACTTGCACGCTTGACCTTCTCTAGCCGGGCCTCCGTTCGTGGGTTCATCGTGGTCCTCTCTACGTCGTTTGACGTTATTTTATTAACGTTTATCGATAATAAAACTACGATAAGCGTGCGTCAAGCCACGTAGGCGCCGGCCGAGGGCCGGTGCGTCATAGGAGGCAAGGATTAGGTTGGTTAGCGCGAGCGTGCGGCAGTCGAGCTCGTGCCCGACTGCCGCATCCGTGAGAGTTCGCGAGCGTTCGCGGGCTTAGTGCGGCTGCGGGGGCGGCATCTCCGGGAACGACGGCGCATCACTCGGCGGCTGATCCCAGCTCGGCGCGCGCGACGCGAACACGCTCATCTGATTGACGAACACCTTCGGGTCGTCGAGGCTCGACGCGTTGATCATCAGCACGCCCGGCATGACGGCGGCGGAGCTGGCGATGCGCGAACCGCATACTGGGCAGAACTTGCGCGTGATGGGCTGGCCGCTGCTGCCCGCTTTCTTGAACTCCGTGAGCTTGCCGGTCATTTGCACGGACGGCTCCGGAACCGCGAGCACGGACGAGTGGCCGGTGCTGCCGCTCTTCCGGCAGTCCTCGCAATAGCATTTGCCGCTGAAAATCAGGTCGCCCGAAATCTTGTAGCGGACGGCGCCGCAAAGACAGCCGCCGGTGATTGTTTGAGCCATGCGTGTTTTCTCCTTGTTCGAACCGGGTTGAGCGGATCAGCCTACCAAAAGTGATGCGGCGAGAAAGCTGCCATCCCCGGACTCATCTCGACCAAGCGCGGCCGAACTGCGGCCGCGGCGCGTTCGGCTCGCCGAGCAGCTCGGTCGCATGCCGCTGATCGGCCGCGGAAATCTCCGCGAGCCATTCGACGGCGTTGCCGCCGGCGCGGGCGGCCACGGCCGCACCGTTGTGGAATACGAGCCGGCGGTTCGGCACGGGCGCGCGTGGAGAATCGTCCGTGATGCCATAGATGTTCACGGGGTCTGCCGCGGCGAGCACGACCCACTCGTTCGCGTCTTGCTGGCGGCGCAAACGGCGCAGCTCCTCGACGGCTTCGACGAGCGCGAACTGCTCGCCGCCGAACGGCTCGACGAACCGGCCGCCGCGGATCTCGCCGCGCGCCTCGGCCGTGCGGTAGAACGGTAAGAGCTCGCGCCAGCTCGGCGCGAGCGGCTCGCGCGCGAGCAGCCGCCTCGTCATGACGCCGTAGCGACGCAGTAGTGTCTTTGCGACGTGCTCGAGCGCCTCGGGATCGGCGGCCGTTCGCGGCACGGTGCGCGGCGGCAGCAGCGCCCAGCGCCCGGCCGCGTCGAAGCCGCTCGTGCCGCGCAAGCGGCTGCGGCCACGGAAGCCGCGGCGCCTGCTTTGTGGCGTGAGCACGGCGCGTAAGCCAGCGAACGAGTCGGCCGTCACGACGCCGCGCGCGACGAGCTCGCCGAGCGCTTCCTCGACCTGCACGCGCAAGAGACCGCTCGTTTGCACGATCTCGACGAAAAACAACGCGCCGCGTTCGCGCAGCACCGTCACGACGCGCTCGGCGGCGCCCGACATGCCCTGCACGGGCTCGAACGAGCCGAGCGAGCGCCAGAGGGGCAGCGTCGCCCGCGGCACGATCGCGATCGGCGACGTCGCAACCGTCATGGCGCGCGCGCCGGGCAGCGCACCGCTCGGCCGCGGCCGCCACCAAACGACCTCGCCGGCCGTCGAGAGCTGATCGAGCAGCGGCATGCCATAGTCCGCGATGCGCGCCGGCAGCACCTCGCGCTCCCAGAGCGCGGCCGGCAGCGCCAAACCTTGCAGCTCGCCGAGCACGGCGCTCAGCGCTTCGCGGCCTTGGCGGCGCTCACCGCCCAAGCCCTGCCAGTGAAACAGGAAGCGCTGAAAGTCGGACAGCGTGGCCGGCTCGATCTCGTTGCGCAGCCGCTTGAGCGTATAGCGGTGGATGCGCGCGAGGAGCCGGCGCTCGCACCACTCTTCACCGGTCGCGGCGGCGCCTGCTTGAGCCGTGAACGTGCCGCGCATCGCCGTGCCTTGCTGCTCGAGCGCGAACAGCGCCGGCAGCACGTCGGCGGCCGTGAGGCCGAACGGCCGCGCCAACGCTTCGGCCGTGACGGGGCCGAGCGCCTCGAAACGGCTGCGCACGAGCTCGCGCAGCGCCGTGTCGCGATCCTCGACGGCGCCGCCGATGACGGCGAGCCGCTCGGCCGCGACCGCACCCGGGAACGCGACGTCGACTTCGGGCAGCCGCTCCGCGGCCACCCACACGGTTCCGGTGCTCGGCAGCTCGACGACGGTCGCGCGGCCGTCGGCGCGCAAGCGCTCGAACAGCGGCGCCCAGGCAGCGCCTTCGCGCGCCGTCACGAACCCAAGCAGCACGAGCGCATCGTGCAGCTCGTCGGCGTTCAACGGCTGCGGCCAGGCTTCCTCGCGTACGCGCGCGATCGCTTCGGGGTCGAGCTTGCCGAGCTCGGCTGCCTGCTCCGGCGTCATGTAGCGGCGCGACTGCACGGCCAGCGTGCGCCGCTCCTCGGCCGGCGCATCGTCGAGGAACGCGAACGGTTTCGCGCCCAAGATCTCCTGCGCGAGCGGGGACGGGCTCGTGAGCTCGCGGCAGATGACCTCGACCTCGCCGGCTTCGATGCGCCGCAGCACCTCGACGAGACCCTCGATGTCCATCGCGGCCGTCAGGCAGTCGCTGAGTGTTTGCTTGACGAGCGGATGATCGGGAATCTCGCGATCGCCGCCCGGCAAGTTCTCGGCGCAAGCAAGCTGATCCGGGAACACCGTCGACAGGAGGTCCTCGGCGTCCATGCGCTGAAATTGCGCCGGCTGCTTCTTGCCGTTGCGGAAGCGGCGCACGGCAAGCGCCGTGCTCGCGTTCCAGCGCCAGTAGACGCCGAACAGCGGCGCGTCGAGCACGGCCTGCGTGAGCACGTCGCGCACCGTGTTGCTGTGCAAGTAGTGCACGACGTCCTCGAGCGCGAAGCTATGCACGGCGCCGAGCGACAGCACGATCGAATCCTCGAGCGCGGCTGCTTGCAGCTCGAAGTTGAAGCGCCGGCAGAACCGCTTGCGCAGCGACAAGCCCCAGGCGCGATTGATGCGCGAGCCGAACGGCGAGTGCACGACGAGGTGCGTGTCGCCGGTCTCGTCGAAGAAGCGCTCGAAGACGACACGCTTCGCCGTCGGCAGCACGCCGAGCGCCGCCTTCGCTGCGCCCAAGTACTCGACGAGCTGCGCCGCGGCGCTGTCGCCGAGCCCGAGCTCGTTCTTGAGCCAGATCAGCACGCCGTCGGGCCCCGCGCGATCGAGCAGCTCCGCGATCGTTTCGTTGAGCGCGCCGACGGCGCTCGAGAGCTCGTTGCTGCGGCCCGGCGCTTCGCCGAGCCAGAACGGAATCGTCGGCGGCTGCCCCGCCGCGTCCGTGACGTAGACCTTGCCGCCCTCGAGCTTCTGAATGCGGTACGACGTGTTGCCGAGCTGAAAGATGTCGCCCGGCATGCTCTCGAACGCGAAGTCCTCGTTCAGCGTGCCGACGGGCAGCTCGCTCGGCAGCAGCACGACCTCGTAGTCGAACTGATCGGGGATCGCACCGCCGTTCGTGACGGCCGTCAGCGAGGCGCCGCGCCGGCCGCGCAGCACGTTGTTGACGCGGTCGAAGTGCAGATGGGCGCTCCGCCTTCCGCGGTGCGTCGTGAAACCGTCGGCGACCATGCGCGCGACGCCGACGAACTCGTCGAGCGAAAGATCCTTGTAGCTAGCGGCGTGCGTGAACCGCTCGTGCAGCTCATCGGCCTTCCATTCCTGGACGCCGACCTCGGCGACGATCTGCTGCGCGAGCACGTCGAGCGGCTGCGGCCTTGGGCAGATCGCGTCGAGCTCGCGGCGCTTGATACTCGCAAGCAGCGCCGTGCACTCGACGAGGTCGTCGCGCGACAGCGGGAACAACCGGCCCTTCGGGATGCGGCCGAGCCCGTGGCCCGAGCGACCGACGCGCTGCAAGAACGCCGAGATGCCGTGCGGCGAGCCGAGCTGGCAGACGAGGTCCACGTCGCCGATGTCGATGCCGAGCTCGAGCGACGCCGTCGCGACGAGCGCCTTCAGCTGCCCGGCTTTCAGGCGCTCCTCGGCCTTGAGCCGATGCTCTTTCGCGAGGCTGCCGTGGTGCGACGTGACGGCGTCCTCGCCGAGCCGCTCGGCCAAGTGACGCGCCGCGCGCTCGGCAAGCCGGCGCGTGTTGACGAACACGAGCGTCGTGCGATGCGCGCGGATCAGCTCGGCGAGCCGGTCGTACTCCTCGATCCAAACTTCGGCCGACATGATCGCCTCGAGCGGCGAGCCCGGCAGCTCGAGCTTGAGATCGCGCTCGCGCGCGTGGCCTTCGTCGATGACGGTGCACGGCTCGCTCGTGACGCCCGTGAGGAAGCTCGTCATGACCTCGATCGGCTTGGTCGTGGCCGAGATGCCGACGCGCGTCGGCGACTGCTCGCAAAGCGCCTCGAGCCGCTCGAGCGACAGCGCGAGGTGCGCGCCGCGCTTGTTGCCGGCGAGCGCGTGGATCTCGTCGACGATGACGGTCTTCACCGTGCGCAGCATGTTCCGGCCGGACTCGGTGCTGAGCAGGATGTACAGCGACTCGGGCGTCGTGACCAAGATGTGCGGCGGCTGGCGGCGCATGCGCGCGCGCTCGCTTTGCGGCGTGTCGCCCGTGCGCACGGCCGCGCGAATGGGCGCCTCGCCGAGCATGCTGGCCGCGAACTCGCGGCCGATACCTTCGAGCGGCGCACGCAGGTTCTTCTCGATGTCGTTCGAGAGCGCCTTCAGCGGCGAGACGTAGAGGATTTGCGTTTCGTCTCTGAGCGTGCCGTCAGCCGCCTGCTTCGCGAGCAAGTCGATGACGCCGAGGAACGCGGCGAGAGTCTTTCCCGAGCCCGTCGGCGCGCTGATCAGCGTGTGCTTGCGCGAGCCGATCGCATCCCATGCCTTGAGCTGGACGCTCGTCGGCCCGGGGAAAGCGCCGCGGAACCAGCCGGCGACGGCGGGGTGGAATTGCTCTGGAAGCATGGATGGCTAGGTTTAACCCAAAAGCTGTGTTTATGTCCAGTATGACTCGGAGGCCCGACCATGGCGCCACGCCGGACGGCAGTTTGCCGGCTCAATACGACAGCCTCTGACGTGATTCCGCAGGAAGGAGTGTGTGTAGATACCCCTCCTCAGCAATCGACAAGCTCGCGGCCGATCTCGTACCGATCGACCGGATTTCGGACGATCTCGGCCCTTTTCCGGTCGACGTAGCGACAATCGACCGGCGACCTGTCGATCGCGGACGGGGTAGTGTCACGCATATGACCGGGCCCAGTCGCAGGTGCACCTTTTCTAGCTACTGCTCCGTGCGGATCGTGCGCCGCTGCGTCGCGCGCGCGGGGCGATCGCCCTCGTCGCGGCGCCGCTCGCCGAAGTCGACGAGCATGTCGCTCAAAGGCAGCTCGTTCGTGCGGCTTTCCCAGTCTCCGTCGGCGGGCTTCGCGCGGTACGAGTCGATGAGGTACGGGATCCCTTCACCGGAGAACAGGTTCGGCGTCGTCGTCACTTGAAAGTGCAGGTGCGGCGCGCGCGCATCGCCCGAGTTGCCGACGCGCGCGAGCGGTTGGCCGCGGCGCACGCGGTCGCCTTGCTGCACGAGCACGCTGCCGGGCTGCAGGTGCGAGTAAGTGGCGAATTGACCGCCGCCCAAGTCGAGCGCGACGAAGTTGCCGCCGATCGTCTCGCGCGTCAGCGGCACGGCGGGAGTGAAACCAGCGGCCGTGCGCGGCCTGTTGTCCGGAAGGCCGTCGATGACCGTGACGACCGTGCCGTCGTCGACGGCGAGCACGTCCTCGCCGTAGGCGTGATAGGAGCGCACGTCGCCCTCGTCGCCGGAAAACGCGGCGCCGTTCTCGAGCTTGAGCCAATCGATCGCGTAGCGGCGCGAAATTTGCGCGCGCCCTTCCACGACGAGCAGGCCGATGCGATGGTGCGAGTCGTTGCTCGGGCCGCTCGACGCCGACCAGCTCATGCCCTGCACCGGCGGGCCGAGCGACCGGAGTGGCGTAGTCCGCGTGCCGATCGCCGGACCCTCGCCGGCGCCTTGGTCCGTTTGAACGCGGTGGCGAAGCGTTGCCGGCGCTCGGCCGCTGAACGCGAGGCAGATGAACGCGACGGCACTGCCCTTGCTCGCGAGCTGCGCGGCGGGCAGGCCGCCGGCGGGCGGAGCACCGCTCGGCTGCAACAATGCGGCGAGACGCTCGCCTTCGAAGCTCGCGAGCGCGGCACCGCCGATGCCACCGTCGACGACGTCGATGCGCGCGAGCGCGAGCGAACGCGCGTCGAGGCTGCGCAGGTGCAGCTCGTAGATCACGTAGGTCCGCCCTGCGCTCGGGAACGCCGTCGGCTCGAACGGCGTCGAGATCTCGAGCTGCAGCGGCGGAAACTCTTCGCTCGGCACCACCGCCGGCGCACTAGCGGGCGCTGCGCCGACGGCGATGCAGCCGTTCGGCGGCGGCTGCTCGGCGATCGTAGCGGCGACGGAGCCCTGGGCGGCAATGACGGCGCCGACGACTGACAGCATGACCCCGGAGCAACGAGACCCACGCCTCATCATCGCCGTCTACGACCCCATCGGCTTCGACGGATCGCGCCCCCCGGCGGCGAGCCACGGGTAACGAGCCGTGTCGCGACCGGCGTAGTCCGGATCGAGATAGATGAAGCAGCGCTGAATCAAGAAGTCGCGCACCTCGAACACGTCGCACCACCGGCCCGCATGCGTGACGCCGGCGCGCCAGGCACCGTCGACGTGTGTGCCCGCGCTCGTGCCCTCACAGGCGAACGTGTCCGTGCCGGTCATGATCCAGTTGAATGACGCGTAGTCGTGCAGGATGCCTTTCAGCAGTGCGCCGAAATCGGTGAACAGCTGGCCGATCTGCGCTTTGCCGGTGGCGAGCCCCCACTTCGGGAAGAACACCTGCGCGTCGTCGGCGAACAGATCGAGGATGCTGCCGCCCGTGGACGTGATGCCCTTGTTGTCGAACGCCTTCAGATACTCGAGCGCGACGGACTTGCGTTGCTCATCGGTCATCGGGAGTTTGCTGATCGCCATGTGACAACCTTAGAAACCTTTGCCTGTCTTGAAGCCGCCGCCGCCGAACCCGCCGCCGCTGCGGAACCCGCCGCCGCCAAAGCCGCCGCCTCGGCCCCCGCCACCACCGCCGCCCCAGCCGCCGCCGCCCCAACCGCCGGGGTTGTGCCACGGCCCGCCGCCGCCGCGCGGGAAGCGGCCGCTGCCGAAACGCGGGTCCGCGAGCTGGCGATAGCGCTGCTGCTTCTTCAGCGCGTCCCAGAAGTCGCCGAGCGGCACGGAGCCGGCCAAGAGCTGTGTCAGCAGCGCCGCGATCAGCGCGCCATTGACGAACTCCGACGACACGGCGTCGTAGCGGCTTTCCTTGAAGCGCTTGCGAATCTCCTCGAGCTTCGCCACCCGTTGGGTGTGCGCCTCGTGCAGCGTGCGCGAGCGCGCGGCCTCTTCTTCGATGCGCGGCAGGTTCGCGCGGATCTCGGTGAGCTCGTCGACCGCGGCGTCGTCATCGGTGCTCGGCGTCGCGCTCGCGCGCTCACGCAGCGTGCGCATCTGCTCGCGCTTCAACGTCTCGCGGATCAGCTCGTTGCACTTGCGCGAGATCTCGTCGTCGCCGGCCGCGAATGCGGCGCGCCGCTCGACGAGCGCGGCCACGGCCGCTTCCTGCTCGTCGATCTTCGCGTCGATCTTCGCGAGCTCGGCTTTCGCGTCGTCGAGCGCCTTCTGCCGCGCCGGGACGCCGGCGGCCTCGGCCGCGGCTTTCTCGAGCGCTTGCACGGCCGCGAGGTCGGCGTCGGCTTGCGCGCGCATGTGCTTCGCGTGCTCGTCGAAGCGCGCCGGCAACTCCGTCAGCAGCCAGTAGTCGCGCCGGTGCGGCTCGTAATCGGCGACGCGCGCGACCCAGCCGTCGAGGGCGCGCGCCAACCCGCCGTGCGCGTACGCGGGGGTGCCGAAGCCGCGGCCCCAGAGATAGGCGAACAGCGGATCGGCTTCGTACGGCTTGCCCTTGCGCTCACGGTCCTCGCGCGCGGCCGCAACCTTCGCATCCGCCGAATCGGCGACGTGGTCGGACGCTGCGGCGGCTTCGAGCTTGGCACGGTAGTTCGCATTGGCGCCGAGCGCCTGCTGCGCCGCGGCCTCGGCCTCGTCGACGGCCTTCTCGGCCGCATCGACGACGCCATGCTGCGCCGTGCGCTGCTGCTCGAGCAACGCTTGTTGCCGCTCCGCCCCGGCGAGCTCCTCGCCGACCGCCGCGAGCGCGCCTTCGCGCTGGCCGAGCAATTCCTTGACGCGCCGGCCCGTCTCGTCGAGCGCGGCCGAAAGCTGCGCGCCCTCGATCTCGCGCATGCGAATCCGCGCCAGGACGCTCAGCACGCCGATCTCGCGCTGGCGCAGCGTCTCGAGCTCCGCCGTAAAGCGTGCGAGGCGAACGTTGACGGTGGCGACCTCGCTGCGCGTGTCCGTTTGCGTCCGCTCGATCAAAGCCAGTACGTCGCTGCCTGTCAGAGACATCGTCTTACCACTCCGTGATCGAAGCGCCCGTAGTGGGCACCGTGTACTCGCGTTCCAACACGCCGCGGCGCTTTCGGCCGACGACGTCGTTCTGGATGATGCCGTCGTCCTGCTTGTCGGCGCGCACGCGGTTGTAGGTTGCCTCGTCGACACGCAAGCCCCACTGGTCGACGCGCTTCGTCCGCTGCGTTTCTTCGCTCTTGATCGGCAGCGTGACCTTCGAGCCGTTCGGCGCGATGGCCTCGACGACGAGGTAGTAGTTCTGCGCACGCGGGTTGTCGTCGGGGATCCGCGGGAAACCACTTTGCTCGCCAGGACGCGAGACGATATGCAATTCGTACTGCGACTGCACACGCGCATTTAGCGTCTCGATCTCGGCCGTCGCGGCACGCGCGGCGTCGAAATCGCCCTGCGCGACGGCAGCTTGGCCGGTGGCCAGCTGCTCGCGGGCCGGATCGAGCGCGGCCGGATCGTCCGTGTTCGCGTCGAGCGTCGCGAACGCCGCCGTGAGCTCGGCCGGCACTTCGGTGGCTTGCCGAAGCTCAGGCCCGCGAACGAAGACCTGAAACGCGACGCCCGCGACCGCGAGCGCCGCGACGAGGAACCCGACGGGCTTGCCCCAACGGCCGCGCGCGACGTACGCGTGCGCGAGCGTGCGCGAGAAGCTCGGCGCCGGCGGCGTGAAGACGAAGCGCTCCTCGCGCAACGCATCGACGCCGCGCTGGAGAATCTCGTCGGTGACCTCGATGCCCTGGCTCGTGTAGATTTCGCGAAGCTGCGCCAGCAGCTTCGCGTCGCGATCCTCGGCCGTGAGCTCGCGCGCGAGCACGAGCTCCTTGTGGCGCAGCGTGTCGACGACGTCCATCGCGAGCATCAGCTCGTCGAGAGGCGCCTTCTCTTTGACCACAGATTCGACGACTGAATTGGCGTTCATCGAAGCGCTCGCCGCGCCCGGGTCTCAACCATCAATGCGGCGCTCAACGCTTTTGCGCGGCCAGCTCGAGCGCCTGGCCGCTCTCCACGAGGCGCGCCAAGCGCTGCTTGCCCTGTTCCACCGCGTCGCGGATCTCGCCCGCGTTCTTCGTCGACAGCTCGCGCATCTCGGCGATGATCTCGCGCGAGCGCAGCTGATAGTTGACGACCGAGTCGACGAGCTTCTTGACGGCGTCGGCGCGAATCGTCGGGCCGTAACCCGCTTTCAGCGCGGCTTCTTGGACCTTGCCGCCGATGTCGGCCAAATCCTCGAGGCTGCGACTGACGCCTTCCTTCATCGCCTCGAGCGTCTTCGTGCTCTCGTGCAGGCCCCACAGCCCCGTGAACGACGCGCTGAGCGCCGTCAGCACGGTCTCGTTCGTGCCGAAGAACGACACGGCCTGCTTGTAGACGCGGTCCTTCGCGTTCGTCGTCTGCACGAGGCGGGCCATGATGACCTCGCTCGTGTTGTAGCCGATTGTGAGGTTGTCCGAGAGGTCTTTGCAGATCTGATAGCGGTCCTCGGCCGTCTGCACGTTGCGCAACTCTTCGTCGCGCTTCAACTCGAGCTTGGCGCGCGCGACGAGGTCGTCGCCGGACGCTTTCTCGACGGCCTCGATCGCCGCCTTCAGCTGCGCCTGCGCGGCGTTGAGCTGCCCCTCGGCCGTCTTCAGCACTTGCAGCGCGAGGACTTCGGATTCTTTCAGAGCGCCGCGGAAGTCGAGGTACGCCTGCAAGATGACCTGCTCGCGCTCGATCTGGTCCTTCGAATCCTTGACGACCTCGAGATACGTTTTCTTGATCTTGTCGAAGCGGCCCGAGATGTCGCCGCGCGTGGCTTTCTGCCAAACATTCGCGAGCCGCTCGAACGTGTCGATGCGGCCGTCCTCGACCTGCTTGACCATGGTTTTCGCGTCGTCGCGGATGCTGTTGAAGCCTTCCGTGATCTTCGCGTAGCGCTCGCCGAGCGACATCGACGCGACCTGCTCGCGCACGACTTGGTTGAACAGCGACGCTTGCGACAGCGTGCGCGCGATCGCGACGACCTTGTCGTTGTCGAGATCGGAGACGCGGTTTAGAAGTGCCACGACCGGAGCTTCTTCCGTCTTCTCGGGCACGAGGCCGAGATCGCGGAGCCGCGTCATCGCTTTGTCGAGATATTGAA
>Ga0315912_10004680_pt1 | contig 12853 bp, 18 predicted proteins | sample VfabasoilMG_FD_204469 | JGI IMG/M metagenome (GOLD analysis project Ga0315912, IMG submission 204469) | Garden soil microbial communities collected in Santa Monica, California, United States - V. faba soil | ecosystem: Environmental > Terrestrial > Soil > Garden | place: USA: California... | reverse complement strand
CATTGTGGTCGTGCTGACCATCGCGCACATGGACCACACGCCGGAGAACTGCGACCCGTCGAACCTGCGCGCGCTTTGCCAGAAGTGTCACCTTGCCTACGACCAGGAGCATCACATGCGCAACGCGAGCGAAACGCGGCGCAGGGGAAAGGCCGCAGCCGATCTTTTCGCGGAGCCGCAGCCATGACCCGCCCCCTCCTCCTACTCCTGGCCCTGGCCGCCCTGCTAACGCTCCTCGCGCACTTCGCCGATCCGCCGAAGCGGGTGAGAGTGCCGGCAGTGCGGTGCGTGGAGGGGGCGCTGTATGTGGTCGACGATTATGGGAATGCGCGGGAGCGGGTGATTGGTGGGGCGGGTGGTCCGGTGCGATGCACACCACGAAGCGCAACGGCTACGCGGTGCGAATCGAGCGTAAGGACGGAACCGGATTCCTCGCGTATGGCGGCAAGGGCATTCTGCCCGTCGTGTGGCCGTTGTCGCAGCGCAAGTACGCCACCGAGTTCAAGCGGGAATTGATGCAGCACTTGCAAGGTTGTCGTGCGCGCGTCGTGCGCGTGACGTTCGAGATGCCGGAGGTAATGTCGTGAGCGCCTGCACCTGCGAGAGTCCCGAGAAATACGGGCATTCGTCGCATTGCCCATACGACGAGATCGCCACACTCACCACCCGCATCGCGGAACTGGAAGCGCAGCGCGACAACTATTTCAGGCTGTGGGGAGAAGAGAAACCGCGTGCAGACGCCGCTTGCGCCAAGATCGCGGAACTGGAGCGGCGGTGCGAGAAGGCGGATAAGATCATCCCGCAAATCGCCTTGCGCGCGGCAATGACGCCTCCTGAGATAGAGAACTTGAGGTGGACAATTGATCCTCAGTCCGGGAAGCCGTCCGGGATACAAGAGCTTTACAGAGCGTCCTCTGCTTGCCCGTTGTGTGGGGTGGACGAGCCGCACGCGCACACCGTCAATCAGTTGAAATGGTTGCGCCATATGGTGGCGTACCTTGAACAGAAACTTGGCGTTGAATCCGAACTCACCACCGCCCGCGCCGAGTCCGAGGCGCTGCGGGCGGACCGTGATGAGTGGAAACAGCAGCACGAAAATTTGCTCGCGGTGCGTCAACAAGATTTGGCGGCATTCGATGCCAAGATGAAGAAGTACCCGCTCGCAGCCGAAATTGCGGACTTGATTATCAGTATCCAGAACAAGGACTACCGCAAAGGTACTGCGATGGATTTGTTCTTAATGTGGATGGATGCGTGCGACGCCGCGCAGGCGAAGGAGCAAGTCAATGGCTGACGTATGGCTGATCTACTTCGAGGACAGCAGCCAACTGCCAGAACTTTACACCGACGAAACCGTCGCCATGAAACGGTGGGAGAACATTTCGCTCGGCTGGAACGCACATCTGTTCAAGCGCATCCGGTGCAACTTCAACGAGGAACACTGCATCGGGAACACCCGCACCCCACCTCCTCACGGCGCGGAGGAGAGGGAGGTTTGTACTTGGTATCGGCTGGATCACGATGCTCGCTGGCACGCCGACTGCGGCGCATCGCAAACGCTCAGTCCGAGCGAGAGTAGACGATGCTTCAACTGCGGCAAGCGGATCGAGGTGAGGCCGTGAAACCGCTTCGGATTTCCGCAACGCAGTGGAACCCGACGATGTGTTGCCGCTGTGGTCTGACGCGCGCAGAGGTTCGGCGCGAGAAGATTGTCTGCAATTCGTGGGGCAAGTCGTACGGCGCGCATTACTGGATGAGCAAGAAAGAGCGAATCGCGGAGGGCTATCCGGCATGAGCATCATGGCACGACGCGGAAAATGCTACTCCTGCGGGCACGATCACGGCGACGGTACTCTTTGGGCATCTATCGCAGTACACGAACCATGCCGCAAAGAAGCCGACGAACTTCGCGCAGCACTCTCGGCGCGCGATGAGCAGATTGCTGCACTCAGGGAGGCGTTGGAGAAGTACGGCATTCACACGTATACCTGCCAGCGGCGATGGAAGTACACGCCGGATGGAACCGTTGAAAGCAACGAGTGCACTTGCGGCTTATCTGCTGCGCTTGAGGCGCGAGGGGACTACCGCCTGCGCGACTACCCCGACGGCATCGAGACGCCTGCGCCATGAGCATCGCGGCGGGGAGAGAGTGAGGCGGTGGAAGCGATCACGCTGACCGAGGACGAGCTCGCCAGCATCACCCGTAAGGTGCGCCCGACCGCCCAGGCCCGCGTGCTGCGGGAGTCCGGCATCCCCTTTCGCCTGGTCGACGGCCGGCCCGTGGTAGCTCGGGCCGCGCTCATTGAAACGCTGGCGGGCGGGCGGCACACTACCGGCCCGCAACTGCGGAGCCCCTATGCGAACAGACCCGAGAGGAAATCCGCTAGCGCCCCGGTTGTACTGGAAACACGGCCGATATTGGTACGTCTACCGTAACCGCTGGGAGCCGCTGTCCACCCACTATGCCGAGGCGATGGCCCGCTACGGGCGCCTGGTGACGCCAGGCAACGGCATGGATGCCCTCGTGGACAAGGTGCTTCTGCTGCTCGATAAGCGCAAGCCGCCGCTCGCTAAGAGCACCATCGAGCAATACCGCTATGCCGGGCGGCTGATCAAGAACGCCTTCTCCGAATTCACACCCGCCGAGGTAACGCAGGCGACCGTGGCGCAGTTCCACGACACGCTGGCCGTTGACCATGTGAACATGGCAAACCGCTGCCTCACGGTGCTGCGGATCGTGTTCGGGTACGCCTGCCGCTGGCAGTTGACCACGCACAACCCCGCCATTGGCCTCAGGACGGCCCCGGAGCGCAAACGGGACCGTTACCTCACGGATGGCGAGTACGCCGCCCTGCGCGCCGTGGCGAGCCCGTGGTGCGCGCTCCTGATGGACATCCTCTACCTGACCGGGCAACGGGTCGGGGATGTGCTGGCGTTGCGCCGGCTGGACGTGACGGTCGAGGGCGTCGAGTTTCGGCAGCAGAAGACCGGAAAGCGGATCCGGGTGACGATGACCGATGACCTTCGCCTGGTGCTGGCCGAAGCCCTCGCGCTGCACGGAAACGTGCTCTCGCCCTTCGTGTTCCACCCGCGCGGGAAAGGGGATGCCTACGGCTATCGAGCCGCTCAGGCGGCGTACAGTCGGGCGCGGCGAAAGGCAGGAATCAGGGACACGACCTTGCACGACATTCGGGCAAAGTCGTTGACGGACGCCGACCAGGAGGGGAAGGATGCGACCGCGCTGGCGGGCCACACCTCGGCCGCCATGACCTCGCGCTATCTCCGGCTACGGAGGATGCAAACCGTCTTGGGCCCGGCGGCGTTGCGGGGGAAATCTTAGACAGTCTATGGACACTAACCCGCTGAGCCCAGCAACTACGCGGCCTGTAGGCGCGCCGCAGTACAGGGTCATCACCGGCAGAAACCTCGCTAAGCGCGCGGATTCTCTCACGAATATCGCGGCCTGTGTCTATGACTCATCGGCTCATGCTGAGCGTGAAACGCGGCGAATATAGGGTGTCTCGCGGCGATCTTAGACAGCGCAGGACGCGCCAGGGCGCACGCTGTGGCCCGCACCGCTACCCTGATACCCCTCGCGGCTCGATCGCGGCGCCTGCGCGGCGGGGAAAGCCACGCGCGGCTTGTCACGGCCGCAGCCAGTCTTTCAGGTCCGCCGCGCCGCCGCCTTTGAACAGCAGGTAAAGCCCGAGAGCGCCCCAGCCGATCACGCGCAGGACACGAACGCCGATCGTCATGTGGGAGTGCTGCTGCACCAGCGGGGAAACGAGAGCGGCCAGCGCGTCGACCTTTTGCAGCATGTTGGTTTCGAGCTTCTGGATGGCCGCCAGGTGGCGTTGCTCCTGAAGATCCCACAGCCGGTCGAATCGCTCCTCGCGCTCAGTCTGCCACCCGGCCTGCCGGTCGAGCCGGTCGTGCAGCTCGGCAATCCGCACCTCCATGCGGCCGATCTTGTACGGGATACCGTCGTCGGTCACGGGACGCTCCTCTTTGCGGCGGTTATGCGTGTCGCTCGCTGTCACGTGCAATGCTCACGGTTGAACCTTGGCAGCGGCTGCCGCCAAGTGCTCGGTTTTCTGCGCGCTGCCGGCGCTCGATCCGAAGTAGTACGTGACCACCGATCCCCACGCGGCGCCCAGCGCGCCCAGCATGACGAGAAGCGCCTCGCCGCCCTGCGCCGGAACGCCATGCAGGAGGAGGAAGGTCAGCACGCCAAAGAAGCCCATCGTGATCAGCACGGCCAGCGTGCGCGGTGTCGCGCTGTCGCCGGTCTTCTGCTCGCGGGCCCTGGCGTCGGCAATGCCGCCCTGGTTCACGCGCTCAAGGTCGATATCCAACTCGCGCATGCGGACGGCGAAGGCTTGATCCGCCTCGCGGATCTTGACCAGGGCATCGGTCCCGCCGGTTGCGATCGCAGTCGCCAGCTCCGCGTCCGTGCCGTCCGGCTTGCCGAGCAGGGAGGCAGAGAGGGCCTGCACCGCGGCGCCGGCCAGCGGGCCGCCGAGGGCGGCGGCGAGAGACGGCGCTACGGCGCCAATGATGGCTTTCCAATCCTTCACGGGTTCCCCCTTGCCGGCAGCTCGTGCAATTGGAAGTGCATGCCGTCGGGCAGGCGCCACCGGCCGCCCCAATCAAAGCCAGCATCCTCGAAGCATTTGACGAACTCCGGCGTCAGCGTCGGCTTGGCGCCAAACCCGTTCCAGCCGGCATTGACATCGACGGCCACACCCCACGAGTGCAGCGATGCCGACTGCGCGCCGCGCTTCTTGCGGATGTTGAAACACCCGTCCCAGGTCCGAAGTTCGCGCACGCAGCCCGAGGTGATCAGGTTGCCGAACGCCTTTGCCAGCGGCACCACGAGGTCGCGGTTGCAGTAGATGCGCCGCGGGACCACGCCCACCTCGAGCTCGGGCGGCACGTCCCACAACATCATGCCCGCCTCTTTCTCGGGCTCGCCGTAGCGGTACAGGCAGTCGGTGGAGGTCAGCATTAGGGCGCCTCCGGGTCTGTCGGCTCGGCCTTCTGCGGGCGGTACATGCGCACGTAGGCTTCAAGGCCGCCCGGCAGCGTGATCAGCGCCATGTGCTCGCGCATGCCACCGCGAACCATCGTCGCCATCAGCGCGTTGACCTGTCGGCCGGTGCGCTCGTCGTCGGTCTCGGGAGCGGGAGGCATCCATCCCGTCATGGGTCATCCCCTTCGGCCAGTTTCTCGTTGGCCGCGTAGCAGATCAGCGACACCAGCACAGAAGCCGCGCAGATCGCGCCCAGTGCGCGGCGCAGCCAGCGTTTCACTGCGTCCCCAGCGCATACATCATTGCGACCTGATCGGCGGTGATTTCGCTCCTGTGGCAGAAAACCTCGTCATAGGTGCCGGCCATTTGCTCTCCATACGTGTCACCCGCCGCACCGAACGCGATGCCGAAATAACCGTTAGGAATGGATGCGTCATCGGGGTATACGCTAGGCCACGAGATTGATGTCCCGGTTCCGGAGCTGTATGCAAGCGATTGCAATACACCGTTGATGTAGAGCTTGATCGTAATATTTGACGGGTCTGACGACGCTATCGCGTAGATCGCGATAAAGTTGATGGCATCGCGCGGGAACACGCCGGGGTTTGTGACCCGCCGATAGTAATCCGCAGGTGTGTTGGTATTGGTGTTGCTACCGAGCACAATAGTAAGGTAGTCGTTACCTGCGGTAAGCAGCACATCCAGCCCGCGATAGGCACCCTGAATACCGCCCATGTTGGTGCGAATCAACAGTTGGTCGTTTACAGACGGGTCGCTGGGAATGCTAAACCATCCGCCGATTGTGAAATGACCGAGATAAGGGATGGCGACCGCTACAGCGTTCATCCACTCGAAAGCGCCACCCGTTGTCAGAACCGATTTATCGTCCGCCGTCGTGCTGACGATGCCGGGGTATTCGGTCGTGACACCGGTTCCGGGGCCGCGCATGACGAGGGTTGCCGCGCCCGCCGCGCCGTAATTCGCCTCGCCGGATAGATCGGTTTGCAGTTTCCACCAGTAGTCGAGCACAGGACCGCCAGCGACACCCTGGCAATATTGGTCGTAGGTCATGTCATCCGGTATCTCGATATCCTCCGGGTCGCGGTAGCGCGCGATGTAGAGCGTGGGATTTGGCATCAGGGAAGCTCAACGACCTGGATGAAAAACCCGCAGTCCTCGAGGCTCGCGTCGTTGCCGTTCAGCCGCATGCGGACGGTAATTTCCGTCGTGCTGACGAGGTACGCCGATGCGGAGAAGGAGTCCTCGTTCGTGCTGCTGTTCGAATCCGGTGTCACATTGACCACGGCTTTCGTCGCATCGGCCAGCGCCTCGGTCAGCGTGACGGTGTAGACGCCCTCGCTGTCCCGCGCGGAGGTCATCTGGTAGGCGCCCGTGACGAGCGACCCATCGGAGCCCACGCGACCGGCGGCAATCGGAATCAGCGTTGCACCTTCCAGCGCCTCGATATCATCCTCGGCATCGTCTACGCGCGTGGTCAGCGCGACGATCAGTGCGTTGAGTGCCGCCGTCAGACCATCGACGTAGCCCTTGCTGGTCACGTGCCGCGCATCGGAAATCGCCGTGGCGCCGAAGGGAATCACCAATCGCCCGAGGCTGTCGAACAGCCACGCGCCGGGGTCGGTCACATCGTCCGCGCCGATGAGAATCTCCGACCCTGCCTCGTCGACCGGCGGCTGCAGGCACAGCACCTTGACGCCATCGATCTCCACCGTGGAGAGAATCGACGGGTCTTCGCACTCGGTATCGTCCTCGTGCCGGACCTTCACGAGCTCCGCGCAGATCGAATCGGTTTCGATGTTGGTCGCGTTCAGCGTGACGACTGTCAGCGTTCCGAGGAGCGCCGCGTTGGCGGACAGCGTGCTGTAGACGACGCGATGGTTGCGGTCCTTAACGGTAATCGAGTAGTCGGACTCCTCGGTGAACACGCGCCCGGGCGTCCCGTTGCGCGAGAGGTAGCCCGACAGCGTGCGCACCGGCTGCGCTGCAGACTGCGTGCCTTCCAAGTCCCACGTAATGTCGAGCGGGTTGGTTTCGGGGTTCTCGTCCACCTCGCCGATGTACACAAAACCCGCATCCAGCGGGTCACCGGCGCGGTCGTAGAACTGCGGATAGGGGCTGCGGACTTCGAGCATTAGGGCGTCCTCGGCGGAGTGGTGGCGGCCGGGCGCGACAGGGCGGCGCGGCGAAGCGTCGGCGGTTTCGGAATGGGTGCGGTCGGAAGTGCGTTGAGCGCATCAGCGATCTTCGCTTTCGTCGCGCCTTCCTTGCGCAGCTTCAGGACGAACTTGGCGCCCGTGACCACCGGCACATAGGCCCCGTGCGTCAGCGTGCCGAGAAGCCCTGCCTCGGTCATCGCAGCGAGAAGCGTGCCGACCGTACCCGACGAATTGATTAGCGTGCCCGGTGGAACGGTGTTGACCTCGCGCACCACTTCGTTCAGGTCGCGGATGATCTGTGCGGACTGCTTGCCGAGCACGATATCCAACCGCCCGTTCTTGTCGAGCGACCGGACGACGTTGTGCAGTTGCGCGGGGGAAATGATCCGATTGCTGGCAGAGTCCAACCCCATGCCCTTCGCCGCTTCTTCCTTGATGTGGTTGACCAGCGCGCCCTGCAGTTCCTTCCACGCCTGCGCCCCGTTCGCTCGGATCGTCGCATTGCGCGTCCCGCCGCCGGTCAGCAGCGTGCGCTTCAACCGCGTGATTTCAGCCGGCGAGGAATTCAGGATCGAGCGGTTGAACACCTGGTCAACGGCAACCATCGGGTCAGCCATACCCTGCCGGTTTGCCAGCAGCCTAGCGACAATGGCGCGGTCTTCGAAGCGCTGCGCCTGCAGTTGACGGGCTCGGCGGGCCGCTTGGTACAGCGGGCCGGATGCTGGCTCGGTGATGCCGTCGATCAGCCCCTTGAGGATCGTTGCCTGCCTGATCTGCACGGGGTCGAAACCGGTGACCTTGTTGATCTCCTGGCGCAGCGCCTCCATCGTTTTGACCGTGGGAGCGGTTGCCGGGACGCCGCCGTCCTCACCCAAAATGCCGAGGTTCCGGGCCGCGTGGCGGATGTGATCCAGCAACGAAACCGTGGCAAGCCCGTGCGGCTCCGATTTCAGGTAATCGGCGAGCGTGGTCACATCTACCGGTGCCTGCGCTTCCGCCGACTCGTCAGCCCGCTTGTACAGCACCCGAACCTTGTTCTTCGCCGCCTGCAGCCCTTCGCTCAATGCGCGGACCACGCTGCGCCCGGTTTCCGATGGCCCAACGTCGTGCATCACCGAACCGGTGCGGTCGATCAGCACATCGAGGTTCTCCATCGCCTGCAGGTTGTTCTCCTCCAGCCGGTTGCGAAGTGGCCCGCCGAGTTTCGACTTCATCTGCTCTTTTTCGAACGCCAACTGTTCGGCGTCCCGAGTAGCGGCACCTCTGGTCAGGGTCACCGGAACAGGCAGGGATTCGGCCTTGGCAACGCGCTGGAGCGATGCGGGAGTCGCGGCCGCACCGATGGACTGCCTCGCCACCGGAGCGGTCCCTGTGGCCTGTCCCACGAGGCCCTGCACGCCCTGAACCGCACTCCGGCCGGCGTCCGCGATCTGACCGGGCACCGCGGCGATCGCTTGCCGAGCAGGAGCGGGCAGGATGGCGTCGAGTGCTGCCTGGCCAGATGCTGGAGCGCGCAGCCCCTGAGCCGCACCCCCGATCTCAGCCAGCGCCGGAGTCAACGCCATCAGCGGCCCGCCGACCGCCCCCATGACGTCGCCGACCTGTTGTTGTGCCAGCGGGGACCGCGGCGCGTAGGTCATGGCCTCGCCCGAGGCATCCATCCGGTCCTTGATGATCTGCGCGAACTCGGGCGAGCCGTATTGCTGGCCGCTCGTAAGGGCCTCCAGAAGCCCCGCAGGCGCGCCCAGCACTTGCCCGGCCAATCCCCCGGTCAAACCGCTGCCCAGCGCCAGCGCCGTTTCTGGAACGGCTGCGGCCTGTTCTGAGAGGGTGGGCGGGGCTGTGGTGACTGGCTGGCCACCGTCGCCAGGGAAATCGCCGCCTGAGAACGCTGCAGGATCAGCAGGAGTGCGCGCCGAGAGATAGGCGTCGGGGTCGAAGCCGTCCTCGGCATCATCCGCAGATGGCGCCTTCTTGGCGAGGTAGGCGTCCGGGTCGAAGGCCATTACTGCCGCCCGTGCAGTTGCAGGATTTGCGCGGCGCGCGGGTCGGTCGGGTGCGATCGAGCCCAGGCGAGGGCTTGCTTGTCCTCGGCGCTCAATTCGGTGTCCGCATTGCCGCGCTCACTCCGCGGAGCCATCGCCCGCTCAGCGGCAACGCGCGCCACCTCTGCCTCGCGCTGGAACATCTGGATGCCGGCTTCCAACGCCTCCGGGCTCTGCGCCGAAGTAAGCAGCCCGCGCGCCTCCCGCCGCTTCTCCATGTCCGTGCCGCCCCGCGCGGCCAGCATGTCGTAGGCGTTCAGCAGCGAGTTGATGCTGATCCGCAGTTGCAGCAGGTTCGGATCCGAGATCGAGGTCTCGGCCATCTGCATCAGCTTGTTGATCGGGATGAAACTGTCGCGCGGCACGTTGGCCGATGCGTCCAGCACCACCGGCGCCATCTGCGCGATGTCCTCGACTGCGACCGACACGCGGCCCGCCTGGCCCGCCGCCGTGGTCGTTTCCTTCTTCTCGGCGCCGAACTCAATCTGGCCGCTGCGGATAGCCGACACGCGCTCGTCGTTCGTCATGTCGGGCGTGCGGTCGAGCAAGCCTTGAATCGTCGCCTGGATCTGCTGGCGCGACCGGAAGCCAGCCGGCAAAGAGAGCCCCTGCAACGCCATTGCGCCGAGGAAGTCCGACTGGTCGGTCGTGAACGCATCGGCGCCTCCCTTGCCTGCCCCCTTCGCGGTCCATATCGGCTTCCCGGTGGCGCGGTCGAAGGCGACGACATCGCCCTTCGAATTCTCCTTCACGACGACCTTCTGCTCGGACCCTTGGCCGGGTGCCGCGCCTTTCTGGAAGCGCCCGTGCTCCTTGAAATTCCCCTTGGAATCCGCCACGCCGTAGATGAAGGAATCGCCGACATCGAAGCTCCTGAACTTCGTTTCGCCAATGCCCATCTGCTCCTGAACCGATTTTGCATACTCAGCAAAGGCTTTCGGACCCATAGCGATGGCAACGCTAGGACCAAGCATGGCGGCGGCGGCGTTGGTGCTCACGTCCGCCGTGTCGCGGATCATTTCGAGGTGCTTGGCCTCCGCCTCCATGCCTGAGTTGCGGTGCGCGTCGATGCTTTCCTGCAGCAGTTTCACGCCAACGTCTTTGTTGCCGCTCGCCAGTGCCGTGTAGACGGGCAGCGCCTGCTCGATGGCTGCTTGCTTGCGCTCAGCGCCGAGCGATTCAATCGCCGCCTTGTATCGCTCGCCCTCGGCGGGAAACTGCGTGAGCCACGCAGAGATGTTCGATGGCGACGGGTCGTGGTAGACCGTGCCGAACGCCTCATGCGCGGCCTGTTGGCGCTCCAGCGCCGCCTGCTGCTGCCTCGCCTGGTCGCGGTACGCCGAGAGTTGCAGGCCCTCGGCGTAGCCCCGCATGGACTCGTCGAACCCGTCCTTCGCGTAGACGTTGTAGTCGTAGGGTTGCGGCATTACCAGTCACCCCCTCCACCGACGTAGCCACCCGACCCGTAGCCTTGGTCGCTGGCGCGCCAGTCGTCCCAGCGAGCGCCGATCTGTCCGACCGCCCGGCCGAAGTTCGCCCAGTTGTTTGCCGCCCCGGCACCGCCAATCAGTGCGGCCCCGGCATTCGCAGCGCCCGTGCCCTGCAAAATGCCCGCGATGTTGTTCCCGGTCGCAAGCCCCGCGTTCCCGACACCCGCCGCAGCGTTCTGGCCAAGCGAGGAAAGCCCGCCGAGCCGCCCGTATTGCTGGTTGATCAGCGCGGACAGCACGCGCGGGCGGAACTGCGCGAGCGCGGCTTGCACGTTGCCGCCGCGAAGCCCACCCGTTGCGGAGGCGTTCGACAGGATCGCGTTCTCGCCCTGTTGCGTGATGGCGGCGAACTCGGGCGAACCTTCCAGTGCGGCGATTGCCTGTCGTTGTGCATCAGCACCGCTCAGGCCGATCAGCGCTTGCTGCCCGCCCAAAGCACCCGTGCCCGCGCTCACATAGGGCGCGAGGAGCTTCTGCACGGCGTCGAACTGGCGGCGCTGTTCCTCGATCGCAAGGCGGTTGGCATCACCCTGCGCGCCAGCCGCATCCTTCGCAGCGTCCGATTGAGATTTGTTGCCGAGGTAGCCGCTGACCAGCCCGACCCCTGCTCCGACCACCGCGCCCCACGACATCAGCCACCCCCGCAAAGTTGCCGCGCTTGCTCGTGAGCAAGAAACAGCGGGCTTTTTTCGATCAGCAACGATTCGAGCCGGTCAAGGTCGGTTTCGTCCGTCGCGTGGACGTTGCGCCACACCATGTCCTCGATCACGAACCCGATCTTTCGACCCGGCGCGCTGACGAACCGGAACGGCGCTTCCACAACGTCCACTGCGCCGCCGTCTTTCAGTAGCGCCACCTTGCCGCGCAATAGCTCGTTCACGCACTCGAACCTGTGCCGGTGTCCCACGATCAGCGCACCAGCCGGCGCGCTCATCTCGCGGAAGTACACGCCTGGCCCGAAGTAGTGCGTGACCGGGCACTCGATCTGCTCGCCGTCGATCATCAGCGACTCCAGAAAGTCGGCCACGCGGTCAACAGACAGCGCCGGATCTGTTACCGCGTTCATCACGATATTTCCGCGCCATCAACCGCAAACCGCAGCACCGAACCCGTGCCCGCGATCGCTGAAATGAATCCGCCGGCCGCGAGCCCGTGTCCGACCAATTCCGGGCACGTGTAGGTCTCGTGCGCCGCGATCGTCTTGCCGTCGATGTAGACGTTTCCCGCACCCGCGGAACCGCCGGACAGCACCAGGTGAACGGAGACCGTGACATTCGACGCGCTGGTATTGGTCAGCGTGGCCTTCGTGATTTCCCCGCGCGCGCCAACCGCCGTGTACAGCGTGGTTGCCGCAGCCGCCAGCAACTGCGCGGGGACGAGCGCTTTCTTCGTGTAGGCCATGCCGGCGTCTCAGTTCACGATCCAGATCAGCCCCGGCGACGTGCTGCCGGTCAGCGTTCCCCGGATCACGGTCGGGCGATTCAGGTCGAGCGTGACATCCGAGGCGGACGTGAACGCCGCACCGTCGATCGCGTGATAGCTGCCGGCGTTGTCCTGAAAGTAGAACGTGATCGTGCCGCCACCGAAGTCGCCGGAGACGTGGACGTGCGGACGGGTGATCGGCTGCGTTGCCGTCGTGTTGCCGTCCGCGGTGAGCGTGCCCTGCTCGGCGAAGGCCAGCGGACAGGCGAGCAGCAGCGCGAGAAAGAGCGAGCGAATACGGGCGTTCATTGCAGGTCTCCTAGCCATCGGTTCCAGTGGTTTGCAGCGTCGTGTCATTCGCGGCGGGTCGCACGGTGTCCCGCACCACGCCGAAGCCGACGGAGGCGGCGTGGAATTCCGCGGAGCAGATAACGATCGCCGTCAGCGGTGTCGTGGCGCCGTTCTTCTGGCCGTAGCAGGCGCGGTAGTAGGTGCCGGCCAGCAGCCCGGTCGCCGAGAAGGTCTGCGTCGATGTGGGTGTCGCGTCGTTGGCGGCGTAGGCACACGCGGCGCCGTTGCCGTCATGGCCTGCCGCAATCTGCGCGTGCGAGGGAGCGCCGTAGGTGTTGTAGCTCGCGCGCGTCACCACGCAGTCGTAGATCGTGCCCTCGGCCTCGTCGGTCGACA
>Ga0315912_10004679_pt1 | contig 12853 bp, 13 predicted proteins | sample VfabasoilMG_FD_204469 | JGI IMG/M metagenome (GOLD analysis project Ga0315912, IMG submission 204469) | Garden soil microbial communities collected in Santa Monica, California, United States - V. faba soil | ecosystem: Environmental > Terrestrial > Soil > Garden | place: USA: California... | reverse complement strand
CGATTGCAGACTGACAGGCGTGATCGACCGCACCAGCACGGCCGCTGCGCCATAGCGAGCCGCGCGTGACGCGCCGAAACCGCGATACTGCACCGTCGCTCCATAACTCGTAAACGGCGCGTTGTAGACAACGATCTTGCCGCGCACACGTTCGCCAAGCTTGTCGAGTTCAGCGAAGTTGCGAACCACGACGACCTCGGCAGTGATCCCATCCGCCGGCGTGGCGACGCTGTTTCCGAGCCCGAGCATCGCGAGTTTCATGGTCCGCGGCGTGACCAGTTCCAGACTCTCATCGCCACGCACCCAATGCGGCACCATCACTTTCTCGCCGCGCACGTTATCGAGCCCGTCCTTCTTCATCTCGGCCAGCGCCCATTCGATCGCGCGCTCGAGGTTTTTCGATCCGCTGAGTCGATGACCGATATGGTCCGTCAGATGCGCGAGCCGCGTGTAAGCATGATTACTCACGAGCGCGGCGCCGATGATGCGTCCGGCAGGCGCGCGATAGTTGTCGATCGAGACAGTCGGCGGCGGCAGCGGACTCGGCGACGCTTGCGCCTGTGCCCTCTGCGGTGGCGGCGGTGTCGCTGGATCCTGCGACGCGAATGAACAGATCAGTGTCGATAAGAGTGCGAGGAGCAGTAAGTAACGCACATGGACCTCCGCTTGAATAAAATCGATTAATTTAATCAGAAACCGTGCTCGGTTGCGACTCGACAATCGGTTGCCAATGCGTTCGTCGATCCGCGGTCTCTTTTTTCTGCCGAACCATGAACGGTCTTTCGCAGAACCAGAAGAAGAGCCACGCGAAGAGGATCGTCGCCGGCAGCACCACGAGCAAGACGTTTACGGACTGCAACCACGCCGGATTGGTCCAACGCCACGACTGCATGATCACGAGTTCGTGCGTCAGGTAGATCGAATAGGAGAAGATTCCGAGTGTGGCGAAGACCGAGATCGCCACCGGCACCGTCGTGCGGCGAATCCAACTCTGCTCGGCAAGCACGAGCCTGTTGATAAGGATGAAGAACCCGAGCGCCCACAGCGGATGAATGACAAACCAAACCGAGTTATTGATGAAATACTCTTTCGGTATTCCCGGCAGATAGTACGACAACACAGTTGCCGCGATAATCAGAAGCGTCGCCAGTCGCAGATCTCGCGACCATGGTCGGAGTTGAATCAGGCCAAACATCACCTCCACACCGATCGCTCCGAGTGCCCAGCCAAACCAGTGTGACAAAGCTGCTTCCGGAACCGGGACGCCGATGCCAGTCTTCAACCAGACCACGTGACTGAACGTCATCCACGCGAAACGCGCAAACAGGCAGACGGCGATGGCCACACCCCAACCCCAGCGAACGCGTAAAAAGAGCAACAGAAAATAAGCAAGATAGAGTTGCTCTTCGATGGCGAGCGTCCAGAAGACGCCGTTGATCGTGTAGCACGTGCGTGGGTCGAGATTGTGCAGCATCAATAGATGCATGCCGAGGTCGTAAAAGAAGAAGTGCGTGAGATTGATTCCCGCGTACCAGGCGGTGAGCAGCAGGAAGCAGACGAGCGCGATTACGTACGGCGGATAGAGCCGGCGCAGTCGCCGCTTCCAGAATGCACCAAAACGAATATCAGGCTCGATGCCCGTAGCCTTCGCCCTGGCCCATTGCAGGTGAATACAAAAACCGGAGATGACGAAAAATAGGAAGACGCCGATGTAGCCGAACGAGACGATGAACTGCAACAGCCGCACCGGATAATCAAGCAGGTTGTTTGGGAGAGCGTTTTTGCCCTGCTCGATTGCGTGGTAAAGAACGACTCCCAAAGCCGCGATCCCGCGCAACGCGTCGATGCTGCGCAGGCGCGTCTTTTCGGTCTTGGGAGATTGCATCCGGGAGATCTGTGTTCCTTTTGATCTTTGTACTTAGTGCTGAGTACTTTGTTTTGCGCGATGTACTCTTGGACTACAAAGCACAAAGCTCCAAGTACAAAGCTCAAACTCAGGCCGACACCAGCGACGGCACGTCGATATTGTACTTGCGAATCTTGCTGTACAAACGCGGACGATAAATCCCCAGCAAATTCGCCGCGGCCTGCTTGTTTCCGCCGGTGCGCTGCAGGGTCCGTTCGATCACCAGCCGCTCGATGTCTTCGAGCGTCATGTTGGGCGGAACGTCCCAGGTCACTTGCGATGACGACCCTTCCGGCACGGTTCCGTTGTCGAACGGCAAGTCGATCGGCTCGATCTGCTTGTCTTTCGCCAACAACACCGCGCGCTCGATCACGTTTTGCAACTCGCGCACGTTGCCCGGCCAGCTATGGGCGAACAAACGCTGATACGCAGCCTGGGAAACACCCGTGATCGGGCGTTCGTATTTTTGAGCATACATGTGAAGGAAATGCTCGGTCAAAAGTTGAATGTCTTCGTTTCGTTCGCGCAACGGCGGAACGTGAATCGTGATCGTCGAAATGCGATAAAACAAGTCGTCGCGCAGCAGTCCGTCGCGAATCGCGTCGGCAGGCGGCCGGTTAGTGGAACAAACGAGCCGAAAATCGACGGCGTACGTCTTTTCCGAACCGATCTTCCGATAACTTCTCTCCTGCAACACGCGCAACAACTTCGGTTGCAACTCGATCGGCATCTCGGCGATTTCGTCGAGCATCAACGAACCACCGGCAGCATGTTGCACGAGTCCTTCTTTGTCGGCGTGCGCGCCGGTGAACGCGCCCTTCGTATGACCAAACAACTCCGACTCGATCAGCTCTTTCGGCAACGCCGCGCAGTTGACCTTGATGAACGGTTTCTTCGAACGCAGCGACTGGTAATGGATGGCGTTCGCGATCAGCTCTTTGCCCGTTCCTGACTCGCCCACGATCAAAACGTTCGCGTCAGACTTCGCCACTGATTCGATCGTTTCATAGATCTGCTGCATCGGCTTCGAGGAGCCGATGATGTTGAAATACTCGGCGCGCGTCGACAATTGACGCCGCATGTTCGCGGTCTCCGCGACCAGTTCACGGCGTTCAAGCGCCTTTTCCACCAGCGGTTGCAACTCTTCAAAGTCAAACGGTTTCTCGACGAAGTAGAATGCGCCGGCCTTTGTTGCTTCGACAGCTTTCTGCACTGTTCCATATCCAGTGACGACGATCACTTCCGAGGTTGGCCGCGCGTCTTTCATGTGACGCAACACTTCAAGACCGTCCATGTCGGGCAGTTGCAAGTCGCATATCGCCAGGTGATGCGCGCCCTGATCGAACAACTCGATCGCCGCTGCTCCAGTCGGTGCTATGTCGACCGTATAACCTTCCTCGTTGAAGTTCTGTCGTAGCGAGTCAGCCATCATGGGCTCGTCGTCTACAACCAGAATCCGCACTTCTTTGTTCTCCACCTTTTTCTCCTCTCTCGAAATCGCCGCGCTTTGGGGCACCATAATGGGTTTCTCCCTCTTTATCCGAAAGATCTGTTTTAACCTGTTTGCGATCCGGGAAGCGGAAGCACCACGATAAGCTTGTGATCCGCGAGCTTGGCCGAGCCGCCGTGCGCCTCGACAATCTTTTTTGCCAGGGAGAGCCGGATCTCGTCACCGCCCGCGAAGGCGCGAAACGGATCGTGATCCAACTGGCGTATTCCCAACCATTCGATAACAGCGTTGTTGTCTGAGGCTTTGAGCGAAACACTGACTGGTCCCGCTCCTTCCTCGTTTTGTTTGAACTTAATCGCTCCTGCGAAGAGCCACTTGAAAGCGTCAGTGAGCCTGGAGTGATCGAATTCACCCTGTATCGAGTCAGCGTCTGGTTGGCAAACAACCTCCGCTTCTGTTTCCTGAAAGCTCGAGCACAGGCTGCGCAGGACTTTCGACAGCTCGAAACCGGGTTGTTTTTTCAGTTCGAGCTCCCGGCCGAACTCCACAATGAGCGAAAGATCGGTGGCTGCACGGTCGAGGCCGTTGATGAGTTTTACGACCGTCTCCTGCTCGTCGCTGGGCCGGTCGCTCTTCTCAATTCGCCGTCGCAAGAACGTGGCATACAGTTTGAGACCGTTTAGCTGGTTCTTGAGGTCATGGACGATTTGAACTGAAGCTCGCCCAAGGTCTTGCAGCGTTTCGGTGTCTTCTGTCCTCGACATTGAAGCCTTCATCGATGCGATTCTCTAACTCCAGCTCTTTTTTCGGGGGCTTAGGGGAGGGAACCTCACGCCGGACGAGTGTACTAAAGAGACAATGGTCCGGCCGTTTTATGTGTTGTATTTCAATGCGGCATGGTAACAAAAAAGGCGCACGTATTCTAGTGATACAGTAAAATCAACAACTTGGGGCGGGTAAAGCGTTCAGTTTACGCTCAGTTTAGGCGAGGAAAATGGAAAGTCAGGATCAGACCGTAACCGTCTTGTTGGTCGAAGACACCGAAGACAATCGCTTCATGATGCGGCGTCTGCTGGAGATGTCGGGGTACCGAGTGGTCGAAGCGTGCAACGGCGAGGAGGCGGTGCAACTGGCTGAGGCCGAACATCCCCAGCTTGTCCTGATGGACCTGAGCCTGCCGGTCATCGACGGCCTGGCCGCCACGCGCGCGATCCGCAAGCTCGACGGCTTCAGGGACGTTCCGATCGTTGCCGTCTCCGCGCACGATACGTCAGATTTTCAAGGCGAGGCGCTCGCGGCCGGCTGCAACAGCTACATCACCAAACCCATAGACTTCAGCCAGTTGGAACTCATGATCGCGCGGCTGCTTGGGAAGTAGGCCGCGGATTTTATACAATTCCGCCACTATGGCTGCTCCAGACCGGCGGCTCGAACAGAGTGAGTCGCATAGAACGCTGATCATAGTCGTGGCAATCGCCGCGGCGGTCGTGATCGCCCTCTTCTTTTATGTGCTGATGAGAGCAGGCGCCGGCAGTGGAGGCGGCGAACCTACGTTGCAAGGCGCCATTCGCCCGGGCTCCGCGGAGTTTGACGCGCAGAAGACGAACATCGTCCTGGACGACCCGGAAGCTGACGAAGCGAAACGAGCCCTCGGCGACATCGTAATGAGCCTGCGCACCACGGTCCGTAATCTTACGGGGAAGACCCTCACCGGTCTCGAGATCAAAGCTTCAGTGATCGATTATGAAGGCAAGCCGGTCAAGGAACGGACGGTCGTGGTCGTTCCCACGCGCGTGCCGGAGTTACCGCCAAACAAGACGATGCCGGTGCAGGTGATGTTGGAAGGGATGAAAGAGACTGACGCCCGCGCCAATATCAAGATGGAAGTGACGGGGTTTAAGTTTAAGTAGTGCTTGGTGCTTAGTACTTTGTGCTTTGTGCTTAGTACTTGGTGCTTCGATCGCCTTACCAAGTACAAAGCACCAAGCACCAAGCACCAAGCACCAAGTACCAAGTACTAATCAAGAAACAGCTCTTCCAGCGACTGCTTCACCGGTTGAATCGAAACAACTTTTCCACCCGCTTTTCTCAAAGCCGCAAGCACGTTTTCAATCTCGTTTTCGCCTGCGATCTCGATCCGCAGCCCGCGCGGTGTTGCTGAGATATCGGCATTCGCGAGTTGCAATGCCGCAGTGTCAGCGCCTGTTGCCAGCACTTCCAGGCGATTCGGGCCGTCAGTGCGTTGCCGCAGTTCGTCGAGATGTCCGACTTGCGCCAGCCGCCCGCGTTTCAGAATAGCCACGTTATCGCACAGCACTTCGATGTCCGACAGAATGTGCGAACACATAAAGACCGTTTTGCCGTCGTCTCGCAGCGACGCGATCAGGTCGCGGACTTCGCGGCGTCCGACCGGATCGAGTCCGCTCATCGGCTCGTCGAGAAAAACGATCTCCGGATCGTTTATCAACGACTGGGCCAGGCCCACGCGCTGCAACATTCCTTTTGAAAACTTTCTCAGTTGCGTGTCCCAACGCCGCTCGTCGAGATGGACACGCGCCAGCAGATCGGCGGCGCGTTTCTTTCGCTCCGCGGCTGGGTAACCAAAGATCTGCGCGCAGTAGTCGAGCAACTCGCGCGCGGTCAGGTAATCGTAAAAGTAAGGATTCTCCGGCAGGTATCCGATGCGTTCGTGCATGCGCACGTCCTGGATATCGCGGCCGAGGATTCGCGCCGTGCCGCTCGTCGGAAAGATCAGGCGCATTAGAAGCTTGAGCGTGGTGGTTTTTCCCGCGCCGTTCGCGCCGAGAAAACCGAAGATCTGTCCCGCGTCGACCGAAAGCGAAAGATCGTCGAGAGCGCGGATCTTGCGCTTGCGGAAGAAACCGACTTCGTAATCCTTCGTCAGGTTGTTGATCTCGACGATGGCCATGCTTATCTCAAAACCTCCGACTTCGGATCGAGATCGACCTCGCATTTTCCAGCCTGTAATTGATAAGGAGCGCCGGTCGGATCAAGCGGCGAGCCCATTCGATCCACAGGCGCGCTGACCGCGCGCAGCAGGTGCTGGATCTCACGCCACGTCGCGGGGCAGCGTCCCACGCGAGTCTCGTAGCCGGTCAACAATTTGCGCAAACCGTCACGTTGGTCCAACGAATCGAGCTGGATCAATCTGCGGCGGGCCATGTCTTTGACCTTCTCGTCCGCGGATTGTTCGAACATGTGCGTGTAGATCTCGCGACCGGTCGTGCGGCTGCCGCCATCAGCGGCCATTTTTGCCGTCATCGCCGTCATCCACGGCGGCGCGCCGGGAATTTCCGCGCCACGTCGATAGATCTCGCTGGCTGTCTTGTAGTCTTTGAGTTGCCAGTGGATGTAGCCGAGCTGGTGATAAAGCCGCCATGCTGTCGGGTTTGCTTCGATACCTTTGGCAGTGATGCGAATAGCCTGTTCCACGTCAATCGCCGGCAGGACAACGGCGGCGTACTCGTAAGGATCGAGGAAATTCGGATCGAGCGTGGTAGCCGTGTCGAGCATCGGCGCGAGCAGCTTCAGATTGAGTTGGCCCAGGTCGTCAATCGGCACGTCTTCAGGCACGCTGATGATCTTTCGTCCGACGTACTGAAGTGACCGCATCCAGTACCAATCAGCGGCCAGCCCGTTAAAACCCAAACTCATTCTGCGCGCGGTGGTTGGCGTCAGGTAAAGACTCTCGTCGATAGCATTCGGATCGGGCGCGGGCCGGTGCGCGTCGATCGTGCGCGCAAGCAGAATGGTAACGCCGAGACCGGCGATCAATATCAATGACAGAAAGAGTGTTTGCCTGTTCATTTGAAATTGCGACGGCTAAAGACGAGTGTTGCCGCCGACAGGATGATCGTTATGTAGACCACTGCATAAAGAGCCGTGGTGAGAACGAACATCGTTCCAGGCGCGCGGCCGTGCGCCGCCGGCGTGATGAAACTGTAATTGGCGAGATTCGGAAGCAGGTAATAAAGCGCGCCGAACAGCCAGCGTGCGCCGGTGCTGCCCAACGACGCTGCGAGGTTCTTCAAGACCGCGCTGAAGTGCCCGATGATGAAGACGCAGAACGTCAACAGCGCCGACAACGCCGGTGATGAAAACGATGAGAACAGCAGCGCCAGCGCCGTGATGAGCATCAGCTCCATGTAGATCATCAGCACTGCCGGCCAGATCGTTACAATCAACGGATCCCAGCCTTTGCTGACGTAGACCAGCGCCAGTGAAACTCCCAAACCCATCACTACCACGTTTACGAGCAGCGTGAGACAGAGCCCGAGATACTTGCCGACGAGAAACTCACCGCGTCCCACCGGCTTGGAAAAGATGGCGTAAATCGTGCGCCGCTCGATCTCTTTATAGACGAGGCCGACGCCGACGAAGATCGCGATGAACACGCCGAAGAGCAGCATCGCGCTCAAGCCGAGATCGACGATGATCTTTCGTTCCTGGCCGCCGGAAAGTTCGCCGATGAAGATCGCGGCGGCGGTCAGGAGCAGAACGAATATGACGAGATTGTAGAGGACGCGATCGCGCACTGCCTCGCGGAAAGCGTTGCGGGCGATTGCCGCTATCCGCCAAAGAGTGCCGCGCTTCGTGATTTCGATCGGAGTTACCGTTTCTGCCATTGTGCAACCACAAAGCAAGACGTCAGTTTACACTGAAATCTATGGATCTTTGCTTCGAGTTTGAGCAATAGAGGTGAATAGAATTTCTTAGCCGAAGTTGGAATACGAAAGATGAGTGAGTTGAGTACGAGCAGGAACGCAAGGTTGCCGAGATACTTTGCGCGTTTGAGTTCAAACTGCGATCCGAAGTCTCTTTGCAACGCGCGCATGTCGATCGCTTCTTCGTTGTCTGAGAAGAAACGGTCGAACTTATACCAGACGCGCCGCACAAGATCGGGCAAGGAGCCGGTGTGAGGTTCCATGAAACATAAGCTTCCGCCAGGCTTCAACACGCGATGTATTTCCTGCATGGCGAGAGTGAGGTTTGGGTGAATGTGGTGCAGTCCGCCGACCACGACGACACAGTCGTACGACGCGGATGGCAGACCTGAGTCGAGTAAGGATCGCTTAACGGCGTTGGTGTTGGTCCAGCGAGCACGAAACGCGTCGATCACTTCATTTGAAATGTCCAGCCCGGTTACGTCAGCGCCGCGAGCCAGCAGGTATTCGGTAGTCTGGCCGCTGCCACACATCGCATCGAGCACTTTCTTGCCCGATAAGTCGAGACCGGCAAACATCGGTTCGTAAATGAACTGGCGACGATAGGCGAGGCTCCACTCGTCGCTGTAGTGCGCTTCGTAATCGGCGGCAATGTTGTCGTAGTGAGCCTGTTGCTGGAGATCAGTGAGGCAGAGGTCGGCATGTGGAGTTGAGGTGCTGATGGCGGAACTCATTGTCTTCGCCTCCAATTGCGAGGAATTGCGAGGCCGCCGATTAACAGCAACCCGGCGAAGCTCATGACGCCGGAAACGCGAGTGCGTGAGGGCTCGCGAAAGTCGAGATTAACGGTGGTGGCGCTGTCGGGGACGGAAATCATTAGCGCGCCGTCTTCTGCCGGTCGCGTCGCTAATGTTTTTCCGTTTGTGGTTGCGCTCCAGTGAGGATAGTAAAACGTTCTGACACGCACTTCTGTTGCCTCACCCGCGGCCACCGAGAATTGCCGGTGTTGTGGTTGCCATGAAGCGACAGTGACCTCGCGATTAGGTGCTTCAACTTCGGTGGGCATCGATCTCGGGTTGGATTTCGCCCAGACCGGGATCCAGTAGTTGACGCTCGCGGAGCCACGCACGTCGGTGAGCTTGTTTTCGAACTTTTGTGGGGTGAGATACTGGGCTTCACGCACGATGTGCGAGAGCGTGAATGCAATCGAGATAGACATCGCGCCGAAGATGGCGATTCGTTTTAAACGGTCTGACTTAGTCACCATTCCGCCGAGCAACGGCAACGACAGCGCGGCCAGCAGCGACGTGCCCATTGACACGAGAATCAGCCAGCGCCAGGGAAACTGTGTTTCCTGCAACGGTGGAAACGCATTCCAGATCGGGCGGCTTAGCGGCAGCGACATAAATAACGCGAACGCGGTGAAGATGATGGCGGGACGGGCGAGACGTCTGATTGTCGCCGCGTCGCGTTTGAAAAAGAGCAGTAACGCCGGCGCGCAGAGCAGCAGCGTTAGCAGTGCGAGGATGTTCATCCACCAGACGTTGAGGTTGTCGGGCGAGAGAGTCGAGAGGAGGAAGTTGAGCCGGTAGTCGACTGAGGCGATCGGCTCTATGTCGTTAATTCGAATCCAACGCATTTCGGAGAGCATCGTTACCCAGTAGATCGCAGTTGCGATCAAACCGAGCCCGGCGCCGACGCCGAGCTTTGTGAGTTTTGCGAGTTTGCCTGGTCCAGCAAGACGAACGAGGGAGTAGACCAGCAACGCCAGTGAGCCAATGACCGCGAGAGGAAGATGCATGTAAACCAGGATCCCGTAGCTGAGCGCGAGACCGGCGACGTCTCTCGGTTTGCCACGTTCACAAACTCGTTCGACGAAGCCGAAACAGAAGGGAAGCACCGCGCTCGCGGCCCACTCGGCGAGCATCGTCGCCTGGTAAAGCTGGTTTATGTGATAGGGAGCGAGGGCGTAGAAGAAGCTGGCCCATGCGGCGCGTGAGTCGCGCAGGATTGCGTTGGCCCAGAAGTACATTCCCACGCCGCCGGTGATCGACAACAGTGCGAAAACGGTGAGCGTTGCTTCGTACCAGTTGCCGATCGTTAGCCGTGCCGCGGCGAGGAGGTAATAGAGTGCCGGAGGATAAAAACGGAAGCTGGGATCGCCGTATCCGGAGTTGGATTCGGCGAGCCAGCCGGGGGAGAGATGACCATTGGCGATTGCATCGGTGAAGGGCAGCGTAAAGCGAAAGTGATTCGAGAGATCGAGGTTAGAGGGGATGCCCCAGATGAACATCGGGACGATAACCGCGAGCGAGATTGCCGCCACGAATCCCGACGCTCGAACCGCGGGCGAACTACTGATGGCCCAGACTCTTTTGTCGGGATTCTGAATTGCGCGTGAGCTCATTCTCTTAAGGATTTCCGATTTCCGATTTCCGATTGCCGATTGCCAAGTTTGTTGAATAGGGACAAGCGGCTAATCGGCAATTGGCAATCGGCAGTCGGCAATAACACTAGTTACCGAGATAAGGAAGGGCACGAATGTCAGCGATTGTGTTGGGGATGGCGCCGAGATCCGCATCGCCATGCATCACGCCGTCTTCGGTTGTGCCGAACGTGCGGGTGCCTGACATTGAGACTCCAGTGGTGACGTCGGGGAAGGCATAGACGCCAAACACCGCGGCCGCGCCGGAGCCGGCCTGTTCGACGATAGCGAAGTCGTAGCCGCTCTTGGTGCCACTGCTGAGCACTGAGTCGATCAGGTTCTGTCCGTTCAGGACGTTCAGGCTGCCGGCGAAGGCGCCGTTGCCTGCGGTGGCCTGGTAAGTGACCTGGGCGCTATGAACAGTGCGCACCGAAGACTGGGCAGAACCTTCGTTAGCGGCGCGACGGGACGCGAGCAGGTTGGGGATGGCGAGTGCGGCGATGATGCCGATAATCGCAACTACGATGAGAAGCTCGATCAGCGAGAAGCCGTCTTGTCGTTTGTTCTTCATGTTAGGTCTTAGCTCCTTGAGAAACCGTGTTTAGGAAATCATTCCACGTTCGGTGCGACAGAGAACGTCAGCTAACGCGGGGGCACGCGGTTTCTTGATTGGGAGTAAAACAAGCTGTGTGCCACAGCAGAACTGCCTTTTATGGACCAGTATTTCGCCGCATATTCGAGGATTTGACACTGTTCGGCACTGTGGCTGACAGATTGTGTCAGTGGACCATGAGTGCGATCGGCGGTATGTCCTACATGAGTGTGATCGGCTTTGTCCTACTTGTGATCCGGTTTCCTTAGTGTTGTTGGTGTGTTGGTTGGGGGTGGTGTTTGGGTGGTTTTGTGGTGGTTGGGTTGTTGTGATGTTTTTTTGTTTGATTGGGGCTAAGCCTTTGGTCACCGCTCTGTCTTAGTTGCGGCTAGGCACTGGCGCGCTCGTTAGGCGAGCCACTGGATGCGCCTCACATCAGGCGGCGAAGCCGCAGCGGAACTGCACTTTGGAAGCGAAGTGTCCATAAGGCAGCGCACAGAAGAAAACCACGCGGTCCATAAAGAACGTCAATAAAGAACGCGTCAATAAGAACGCAGCCATAAGAAAGCAGCAAGTCACAAAAAGAAAAAGGAGGATGGAGTTTTTGCTCCATCCTCCCATGACTCTTGGCGAGTCGTTGTTGCTTAGTTACCCAAAGGCGCCAGACCGTCGATCAAGGCGATCGTGTTCGGGATGGCCGCGAGACTGGCGTCGCCACGCATCACGCCAACACCAGTGATACCGAAACGACGGGTACCGGACATCGAAACGCCCGTGGTCACATCCGGGAAGCCATACGCGCCATAAACTGCTGCCGCGCCGCTGCCGGCCTGTTCGACGATAGCGAAATCATAACCGCTCTTGGTTCCGCCGGAGAGGACCGTGTCGATGAGGTTAACACCGCTGAGGTCGGTGAGCTGGTCGGCGAAAACACCGTTACCGGAGGTTGCCTGGTAGGTCGCCTGCGAGCTGTGGATGGTACGCAGCGATGATTGAGCCGAGCCTTCGTTAGCAGCACGGCGAGAGGCGAGAAGATTGGGGATAGCGATCGCGGCGATAATGCCGATAATCGCGACGACGATTAGAAGTTCGATCAACGAAAAGCCTTCCTGGCGTTTGGTAGTCATTCGAGTTTGGTGCTCCTTAAAAGATATAGGGGATTTCCATAGTTTCTCGCGCCACCGGCTTTCCGTTCCCTTTTGAGCCGCGCAGAGCGCGAAGTTGTCGCTTCGTGGAATAACAACCGGTGTGCCACGGGCACTTTTTGCGCGAACAGCAAAAAAGCGATCGTTTTTGATCGAAATTTTGCTTGTCAGGGGGTGGTTACAGCGAAGGCGTTATGAGGCTGACAAATTCTGGCAGACGTGAAATGACGCTTTCCGGCAGAAGCCGCTAATGGGCAGATCGAGCGGGCTAGTTTTCGCCCGCACCGGCGGCAAATTCGCCCGTATCTTCCTCACGGCGGCGAAGGGGCGGATCGGTGGAACGGCGGCGCGGCGTAGAGTCTGGACCACGACGCTCGTCTCTCATCTGAGCGGTGAGACCGCGGACGCCGTGCTTGTCGAGCAGGTGCCGCAATGAGCGCACGGAAAGGCCCAACAACTCGGCGGCGTTGGTCTGATTACCCGACGTGCGTCGCAGCGCTTCGAGTACGTAAGTCTTTTCGAGTTGGTCCAGGTGAGCGGTGAGATTGATCCCTTCTTCCGGAAACTCCATCGCTTCCGCAACGCGATACGGATTGTAGTTTGTGATCTTTTCCGGCAGGCGCTCGGGTTCGATGGAGTTTGTGCGTTCG
>Ga0315912_10004678_pt1 | contig 12860 bp, 12 predicted proteins | sample VfabasoilMG_FD_204469 | JGI IMG/M metagenome (GOLD analysis project Ga0315912, IMG submission 204469) | Garden soil microbial communities collected in Santa Monica, California, United States - V. faba soil | ecosystem: Environmental > Terrestrial > Soil > Garden | place: USA: California... | reverse complement strand
CCTCCGCAAAAGTCAATTTGGTATAGTCGGATGGTGATTCATAAAAGTCGCAGTCGTGACAATCCCAGGTATGAATTAAAAAAGGATCGGTGGGCAGGTTCATCAACGGGTGATCGTCGGCATTTTTTAAAGTAGCAACGGCTTCCTCCCATTTATATTCACGCATCAGCAGGGTACCTTTTATTTCAAGCAGGTCAGTTGTTGTGTACGGATATGCTGATGCCAGGAAAAACTGGAATGGTCTTTTTGTTTTGTCGGTGAAAAACGCATACAACTCATCCACCGTTTCCATATCGGGGTCGAGATAGATATCATAATAACCCACCACCTGTGCACGACACATTTCTGCATCGAGTTTATCGTCGTTCGCTTCGTAATAACGCATCAGCCGGTACATGGCAAGCCGGTAAGTATCTTTTGCCGTTTCGGATTGTTGTTTTTGCAGCCAGCTGATATCATCAAGTAACGCATTTTCTATTTCGGGGTTTATTTTCCCATATTCCTCCACACGATTTAATATACGTATGATCTTTGCCTGCTCTACCAATGCCTGGTTGCCTTTTGCTGCTTCAATAGCATATTCACAATATTGGTCGCAGTCGCCATAGTTATTATCGATCAATTGTATCAATGCTGCGGCGCTGTACCAATAGGAGGGGGTGCGCAGTTTTTTTGTATCCAGTGCTGTTTTGATGAAAGCAAATATTTCTGCTTTGTCGTTGGCTTCAGGGTAATAGGTATACTCATCCGAATTATCGATATCGGAATACCATGCGAAAGGCATATGGTTGCGCTGCATTTTTTCCATCTCGCGGGCCAGTAATAATTCGATCTCTTTTGAGGCGGGATCTAATTTCAGCATTTCATATAATGCCGGCAATGCGGAATTGTTTTGATTAATACCGGTGAGTAGCCAGAGGATATTTTTTTCATGATCGTTTTTGCACATCGCCAAACACTGCTGCCATGTTTTTTCATCCGGTATCCAGAAATCCCGTTCAGCATACAAACGCCGTGAAGGGCATTTATCAAACACGATGGAATTATAATACGACGACTCCATAAATTTCGACTGTCGCCAGTAAGCGCCTGCTTTAAGGCTCAGGCACCAGTATTCGATGAGTGATCCGGTTTCTTTTCCGGCGATGTTTTTATCGTACAGGTTGATACATTCCTGGTAACTATGAGTATAATGTGCGAGGCGCATGGCCTGGTATATGTACCGCAATTTCACAAACGGGTCTTTCGCCCGGGTGAGTTCTTTAATCGCATCGATCTTCAGTTGTATCATGGTCATCGAATCACGGTTGGGCGTATCCCACCATTCCCATTCCGATACCTGTGGTTCTATTTCCTTAGCCAGTAAAAGATATTTGAGTGCGGGATCATTTTTATTTTCTTTCCAGTAGCTGATGAGGGGATTATTTTTCCAGCTTTCTTTGATCGGCCCCGATTTACCACCGAGGTATTCTACAAGTGCACGCATATCGTCCACATTTGAATTGTAGATCACATCGCTGAGTTCGGCAGTGGTGAATTTATTTTTATAATATGCCGCCCAGTCGGCGAGGTTGGCGCTTTTGCTTTCAAATTCATCCTGCTCCTCATTTTCAGAATAATAATACCAGTTGTTATACTGATACCAGTAATGCTCTGAATAAAGAAAAGGTGTATAACCCGACAGGTCGGTTAATGCCTGGTCGAATGGTTTAAGATATTCGTCGTCTATTTCCCAATCGCCGCCGGCGCAACTGTTTACAAGCTGTACGGGGTAGATGCTCAGGAAACTAATCAAAAGCACCGAAAATAGTTTCAAATTCTTCATTCGCATACCTGTTTAATATGGTTGTATCAAGATGATATAAAATTACTGAACGGGGTTCATTCTTCATATGTTTTGAAAGTAGCGTGGCCGCCTCGAGGGAAAGCTGCGGTGTCATGGTTTCCAGTTTCACCTGGTTGCCGGCAACAAGAAACTGGCCTTCAAAATAAAAATTCCGCCGGGCCGTAAATATATTTTCGCCGTCACGGGCAAACAATGAGTCGGGTAGATCATTTTCATCAAGCGGGTAAAATATTTTCAACAGCCGTTCATTTTCAAACAAAAGCCCCCAGCTAAAACATGCGATGGCGGCGTCGAGCGGGAGGGGATATTCATCGATACGATCAACATATTGGTTCGCCGTAGTTTCATTAAAAATGGAATTGGCAGCATCATAATCATCGATGGTGCCCATATTATAAAACATGAGCATACCCCTGTTCACCGGTGGCACACCGGTTTTTTCACGGAACTTCACCTGGTGCAAACGTATGGTTGCACTCCACGTAACCTTTTCCCATAATGGGAATTTTTTCATCTCTTCGATCAACAGAAAATAATTGTCCTTCGAACTTTCATTCCAGTCGCAGTCGAGTTGTATTTCCTGCGGGAAATCCATTTCATTTTTGTTGAGGATATCTTCCAGCAGTTTGGAAATTTTAAATGCGAGGGTTTTTGTTTGCTCCGTATCGATATGAAGCAGGGTTTCGTTGGTGATGAACACAACAGGTACGATTTGCTGTTTTGTTGTTTCTGAAAAATTAACTTGTGCTGCCGGTGCGGGTTGCCCTTCCCATGTTACGTCAAAAAACCGGACATATAGTTTTTGAATGTGCAGCGTATCGAGGGTGGTTTTTTCTTTTTCATCGATATCAAAGCTGCTTTGCCAATGATAAAAGGAGCGGGTGATCGTGTTTTCTTTTTTGCTGCACGACGTTGCAAAAAACATCCATAACAAAATATATAATGCGCAGCGGTGCAAGCGTTTAAGTTTCCTGCTAAGATCGGAAAGTATGTTGAACCTGTCTCAAAAAAAGCTAGTCGGTCATTGCGAGGAACGAAGCAATCTCATGATCCCGGTAAAATGGTGAGATTGCTTCTCACGCCAAAAAAGCGTGATCGCAATGACGATGGGGGTTTTATTTTTGAAATGGTTTCTATAATTTTTTTAATAATCCATTCCCGGCACATCTTCATTCTGTTCGCCGGCATCCGGGTTATTTGTTCCATTCCCGCCAAAATCGCCCCTTATTTCGGGGTGCCTGATCTCGCCACCTGTATATCCTACATAACTCATATAACCAGCCGATGCGAGTGAAGCCAACAACGTAACGACAAGAAAAATAGTGGCGGATTTTTTCTTTGCGTGAACAAGCAGGATGGTGATCAATGCAATCACACCTGTGCCCAGCATGATATTCAGCCCGGTTGAGGCGATGTCTTCGTGGTTATGGATCGCTTCGTGGCTCACACCAGCCATTTCTTCAACAATTTCTTCGGCGCCTTCACCGGTTCGATGCGCAGCAAACGCCCCAACAGCCGCAACCATAAGCAGGATCAGGCCGCCGAATTTGAGATGTTGTTTTTTAAAAATAAAAGCGGCGAGAATGAACCCTGTGCCGGTGATGCTTAAAATAACCGGAAAATGGTTGAACAATAAATGCCAGTGGGCGGGATCGATATGCATACCTGTGAATTTTTATATCGCGGCTTTGCGATACAGTTCCTCAAAAATAGGAATAAGCCGGAAAAAATTATTTTTTCCCCGGCCATTCCTATATCTATTTTACGCTATTGAATTTTTCAATAAACCGGTTTTAATCCACCGGGTGTCATACGGAGTTTATTGCCATATAATTCGATCTCCTTTAAATCAGATGTATATTCATTATCATCCATAAATTCATCCACCGTTTTGTCGATCATCACATATTTATCCTGCGGTACCCTTACCGTGATATATACTTCCTGGTCACGCCAGGGTTGGTCCTCATTAATTCGGATAGATGAAGGGATGATGAGTACCGAATCGCTGGTTTGAAAAACGCCAAAGTTGAAATCATCTGCATGTTGCTCTGCATCCTCATAACTTGCTCCCCTTGCCGATTTATGGATGATTACGGTATACAGCGTGTCGGCGCTTTTTTCAATATCGACATGAATATTTTGAAATATGAGGGTATCATTCTGCACATAAAGTTTATCCCATTTTTCATGATGATGATGCCAGTTGCCGGTTGAAACAGGTGACTCAAGCTTTACATACAACATCTCTCCTGCGGGCGCAGCAATGTTGAATCTCTCGGTGCTGTTGCCCTCGTATCGAAACTCCCTGCCAATGGTAATACCCAGCCATATTACCGTAATGAGGCATAAGGTCCATAATATGCCAAGCGTGGTGCTCACATATTTTGTTTTGCGTTTTACACCCGTGAGATATTTAATACTCGAAAAAATAATGCCCACCAGCGGGATGATCACGAGTGCGATCGCCGATGTTACCAACAGCCAGGCCTGGTTGCCACCATTGCCGATATGACTGCCGAAAAATTGTACGTTGGAAAAACTATTTCCCCAGTTGGTAAATAATTCAATGCCGATCACCACCACTACGATCAAACAAACCACCATGATGGCAAAGACAATGATCCTGGCGATGATATTAAAAACCGGTTTCACCGTTTCGACAGCACCTTCGATCAGATCGCCGACATTCTTTTTTGTTTTGTTGACATTCTCCCTCGAAAAAGTTTGTTTCACTTCTTCGCCGAACTCGTTCATTTTTGTTTTGAATTGTGCGGCACCTTCCTTCACCGTTTTTTCGATATTATCGATATTGACTTTCTCGCCACGCATTTCAAGTTTCTCTGCAGTGGTTTTTGCTTCCGGCATAATGATCCATAAAATGATGTAGAGCAATAACCCGGTGCCGAAAAAGAAAAAGGCAACGAGGAAAGCCAGCCTGATCCACAGTGCGTCGATATTAAATTTTGCAGCGAACCCTGCGCATACACCGCCGAGAAAATCATTGTCTTTGTCGCGGTAAAACTTGCTGGACTTATGTGTTTGTTGCGATGTATGAGATTTTTGTTCGGAGGAAGTATCGCCTTCATAATCTTCGGGTTTACCCATTACGGCAATGATCTCTTCCACGTCGGCATCCATAACTGCGGCATTCGTGTCTTTAAATTTTTCGGTGAATAATTCAGCAATACGTGCCTCAATATCTTTTACGATCTCATCACCGTCTGCTGATGATGCATATCTTCTTTTGATCGAATTTAAATAGGCGTCCAGCTTATGGTAGGCCAGTTCATCGATCTGAAATATCATTCCGCCAATATTTACTTGAATCAGCTTATTCATTCGTTTGTGTTTTTAAATGTTTAGTGTTAATTGAAACGGCATTGGATAATTCCTGCCATGTTTTATTTAATCCGGCTAAAAATTGTCGGCCTTTATCAGTGAGCTGATAATATTTGCGTGGTGGACCCGAGTTACTTTCCACCCATTGGTAGCTGAGCAGCTCCATTGTCTTTAACCTGTTCAGCAGCGGGTACACAGTACCTTCTGCCACGAGCAGGTTCGATTCTTTCAACCTGCCAATGATATCAGTTGGGTAAATCTCCCCTTCACTGATAATGGCAAGGATGCAGAACTCGAGCACACCTTTTCGCATTTGAGCCTGGGCATTTTCTACATTCATGGTGCAAACATATGGCACCACCTTGAACTATGCAATACATAGTAGCATGTTTTTACAAGTTCCTTGCGTTAAATTTTGTTAACCCTATTGGCCTAAATCAAAAAACCCTTGCCAGGCAAGGGTTTTCGCAATCAACGCACGACATCCTATTTTTTCAGGAGATAGCTGATATCGGGATATTTGAATTCGAATCCGGCTTCGAGCAGTTTTTTGGGTATGGCCCATCTCGACTTCAGGAGGAGTTCGGCCTCGGTGCCGATGATCATTGCACCAAGCCGGATCATCCATGCGGCGGAAGGTATCCCAACAGGCATATGCACCCGTTTGCGCAGGGTGCGCATAAATTCTTTGTTTTTGATGGCGTTAGGGGCTGTGATATTGAATATACCCGAAAGGCTTTGATTGTCGATGAGGAATTTAAATGCGCCAACCACATCATCCATATGGATCCAGCTCATCATCTGGTTGCCCGATCCCATCCTGCCGCCAAGTCCAAATTTCGCCAGATTAAGAAATGGTTTAAGTGCACCGCCATTTTCTCCTAATACGATAGAAAGCCTCGCTACGATTTTTCGTGTCTCGGGCACTACAGCATTATAAAAAGTTTTTTCCCATGCCTTGCACACATTCATCGAAAAATCGTCGCCGATCCTGCCGCTGAATTCATCCTGCGGTTCATTTTCTGAGTTTTCATAGATGGTAGCAGAAGATATATTGATCCACACCTTTGGCGGGTTTTTCGTTTTACCGATCGCATCGCCAATTACCTGCGTGGCATTCACCCTCGATGAGAGGATCTCATTTTTATTCTTTTCAGTATAACGACAATTCACACTTTTGCCTGTGAGATTGATCACCACATCGGCGGCTTCCATTTCATTGATCCAGTCACCAGGTGTTTGGCCGTCCCATACCACATAGCGGATCTTATTTTTTGATTGTTGTGGTTTTCTCGATAAGATCACCACATCATGATTATTCCGTAAAAAATACATGGCCAGGTTTGTACCGATAAATCCGGAACCGCCGGCTAAAATGATCTTCATACCTGATATTGTTTGGTTTGCATTTGTTTCAAAATTATAACACTGTTTTTGTTTTTATCTCAGGCAATACCTGATCTATCCGTTTTGCGAGCTCGGGCAGGTGACAGGTGGGTACTTTCGGAAAGAGGTGATGTTCCATATGATAAAACATGTTGTAAAATAAACCACCTTTTAATTTCCCACGCACTGTTCGTGCAAATAAATAGGTTTCATCGCAATCGTGGTGCACCGTCCATACCGCAAAAAAAGAAGTAAAACATTCGCCCGCCATCATCACCGTTACATGATATTTAAGCCAGTAGAGATCAAGCAATACAAATGTGGTAAACAAAATGACCAGGTGCACCGACAACTCCAGCCAAATCCATTGCCGATACGTTTTATTGCCTTTTTGCAATGCATTCGTATGCAACATCATAATAAAGTATGGCCCGGCAAGTAATGCACGCCACCATTTCATTCGGGCACTCATCGCTTCCACATCGTCATCATCCAGCGGTGATTTATGATGCACCAGATGATTATATTTCACGGCATGCATGCTGGCCATCATCATAGCGCTGATAAAAAACAGGAACCAGTCGGTGGCACGTTTTGAAATACCTACGGCATAATGTTGTGCGTTATGTGATTGTCGCAACCCGGTGAGAAAAAAAGCAAATGAGCAAAACAGTGCAGGGACCAGGAGGTGGAAGCAGGCAAATATACATGATGCTACAAGCCAGGGAAATGAGATGGTGAGTTCGGTGAAGATCTCTCTTCTATTGAGCAGGAGCAGGTCTTTCCATGCCACCTGCTGAAGGCGTGGGTCGGTGAGCAGTTTGGGAAGCATAACTAAATTTTATGCGTGATCAGATGAGTTTATTTTTTGAAGCTTGTTCTTCGAGTTGTTTGATATGCAAATGTTTCAGGTAATTTTCTTTTGATTTTCTTTTTCCCCTAAACAGTAAATACATATTGAAAAAATGCCAGAAGCCGAGCACGAGAATGATGAGGCCAATCTTCCTGCTGAGTATCTCGAAAATATCCTGGCTGTCAAAAATCTTCGGGGTGATGGTCATCGTGTAAACAATATAGCCGAGGTTCACGAGGTAAAATCCCACGAGCAGGAGCTTATTCACCGAATCGGCGAGCAACTCGTTGCCATGAAATATATCAAGCAGAAATATACGCCCGTTCTTAAACAGCGTGCGTGCAACCCAAATGGTGAGCAATATGCTGATGGGCAGGTAGTAACAATAAGCTGCGATCGTGTTATTCATTGTTGTCGGTTTTAAGTGATGTAATATTTTATACTTTCAGAAAATATTGAAAATTATAATTAAAAAAATTTATCGCACCAGTTTAATGAATGTGCTGAGAAACCAGTTCTCATCACTTTTAATGATCAGCTCCATCAATTTATCTCCTTTATCGGTCAGGTCTTCCAGGTCGTCGATCACATCGCTGAACAATTTATACTCTTTATTTTTTTTGTCGCCCTGGATTGCGCTCAGTTCATGAATTATATGGATCATCGGGTCGATCTCCCTTTTCTTGCGTTCTTTTAAGATCAGCCTGAACACCTTCCACATATCTTTTTCTGCAATGAAATATTCTTTCCGCTCGCCGGTTCTCACCTCACGTTTCACCAATTGCCAGTTGATGAGTTCCCTGATGTTCATGTTCGCATTGCCCCTCGATACTTTTAACTGGGCCATGATATCTTCTGTGGTAAGTGGTTCCGGAGAAAGCAACAGCAGGGCGTGGATCTGGGCCATGGTGCGGTTAATACCCCATTGGCTACCCAGGCTGCCCCAGCTTTGAATAAATTTTTCTTTGCCTTCCTTCAGATTCATAAGGCTAAATTAAGGTAGAGTTTCCGAACTTTCAAAACTTTTTGAAAGATTTATTTTCCTTTACCGCCGGATAAGAGTTTGCCTTCTAAGAAATCGATCACATACTTTCGGAAAGAATTGTTTTCGGCAGCGTATTTCAGGATGAGGTAGCGCAGTACATGCGGCGGGAGATAGCTGATATGTTCCTTGATCTCTTCATATCCCGTGGTATCGAGTTTTTTTAATTTATGCCTTTCATTCCGGATGAGATAAAGTACGGCAATTACATGTTTGCATGGATCGTCCTGGTCGCTGCAGTTGCATTCCCAGTATACCACCGAATCGTTTTGGATTTTTAATTGCACCACATGGTCATCGTATCCCTGCACAATGGCCATCCATTCGATACCATTGATATTAAACACAGACTTCACTCTGCCCTCGCAATAAAAATCATAACCACGCAGGCGGGGTTTTTCAGACAACTCTGATTCTAAATGTTGTAAATGGACAGGCATACGAAAGAAATCAACGCAAAAATAAATATTGCTAACTTTATCTTATTGCGATCAACAAAAATACAATGAAACACCTGACCTGCATTATAGGTTTCCTGTTGTGTTTACTATTTACACAAACAGCGTGTAAATTCCTCACTGAGATGGGTGGCGGTTATACCAAAGAAGAAGGAACCGTTTACTGGAGCCACGGACTTGGCGGCAGCAGTCATTTGGTTGTAAAAGATGCCGACTACAAATCTTTTAAAGGGCTGAACATGAATTACGGGAAGGATAAAGCACATGTATTTTACAGGACGGATATACTTGAAGGCGCTGATCTTAAAACCTTCGAAATATTTAATGATGTTTCGTATGCAAAAGATAAATCGGTAGTGTATTATGATGGCGAGGTGATACCGGGGGCCGACGTAGCTACTTATCATTTATTTCCGGTAGTAGGCGTTGACAATACACATTACAATACTTACGGCATGGATAAAGATCATGTTTTTCAGTTTAGAGAAATTATTTCCGACGACCCGGAACATTTTAAAGTCATTAACCCAAATGAACATATCTGGAAAGATGGTATGGCCGTACATTGGGCAGGAACAGTTATTGACTCAGCCGATGCCCCAACATTTGAAGCGATTTTATTTAAAGAACAGTCGGAAGAGTTCAGGCGCTATTCGTCTTATTATAAAGACAAGGACCATGTTTTTGTTAAGGTGAAAGACAAAGGCGTGATCGTGGAAATTATTCACCTGCCCAAAGCCGATGTTGCTTCGTTCCGGTTGATATCAGAAAATTTTTCCCAGGACGAATATGCGGCTGATGAAACACATGTGTATTATGAAAATAAGTTAGTAGAGGGCGCCGACCCGGCAACATTTGTTTTGATGACTGACGGAACAGCAAAAGACAAAAATAAAATCTACAAATACGGTAAGCCTGCAGAATAATATTTAATCAGCAGTTGTTATTACCAATTCAGCAAAGTTGTTAGCCTTTCTTCCAGCCGGTTCTCTGCCAGGAAATTATTTTCGAGTTCGAGGCTAAAAGGTACAGGTGTATCGAGGCTGGCGCAACGCATAACGGGCGCATCGAGATATTGAAAAAAATGTTCGGATATATACGCAGCGATCTCGCCACCAATACCGCCGATCAACGTATCCTCATGCAGAATTAAAATCTTCCCTGTTTTCTTTACGGTTGTTTCAATGGCGTTATAATCTAATGGTAATAAAGTGCGCAAGTCGAGAATATCGGCATCGATATTATTTTTTTCACAAACGGCTTTTGCCCAATGCACACCCATACCGTAAGTAATGATGGAAAGATCATTGCCTTCTGTTTCCAGTTTGGCTTTACCGATCTCTATCGTATAATAATCATCGGGGATCTCGTCGGTGAGTTTCCGGTAAAGCGCTTTATGTTCGAAATACATTACGGGATTCGGATCTTCGATCGCTGCCAGCAATAATCCTTTGGCATCGTACACATTCGACGGATAAACAATTTTTAATCCGGGGGTATGAAAAAACCATGCTTCATTGCTTTGCGAATGGAAGGGCCCTGCGCCAACACCAGCACCTGTAGGCATTCGCACCACACTGTCGACCTGTTGTCCCCAGCGATAATACATTTTTGCCATATTGTTGATGATCGGGTTAAATCCGCTGGTAACAAAATCGGCGAACTGCATTTCGATCACGCTTTTCATTTTTTTAATAGACAAACCACATCCCGCCCCTAGTATTGCACTTTCGCAAATGGGTGTGTTCCTGATGCGCTCTTTTCCAAATTCCTCTACAAAACCATCGGTTACTTTAAATGCGCCGCCATATTCAGCAATATCCTGGCCCATCAGAATTAATTCGGGATATTTTCTTAAGGCCTGTTCTAATGCGTCGCTGATGGCATTGATAAATTTTTTCGCTGAAACTTTACTTGTTGCCGGTGTGATGATCTGATTTTGATTCGGCGCATACACATCATTTAATTCTTGGTCGGTGTCGGGATCAATATCCGGTTCGGCAAATCCTTCTTCAAGCCCCGCTTCAATTTCATTTTTTATTTCCTGCCTGATCGCATTTTTTATTTCGTCGCTGAGCAAGCCATTCTCAAATAAAAAGGCCTCATAATTTAATACCGGGTCTTTTTTCGCCCACGACTCGATCAATTCTTTAGGTACGTATTTTATGCCGCTGGCTTCTTCATGTCCCCGCATACGAAACGTCATACATTCGAGCAGAACCGGTTTTTGTTCGGTGATACAATATTGCCGGCAATCGTGCAAGGCATGCACCATCTCCAAAATATTATTACCGTCAACAGTTAATGCTTTGATGCCATAGCCAATGCCTTTATCAGCAATTCTTTCGCAACGGTATTGTTCGTTCACGGGAGTAGATAATCCATATCCATTATTCTCCACGATAAAAATTACGGGCAGGTCCCATACGGCGGCCACATTTAATGCTTCATGAAAATCACCTTCGCTGGTTCCGCCCTCACCATTAAATACTACCGTTACTTTATTTTCTTTCTTCAGTTTGCATGCCAGTGCGATACCATCGGCTACGCCATTTTGTGGGCCCAGGTGGGAGATCATACCCACAATATGATATGCATTGGTACCGAAATGAAAACTGCGTTCACGGCCTTTGCTGAAGCCGCTTTTTTTTCCCTGCCATTGACTGAACAATTTGCCGAAAGGAATTTTCCTTCCGGTAAATACGCCCAGGTTGCGGTGCATGGGTAAAATATATTCGTCGGGTTCAAGCACAAAAGGTACTGCACATGCAATTGCTTCCTGTCCGATCCCGCTAAACCATTTGCTCACCCTGCCCTGTCTGAGCAGGTTGAGCATTTTTTCTTCAATCATTCTCGGTTTGAGGAGCTCTTTGTACAGGTTGAGCAACTGGTCGTTTCCGAGCTGCCTGCGGTCATAGTCAATCACTCGTTGAAAATTCTGAGTCATTTCCATGTTGCAAAGGTAAGATGTATGACGGGTATAGAAATAAAAAAGGGCACGCTCCTCTCGTGCCCCCTGCATTGTCTGCAGATCAAGTATGAAAAGTGTATCAAATTTCTTGTTTCAGCAGGCCTGCCATCGCTGGTCTGATGCAGAGGGGATTCCCGTCTGCGTCGATGGCCGAAACCTCTATGTCTGTAAAGTTATCAAAATTTTTATGGAAAGTTATATATGCCGGCTGAAATTGATATAAAATTATTGAGGCCCCTTCTCCTGGCTTTTCCCAGTTGCAGTCTGCCACCGCTTTGCCGTTGCTGTAGAACACGATATTCTTGATATAGGCGATCGGCGTGGTGAGGGCCAGCTCCATTACGAGTCTTGAAAGCAGGTTGGTGATATGGCTTATGGATGACATGTGGGACTTATTAGTTCAAAATTGATGCCTTTACGATATGTTATCAAATACAAAATTGAATGATTGTCATACATACGTTAAAGGGATGTGAACGGATTTTATCAGGGCCGGGTCATAAAAGCCATAGGAAATGCCTGTATTTACCCGGGCAAAGCATCATAATGCCGCGACAGTTTCCGCAGCTTATCAGTTTGGGAATGGAGGGATAATATTGTCGGCAGAAAATTTTATTCGATACCGAGGATCTCAGAGACCTTATTCCAGGATGTTGTGCGCCGCGACTGGAACACATCGGAATTCTCCACAGTGGGATTATTGAGATACTCCTTCAATGCAAGGCTCTGTTGTTTGAGCAGGCCCATACATTCTACCATCTGTTCGATATAGGTAAAATCTGAAGGTTCGGTAATAAACCCGGAATTCTTCAGGTCGCTGATCGAATTTTTCAGGTTGTCGATCATACCCATCTGCTCTTCAAGCACACTGATAATAAAATCAGCTTCATAGGCTTCTGCTTCATAGCCATCGCCCATTGCGCCTATCACAAGGTAGGTGTCGTACAATACAGCGCCGCCAA
>Ga0315912_10004677_pt1 | contig 12862 bp, 10 predicted proteins | sample VfabasoilMG_FD_204469 | JGI IMG/M metagenome (GOLD analysis project Ga0315912, IMG submission 204469) | Garden soil microbial communities collected in Santa Monica, California, United States - V. faba soil | ecosystem: Environmental > Terrestrial > Soil > Garden | place: USA: California... | reverse complement strand
CGATGGTCCAGGCCATCACCTCCGGCCCGCGCGGCGCCGGCCTGCGCGGCCCGTTCAACGCCCTGATGCGCAGCCCGGACGTCGGCAACCGCATCCAGCATGTCGGCGCCTATGTCCGCTTCTCCTCCTGCATCGGCCCGAAGCTCACCGAACTCGGCATCTGCATGGTCGGCCGGAAGTGGACCGCGCAGTACGAATGGTACGCCCATCGCCGCCTGGCGGAGCAGGCTGGCCTGGCCCCGGCCATCCTGGACGCCATTGCCGAAGGCAAGCGCCCCTCCGGCATGGATGCGGATGAAACCATCGTCTACAATTTTGCCAAGGAATTGCTGGACACCACCGTGGTGGGCGACGCCAACTACAACGCCATGAAGGACCGCTTCGGCGAGCAGGGCATCATCGATCTCATCTCCGCCTGCGGCTACTACACCATCGTCTCCATGGTGCTGAATGTCGCGGAGGTGCAGTTGCCGCCGGACGCCGTTCCGCTCAAGCCGCTCTGACGCGACCGGTGCCGCACACGGGGCAGGGGGGATCACATTCTCCCTGCTCCCGCCGCCGCTTGCTCCAGATCAATATGCCTCCGACGACGCCAGCCTAGGCCATCCTCCATGCTCACCCGCTTCGTCGTCGGCATCGTCGATTTCAGCCGCCGCCATGCCGCGTCCGTGCTGCTGTTCGGCGTGCTGCTCTGCATCCTGTCCGGCTGGGTCGTCTCCCAGCGCCTTGGCGTGATCACGGACACGGACCTGATGTTCGCGAACACCCTGCCCTGGCGGCAGAAGGCGGAAGCCCTGAAGCGGGACTTCCCGCAGTTCCAGGACATATTGGTGGCCGTGGTGGATGGCCGCACGCCGGAGGAAGCAGACGCCACCGCCGATGCCCTGGCCCGCGCCGCCACCGCCGATGCCGCGCATTTCCGCCTGGTGCGCCGCCCGGATGCGTCCCCTTTCTTCTTCCGCCACGGCCTGCTGTTCCTGGACCCCGGCAAGCTGCGCGACTTGCTGGACCAGACGATCGACGCCCAGCCCTTCCTCGGAACCCTGGCGGCGGACCCCACGGCCCGTGGCCTGTTTTCCGCCCTATCCCTCGTCGGCACCGGCGCGGCGCAGGGTGACGTCAATCTCGGCCCCTATGCCAAGGCGCTGCGCGGCTTCCACGGCGCCATCGCGGATGCACTGGCCGGTAATCCCCGGCCGCTCTCCTGGCAGAACCTGCTCGGCGCCGGGCTGGATGCGCTGGCCGGTCACCACCGCTTCGTCCTGCTGCAACCGCGGCTGGACCACACCACGCTGGAACCCGGCGGCGACGCCACCGCGGCGCTTCGCCGGATCATTGCCGGGCTGGAATTCGTCAAGTCTGGCGATGCGCGCGTGCGCCTCACCGGGCAGATCGCGCTGTCGGACGAGGAATTCTCCTCCGTCGCGGAAGGCGCGACCTGGGGCATGCTGGCCAGCACCGTCATCATCGCCGTGCTGCTGTATCTCGCCGTGCATTCCTGGCGGCTGATCCTGCCCATCCTCGCCACGCTCGGCATCGGCCTCGTGCTCACCTTCCTGTTTGCCGCGCTGGCGATCGGCCATCTTAACCTCGTCTCCGTCTCCTTCGGCGTGCTGTTCGTCGGCCTGGCGGATGACTTCGCGGACCAGTTCACGGTGCGCTTCCGCGAGCATTTCCTGGAAACCGGGGACATGGCGACGGCGCTGTCGCGCACCGCGCGCACGGCAGGCGCGCAGATCCTGTTCGCGGCACTGACAACGGCGGCCGGGTTCCTCTCCTTCGTGCCGACCGATTTTTCCGGCGTCTCCGAACTCGGCCTGATCGCCGGCGTCGGCATGATCATCGCCTTCATCTGCAACCTCACCTTCCTGCCCGCCGCGATCGCCTTCTGCCGCCCGCCGGGGGAAAAGGTGCCGACGATCGGCTTTTCCAAGGGGCCAGTGCTGGATCGCCTGGCCGCGCGCTGGCGCTGGCCCGTGGTGGCGGTGTTCGCGCTGGCCGGGCTGGGCGGCGCGGCCTCCGTGCACCGGCTGCGCTTCGATTCCGATCCGTTGAACACCAAGAACCCGAATACGGAGGCGATGCGGACCCTGCGTGACCTGATCCGCAACCCGCTCACCAATCCCTACACGATCGACGTCATGGCCTCCAGCGCGGCAGCGGCCGAGGCGCTGGCGGAGCAGCTGAAGCGCTTGCCCTCCGTCGCGGGCACTGTCAGTATCAATGACTTCGTCCCCGATAACCAGCGCGCCAAGTTGGACCTGATCGCTGACGCGCGCGGCATCCTCGCGCCGACGCTGGAGACAACCCGCCCCGCCGCCGCGATCACGCCGGAGCAGATCCGCCAGGCCGCCCGGGACGCGCTGGCCAAGATCGAGCCAGCCCTTCCGAAACTGCCCCCTGATGATCCGCTGGCCGACATCTCCGCCACGCTGCGCCAGCTGGAAAAGGCGCCGGACAACGTGCTGCTGGCGGCGGATGCCGCGCTGACCCGGTTTCTTTCCACGCAACTGGAACGACTGCGCACCGCGCTCTCGGCCGACCAGGTTTCCCTGGCCGACATTCCGCCCGACCTCCGCACGGACTGGCTGTTGCCGGATGGCCGCGCCCGGCTGCGCGTCACCGCGAAGCCGGAGGCACTTGCCAGCCTCGGGCTGGAAGGCTTCGTCGCCCAGGTGCGCGACGTGGCGCCGGATGCCGGCGGCGCGGCGGTCACTATCACCTCGGCCAGCGCCACCATCGTCGGCGCCTTCCGCGCCGCCGCGATCAACGCCATCATCATGATCACGCTGATCCTCGCCATCGCCCTGCGCCGGCCGATGGACGTGGCGCTGGTGCTGGCACCGCTGGTGCTGTCCTCGATGATCACCGTGCTGATCTGCGTGCTGGCCCCGCTGCCGCTAAACTTCGCCAACATCATCGCCCTGCCGCTGCTGCTGGGCGTCGGCGTGTCGTTCAACGTCTACATGGTGATGAACTGGCGCGCGGGGATGACGGACCCGCTGAGCTCCGCCACCACCAAGGCGATCGTCTATTCCGCGCTGACCACGGCGGTGGCCTTCGGCTCGGTAGCGCTGTCGGCGCATCCGGGCACCGCCAGCTTCGGCGTGCTGCTGGTCATCAGCCTCACCTGCAGCCTCATCGCCAGCCTCGCCTTCCTGCCCGCGTTGCTGGCCTGCGTCGGCCCGCCGCGCGTGCGCTCGGTCAATCACCTGGCGGACTGACCAGGCATCCACGCGTTAGCCGCGATTGCGTCCGCGTTCATGCTCGATGGTCGCGGCCAGCCCCGCGCGCAGGTCGTAGCGCGGTGCGTACCCGAACGCCCTGTGCGCGCGGCCGATATCCAGCGCGCCCTTCGGCACGGCCGGAAGCGGCTTTCCATCCACCTCGCCCCAGGCGAACGGCCCGTCGCCCACGCTCATCCGCGCGCCCGGCACCAGGCCGTTCACCATCGCCGCCATCTCGGCGAAGCTCGGCGCATTGCCGCTGGCCATGTTGTAGGCGTCGTGCGGATGCGTCTTCAGGTCCAAGGCCCCCAGCAGCCCGGCGACGAGGTCGTCGACATAGGTATGGTCCACCCGCACATCGGCGCCTCCGGGCAGGTGATACGCTTCCCCCGCCAGCGCCTTGTCGATGAACACGCGCGGCACGCGCAACCGGGGGAAATTCGGCCCATACACCCAGCTGGTGCGGATATGGATCGTCTCCGTGCCGTGCAGCAGTGCATGGCTGCGCGCCAGATGCTCCACCGCCAGTTTGGTGATGCCATAGGGCATGATGGGGTTCTGCGGATGCGTCTCGTCAATTCGTCCCAACGTGAACGCGCCGTAAGTCTCTTCGGAACTTAAATGGATCATGCGCTTCACGCCGAACACCCGCATGCATTCCAGGATGTTCAGGCTGCCTTCCACGTTCACCCGCACGGTGTTGATCGGCAGCCGCGCGGATAGCGGCACGCCGACGATCGCCGCGCAATGGATCACCGCGTCCGGTCTGTCGCGCGCGAAGATCTGCGCCAATGCCGGCCATTCGGTGATTTCGCCGGCCACCGCGTTCAGCGCGGGTCCCGCGGCGGCGGCGAGGGCAGGGGAGATCACGCTGTCAAATCCCGTCACGCGATCGCCGCGCGCCACCAAGGCCCGCGTCACCGCCAGACCAATGAAGCCGGACGCGCCGGTCACCAGGATATGCGCCATGAACAATTCCCCCCTCGTTATCGTCGCACCCAGCATTCGGGATCGGGCCGAATGTGACAAGGCATCCGGTTGATCCGCCGCCCGGGCGCAGGCAGTGTGTGCGCGACTGTCGACGGAGGAAACATTGGCCGAGAATATCGCCCTCGTCGCCGGCGCCACGGGCGCCGTCGGGGATCGCATCGTGGACGTGCTGGCGGAAACGCCCGGCTGGCAGGTCGTCGGCCTGTGTCGCAATCCGCCCCAGGGAGTTAATGCGGAAAAGCGCCCGAACGTCCGTTTCATCCGCACGGACCTGACCAGTCCGGAAAGCTGCCGCGCCGCTGTCGCGCAGGCGGGCGCGATCACGCATTTCGCCTATTGCTCCCGCGCGCCCTTCAAGGAAGGCGGGGTGGAGGACGTGCCCGGCAACCTGACGATGTTCGCCAACGCGCTGGACGCGGCGGACGTGCCCAGCCTGCGCCACGCCCATCTCGTCGCCGGGTCGAAGTGGTACGGCATGCATATCGGCCCATTCCGCACCCCGGCGGAGGAGGACGACGCACGCCACATGCCGCCGAATTTCTACTACGACCAGCAGGACTACCTGACCACGAAGCGCGCCGGCAAGGCGTGGTCCTGGTCCTCCTCCCGTCCCGCCGTCATCGTGGATGTCGCGCCTGGCCGTGGCCGCAACATTGTCTCCACCATCGGGGCCTACGCCGGCATCTGCCGGGAAACCGGCGCGGCGTTCGACTTCATCGGCAAGCAGGGCGCCTACGACACGTTATTGGAGGTAACGGACTCCCGCCTTCTCGCCAGCTCCATCCGCTGGATGTTCACGGACCCGCGCGCCGCGGACCAGGCGTTCAACATCACCAACGGGGATGTGTTCCGCTGGTCCCGCCTCTGGCCGATCCTCGCGAAACACCTGGGCCTGGAATGCGGCATCGTCCGCCGCTCCTCCATGCAGTTCTGGGTCGGCGACAAGGGCGACATCTGGGACCGCATCGTGGAGAAGCACCAGCTACGGAAGTTCCGCATGGACGAAGTCTCGTCCTGGAACTTTGCCGACTTCGTCTTCGGCATGGACTACGACGTGATGTCCTCGCTCAACCGCTGCCGCCTCGCCGGCTTCCACGACACGATCGACACCACGGCCATGTTCCTGCGCTACCTGGATGCCTACAAGGCCGAACGCGTCCTGCCATAGGGGGATCAAGCAATGCCGTTGCTCGGGAAGGCCGTCCTCGCCGTCTGGAACAACGTCGATCCGGCGCATGAGCGGGATTTCAACGACTGGTACCTGCACCAGCACGTCGCCGAACGCGTCGGCGCGGCAGGCTTCCTGCGCGGCCGTCGTTTCCGCGCCGCGGAAGGCAGCCCGCGCTACTTCGCGTTCTATGAGGTGGAGGACCACACCATCCTCCGTGCCCCCGGCTATACCAAGCTGCTGGACAATCCCACGGACTGGACCCGCCGCGTGATGCCGCATTTCAAGGACACGCAGCGCAGCATCATGCTCACCGTCGCCAGCCTGGGAGATGGTATTGGCGCCGCCGCCACGGCGGTGCATTTCCAGCCCGCGCCCGGCCAGGAAGCCGCCCTGCGCCTGCGCATCGTGGAGGAGGTACTGCCAAAGCTGATCGCGATGCCGGAAATCGTCGCCGCGCATCTATGGGAACCGGCGGAAAACGCCGTGGCCAATGCCAACGCCGAAATCAGCCTGCGCGGCGAACCGGACAAGCCGGTGCATTGGGCCATCGTGATAGAGGCGACGGAACCGGATGCGCTGATCCCCACGCGTGGCACCGTTCGTGCCGCCCAGCTACCGGTTGCGGACGACCTGGCGTTCTATCCGCGCTACCATCTGCTGTTCGCCCTGCCGCGCGGCTGAACGCAGCCTGGCAGAAAAACTAACTGGCGCGAAACGCCCGCGCGTGCTCCGCCCGCCAGGCCAGCGCCGCGGGGCGGTCCGCCACAAGCCCGGCATATCCCGCCGCCGCCGGGCGCTGCACCTGCACCACCAACCCCTCGCCGATAATCAGGCGCAGGCGCGCGTGGTCTCCCTGGTAGATCACCGCCTCCACAACCGCCGGAATCGCGTCCGGCCCCATCCGGCTCGCCTCCACCGCCGCCACTGCGATGCGTTCCGGGCGCACGCACACCACGCAGGCATCCCCCATGCCCAGCGTATCCGCGGCGCGGGCGGAAACCAGCGGCCCGGCCCGCAGCCGCACCTCTGCCACGCCTCCACCAATCGCCTCCACGCGGCCGGGCAGCGTGTTCACCGCGCCCAGCGCGGCGGTGACAGTGGCACTAACCGGGTCCTCGTACACCTCGCCGGGTCTCCCCGCCTGCGCCACCGCCCCGTCGTCCACTACCAGGATGCGATCCGCCACCCCCAGCGCCGCGCCCGTGTCCCGCGTCGCCAGCAATACCGCCACGCCCATGGCCCGCTGCGCGGACCGCATCGCCTCCAGCCACGCCAGCCGCGCGTCGCCCTCCAGCCCCCGCCCCGGATCGTCCAGCAACATCAGCGGAGGTGCGAATACCAGCGCCCGGGCCAATGCCACACGCAGCGCCTCGGCCAGGCTCAGCGACACGGGCTTGCGATCGGCCAGCCCGGCAATCCCGAGCCGTTCCAGCATCGCCGCCACGCGCTCCTGACGCTCCCCCCGCGCCACCCCACGCAGCCGCAACGGCAAGGCCACGTTCCCCGCCACGTTCAGCAGCGGCAGCAGGGCCGGCTCGGCCTCCACCAGCCCCAGCCCGCGCCGATGCGCCGGCGTGCGGTTCATCGGCACGCCACGCATGAACACCTGCCCCTGCGCCAGCGCCCCGAACCCGGCCAGCGCCGGCACCAGGCCCGGGGACCCATTGTCCCCCAGCAGCGCCACCACCTCTCCCGGTGCCACCGCCAAGTCCAGCCCGCGCGCGCCGGCGTGCAGGCGAACGCCCTCCAGCCGCAGCGCCGGCTCCGTCACTCCCGCCGCCCGGCGGCGTCAGCCACCCAGGATCGTCCCCACGGCGATGCCGGCCTCCGCCGCCTTACCTTTCTTGCCGCCATCCGGCCGCACCCGGCCCAGCGTGATGAAACCGCCCTGGCCATGCACGGTCATGCCGGTGTCATCCACGGCCACCACCTCACCCAGCTTCTTGCCCTTCACCTCGGAGAAGGTGCGCGCGATCCGCTTCCTCGCGTCGTACAGCCACAGCTTCTTGCCATCCACCGTCGTCCACGCCCCCGGCGCCGGGTCGCAGCCTCGGATCAGATTGAAGCTGATGTCCACATGCTGCGCCCAGTGCACCTGGCTCTCGGCCTCGCGGATAATCCCCTCATAGCCCGCATCCGGCTCATACTGCGCCAGCGCCGGCCCCTTGCCGGCCACCACCTGCTCCGCCACCTCCACCAGCCCGGCCACACCGGCCGGGAAGATCTTGCCGAAATACAGCGTCCCCAGCGTGTCCTCCGGCTCGATCGTCACCGCGCGTGTGTAGATCACCGGCCCCTCGTCCAGCCCGTCCGTCGGCCGGAAGATGGAAAACCCCGTCTCCGTCCGCCCGCAGATGATGGACCAGCTCATGGACGACGCGCCGCGATGCAGTGGCAGCAGGCTCGGGTGGAACTGGATCGTCCCGAAGGTCGGGATGTTGCAGAAATCCTGCGGCACGAACTGCGTCACGTAGGCCATCACGCCGATATCCGCCTTCGCCGCCCGCATCGCCTCCAGCGCCGCCGGGTCGGTCAGCTTGGGGAACTGGTGCACCGTCAGCCCCGCCGCCTCGGCCGCCACGCGCAGCGGGTCCGGCCGCCCCTTCTCCGGCGCGCAGAACACCGCGGCAATCGTGTCGCCGCGCTTGAGGAACGCCTCCATCGAAGCCTTGCCGAAATCCTGCTGGCCGATCAGGACGATGCGCATGCTGTTCTCTCCCCCGGGGGTCCGTGTTTATCTCCCGATTTTCCGCCGCCGTGCAGCCCGTGTCGAGTGCGCATCCCAGGGTGGCGCCCCAGGCCATCCCAGGCTAAACGGGCCGCCGAAAAACCGGAGCCATCGACATGAGCGAGAGTGAAGACAGCGTCATCTGGAAGCGGGACGGCCGCGCCGGCCGCATCATCCTCAACCGCCCCACGCTGCTGAACGCGCTGGACCTGGACATGATCCGCACGCTCACCTCCGTGCTGCTGCGCTGGCGCGCCGACCCGGAAATCCAGCTCGTCATCATCGAGGGCGCCGGCGGCCGCGCCTTCTGCGCCGGCGGGGACATCGTCGCCCTGCGCGGCAACGCCATGGCCGGCCGCGTGGACCTGGTGGAAGCCTTCTTCGCCGAGGAATACGAGCTGAACAAGATCATCGCCGCCTACTCCAAGCCCTTCGTCGCGCTGGTGGACGGCGTGTGCATGGGCGGCGGCATCGGCATGTCCATCTACGGCCAGTACCGCGTGGCCACCGAGAACGCCCTGTTCGCCATGCCGGAAACCGCTATCGGCTTCTTCCCCGATATCGGCGGCACCTTCTTCCTGCCGCGCCTGCCCGGCGAACTCGGCGCCTATCTCGGCCTCACCGGCGCGCGCGTGCGCGGCGCTGATTCCGTGCGCGCCGGCTTCGCCACCCACTACACGCCCCGCGACAAGCCCGCTTCCCTCACCGCCGCCCTGGCGGCGGACGGCTACGGCGCGCTCGGCGCCTTCAACGAAACCCTGCCCGAAGGCACCCTCGCTGGCGAACGCGATGCGATCGACCGCTGCTTCGCCGGCAACTCGGTGCTGGACATCGCCGCCCGCCTGCAGTCCGAGGGCACCGAATGGTCCGCCGGCGCGCTGAAGCTGATGCGCGGCGTCTCCCCTACTGCCTGCTTCTGGTCCCTGGAAGCCCTGCGCCGCGGCGCGAAGCTGGACCTGGCCGGCTGCCTGCTGATGGAACTGAAAATGACCCGCACCATCGCCATGCACCCGGATTTCTGGGAAGGCGTCCGCTCCATGCTGGTGGACAAGGACCGCAAGCCCAACTGGTCCCCCAAGAACTTCGAGGACGTCGACACCACCGCCATCGCCCGCATCTTCGCCTGAACCGGCGGGCGTCGGCGGTGAAGGGCTCATAGGAAGATCAGAGGGGCTTTGCCCCCTGGCCTTTCCCCCCTGGCCTTTCCCCCCTGGCCTTTCCCCCCTGGCCTTTCCCCCCTGGCCTTTCCCCCCTGGCCTTTCCCCCCTGGCCTTTCCCTGCTTACTTCCCCGTCCCTCCGCGGGAATAGTCCATGGCACAGAAGGCGCCGCCCATGTGGCGTTCGGCGATGGGGTTTTGCGTGACCTTGCCGGCCATCTGCGCGGCGTAGGTGTCGGCGCTGTCCTGCGGGGTCCAGCCGAGTTCGGCGCGGGCGTCCTTCTCCCACCAGGTCATGCGGGTGTTGTTGGAGGCGCCCCAGATCACGTGGCAGCCGGTGACGGGCGCGACGATGGTCCGCTCGATGAGGCGGGCTAGGTCATCGTAGGAGAGCCAGGTGGCGAGCATGCGGGCATCGATCGGTTCCGGGTAGGCGGAGCCGATGCGGATAAAGATGCTCTCCACGCCGTGCTTGTCCCAATACAGGCGGCCCATGAGTTCGCCGTAGGCCTTGGAGAGGCCGTAGTAGCCATCGGGACGGAAGGGGTTCTCGGGCGTGATGGTGTCCGTGCGTTCGTAGAAACCGATGGTGTGGTTGGAAGAGGCGAAGACGACGCGGGCGCGCTCGCGGCGGGCGGCCTCGTAGATGTGGAACAGGCCGCGGATGTTGGGGCCGATGATGTCCTCGAATGGGTGTTCCGTGGAGACGCCGCCGAGATGGAGAATGGTGGAGCAGCCTTCCGCTAGGCGGAGGATGGTAACGCCGTCCTCCAGGTCCGCGCGGGTGAAGCTGGCGCCGGGGGGAATGGGGTCCGGGAACGGGGCGATGTCCGTCAGGCGGACGCGATAGCCCTGGGCGGACAGGGCGCGGGCGAGCATGCGGCCGAGTTTGCCGGAGGCGCCGGTGAGGAGGACGGGTTTCGCATGCTCTGTCATGGGGGCGGGTTCCACTGCTAGTTTTGGGGGGACGCTTTCAAGGGGACCATGATGCGCACGATCCTTTCCGCTGCCCAAGACCTGCAAGACGGGCGCGTGAGCGCGCGGCAGTTGGTGGAGGAGTGCTTGGCGCGGATCGCCGATCCGGCGGGGGAGGGCGCGCGGGCCTTCATCAAGGTTCATACGGAGCAGGCGCGGGCGATGGCGGACGCGGCGGATACGCGGCGGAAGGTGGGCCGGGCCGGGCCGTATGAGGGGATTCCAGTAGGACTGAAGGACTTGGTGGATATCGCCGGGGAGGTGACGACGGCGGGAAGCGTGGCACTGGTGGGGAAGCCGGCGGCGGTGGCGCATGCGCCGGTGGTGGCGCGCATGCTGGCGGCGGGGTTCGTGCCGGTGGGGCGGACGAACATGACGGAGTTCGCGTTTTCCGGGCTGGGGATCAATCCGCATTACGGCACGCCGAAATCGCCGTGGGACCGGGCGGCGGGCCGGATTCCGGGAGGAAGTTCATCGGGCACCGGCGTAGCGGTGGCGGATGGAATGGCGCTTGCCGGGCTGGGGACGGACACGGGTGGCTCTTGCCGGATACCGGCGGCGTTCTGCGGGGTGGTTGGTTACAAGCCCACGGCGCGGCGGGTCCCGATCGATGGCGTGGTGCCGCTGTCCACCAGTTTGGACTCGATCGGGCCGCTGGCACGGACGGTCGCGGATTGCGCGGCGATGGACGCAGTGATGGCCGGCGAGGCGGCACCGGGGGTGCGGGTGGCGGGCCTGAACGGATTGCGGATCGGCGTGCCGGAGAACTTCTTCTTCGATGGGATGGACGACACGGTGGCGGCGGCATTTGCGCGGGCCGTGGCGGTGCTGGAGAAGGCCGGTGCCCGAGTGGTGCGGTTCAACCTGCCGGTAATCGCGGCCTATGCGGCGGCGAATGGGAAGGGTGGGTTCGCGGCGGCGGAGGCGTTTGCCTGGCACAAGGAACTGCTGGCGGAAAAGGGTGATGTGTACGACCCGCGCGTGAAGTCGCGCATCGAGCGCGGCGCGGGACAGAGCGCGGCGGATTACATCGATTTGCTGGCGGCACGGCAGGAGATCATCGCCCAGGCCAACACGGTAACGGGTGCGTTCGACGTGGTGATGGCCCCGACGACGCCAATTGTGCCACCGACGATCGCCAGCCTGGACGATGAGAAGGAATATACGCGGGTGAATCTGCTGGTGCTGCGCAACTGCGCCATCGGCAACTTCCTGGACCGGTGCGCGATTTCCCTGCCCTGCCACCGGGCGGGCGAGGCGCCGGTGGGGCTGATGCTGATGGGCGAGACAATGGGGGATGCGAAGCTGTTTGCGATAGCTTCAGCAGTCGAGACGGCATTGGCGTAGCCCGCGTGGCTGTTCCCGCACGCCGGCGACCCAGGCCACCAATGTGTAGCTGACGATCATCAGCAGGAACCAGGCGCCGAGCTTGGCGGGGCCGACCATGCGCCAGCCATCGCGCTGGTGCGGGTAGAGCCAGGCGTTGCTGAGCGTGGCAAGGTTTTCCGCCAGCCAGATGAACAGGGCGACGAGGACGAAGCCAAGCAGCAGCGGCATCCAGCGCGGCGTGCGCCACACGGTGAAGTAGATGCGCGTTCGCCAGCATAGCGCGGCGATGGCGGCGAAGAGGAGCCAGCGCGCATCCCACACATAATGGTGGGTGAAGAAGTTGATGTAGATGGCGACGCTGATGGCGGAGAGCGCCCAGAGCGGCGGGTGGTGCGTGAAGCGGAAGGCGAACAGCCGCCAGGCGCGGGCGATGTAGCTGCCGACGCAGGCATACATGAAGCCGGTGAACAGCGGCACGCCGCCGATGCGGAAGAAGCCGGGTTCCGGGTAGATCCAGGAACCGACGCTGGTCTTGAACAGCTCCATCACCGTGCCGACGAGATGGTAAAGGAGGATGACCTTGGCTTCCTCCCACAGCTCCATTTTCAGCGCCAGCAGGGCCGCCTGGACGGCGAGGGCCGCAAGGAAGAGAAAATCGCTGCGGGCAATGGGCGCGTTGCCGGTGGGCCAGACGTGGCGCCACAGCAGATACGTGCCGAGCAGCAGGGCCAGCATGATGCCGCCGAACAGGCAGGCCCAGGCCTGCTTCACGCCGAAGCGGAGGAATTCATACAGCGCCGCGCGCGTGGGCGTGGCCGACATGGTGGCGCCGAGGCGACGTTCCAGGTCGACCAAGCGGCCGAGTGGCGGCCAGAGCGCGGCGGCACTTTCCCTTGTCTTATCGGTCACGAAATGAGTTACAGCCGTTCGGCCGGGGTGGCGGCGGCGCGGGGCAGGGTTTGCAGCAGGGCCAGGGTTTCCGCGACGCCGTTGGTGACGGTGATGTAGTCACGCGCTTCCGGGCGGGCGAAGCCGAGCCGGATGCTGCCGTCGATTGCCGCCAGCATGGGTTGGGCGGAGCCGGCGACGTCGCACAGGATGATGGGCTTGTTGTGCAGGCGCAGCTGGCGCCAGGTGATCATCTCCAGCGTCTCATCCAGCGTGCCGAGGCCGCCGGGCAGCATGACGGCGGCGTCCGACAGCTCGAACATGCGCTGCTTGCGGGCGTGCATGGAGCCGACGACTTCCAACGCCGTCAGGTCGGTATGGGCGACTTCCCAGCCC
>Ga0315912_10004676_pt1 | contig 12862 bp, 6 predicted proteins | sample VfabasoilMG_FD_204469 | JGI IMG/M metagenome (GOLD analysis project Ga0315912, IMG submission 204469) | Garden soil microbial communities collected in Santa Monica, California, United States - V. faba soil | ecosystem: Environmental > Terrestrial > Soil > Garden | place: USA: California... | reverse complement strand
GCTCGCGGTGCGGTGCGCGTGCTTTGGAACGGCCAGGTCGCCATGGAGGACGCCGCCTACCGCGAGTTCGACGTGGACCGCCTCTCCGCAACCGTGACGTTACGCCCCGGGATCAACCGCCTCACGGTGAAGGCGTGCGGCGACGAGTCGGCGCCGCTCTTTGCCTTGAGGTTGGCAGACGAAAAGGGCCGGCCGGACCCCGAGCTCCGCGCCGTCGCCGACATCGAGCGCAGCCAGCGCGCGGAGGAAAGCGTCAAGAGTGCGCTGGCTGAGAAGAAGGCATTGCCCCGCCATCCTGCCGCGCTCGTGGGCCCGATTGCGCTCGTCGAGCGCATCGCGAAAAACAAGAACGCGCGTGCTGCCGACTTGGAGCTTGCCGCACGCTACCTGGTGCTGACGCAGGGCGACGACGCCACCAAGCACCAAGCCCGCGACTTGGCTACGCGGGCGGCAACCCTGGGCAAGGGCGTCGAGCAGCACCTGCTTGCCGCCCAGCTGGCCGAGGACCGCAACGGCGCCCGCGCGTTCCTCGATCAGGCGAGCGCCGTGGCGTCGGCGAAGGATCCCCGTGTGCTCTTGGCTCGGGCCGAGCACTTGCGCTCCGGTCCGAACCCGCGCGAGGCGTTTCTGCTCTACGACCAAGTGCTGGCGCTCGACCCAGACAACTTGGATGCACTGCAGGGCCGCGTCGACCTTTGCAACGCCGCGGGCCTGCGCCGCACGGCGCTCGACCTTTTGGAGCGGGCCCACGAGCGTCGGCCGCACTCTGTCTTGCTCGCCAACATGGTCGCCTCGCAGCGCCTGGCGCTCGGCTTCTCCACCGCCGCCGACGAAGCGGAGGATCGCTACGCCGCACTGCGCGCCGATGACACCGCCTATAGCAGCACGCGCATGGAGCTCGCTCTGGCACGACGCAACGCGGCCGACACGGAGCACTTCCTCGGCCGCATGGTCAACGCCGAGCCCGACAGCCCCTGGTCGTATCGTTTGGCAGCGCGCGTGCACAGGGAGCTCGGTCAAGAGAAGCGTGCGCAGCTCGACCTCGAGACCGCGCGCAGCATCGCACCGGAGGACATCGGCATCTTGCAGGCGCTCGCCGACTTCCGCGGGCGCGCTGGTCGTCGGGACGAGCAGCTAGCGCTGCTGCGCCAAGTGCTCGAGCTTCAGCCCACTGCCGTCGACGTGCGGCGTCACGTCGAGCACATTCAGCCTCCCGAAGAGCCTCCGGACGAGAAGTACGCCATGCGCGCGCGCGAGTTCTTGGCCAAGCGGCTGGCCCCGGCGGACGGACATCCACGGCGCACGCTCAGGGACCTGACCGTCAGCACCGTGTACGAGAACGGGCTGTCGAGCGAGTTCCGCCAGGTGGTCTTCCAGCCGCTGACCGACGCTGCGGCCGCCATCGCACGCCAATACGCGTTTCAGTACGAGGCCGATCGGCAGCGGGTCGAGCTGCGTGGCGCCAAGGTGTACCGCGTCGATGGCACCATCGACGAAGCCATCGAGAGCGGAGAGGGCGCGGCCGACGACCCCACCATCTCCATGTACACCTCGTCCCGCACCTTCTACGTGCAGTTCCCACGGCTCGAGCCGGGCGACGTGGTCGAGCTGCGCTACCGCATCGACGACGTCACGCCCCGGAACGATTTCGCCGACTACTACGGAGCCGTGGTCTTCATGCAGAGCGACGAGCCGATCCTCTCGGCCGAGTACGTGCTCGTCACGCCCAAGTCGAGGAAGCTCCTCGTCGACGCCAAGGTGCCCGGTCTGCGCCAGACCACGGCGGTCAAAGGCGAGCAGCGAATCTACCGTTTCGTGGCCAATGACGTGCCTGCCATCGAGCCGGAGCCGAACATGCCCCCGTGGTCGGAGGTGCTCGCCTTCGTGCACGTCTCCACCTACCAGTCCTGGGCCGCGCTCGGCCGCTGGTATTGGGGGCTGGCCAAGGAACAGCTCGACCTGGACGAGGAGACGCGCAAGCTCGCACGCGAGATCACCAAGGATAGTGCGACCGATCTCGATCGGGTGAAGGCCGTCTACGAATGGGTGATCAAGAACACGCGCTACGTCGCGCTCGAGTTCGGCATCTACGGCTTCAAGCCACGACGCTGCGTGCAGACGATCAACCGAGGCTGGGGCGACTGCAAGGACAAGGCCACGGTCATCGTGACGCTTTTGCGTGAGCTCGGCATCGACGCCAAGCTCGTCATCGTGCGCACGGGGATGCGCGGGGATTTCCACTCCGACTTGCCCAGCCTGGCGCCCTTCGACCACGCCATCGCCTACGTGCCCTCGCTCGACCTGTACCTGGACGGCACCGCCGAATACACGGGCGCCACGGAGCTGCCGTCCATGGACCGCGAGGCGCTCGCACTCTTGATCCTGGACGGTGACGCCAAGCTGGTCCGTCTGCCTGGCGTCGACCCCAAAGCGAACGTGCTCAGGCGAGAGGTCGCCGTGGACCTGAAGAAGAACGGCGCCGCCGACGTCGACGTGCGCTTCGACGTGCGGGGCTACTCGGCGCCCGTGTTCCGTTCACGCTACGAGGCCAAGGCCACGCTCAAGGATCGCCTGTCGACCGACCTGGGTATCGAGTTTCCCGGGCTGGAGATCGGGCCCGGTGGCATCGAAACGGGGGACCTACAGGACGTCGATCAGCCGGTACGCCTTCGCGTGAGCGGCAAGGTGCCGCAGCTTGCCCGGCCAGAAGGCGGCGAGCTCAGCCTGCCGGTGACGGTCGATTCCGGGCTCACGTCGTCCTACGCCTCGCAGTCCAAGCGCAAGCAGGACGTGCGCATCGTCGGCTACTCCTCGCGGGAGGAAGTGGTCACCGTCACACTGCCGGTGGGGGCTCGCATGGTGGGCGGACCCCCCGACGCCAAGGGCACGAGCCGCTTCGGTTCGTACTCGGTGGAGACGAAGGAAAGCGGGCGCGACGTGGTGGTGACGAGCACGGTTTCGCTCAGTGTCACTCGTGTCGCGCCGGCGGACTACGTCGCCTTTCGCAAGTTTTGCCAGGAGGTCGATCAGGCGATGTCCCATCGCTTGCTCGTGAGCCCATGATGAGGTCTCTCGCTTTTCTCGCCCTAGCACTAGCGCTCACTCTGGCTGCATGCGGCAAGCCGGCCCAGGCCCCGACCTCGAGCTTCGCCGAGCTGCGCAAGTCGGCCGCGAAGTCCAAGGACACTGGCGCTTCCGCCGACTGGCTGCTGGCAGAGCTCCTGCGCCCCGGCGGTGACGCCGAGCAGGCCAAGCGCGCCCGCAAGCACTTGGACGAGCTGGAAGAGCGCACCATGACCTCGGAGCTGGCGCGCGGCATGGACGACTTCATGCACGGCCGCATCCGCGCCGCTGCGGAAGAATTCTTCGCTGCGCTCGAGCTGGCGCGCGACTCCGACGACCCGCGGGCTCCGCTCGTTGCCTGGTACGCTGCGTTGCACGCGCAGGACCTGTCTCGGCACGTGCACGACTTTGGCAAGAAGCACGAGACTGACGTGGAGCTGCTCCTGCGCGAGCCCGGCAATATCGGCTTTCGGGCATACGCGGTGGTGGTGGATCTCTGGGCGCGCCAGGCATTCTCGCGCGCCGAGACCGACGTGGACGAGCGCTTGGCCACTCACCTCGGCTGTGTGAAGGAGCTCGGCATCGCTGGGCCGTTTGGCGAGGGCTTGGCCAGCGACATCTTGCGCTCGTTCCCGGCTGAAAAGGCCGGTCCTTGGGCACGTTCGTGGCCGGGGGCTCCCGGGCGTCCGAATCCGCGCACGCTCGAGGTCGAGCGCACCGGCTGCGACGTGGAGCCGACGGACGCGCTCGAATCCGGCGTTTTTTACGCGCAGACCTTCCTCGAGCTCGACCGCCAAGAGGACCTCTTGCTGTCGGCTTCGGGAGCAACTGCCATCTGGGTCGACGACGTGCTCGTGCTCGACCGCGACGTGCGCACTTGGGGGGTGTGGCCGCGCTTCGGCGTGCGCGTGCGCATGGGAGCCGGGCGGCATCGCGTACAGTGGAAGGTCGGCGACGGCGGGACGGCGCTGCGCGTCGTGCACCCGGACGGGCGCCCCTGGCGCGGCCGAGCCGAGAGCGACGACAGAGGCTCGTACTCGCTGGTCGGGCCAAAGGTGCTGTCTGACCCGAATGCGATCATGGCCTACATCGGGCCTAGCGGCGTCCGCGATCCGAAGGACGATTTGACCCGCTACCTGGCGGCCTACCTGGCCGATCGGGAAGGTCAGCCCGACGTGGCCACCGTCCTTTTCGAGCCGCTGGTGAAGGATCCCAGCACGGCCACGGGCATGTGCTTGATCACCGCGGGCGGTTTTGCCGAGGGCGATCCCATCTACGATCAGAACCAGACACGCGAGCTCGTGCACGAGCTCGAGGTGCGCGCGGTCGAACGCGACCCCGGGCTTTGGTTCCCGCGCCTGCGCGCTGCGATGTGGGAAGCCGAGCAGCGCGGTCCGACGGAAGCCGTCAGCACCCTGGCGGCGCTGGTTCAGGAGTTCCCCGAGGTCGCGGCGTTGCACAACGCGCTTGCCCGCATGTACGAGCAGCTCGGCTGGACCCCAGAGCTCGAGCGCACGATCGAGAATCTGGTGCGCCAGTTTCCCGACGACACCGGCGCCATCTCGCTCGGCATCGATCTCCTGGAAGCGCGAGGCGACACGGCCGGTGTCGATCGGCTCCTCGTTCGCCTGGGCGAGCTCGATCCCGATAGCGAAGTCATGCTCGAGCGCGCTCTGTCGCGGCGCGACTACCCGACCGCCCTCGCCGAGCTGAAGCGTCTGGCCAAGCGTCGACCCTCGCGCGAGGACCTGGCGCTGCGCATCGAAGACGTCATGGTGCGCGCCGGCAACGACGAGCACGCCTGGAAGCGGCTGGAGGAGGCAATCCAGCGCGAGCCGAAGGACGTGCACTCGCGCCTGGCGCTTGCGGACGCTGCCGTGGTGCGCGGAGAAAAGGGCGCCCTGGCCAAGGCCCTCCTGGACGCGGTGGAAGCCGGCGCCGATCCATCGATCATCGAGGACGCCATCGATCTCTTGGAAGGGGTGACGGAGCTCGAGCCCTATCGCTTGGATGCGCGCCGCGTGATTGCGGACTTCGAGGCCAGCAAGAAGGAGCATCCCGGCACGGCCGTGCGCGTGCTCGACTACGGCGCGGTCTTGATTCGCTCCGATGGCTCGAGCCGTTTCCTCGAGCACGAGATCGTTCGCGTGCAGAGCGAGGAAGGGATCAAGCGCTTCACGGAGATGGACACCGGGGGCTACACCCTGCATCTGCGCGTGATCAAGAAAGACGGCCGCGTGCTCGAGCCGGAAGAGGTCGAGGGCAAGCCGACCGCCACCATGCCGCACCTCGAAATCGGCGACTACGTCGAGCAAGAACGCATCATTTCGCGCTGGGGTGAGGGTGAAAGCACGGAGTACGAGGGCCCGGCCTGGTTCTTTCGCGAGGAAGACGTCGCCTACGCTCGCAGCGAGTTCGTCGTCATCGCTCCTGCGGAGAAGGAGCTCCAGCTAGAGAAGGCCAACGGCGTGCCCGAGGCGACGACCACGCGGCGCGGCCTGCAGGTCATCCATCACTTCCGCGTCGACGACAGTCCCGCGGCGCCGGCTGAGCCCTCGAGCCCGCCGGCCCAGGAGTTCCTGCCCCGCGTCTCGGTGGGCTGGGGTCTGTCGTTCGACAAGCGCATCCAGCGCACCAGCCGCGGCATGGTGCCGATGTCCGCCGTCGATCCGCGCATTCGTCGCATCGCCCAGAACATCGTGCGCCAGAAGCCGACCGCCGGCGCGAAGGCCTCATCCGCGGAAAGCCAGAGCGCAAAGCCCAAAGCCGACAGCACGGCGACGAAGACCTCCGCGCCGGCCACGCCCAGCGCGGCTGCGAGCAAGAAGGACAAGGAGCAGGAACAGCTGCGCCAGGCGCGAGCGCTCTACCACTGGGTGCTCGACAGCGTGCAGGACGGCGAGGAGTCGGATGGGAGGCGCGTGGTGGTCAGTCGCAGCGGCAACCGCTGGCGCGCCTTCGTGACCCTGGCCGAGGCGCTCGACATCCCCGTGCGCTGGGCGCTGGCCGAGAGCAGGCTTGCCTCGCCAGTGCTCGGCGAGATCGGGTCTGCCAATCGCTCGCTGTCTCCGGTCTTGCTCGTCGGCAGCGGGAGCGCGGAGACCTGGCTCACCATCGAAGACAAGTTCTCACCCTACGGCACCGTGCCGGGGCACCTGCGCGGCGAGAAGGCGTACGTCCTGGGTGGCCTCGAAGCGGAGGAGACGACGGTGCCCGAGACGGGGCCACCGGATCGCATCGCGTATCAGGGCACTGGCAGTCTGCGCACCGATGGCTCTGCGCGCCTCTCGCTGAGCATCGTTTTCTCGGGCCAGTTTGCGGCGGGTCTGCGCAACGGGCTCTCACAGATCCCGGAGAACCAACTGAAGACCATCATCGAGTCGCAGCTGCTCGGTCAGAAGCTGCCTGGGGCAGAGCTCGTCTCCTACGAGGTGGTCGATCAGGACAAGCTCGATCGCGCCTTGGTGCTGAAGGTAGAGGTCGAAGCGCCGCAGTTCGCCACCCGCACCAGCGGCGCACTGTTGCTCGGCCCGCCGTTCATGCCGCGCTTGACGGGCATGACGCGCCTCTCGGAGCGCAAGACGCCGCTCCTCATCACCGACACCACGGCCCAGGGCCTCGACCTCAAGCTCACGTTGCCGGCCGGGACGAAGGCCGTCGTGCGCAAGGCCTCGGCAGGGCATCCCCGCTCGCGCTTCGAAGTGCTGGACAAGACCGGCCCCGGGTACGTGCACCTGATTCGCGACGTCGTCACCGACGCCGGCCGCGTGCAACCCGCGGACTACGGCAGCTTCCAGTCGTACGCACGGGACGCCGATGCCGCGCTGACGGCGGCAATCCGGATCTCCGGCTGACGGGGCTGGCTGAAGGGCAGCGGAGCGAGCCGGCTCGCTGCGCCAGCCGATCGGCACTGAGCAAGCGAACAGGCCTCGGGGGCGATCCGACCGGGGCGAAAGTTGCGCGACCCACCCCCGTGCCGTATACACCGCGCCCCATGTTGCTCCCTGCCTTGGCCAAGAGTCCCCAGAAGACGAATCGCAACCGCTCCGCGCGTCATCGCGCCAAGCTGGCGGCGAAGAACAATCGTCGTCGTCAGGGTCTGAAGAAGTGAGCCGGCGCTGGCTGCGCGCGCAGGCGTGCGGCCGGTAGGGAGGCTCGTCATGGGGGTCGATGCGCGCGCCAGCGGGGCCCGCGAGCTCCTGCTCGTCGGCATGCTCGATTCGCCGTTCGTGCGCCGAGTGGCGATCGCGCTCGAGCACTACGGCTTGGCCTATCGCAACCTGTCCGTGGCCACCGTCGCACAGGAGGCGGAGTTCGCCCGCTACTCGCCGCTCAAGCGCGCGCCCACGCTCGTCTTGCCGGACGGGGAGCACCTGTTCGACAGCCACCTCATCCTCGCGCACCTGGACGAGCTAAAGGCGGGGACCACGCCGCTCCTCCCCGTGGAGCCAGCGGCGCGCCTGCGCTGTCGCCAAGTGCTGGGCATCGCCACCGGTTTGGCCGACAAGGCCGTTTCCGCGGTGTACGAGCGCGTCTTCCATCGGCCGGAAGGACGCAGCCAGCGCCTGTGGAAGCGCCTGGGCGGCCAGCTCGAGGACGCGCTCGCCTGGCTCGAAGCGGCCGCCCCCGAGCAGGATTTTTTGTTTGGCACCGAGCTCTCCCACGCCGACATCGCCGTGGGTACGGGTCTTTGCTTCGCCCGTGAGAGCCAGCCCGATCTGCTGCCTCTCGCCACCGCCCCCAGGGTGCGCGCCTGGTGCGCCCGCCTCGACGCGCTCCCGGTCTTTCAGAAGACGTACCTGGCGATCGAGCCGCCCCCGTCGGACTGACGAGCGGCTAGTGCCGTGGGTTCTTCAGGAAAGCGAGCTCTTGCTCGACGCTGTCGAACCGCCGCTCGAGTCGCTCGAGCTGCCGATCAATCGAGGCAAAGTGCTCCGCAATCGAGGCAAAGTGTTCGTTCGTGGCGCCATACCGCTCGGCATTCGTCGTGCGCTCGAGGAGGGAAGCGGCGAGCAGTCGATCGAGTCGGCCGATCACGCTCTGCATCGAGCTCTGCAGGTCGGCGAGCTTGCCCTCGACGCCGTCGAGCCTGGCCTCCAGGCGATCGAAGCGATTGCTGTGGTCGACCAAGATCTCCGCCGTCTGGATCGCGGCTCGCTTGAGCTCGGCGACGTCGGTGACCAGCTGTTCCATCGAAGGGGAGGATGCCATGCCCACCTGGTTCGGCCAACGACACGCTGCGTTGCGCCGCGCCCGCGGCGGCTCACCTCGGCCGCGCCGCCTTGACCGCGCTGCCTTGACCACGCTGCCTTGACCAGGCCAGCCATTTCGGCCACATCGCCCCGCGGAGACGTGGCCGAGTGGTCGAAGGCAGCGGTTTTGAAAACCGCCGTACCGTCAGGTACCAGGGGTTCGAATCCCTTCGTCTCCGCTCAGTTTCGCAGACCACCTGGACCGAAAGTTTCGAGACAGGCGCAGCAGGCGGATGCTTCGCGCTACGCTTGGGGGGCAGCGGTGAGTGGCGCCCGCGCGCCTCCGCCTAGCCAAACTCTCCGCAGTGAGCCGCATGGTACGGGGCGTGAGCGGGTACCAATCCGCAAGGCGTTCGGCGAGGTACGGTGCTCGCTGGCCAGCCTCGGAGCGTTGGAGCCACAGATGCGTAGTTCAAATGTCGTGAGTGAAGCAATACGAGGCCGATTGAGTCCGAATCCGCATGCAGCTCACCGGCCACGCGTGGCGGCGATTCTGCCGATGTTCACGACCGCCTTCTACTTTGAAGTGTGTAGCGCCCTCTTCCGTACGCTCGCGAAACGTGGCTTCGATCTCGTGCTCATCGATGCGGCGAGCGATGTCGACGCCGACCTGCATCTGGACCGGCTCCTCGCGGAGCGCTCTTGCCAGGGCATCGTACTTTGCAGCATGGACCTCAGCAGCACGCGCAAGCGCCGTATCGACAGGCTAGGTCTGCCGGTGGTAGCGCTGGACTACCCCGCCGAAGGGATCCCCTCTGTCAGAGTCGACAATGTCGCGGGCGGACGTCTACTCAGCGAGACGTTGATCGCGGGTGGTAGTACGCGGCAGGTGCTCTTGATCGGGACACGCCTGTCGCACGCGTTTCGCGACCGAGAGGCGGGGTTTTTGGGCGTGGCGCCGCCAGGAAGCCGCGTTTTCGAGTGTGATGCCACGACGGTTCAGGACCCCGCGCCCCTCTTGCTTCGGCTTCTCGCCGAGTCGCCAGCACTAGACGGAATCGCCTGCGGGTGTGACACACTAGCGCTGGCGGTCTTGAAGGTGCTGCGGGAGTGGAATTGCCGCGTCCCGAATGACGTTCAGGTCGTCGGCCATGACGACATGCCGATGGCCGCCCTCGTGGGGCTCTCCACCATTCGCCAGCCCGTCGAGCAATTCGGTACATGGGCCGCCGAGGCCATTGTGGATCTGATCGAGTGGCCGCGCGCGCGTGCACCGCAGTCCGTCGTCCTGCCGATCGAGGTCGTCCATCGGGGCACGACGAGGCGGGCACAGATGCCGGGTGAGATCGTCGCGTAGGGGACGGGGTCGATCACGGCGTCCTGAACCAACCAGCTCGTTATGAACGCTGCCTCGCCGCTAGCGGTGCACTCCAAAATCGCGGCACGCGCGTCCTACATGTACGGCACCCGGGAGCCGAAGAGCCGGACGGAAGTCGTCCCGTGAGCCCGAGCTACCGCCAGGATGCGGGCGCGGGCGTCTGGGGTGATGTCCATGGCGTCAATCATACCTTGCGGGCCTACCCTGTCGAACCCGGTTCTTGGCAACAGGTCGCTCAGGATCGCCGCGATTGAGTTTGGTCACCATCTTGGTCACCGAGCGGTCGCCCACGACCTTCGACGCCCCTCCACGACCGTCGCCCCGCCAGATTCCAGGCACTTGGCGGCGCCCAAGCGACCACCGGAGCGGCGCCCTCGAATTTGAAAACCGCCGTGGGGGTAACCCCACCGGGAGTTCGAATCTCTCCGTCTCCGTCACTTTGGGGTTCGACCGGAGCTGGAGGGAGTCCACGAAGTGGACGGAGTCCAGCGACGGAGACGTCCCGCGCTAGGCGCGGGCATCGCGAAGCGATGAGTCAACCGGAGTGCACGCAGTCCGCGAAGCGGACGAGTAGCACGGAGGTCGACGTCCCCTCGCGTAGCGAGGGGCTCGCCGCAGGCGAGAGTCAATCCCTTCGTCTCCGCTACCTAGGAAGCCTCTTGTTGGTTGCTCGTCCGTCGTCGGTGCTCTCGCGAGGGTTCGCGACACGAGTGCTACACGTCGTAACGAAGACGTGATGCCCTGCCCGGCAGGTTCGTCATTTTCTCCCCGCAACCATGCGGAGTAGCTCCGTAACTCTGGCACCGAGCGTCACCTTCGGTAACTGTCGCCACACCGTGTAGCAGGTGTAGAGCTGCCAGTTGCCGTCGGCGGGCACGTAGTCAAACTGGAACATGCCGGCGGAGGCAGGACGATCTTTGGCCGTGAGGATGACTCGCATTTGACTCCGTTCCTTCAGGAGCATTGGGCGAAAAAAGGCTCGCAACCCACCTGCTCGGCCCACATCGAGACACGAAAGCCAGGCTTCGAGCTTCGAATGCGCAGGGACGACGTCTGCCTTCAACTCCCGCACCACCTGCTCAAGAACCTTCATCGCGTGTGTTGGCACATCAGCCAGGTCAACGGTTCCTTCGGCGGCAGCTCGGAGCGGTGCTCGCACGATCGAAAACAGGTGCTCGCGCAACGCCTCATTGGCCAGAACGAGCGACGTTCCCCAGAGTTGCTCCGATAGCCACATCGGAAGACCCGAAACACCGTCGCTTCCATCCGACGGACGGCCATCGACGTGCATCGCGCAGCCGGGGCATTGCCATTTGCGCACCTGGTACTCGGTCGCCTCGAGCTCGACGTCGGTTCCGCAGGGCTGGCAGCGGAAGTGTCGATGTTTGGGCTTCATTGACGTGCCAACGTCGCCGCGGGCGAGACCCGGATGGCAAGAAATTCTCCGTCTCGGTCACGAGACAACACCACGTGGTATCGACCTTGGTATCAAAGCCGTGGTTTGCAGCCCTCGAGCCTGCTCCTCGATGGTCCACGTTGGCTGGTCGAGATCACGGAGCCGTTCTGTGATCCGGCGCCGAGACGCGTCCGTCGTGCTTGGGCCACCTGTGCCAGCTCACCGCAGGGCACCCTTGGCCAGTTCCGCCCGCCGTTGCGCGGCCCAGGGTTGCTTGGATCGGGCACGACGCTTGCTTCGAGATGCGACATGTTGCCTGGGCCGCTCTCCTCCTTGCGTGCGGCGTGTACGGTCGCGCTGGCGGTCCCGCTCGGAATGGGCGCGTCGTGGGCGTGTTCTCCGTCAACCGGCACGGATCACGGCACGGGGGGCGAAGCGGGCGCCGGTGGTTCGGTGGGCGGCTCCGGCGGCGTGGTGGGCACGGGCGGATCATCGGAACCCAGCGACATCTCATGCACCCCGTGGGATCGTGTACCGATCCCCGGCACCGAGACGGTCCTGGTGAACAACACCTGGAACGAGCAATGGGCGGACGGGCAGCCATTCACCCAATGCTTGCGACGCCGCACCCAGGGCGCCGGTGAGCAGTTTGGCTGGCAGTGGTCCTGGCCCGAGTACAAGCCTTATTCGTCCTACGCGGCACCCGAGGTCGTGTTTGGCTGGAAGGCTTGGGACGGTGGCGAGTCGACGACCGCCGCGCTCCCGCGGCGCATCGATGCACTCGAGGCGCTCACCGTGGACTTCGCCGTCGAGCTCACGGCCGAGCCGACGCACAACCTGAACACGACGATGTGGATCACCACGACGGACGTGGCGACGGCCGACAAGAACCCTGCCGACATTCGTGGCGAGATCATGGTCTGGTTCTCGAACCCGGGTGGTCTGGGCGGCGGCATCGAATACGACGGACCAGTCACCCTGGGCGGCGTCCCGTTCGAGGTCTGGCACCAGGTCAATCAACCCGATGCCTCCGGCGGCACCACGCACACCTGGACCATGGTGATCTACGAGGCAGAGGTCGATCTGCACGAGGTCACGTTCGATCTGAAGCTCGTGCTGGACGACGCAGTGTCCAAGGAGCTGGTCGACGAGACGCACGCCGTCGGCGGGGTCGAGCTCATCACCGAGATCTTCGGTGGCACAGGCGAGCTCTGGCTGGAACGCTTCGAGGTGGAAGCTTTGCCTCCGCCTTGAAGGCGTGAGATGCCGGGAACCGTGCTTGGCCGGCGTCGACAGACGGACTCGCGTTACCCTGGCCCCGGGCTGAAGGACTGGGCGCTCGTCGCGGTCGGTCTTGCCGCAATGGCGGCCGGGCTTCTGATGCTGCGGCGTGAGCCCATGGTGGCGGTGGGGATCATCGCGCTCTTTGGCGCCGTTGCGGCCCTGGGATTGCTCACTGTCGTGCGCAAGCTCCGTTTTGCGCGACTCCGGCCACTCTCGGTCGAGATCGTCGGTGGCGTTCCGCTCCGGCCTTCGCGCCTCTACACGGTGCTTTTGGGAGGGGGTGTGGCCGGGGTGGGGTTCGCGATCGTGCCGTGGGGGCTCACTGGACCGGTCGTCCTGCTCGCCTGCGCGGCCGTGATGATTCTGGCTGGGGGTTTCCTCCTGGGCGGCGTTGCCATGGGGAAGCTGCCCGTTGGGCTCCTGCAGTTCGACGAAGACGGCCTGACCGTTGGACAGCGCACCTCCACGTTCACGATCGGCTGGGACAACGTCTTGGGCGTCTGGCCTGGGGATTTTCACGATAACGCCGTCCTGCTCCTCTCCGTGCGT
>Ga0315912_10004675_pt1 | contig 12865 bp, 11 predicted proteins | sample VfabasoilMG_FD_204469 | JGI IMG/M metagenome (GOLD analysis project Ga0315912, IMG submission 204469) | Garden soil microbial communities collected in Santa Monica, California, United States - V. faba soil | ecosystem: Environmental > Terrestrial > Soil > Garden | place: USA: California... | reverse complement strand
GCGGGAAGTGAGGGTCCCCGGCATGTCCGCCAGCTGCTGCAGCGGGTAGAGCACCACCGCGACCACCTTGCGCATCGACTCCATGTAATGGAAGCGCGCGTCGGCGTACAGCAGGACCAGGGACAGGACCGCGAAAAACGAGAGCCGGGTGAGGAGGCTGGGTCCGCGCTTGAAGAAAGGCGGCGGCGTGTATTCCATCAGGGACGGGGGAAGAAGGACGCGGGGCGAGGGCACCCCCAGTTTCGGAACCGCTGCGCCGCTCCCCTCATTCCAGGCCGGTTACCCCGTCAGTCGTTGGTAAAGATCGTGCCGATCTTGTCGATCTTTTCCAGCGCCCGGCCGGAACCGCGCACCACGCAGGTCAGCGGATCGTCCGCGACGATGACGGGCAGGCCCGTCTCCTCCATCAGCAGCCGGTCGATATCGCGCAGCAGCGCGCCGCCGCCCGTGAGGACCATGCCCTTTTCGGCGATGTCGGCGCCCAGTTCGGGCGGCGTCTGCTCCAGCGCCGACTTGACCGCGCTGACGATGCTGTTGAGCGGGTCCGTCAGGGCCTCGAGGATTTCGTTGCTGGAAATGGTGAAGCTGCGCGGGATGCCTTCGGCCAGGTTGCGGCCCTTGACCTCTTTCTCGCGCACCTCGGAGCCGGGGAATGCCGACCCGATCTCCTTCTTGATTTCCTCGGCGGTGGTTTCGCCGATCAGCATGCCGTAGTTGCGGCGGATGTAATTGATGATCGCTTCGTCGAACTTGTCGCCGCCGACCCGGACCGATCCCGAATAGACGATGCCGCCCAGCGAGATCACGCCCACCTCGGTGGTGCCGCCGCCGATGTCCACCACCATGGAACCCGTGGCTTCCTCCACCGGCAGTCCGGCGCCGATGGCGGCCGCCATCGGCTCCTCGATCAGTTCCACCTTGCGGGCGCCCGCGCCGTAGGCTGATTCGCGGATGGCGCGGCGCTCCACCTGCGTCGAGCCGCAGGGCACGCAGATGACGATGCGGGGACTGGGCGAGAACAGGCGCGAATCGTGGACCTTCTTGATGAACTGCTTGAGCATCTGCTCGGTGACGGTGAAGTCGGCAATCACGCCGTCCTTCATCGGGCGGATCGCGGTGATGTTGCCCGGCGTCCGTCCCAGCATCTGCTTGGCGGCAAGGCCGACTTCCTGGATGACCTTCTTGCCGTTCGGTCCGCCTTCCTGGCGGATCGCGACCACGGAGGGCTCGTTGAGCACGATGCCCTTGCCATGGACATAGATCAGGGTATTCGCTGTGCCAAGGTCGATGGCGAGGTCGTTGGAAAAGTAGCCGTTTAGAAATCCGAACATTTAGCGGGGTCCCGTCCGTAACGCTGCGAGCTGGATGCCGCAGTGCGGAAAAAAGATGCGCGTATGATACCCTATCGTCCTGCGGCAGTTAATAAAAACCGGAATTCCCGGCAGCCGGACAGCCGCTGGCGCGCCGCCGGCCGGGCCTGCCGGTTCCGGAGCGCATTCGCAACCCAGGAAACCTCCCAGCAAATGGCTCTGACCCTCAGCGACGTCAAACGCATCGCCCATCTCGCGCGCATCGAAGTCAGCGAAGACGAGGCCGGGAAAGCCCTCGGCCAGCTTAACGAGATCTTCGTCATGATCGAGCGCCTGCAATCGGTCGACACCAGCGGCATCGAACCCATGTCCCATCCGCTCGGCGGCGGGCAGCGCCTGCGCGCCGACCAGGCCACCGGGGCCGACGTCCGCGACGCGGCGCTGAAAAACGCGCCGTCGCAGCAGGACGGGTTGTTCCTGGTGCCCAGGGTCATCGAGTAGGGCGGCGCCGATGTCGGAAATGCACGCAAGAACCGTGGCCGAACTGGGCCGGGCGCTGGCCTCCCGCTCCATCTCCGCCGTCGAGCTGGCGCAGTCGTACCTGGAACGCATCGCCCGTAACCGGGACCTGAACGCGTTCCTCGACGTGCGGCCGGAAGTCACCCTGGCGCAGGCCCGCGACGCGGATGCCCGCATCGCGCGCGGCGACGCCACGCCCCTGACGGGGGTGCCGGTCGCGCACAAGGACATCTTCGTTACGCGTGATTTCGCTTCCACCGCGTCCTCCCGGATGCTCAAGGGCTACATGAGCCCGTTCGATGCAACCGTCGTCGAGAAGCTCGCCGGCGCCGGCATGGTGTCGCTGGGCAAGCTCAACTGCGACGAGTTCGCGATGGGCTCGTCCAACGAGAACAGCCACTACGGCAATGTGCTCAACCCGTGGGACAAGACCGCGGTACCGGGCGGGAGTTCCGGCGGTTCGGCGGCCGCCGTGGCCGCGCGCATCGCCCCCGCGGCCACCGCCACCGACACCGGCGGGTCGATCCGCGAGCCGGCGGCGTTCTCCGGGATCACCGGCATCAAGCCCACGTACGGCCGGGCGTCGCGCTGGGGCATGATCGCCTTTGCCTCCAGCCTCGACCAGGCGGGCATCATGACCCAGTCGGCCGAAGACGCCGCCCTCGTCTTCAACGCGATGCTCGGCTTCGATCCGAAGGATTCGACGAGCGTCGAGCGCCCCGCCGAGGACTACACCCGTTCGCTGGGCATCGACCTGAAGGGCCTCCGCATCGGCGTGCCGAAGGAGTTCTTCGGCGAAGGCCTGCAGCCCGACGTCGAAAAAGCGGTGCGCCAGGCGCTCGACGAGTACGTGAAGCTGGGCGCGAAACTGGTCGACATTTCGCTGCCTAACGCCGCGCTAGGCATTCCGGTCTACTACGTGATCGCGCCCGCCGAGTGCTCCTCGAACCTGAGCCGCTTCGACGGCGTCCGCTACGGCCATCGCGCGGCCGAGTACGCCGACCTCGCCGACATGATCAAAAAATCGCGCAAGGAAGGATTCGGTCCGGAGCCGCGCCGGCGCATCCTCATCGGCACCTATGTGCTGTCGCACGGCTATTACGACGCGTACTACATCCAGGCACAGAAGGTGCGCCGGATCATCGCCGACGAGTTCCAGCGCGCGTTCCGGCAGTGCGACATCATCGCCGGCCCGGTGACGACCAGCGTGGCTTTCGGGTTCGGCGAGAAGGCCGCCGACCCGGTGGCGATGTACCTTTCGGACCTCTATACGATCCCGGGCAGCCTGGCCGGCATCCCCGGCATGAGCATTCCCTGCGGCTTCGGCGCCAGGAACCTGCCCGTGGGCCTGCAGCTCATGTCCAACTATTTCGAGGAAGCGAAGCTGCTGGGCGTGGCGCATCGCTACCAGCAGGCCACCGACTGGCACAAGCGCATTCCGAAAGGATTTGAGGCATGAGAATCTTTCCCTCACTCCTCACCCCTCGCGCCTCACGGGGCGCAGCACTATGAACTGGGAAGTCGTCATCGGCCTGGAAACGCATGCCCAGCTGTCGACGGAGTCGAAGATTTTCTCCCCGGCGTCGACCGCATTCGGCGCCGCGCCGAACACGCAAGCAAGCGTGATCGACCTCGCGCTGCCCGGCACCCTGCCCGTGCTGAACCAGGGCGCCGTGGATCGCGCGATCCGTTTCGGCCTCGCGATCGGCGCCACCATCAACCGGCGCTCGATCTTCGCGCGCAAGAATTATTTCTACCCCGACCTTCCGAAGGGCTACCAGATCAGCCAGTACGAACTGCCCGTGGTCCAGGGCGGCAGCCTCACGCTGCAGCTGAAGGACGGCGAGAAGGTCGTGCGCCTGACCCGCGCCCACCTCGAGGAAGACGCCGGCAAGTCGCTGCACGAGGATTTCCAGGGCATGAGCGGCATCGACCTCAACCGCGCCGGGACGCCGCTGCTCGAGATCGTCTCCGAGCCCGACATGCGCTCGGCGGAAGAGGCGGTCGCGTACGCGAAAACCCTGCACTCGCTGGTGCGCTGGATCGGCATCTGCGACGGCAACATGCAGGAAGGGTCGTTCCGCTGCGACGCGAACGTCTCCGTGCGCCGGCCCGGCGGGCCGCTGGGCACGCGGCGCGAGATCAAGAACCTGAACTCCTTCCGCTTCCTGCAGGAAGCGATCGAGTACGAAGTGAAGTGGCAGATCGAGACCTTGGAAGACGGCGGCACGATCCAGCAGGCGACGGTGTTGTTCGATCCGGACCGCGGCGAAACCCGCATGATGCGCACCAAGGAAGATGCGCACGACTATCGCTATTTTCCCGATCCCGACCTGCTGCCGCTGGAGATCGGCGAAACGTCCATCGAAAACGCGCGGGCCAGCCTGCCCGAGTTGCCCCAGGCGCGGCGCGCGCGCTATGCGGAGAAATTCGGGTTGAGCCCGCATGATGCCGCGCAACTGACGACGAGCCGCGAGATGGCGGACTATTTCGAGGCGCTGGCGGCGCGACTTCCGGGCGAACCCAAGCTCGCCGCGAACTGGATCATGGGCGAGCTTTCCGGGCGCCTGAACCGGGAGGACCGCGACATCGCCGCCTCGCCCATCACGGCCGATGCGCTTGCGGGACTGCTGGGCCGCATCGCGGACGGCACCATTTCCGGAAAAATCGCGAAGGACGTGTTCGACGCGATGTGGGCGGGCGAAGGCAGCGCCGACCAGGTCATCGAGAAAAAGGGGCTGAAGCAGATTTCCGACTCGGGCGCGATCGAAAAGATCGTGGACGAGGTGCTCGCTGCCAACGCGCAGCAGGTTGCCGACTATCGGGGCGGCAAGGAAAAGGCCTTCAATTCCCTGGTGGGCCAGGTCATGAAAGCCAGCAAGGGCAAGGCGAACCCGGCCCAGGTCAACGAAATCCTGAAGAAAAAACTGGGCTAGGCGGGCTGCCCGGCCTTAGTTCTTGGCGCTCGCGGTCGCGGGCGGCGGCCCCTTGAGTTCGCGATACCGGACCTTGTCGGCTTCGTAACGGGCCGTAATCGCGTCCGCCTCGGCCTTTTTCTTCGCCAGTTCGCTTTCCAGGGCGGCCTGCTGCTTCTGCTTCATCTGCACGTCCTCGATCAGGTCGGGCGGCAGGGGCTTTTGCTTCGAGGCCAAGGCATCTGCATGTTTTTTAAGCTCAAACAGCTCCGTGGCGGTCTTGTCGATCTTCACTTCCAGGGCCTTGATCAACTGCTGCGGCATCTCCAGGCTGCGGTCGCGGGCCGCGTCGATTTCCGATTCCGCCATATAAGTGGCCATCAGGGCCCGGTCACGGCGATCCCCGGTGGCCGGTTCCGATTTCTTCACGGGCTGCGTGGGCGCCGACTTGGCGCCCTTTTCGGGCTTGCTGGTGACGACGACACCCTGGCGGTTCATCTGGGTCCCGTTGTTGCAATCCGTCCTCGGGCTGTCGGAATAGAAAACCTTGCCGGCCCCATCCACGCACTTGTACATGCGGGTGCTGGGCTGTTTTTGCTGGGAAAGTGCCGGCAACGCCACGAGGGCGACCAGAATGCCAACCAGGATGGGGGCCTTTTTCATCCACTTGCTCCGTATTCCTTGCGGTAACGCAGCACTGATTGCAACTGCTGTGCCATGTCGCCCCGGGCCTCCAGGTAGCCGGTAAGGTCATCGAGCGTGGCGATGGCGATCACCGGGATTCCGAACTGGGTCCGGACCTCCTGGGTAGCCGACTGCGGTCCCGTGCCCCGCTCCATCCGGTCCAGCGCTATGGCGACGCCGCAGGGCTCGGCCCCTGCGGAACGGATGATCTGCACCGATTCGCGTACCGAAGTCCCGGCGGAAATCACGTCATCGACGATCAGCACCCGTCCCTTGAGCGGCGCGCCCACGGTCAGGCCCCCTTCGCCGTGGTCCTTGGCCTCCTTGCGATTGAAGCAGAAGGGCAGATTGCGCCCTAATTCGGCAAGTGCGATGCCGACGCCGGATACCAATGGAATACCCTTGTAGGCGGGGCCGAAGAGCATGTCGAGGGGGTGGCCGGCGGCAAGAATGGCTTTGGCGTAAAATTGCCCCAGCTTGCGCAGGGCATCGCCATCGTTGAACAGCCCGGCGTTGAAAAAATAGGGCGAAAGCCGCCCGGCCTTGGTCTTGAACTCGCCGAAACAGAGCACCCCGCGGCCCAGGGCGAATTCGATGAACTCCTGCCTGAAATCTTCCATTGCGAATCGTCTCTCTCAATCTGAACGGCATACGCTCGGCCGTCAACAAGGGTTTCCTCGACTGGATGGCGCGCCAGACCGCGGATGTGGTCTGCGTCCAGGAAATCAAGGCGCAGGATAAGGACCTGACGGAAGCCATCCGCAATCCCGACGGCTTCCACGGTTATTTTCACTGCGCCGAGCGGCCCGGCTACAGCGGCGTCGGCATCTACTGCCGGCGCAAGCCGGACCGCGTGGTCAGCGGCCTGGGCATTGCCGACATCGACGCCGAAGGCCGCTACCTCGAAGTCCAGTTCGGCAAGCTCAGCGTGGTGTCAGTATACGTGCCGTCGGGCTCCAGTTCCGCCGAGCGTCTCGCCATCAAGTTCAAGTTCATGGAGCGCTTCATCGACCCGCTCCACAAGCTCCGCGCGGGGGGCCGGGAAGTGATCCTGTGCGGCGACTGGAATGTGGCGCACAAGGAAATCGACCTCAGGAACTGGCGCTCCAACCAGAAGAATTCCGGCTTCCTGCCCGAGGAGCGCGAATGGTTCTCCGGGGTGATCGACAGCCTCGGTTTCGTCGACGTGTTCCGCACGATCGATGACCGGCCCGAGCAGTACACCTGGTGGTCCAATCGCGGCCAGGCCTGGGCGAAGAACGTCGGGTGGCGGATCGACTACCAGATGGCGACCCCGGGCATCGCCGGCACGGCAACCGCCTGCTCGATCTACAAGGACCAGCGCTTCAGCGACCATGCCCCCCTGACCGTCGACTATGACTACAGCCTGGACTAGGCATCTGCCGCCAGGCCTCCGACGTTATCTGGAACCGGCGCCGCTGGCGGCCCTGTTCCTCGGCATCTCCTCCGGCTTTACCTTCGCCATGATCGGCGCGACGCTCACCACGCGCCTCGCGCAACACGGCATCACCAAGGGCGCGGTGACCGCCTTTTCCCTGACCATCCTCGCCTACAACTTCAAGTTCCTGTGGGCGCCGATCGTCGACAACGTGCGGCTGCCGCTCATCGGGCGGATGGGCCAGCGCCGCAGCTGGCTCTGGCTGGCCGGCGCCGGGGCCATGGTTGCCGTCGCCTTCCTGGGCGCCGCCGATCCGGATACGGCGCTCTACACCGTGGCGATCGCGGCGATCGCGGTGGGCATCGCGGGCGCCACCTTCGACATCGTCATCGATGCCTATCGCATCGAGCTGCTCGAGCCGCGCCAGCTCGGCGCCGGTTCGGGCATGTCCCAGTACGGCTGGAGGATCGGTTCCGCCGCCGCCGGCGGGCTTGCCCTGATTCTCGCGAGCCGGGTGGGCTGGACCGCCGCGTACTTTGCCTGCACCGCGTTCGCCCTGCCCGCCATGCTCGTCGGCGTGGTGATGGGCGAGCCGAGGCGCCATCGCGATCCCGCCAAGGCGCACGGCCTGGTCGAGGCGATCGTCACCTACTTCAGCCCGATCGTCGAATTCCTGCGGCGCAAGGGAGCCCTCGTCGTCCTGCTGTTCGTCCTCATCCACAAGATCGGGGATACGCTCGCCAACCTCACGCTGCGGCTGCTGTTCCAGGACCTCGGTTTCACCAACGACGAGGTCGCCTTCTACGACATCGGCGTCGGTTTCGTCGCCCTGCTGGTCGGCGTGTTCGTGGGCGGCCTCATCTACGAACGCCTCGGGATGAAGCGGGCCGTCCTGATCAGCCTGGTCCTGATGGCCGTGTCGAACCTGAGCTTCGCCGCGCTGGCGGCGGCGGGCCATACCAATATCGGCATGGCCGCGGCGGTGGGGTTCGAGAATTTCGCCAGCGGGATCGGCGGGGTCACGGTCGTGGCCTATCTCTCCGCGCTGTGCAACCTGCGCTTCACGGCGAGCCAGTACGCCCTGCTGTCCGCGCTGGCCAGCATTGCCGGCCGCTTCCTTTCCGGCACCACCGCGGGACTGCTGATCGACGTGGTCGGCTACGAGAACTTCTACCTGCTCACCACCGCCGTCGCCCTGCCGGGGATCCTGCTGTTCTGGGTGATGATGCGATCCGGGCTGGTCGACGCGTCCCTTGGCACGGCCGGCAAGGAAAGCGCCGGTCAGGCCGACGAGCAGCGGTAAACCGCCAGCGAACCGCGCAGGTTCGGAAGGAAATTCACGGTCCGGCCGCCATCCATGATGCGGCGCTCGAGGATGCGCACCTGGTGCGACTCGCAGAAGGCCTCGAAATCGCGGATCGTGAAGAGGTGGATGTTGGGCGTGTCGTACCACTCGTACGGCAGGTCGCCCGACACCGGCATGTGGCCGCCCAGCACCTGCAGGCGATGGCGCCAATAGCCGAAATTCGGGAAGGTCACGATGACTTCGCGTCCCAGGCGCAGCATGTCGCGGATGATGCGCTCCGTGTGCCGCACGGCCTGCAGCGTCTGCGACAGGATGACGTAGTCGAAGGAACCCGACTCGAACTCCGAGAGGCCGGATTCCAGGTCGTTCTGCAGGACGTTCACCCCGTTCTTCACGCAAGCGAGCAGCTTGGTGTCGTCGATCTCGATGCCGTAGCCGGTGACGCCCCGCTCTTCCTTGAGGTATCGCAGCAGCGAACCATCGCCGCAGCCCAGGTCCAGCACGCGCGAATTGGTGCGGATCCAGCGGGCGATGGCCAGGAAATCCGAACGGCCTGCAAGCGAGGCCGGCGTATCGACGCTGCTCATAGCGGAATCCTGCCGAAGTAGGCGCGGATGAGGTTGTGATACCGCGGGTCTTCCATCAGGAAGGCGTCATGGCCCTGCGAGGCGTCGATCTCGGCGTAACTGGCCTGCAGGCGGTTGTGCAGCAGGGCCTTCACGATCTCCCGCGAACGCGCCGGCGAGAACCGCCAGTCCGACGTGAACGACACCACCAGGAATCCCGCCTGCGCCCGTTTCAGCGCCGCGTTGAGGTCGCCGCCGAACGCCGCGGCGGGATCGAAGTAGTCGAGGGCCTTGGTGATCCGCAGGTAGGTATTGGCATCGAAGCGCTCCGCGAACTTGTCCGCCTGGTAACGCAGGTAGGACTCGACCTGGAACTCGACGTCGAAGTTGAACTTGAACACGCCTTCGCGCAGCTCGCGGCCGAATTTCTCCGCCATGGCATCGTCGGAGAGGTAAGTGATGTGCCCGATCATGCGCGCGATGCGCAATCCGCGCCGCGGCACCACGCCGTGCGAGTAGAAATTGCCGCCGTGGAAGTCGGGATCGGTGGTGATCGCCTGCCGCGCCACTTCGTTGAATGCGATGTTCTGGGTGGACAGCTTGGGCGCCGCCGCGATCACGATCGCGTGGCCGATGCGGTCCGGCAGGCTGATGGACCATTGCAGCGCCTGCATGGCGCCCAGGCTGCCGCCCATCACGGCCGCGAAGCGCTGGATGCCGAGGCGGGTCGCCAGGCGCGCCTGGGCTTCCACCCAGTCTTCCACCGTGACCACCGGAAAATCCGCGCCCCATTGGCGTCCGGTCGCCGGATTGATGCTCGCCGGGCCGGTGGAGCCGTGGCAGCCGCCGATATTGTTGACGCCGATGACGAAAAACCGGTTGGTATCGAGCGGCTTGCCCGGGCCGATCAGGTTGTCCCACCAGCCGATGTTCTCGGGATCGTCCGCATAGACGCCCGCGACATGGTGGGAGGCGTTGAGGGCGTGGCAGACCAGCACGGCATTGCTGCGGTCGGCGTTCAGGCTGCCGTAGGTTTCGTAGGCAAGCTGGTACGCGTCCAGCCGCGCGCCGCTCTTGAGCGCGAGGGGCTCGTCGAAGCGCTCGAACTTCGGGCTTACGGTGCCGACGGAACCTTCAGGGGGCATGGGAGGGCCGGAAAATGCAGTGCGCGGATTATATCGCCCGGACTCTTCAGGACGGCCGGTGCGCCACCGAAAGCCGGCGCAGCATCTGCTGCACGGCATCGTTCTTCATGTCCCGGTAGAGCAGCGCCTGCTCCGATTCCTTGGCGAGCACCTGGGTGTCGTCGTAGGTCATGTCGCGCCGGAGCCTGATTTCCCCGGGCGGCGACAGGTCCACGGACGCCTTGTCGGTGAGGCGGTAGGCCACGCTGTAGCGCAGATCGAACTCGCGCACCTTGCCGCCGCTGGACAGCGACAGGATGATCTTTTCCTGGCGCTCGTGGATGATCCGCAGCACCGCCTCCGCGTCATCGCGGTTGGCGACGATCTCGGTGCCGCCGCTCGACCGGATTGCGCGCTCCAGGTCGTTGACGAACGACGAATAGCCCGGCGCCTCGATGTAGATGGTCTTGAACGGAATCGCCACCTGCCCGCGCAGCTGGAAGCCGCACGAAGACAGGGCCAGCGCGCAGATCACCGCGACGACCAGGGTCGAACAAGCGCCTTTCAAGCGGTCCAGCAAGTCCGGTCACCTCCAGAAATCATGCTTCGAGCGCCCCTTCAGACGACCAGGTTGACCAGGCGCCCGGGCACCACGATCACTTTTTTCACCGGCTGTCCGGCAATGTACTTCTGCACGTGCGCGCTTTCCAGCACCAGCCGTTCGACCGTTTCCTTGCTCGCCCCGTTCGGTACCCGGATCGAGCCGCGATGCTTGCCGTTGACCTGGACGACCAGGTCGACTTCGTCCTGCTGCAGGGCCCCCTCTTCCACCGCGGGCCAGGGCGCATCGAGGATGTCCTGCCCGTAACCCAGCTCGCGCCAGAGCGCCTGGGCGACGTGGGGCGTAATAGGCGAAAGCACGCGCAGCAGGATGCCCATGCCCTCGCGGACCAGCGCCCCGCGCGACGGCGCATCCGCCCTGGCGACGGCATCGGACTCCAGCAGGTTCAGGATCTTCATCGCCGCCGAAGCGACCGTGTTGAACTGCTTGCGTTCGTAATCGAAATTGGCCTGCTGCAGGTGCTGGTGCAGTTCGCGCCGCGCATCCTTCAGGGCCGCCGCGCCGGCGGCGCCGTTGCCCGCGGCCGCGCCGAACAGCTCGCGATGGTCGGCGGCGAATTTCCACAGGCGCTTCAGGAACCGGTAGGCGCCCTCCACCCCGTCGTCGTTCCAAGCCAGGGTATCCTCGGGCGGCGACGTGAACATCATGAAGAACCGGGCCGTATCCGCGCCGTACTGCTCGATCAGGGCCTGCGGATCCACGCCGTTGTTCTTGGATTTCGACATGGTGCGGATGCCGCCGGAATCGACGGCCTTGCCGTCGGCCTTGAGTACCGCCCCGGTGCGCTTGCCCGCCTCGTCGAACTGCAGCTCGACATCGGCCGGGTTGAAGTACTGGATGCGGCCGCTGTCCGCCTTGCGCGAAAAAATCTCGTTGAGCACCATGCCCTGCGTGAGCAGCCGGGTGAAGGGCTCGTCGATCTTCACCAGGCCCATGTCGCGCATGACCTTGGTCCAGAAGCGCGAGTACAGCAGGTGCAGGATGGCGTGCTCGATGCCGCCGATGTACTGGTCGACCGGCAGCCAGTAGTTGACCCGTTCATCGACCATCCGGCCGTCCTGGTCGGCGCACGCATAGCGCAGGAAATACCAGGACGAATCCACGAATGTGTCCATGGTGTCGGTCTCGCGCTTCGCCGGCTTGCCGCATTTCGGGCAGGGCGTATCGAGGAAGGCCGCAAGCTTGTTCAGCGGATTGCCGCTGCCGTCCGGCACGCAGTCCTCCGGAAGGACGACGGGGAGCTGGGCATCCGGCACCGGGACGTCGCCGCACGAGGCGCAATGCACGATCGGAATCGGGCAGCCCCAGTAACGCTGGCGGGAGATGCCCCAGTCGCGCAGGCGCCACACCACCTGCTTTTCGCCCAGGCCCCTGGCCTTCAGGTCCGCGGCGATCGCTTCGACGGACTGCGCGAAATCGAGGCCGTCGTACTTTCCGGAATGCATGCAGACCCCGTGCTCGGCATACCAGGGTTGCCACTTGTCCGCGTCGTAAGCCTGGCCGCCGACGTCGATGACCTGCACGACCGGGATGCCGTAGCGGTGCGCAAACTCGAGGTCGCGCTCGTCATGGCCGGGCACGCCCATGACAGCGCCTTCGCCGTACGTCATCAGCACATAGTTCCCGACCCAGACTTCCACCCTGGCGCCCGTCAGCGGATGGTTCACGAAAAAGCCGGTGCGCATCCCCTTCTTTTCCTGGGTCGCGACATCCGCTTCCTGGACGCTGCCGCGCTTGCATTCGTCGACGAACGCGGAGAGTGCCGGGTTGTCCTTCGCCGCCTCGGTGGCCAGCGGATGCTCCGCCGCGACGGCGACGAAGGTCACGCCCATGATGGTGTCGGCGCGGGTCGTGAAAACCCAGAGCTTGCCCGGCTTGCCGTTGAGCTCGTACGGAAAGGCGGCCCGCACGCCGAAGCTCTTGCCGATCCAGTTGGCCTGCATCGTCTTCACGCGCTCCGGCCAGCCGGCCAGCGTGTCGAGCGAGGACAGCAGGTCGTCCGAGTACTTCGTGATCGCGAGGTAGTACATCGGGATCTCGCGCTTCTCCACCAGCGCGCCCGTGCGCCAGCCGCGCCCGTCGATCACCTGCTCGTTGGCGAGCACGGTCTGGTCCACCGGATCCCAGTTGACCGTGCCCGTTTTCTTGTAGGCGAGGCCTTTTTCCAGCATGCGCAGGAACAGCCACTGGTTCCAGCGGTAATACTCCGGCGTGCAGGTCGCGATCTCGCGCTCCCAGTCGATGGCGAACCCCAGCGACTTGAGCTGCTTCTTCATGTAGGCGATGTTGTCGTACGTCCATTTCGCCGGTGGCACGCTGTTGGCCATCGCCGCGTTCTCCGCCGGCAGGCCGAACGCGTCCCAACCCATGGGCTGAAGGACGTTGAAGCCCCGCATGCGGTGGTAGCGCGTCAGGACGTC